>Ga0190334_1001115_pt1 | contig 11963 bp, 12 predicted proteins | sample 48720478_MG_FD_161270 | JGI IMG/M metagenome (GOLD analysis project Ga0190334, IMG submission 161270) | Hydrothermal vent sediment bacterial communities from Southern Trench, Guaymas Basin, Mexico - 4872-04-7-8_MG | ecosystem: Environmental > Aquatic > Marine > Hydrothermal vents > Sediment ...
CGTAGGTCCAAGCAGTAAGAGTAGATCCGTCTATTGCTTTTGTTCCAATATTTTTTATAGTTGCAGAAATACATATTTCATCCTCGACCTTTGGATTTGCAGGTGTCCAAGAAATGTCAGTTACTATCAGGTCTGGTTTTTCTTCGCAAGGATTTGTAATTTTTATTGTTTTTTCGTTGTTGGTTTCGTTTAGTTCATCTACTTGATTATGGACATCTACTTTATAAGTAATTGTGTTTTCTCCCGTGTTGAGTGCAATGCAAGGTGTAACACACGTATATGTATCTGAACTATCTTTTTTAAGCTCTTTACATTTCCCACCACAACTAAAAGCTCCATTAACATATCTATACACAGAAAAGCCGCCAGCATCTTTATTCCCTATGTTCTTTATTGTTGCTGTAGAATATAATCTTTTTACTCCGTCACTATCCACTCTAACATAGTAAGTTATGTTTGTTATTGTTAGGTCTGGTTGTTTTTGGATTTCTTCTTTTGTGCAGGCGCCGTTGCTGCATCCTTGTGAGCAATAACGTAGTGTAAATGAAGCAATTCCATAGGATGTGCAATAATATTCTCTTAGATAGTTCATATAGCAGTAATCGGTGTATTTTCTTCCGTATTTATCTATGACTTCTCCCTTTTTGTAATAATTTACTCCTCCGTCTGAATCTGTGCAGGAGGTGGTTTCTTCATTTGTGCAGGCGCCGTTGCTGCATCCTTGTGAGCAATAACGTAGTGTAAATGAAGCAATTCCATAGGATGTGCAATAATATTCTCTTAGATAGTTCATATAGCAGTAATCGGTGTATTTTCTTCCGTATTTATCTATGACTTCTCCCTTTTTGTAATAATTTACTCCTCCGTCTGAATCTGTACAGACTGCATAAACTATTCCATTTAACAGAATAAATACGACAATAGGCAAAAAATATATTCGTATTTTCATAAAATATATTAATTCTTTTTTATATTAAAAGTTTTTGAGTTCATAATATCTATTTTCACTCCAAAGAAAATCATAAATAAAAGTGGAATATTTATCGATAAAATAAATCATAAATATCTTTTTTAAGTTTAATGATGTTTGTTTTTCCATAAGATTCTTTTTTTATGATTCCTTTATAAACCAGATTTTCAAGAGTTCTGAATACTTGCACCTTTGATAAACTGGTTTCTCTCGTCAATTTTGATTGCAGACAGGAGCCATCATTTTCCAATAATTTTTTTAGGATTTCTCTCTCGGCTTTATTGAACATCTTTAAAATTACTTCTCTGTTAATTTTGTATTTATATGGAAAAAAGAAGTGATACAAAAGAGTCCCTATGAATAAGCCCATTGAAGCGAGAAAAGGAATGAACAAAGGAACTGGTATTGCGCAGCCGCAGACATTTCCACTCGATATTTCTATCTGAACATAAAAAGATATTGCAGCAACAATAAAAACAAAAATTGATAAGATGAGTGTTCCGAAAATAATTTTTTTCTCCGGTTTCATAAGTTTCATATTTTGAAACTTAAATATAAATATGGTTTCATCATTAAAGTATTATGAAGAAGTGTGTATTGATTTTGTTTTTGTTAATGGCGGCAGCAATTCTGCCTGTAATTTCCGCTCAGGAAGATAAAACAGTGTGCTTTGTTTATTTTACAGGAGTAGGATGTCCTCATTGCGCAAAAACAGACCCCGTGCTTGTTGATTTGCTAAAAAAATATCCAAATACTGTTGCGATAGAATATGAAATTTATCAGCAAGGAGAGAATGCTCAGTTGCTTTTAGAATATAATAATAAGTATGACTCGGGATTGGGGGTTCCTTTAATAATTCTAAGCAAGGAAAAACACATTGCTGGAGATTATCCAATTCTAAATAATTTGGATATAATAACCAAAGCAGAAAGAAATTCATGCCCTTTAATTAATGGCTCGTCTGTTAATTTTGAAAATCTCGATTTAATTGATTTGCCCGGAAAACCGAAAATATGGATGAATGATAGAATTCTGATAAAAGTTAATGAAGGGGGAAATAATGAATTATTAAGAAATTTATTAACAGCATATAATATTTCTTCTGTTCTTGAAGGAGTTAATTACAAAATTGTGGACCCACAGCCAGTACCGCTTTCCGGAAAAAATATTTATTTTGAAAATGCTATTGAGTTAAATGGTTGGATATTTCAATGGAATGGCGAAAAAATAGTCGCTCATGAAAACCAAACGGGTCAAAATGATACCAAAGTAAATGTAAATAAAACCGCCTATAAAAACCAAACGGGTCAAAATACTGACGGAGAAGAGATAAAAACAAAACTTACACTCGTAAAACTTGTCTCTTTAGCTGCAGTAGATGCAGTAAATCCTTGCGCCTTGGCAGTTTTAACTTTAATGCTGATTGCAATTTTAACCTACAATCCAAAAAAGAAAAGAAATGTATTATTAGCGGGCTTGGCTTTTACTATCTCAGTTTTTGTTATGTATCTATTTTATGGTTTGATTATTATAAAATTTTTTCAAGTTGTCCAAACTTTGACTGCGATAAGGTTGTGGCTTTATAAAATTCTTGGTTTTTTTGCAATTATTTTGGGAATTCTAAATATAAAGGATTTTGCAAGATATAAACCCGGCGGATTTGCAACAGAAATGCCTTTATCGTTAAGACCAAAGGTCAAGAAAATAATTTCTAGAATAACAAGTCCCAAAGGAGCCTTTGGCGTTGGAATTTTTGTAACCCTCTTTCTTTTGCCTTGTACCATTGGACCTTATGTAATAGCAGGGGGCATTTTATCTGCATTTGAGATAATCAAAACAATTCCTCCTTTACTTCTTTACAATCTAATTTTTGTTATGCCCATGATTGCAATAACATTAATAGTGTATGCTGGCTTTGCAAAGGTTGAAGATGTTTCTGGATGGAAAGAAAAGAACATTAGAAAACTGCATCTAATAGCAGGAATAATTATGCTTATCTTAGGTGCAGCAATGATTTTTGGATGGGTGTGAACAGCCTATCATTTAAAATTTAGAGTTTGTGTTGGTTAAGAAGTAAAATAATAAACTTTCAAATATATTTTATTGATATTTTATTGAAAAAATGCTCTCTTCGTTTTTAAATTAAAGTTGATCCCAAAAGAAAAACAAAAAAATCTTAAATTTCTGGATAAAAAAGAAATTGAAAAATGCGGGAAATGTAAATTATGAAATAAGAAAAAATCCATTTGATCTTAAAGAAGTTTTATTCAAAGATTTCAAAATCCCTGAAAATCTTCATCTCTTATAATTTCAAAAATTGAAGATAATTTTGAATTTAAATTTGAATATATTTCAAAAGCTTCATTTGGGTGCTCTGTCAAAAGGTGACTCATTAAAACTAAGAGATTGTTACCCATTTCTGCCAGTTTAAAACTGGATTCATCACCAGCCACTATACTAAAGGGTATTCCCTCGCCGCTTTCTTCAGATTCCAATAATTTTCCACACAGTTTACATCTTATTTTCATAAATATACTTTTTTAAATTAAAGTATTAACCGTAATGAAGCGAGATGAAGAAGCTGGATGCAAGGAAAATAGGAAAAAAGAGATGGTGAATAGATAAACTGAGAAAAAATTATTTGGGAAGAAAAGGGCAAATAAAGAAATATACAAAAAAAATTATAAAATTTTAGATTCAAAATATTAGATATGGTTTATTAATTATTCTATTATTAGGCATTATTAATCTAACATATATTTATGAATAAAATAAAGATCGGAAATTTTATTATTATAGAAAAAAATGGAATCAGATGGGAAGGAAAGATTATACAGATTATCAACGATTTATTAATTCTGAAACTAAAATCTGGATACAATATTGGAATTAAAATTGATAAAAAAACAAAGATTGAACTATTAAAAGAGGAAAAAATCTCCAAACACAAACCAGTAAGTTTTGATATAAAATTTGACAAAAAAAAATTTCCAATTTCCATATTGTCTGCGGGAGGAACAATAGCTTCTTCTATTGATTATAGAACAGGCGCAATCTCCGCATCTTATTCTGCTTCTCAACTAATTGCTTCTATCCCCGAGTTGGTTAATTTTGCAAATATAAAATCGAGAAAAATTTTGGAGGAGATGAGCGAGAATTTGACTCCAAAACACTGGAAAAAAATTGGCAGAGAAGTTTTTAGAGAATTAAAAGAAAGTGAAGGAATTGTTCTTACTCATGGAACAGATACTTTGAGCTATACCAGTTCAATGCTTTCTTTTATGTTGAGAAATTTGAACAAACCTGTTGTCTTAACCTTTGCGCAGAAAAGTTCTGACAGAGGTTCATCTGATGCATCGATGAACGTGATTTGCTCAACAATAACGGCAACAAAAAATATTGCAGAAGTTGTTGTTGTTGGACATGGAACAATAAGTGATGATTATTGCCTGATTAACAGGGGGAATAAAGTCAGGAAGATGCACTCCTCGCAGAGAAATTCTTTCAGACCAATAAATTGTTTTCCAATAGGGAAAGTCTGGCCAGATGGCAAAGTGGAATTTTTGGATAAATATAAAAAAAAGGAAGAAGTAAAAGAAGATTGTTATCTTGATGATAAAATTGAAGAGAAAGTTGCAATAATCAAATTTTATCCCGGGCTTGATTCAGAGATTGTTGATTTTTATGTGGATAAAGGATATAAAGGGATTGTTATAGAAGGGACTGGTTTGGGTCATACAGCCGAAGATATGTTTTCAAAGATTAAGAGAGCAATTGAATCTGGAATTATTGTGGTTATGACAACTCAAACAATTTATGGAAGAGTAAATCCTTATGTTTATTCTTCTGCAAGAGAGATATCTAAATTGGGAGTGATTTATTTGGAAGATTTGCTCACAGAAACGGCTTATACAAAATTGATGTGGATTCTTGGCCATACTCAAAATGAAAAAGAAGTAAGAGAATTAATGCTGAAAAATCTGGCAGGAGAATTTAATAAAAGATTGCAGCCAACTCAATTTTTATATTAAGTGATTTTTGAATGAGTGTTATTAAATTCTCTCTCAGTAATTCCTTCTATTTTTGCCACAGTACATACCAAACATTCCCCATATAATAATCCTACATACTCAGGCATACATTTTGCAGGGTCTGGTTGTATATGACAAACTGCACCATTTGGTTTTTCTTTTTCTTCTCTTGGAGGGACATGAATAACTGCATCAGATATCTCTTCTAAAGGAGAACCTTTTGAAGTAAAACTAACAACATTTGCTCCCTGCTCTTTCCCTATTTTTGCTGCATCTAAAGGAAAACCTTCACCTGAAACAGAGAAAATAATAAGACCATCGCCCTTTTCTAAAGCTGTTTCACCACGATCTTTGTAAAAAAATACATGTCTTTCCCAACCAGGTATAACACAATGAGCATACCTGGTAGCAAACATAGAACCATATTCTCCTGAAAGTCCTGTTCCTACAATAACATCTTTTCTTAGATTTTTTTCATCTGGTTTTGACAGAACTTTATGAACTTCTTCAAATTCTCTTGGGTTTGGAGCATATCTCTTTATACTATCTATAAAATGATCATGAAATCTTGTTGGTGATTTCCCATTATTTTTAAAGCCAAAATAATCAAGAAAAAAATTAAGAGCACTTAGTTCTGCTTTAGTACCTTCTATAGTTAACGGAGAATACTCACCTCTTAACTGCTTCTTATACACACTTCCTTCAGTTCCTTTAGGTTTTCCTTTTATTCGAATTATTAGACCGTTATTTTTTGTATATTCTGCTAATGTTGAAGATTCATTTGTTGTAAGCGTAATAATTGGTGCTCCAACATCTAATGCTGGTTTTACTCTATCTACAGTATAAGATGTTTCGCCACTTGCAGATAAATCTATAACAAGGTCGTTAGATTCGTATGGTATTGGATAAGCTGCATCACTAGAACAATGAGCATTTCTATATTTATTTGCTCTGAAAAACATCGCGGCAATTCTAGCCACATCCTCCATCCTTTTGCTTCCAACTATGCATATCTCCCCTCCCTTTCTTGTTGTTTTTTGCACATATTCATCAAATTCTTCAAATAAATTATCAGGTATTTTTGCCTCCTTCAAAAAATCACATGCTTCCAAATACCAAGTTTTCACCTCGGAGAAATCCAACTCCATAATTTTAGATAAAATTTTAAAAGATTATGGACCTGTAGCTCAGTTGGATAGAGCACTTGCCTCCTAAGCAAGGGGTCGCAGGTGAGTTTTTCTGCGAATTCGAGTCCTGCCAGGTCCGTTTTAAAAATGAAAATATTGAAAAGAGATAAAGAGGGAATAACAATAATTCCAGAGAACTTAAATGATTTGTGGTTTCTTTACAATAGAATAGATAATTCGGTAATTGAGCAGAAAACTTTAAGGACAAAATCAATTAGCAGAGGTGGTGAGATTGTAAAAGGGAAAAAAGTGCCCCAGATGGTTGCAATAAAAATTGAGAAAAAGAAGTGGGAAAGAAATAAAATAAGGGTGACTGGAAAAATTGTTTCTGAAACTGATAAAAATAAATATCACTCTCTTAATTTGGAGATAGATAAGAAACTTGTCATTTTTACAGAGAATCATTTTTTCAAATTAAAAGATTTGCCAAAAGAAGAAAATTATGAAATTTTAATTTGTCTGATTGACAAGAAATTGGCAGATTTAAGAATTTATAAATCTGGAAAACTAAAAGAAATAAAGAAAATAAATTCAAAGGGCAGGGAAAACGAATTCTATAAAGAAGTTGCAAATATTTTAAAAAAAGAGAAAGGGAAAATTTTATTAGCAGGTCCCGGAAATACAAAAGATAAGGTCGCAAAATTGCTGGATAAAGAAATCGTGATTGACAATTTATCTTCCTGTGGAGAAAAAGGATTTAAAGAATTGCTAAAAAGAGGGAGTATCAGAAAAATTATAGAAAAACTGAGAGATGAACAGGAAGAGAAAACAGTTAAAAAATTTCTTGTTGAAATAAAGAAAAACCAAAACAAAGTCTGCTATGGTTCTGCTGTTGAAACACAAATTGAAAGAATCAAAGAGATTTTGGTTTTAAGCAGTTTGGTTCCAAAATATGAAAAAATTTTGTTTGAAGCGGAAAAAAATGGGACAAAAATAAATATTGTAGATGATGAGAAAGAATATTGCAGAGAGATGAGAGTTTTTGAGATTGTTGGAATTTGCTGGTATTAATAAGTGTTTCGTAATTATTCTGTAATTATTCTGTAATGTGTGAGCAGTAAAGTATTGAAAGTTCTCCAACAAAATAAATAATGGAGGAATATAAAGAAGAGTTTATTGATTTTTTATTGAGAAAAGGCGCATTAGGAATTGGTGAATTTGAATTAAGAAGCGGAAGAATATCTCCACATTTTATAAATACTGCCGTATTTAATAACGGTGAAAGTATTGCAGAGCTAGGAGATTTTTATGCAAAGACTATAGCAAATAATTTTAAACGAGAAGATTATGATATTATATTTGGACCTGCATATAAAGGAATTCCTCTGGCAGTAGCTACGGCAATTAGTTTACAGCACTTAGGTATAAATAAAGGTTTTTCATTTAACAGAAAAGAACCGAAAGGTTACGGCGAAGCAACAAAACAAGATAAACAGAAAAACTGGATTGTTGGGTATGAAATTAAGGATGGTGATAGAATTCTGATGGTAGATGATGTGCTTACAACAGGAGGTACAAAATATGAAGCTATTAACTTGTTAAACGATATTGCTGATAATCTAGAATATGTTGGCTTGGTTATTGCAGTTGACAGGCAAGAAGTTGGACCAGATGGAAAAGACGCGATAAAACAATTTGAACAAAAAACAGGGATGCCCGTCATACCAATTGTAAATATACTTGAAATAAAAACTTATTTGTCTGAGGAAGGAAAAATTTCTGAAGCAGAGTTAAAAGGAATTGACGATTATTTAAAAAAATATGGAAATGAAGAGGTGAAAAGATGGGTAAAATAATTGATTGGGATAAAAGTATAATACCTGCTTGCGATGTGCCATTAGAAGTTTATGAAAGGATTTTGGAAAATACAGGAGACATAGACAAAATAGGTGGATATAAAATTGGTATCGCTCTAGCACTCAATTATGGTTTACCAGATATTGTAAAAGTAGCAAAAGAATATACAGACAAACCAATAATTTACGACCATCAAAAAGCAGGAACAGACATTCCTGACATGGGAGAAAAATTTGCTAAAGTCTGCAAAAATGCAGGAGTGGATGCAATTATACTATTCCCGCAATCAGGACCGGAAACAGAAAAGGCATGGATTGAAGCAGCAAAGGAAGAAGATTTGGGAATAATTGTTGGGGGATTAATGACTCATCCTAGGTATGTTAGAAGTGAGGGTGGTTATTTAGCTGATAAAGCAGTAATAGAGATGTATTTGAATGGTGCAGATATGGGAGTTACAGATTTTGTAGTTCCCGGCAACAAACCAGATGATATAAAAAGGATAAAAGAAACATTAGAAGAGAGGGGAATTTCTCCAACATTCTATGCTCCAGGATTTGTAGCACAAGGCGGAGAAATATCAGATGCCGCAAAAGTTGCTGGAAAGAATTGGCATGCAATTGTCGGGAGGGGAATTTATGAATCTGAAAATATAAGACAGGCTGCATTGGAATATACAAGCAAACTTTAATTTTTAATTCTGGCAACTAAACCGGAACGATAAGGTATTTCGCATATTTTTAAAATCTTGATAAAATCTTCCGCAAATTTTTCAAGAATTGTTTTATCCTCTGCAACCATGACTATTTATTTAAGCATAAAATCTCTCTAACTTTCTCAATTCCGGCACCTTCTCTCAAAATTCTCCTTTCAACCAAATCTAAAATAGTTGAAGATTTTTTGTATTTGCATTTTCCCTTAACAATAAAATCCACATTTAGAGTTATATCTTTTGCCTCTGTGATTTCTTTTTCTCCAGAAAAGTTGGCTGATGTTGCTGTTATTGGAAACCCGGCTTTTTCAATTATCTCTTTCGCAGTTTTGTTTTCTGGATATCTAATTCCAATAAAATCAGTTCCTCCAGTCAGCAGAGAGGAAACAATTTCTTTCTTTGGCAAAATTATTGTTATTGGTCCCGGAAGCAATTTTCTGATAATTCTTTTATTTTCTAAAGAAACAGAAGCAACATTCTCCAACATCTCAAAACTTTTCACTGCAACAGAAATTGGTTTAGTTATTGGTCTTCTTTTAATTTCAAAAATTCTTCTTATTGCCAACTCGTTGAAAATATTTGCCCCCAATCCATAAACCGTTTCTGTTGGATAAGCAATTATTCCACCGATTTCCAGAATTTTGACTGCTTTTTCTATTTGGTCCATAATAGAAAATTTATCAAGATTACATTCTGAACAATTATAAATTTTTAGAAATAAAACTTACTCAAAATAAAAAATATAGATTATAGATTAAAATTTGTGTTCCTCTGTGAGACTATGTGAAGGAATTTCATCAGGTTTATAAAGTTTATACTTTGGTCCATAAAGAAATTCGTTCTTGAGAAATTTTGGAAGTCTTTGAATATCGTAGTTTAGTTCCAAATCGCCGCTATTATATTCACCAACGATGAAATTATAATTTCTTATAGTTTCGTTTGGTAGAAAATAACCATTCAAGAACATACCCAGCAATTGTGCAGAGATCATTCCTATTTTTAAATATAATGCTTTCTTATCTTCTTCTATTTCTGTGCTAAAATCTGGAAATATTATAACTTCATCTGCATTCCCATCAACATCCATACTAAAGATAAGCCGCATTTTACATTGGTCAAAAGATAGAGATGCCCATTTATCACATGGAAGATTGCATATTCCTATCTTTTTCATGTGTGGATTATAATATCTTATATCGGACTCATAAAATTCACTTCCTGGTAAGCAATCCTTTATCTCTGACATTGCTTTCCAGATATCTTCGTAAGGAATTTTTCTTTCAAATTCTCCTTTAACTGAAAGAGCTCCCTTCTCTTTGTAAATATGTGCATGCGCACAATGGTTTATCTCATCAAAAGCCTTTTTAAGAGATTCTGGTAAATTAGACATTCTTTCCGATAACTTCAACGAAATATCATACAAATCTACTTTTGATGCTTGTGCAAGGTAATCCCCCTTAGCGTAAGGAGAAAAGTCTTTAAAGTATGCGGATATATCTCCTCGATTATAAAACTTCCTATTCCATTTATTTTCTCCTTCTCTTCTTTCCCATCCAGCAGTGAAAATACCACTATCAAGGAGCTTATCGAGAGCTCGCTCAACGTCTATCCTATTTCCGAATTTAGTATTTCCAAATGCCTTAATTAACTCTTGATATGAGTGTCCTCTATCTTGCCACTTTTTATCCATAAATAGTTAAAAAAATAAAATATTTAATAATTTTCACACTTTTCAGTTTTTAATTATTTTTAAAAATATGGGGAATTTCTTTGATTAATTTTTAGATATGCCCATATAATCTTTTTTTATATTTATATTTATCACCTTATGGAAGAAGGGAATAAACAAACTGATGATGGGCCGAAAAATAAAACCGTAATATTTGAAGATAAATATGGTGTAGACATAAGTTCTATTGACACGACTAAGGAAGTTGATAAAGTTATAGAAAATAAAACAGGTAGAAAATTACGTGTTATCGACCTTCACGGTAACTTAATAACAGATTATGGGGATATAGATACCTTATATTGTGGGACAATAAAAAAAAGATCTAAACGGAAATTTTTTGATATCCTCTACTTTTTTTCTTAGTATTCTGTATTTGGTGTTCTTATAAATCAATAATTTTTACACTTTTCAGTTTTTAATTATTTTTAAAAATAATTCTCTCCCTGTCAAAATTCTAAAGTTTTTTAATAAAAGATCTAAAAGAGATAATTTTAAAAAAAGAAAAATAATGGAATTCTATATTGAAACTTATGGATGTGCGGCAAACAAATCTGATTCCGAGATTATAGCGGGAATTCTCAAAGGTGCCGGGCTGAATCAAACGAAAAATATAGAATTGGCAGATTTGATTATAATAAATACCTGCGTTATAAAACAGCCAACAGAAAATAAGATTCTGGAGAGAATCAGAGAAATTCAGAAAAAATTTAAAAAGAAAAAAATATTGATAACTGGATGTATGCCATCTGCTTATCCAGAAATTATAAGAAAGAATTTTCCAGAGTTAAGTATGATTTCTGGGAATAGAACAACCGAGATTCTCAAAGTTGTAAGAAAAATTTTAGATGGAAAAAGAGTTGAATTGCTGGGGGAAAACAAAAAGGAAAAAGTTTGTCTTCCAAAAATCAGGGAAAATAGAGTTATTGATATTGTCCAGATTTGTTCAGGATGTTTGGGAAATTGTGCCTATTGCGGAGGAAAATTGGCTAAAGGGCAGTTGTTTTCTTACTCAATTGAGAATATTGTAAAGGAAATCAAAAGTGCCAAAGAGCAGGGATGCAAAGAATTCTGGCTTACTGGACAGGATGTTTCTTGTTATGGTTTTGATTCCGGTTCAAATCTCTCAGAACTGATAAAAAAAATTTTGGAAATAAGAGGAGAATATTTTATAAGAATTGGAATGTTAAATCCAATCCATCTTTCAAAAATAATTGACAATTTTCTAAAAGTTTGCGAGGATGAAAGAATTTTTAAATTTTTTCATATTCCCGTTCAATCTGGTTCAGATAAAGTTTTAAGGGAAATGAACAGGAATTATGCTGTGAAAGATTTTGAGTTTATTGTAAAAAAAATCAGAAATAAATTCAAAACGGCGACAATCTGGACAGATATAATAGTTGGCTATCCAACCGAAACTGAAGAGGATTTTCAGAAATCCATAAATTTATTGAAAAAAGTGAAACCAGATTGGACAAATGTCTCAAAGTTCGGAGTGAGGAGAAAAACAAAGGCGGCGAGATTAAAACCTTTGGACTCA
>Ga0190334_1001116_pt1 | contig 11962 bp, 10 predicted proteins | sample 48720478_MG_FD_161270 | JGI IMG/M metagenome (GOLD analysis project Ga0190334, IMG submission 161270) | Hydrothermal vent sediment bacterial communities from Southern Trench, Guaymas Basin, Mexico - 4872-04-7-8_MG | ecosystem: Environmental > Aquatic > Marine > Hydrothermal vents > Sediment ...
CCAGTGTTTGGCTTGTTGGGCCGCTTGCGGTCAAGTTTTTCAAGAAGGGCATGGAGAAAAACGCCCGGAAGGAGTTTCAGGCTCTCCGGGTCCTGGAGCGGTTCAAAATAGCTCCGCGACCATACCTTCTTTTTGGGAGAGTGCTGGTGATGTCCCGGGTGAGAGGAAGGAGGATAAGGGACATGACTGCTGGGGAGGTCAGGAGATACGCCCCGGAGTTTCTAAAGGCGCTTCACACCCTGGACAGGCTGGGCATAATGAAGGAAGAAAGTCACCGTCCCGGGAAGCACTTCTACCGGACCCGCGGGGGGGTTTGCCTGATAGACTTTGAGCGTTCCCACCCCGGTAGGGGGAACGTCACACAGTTCCTGCAGTTCCTGAACCGCTTCTATCCGGGCATCACCCGGCTCGGAAAAAAATACAAGGAGAGTCTTGACCTCCGGCCCATACTTGAGTTCATCGGTTCCAGCTGACCGTTGGTTTTGGCAGTTCAAGTTTTCCTATGATTCCAAACTTCAGTTTGGCTTCATAGCCAAGGATGCGCTCCTCGCCCGGGGAAAATCTCCCGAGTTCCCAGACAAGAAGCTTCCCACCCGCCTGTCTCTTGATTTTGGGCTTCACTATGAATGCCTTGGACACCGAGGCAATCTCCGGGAGGAGGTCCTTCACTATAACATTTTCAATGGGCTCATCAGAGTTGTTCGCGATGTGAAGTCTGACCTTTATCCAGGCATCGTCCCCCTCGCGGACATACTCCATCTTCTTCCGCACTTCCATGGGTTCCGGCTTCTGGAAGACCAGGATGACCGCTATGAGAAGAAGCACGAGTATTATGCTGTAGGGTATGTAATCGACCTCGTATGTGGCGACGACCTTTTCCTCTCCCGGGGCGATGGTGTAACCCCATGAGACGACATAGCTGAGCCCCTTCTTGGTTATCTCCGGTGCCGGACTGGCCTCGAGCAGGGGCCTGTCAAGTATCCCTATCTCAGTGGTCACCTCACCTTCCTCCGGCACATTCCCTATATTTCTGGCGGTGAAGGTGACCTTCCTGCCCAGGAGCTTCCTTTCGACGTCGCTCTGCACTTCTACCTTTTCCAGTACCGGTATTGTGATGCTTGTCTCGTTGGTGATTTCCTTTCCCGGAACATGGACCCTGAGGGTATATACCCCCGCATCTTGGCTTTCCGGGACACTCATGGTGAAGCTCTTTGATGTTTTGTCGAGCGAGCCGGAAACCTTGGCAACTTCCTTGCCATCCTTTATGAGGATTATTTCAACATCTGAGGGGACAAGGTTTTCAGAGGCTTCGAGGCTGGCTATTATGGTTTCTCCCGGGTTCACTTCTGGCTGCGCAGTGATGCGCAGGAACTTCGGTCCCCCCTCCCCCTCAACGGGTTTTTTTCCAAGAACGTTGACAACTATGCTTCCCTCCCACACGCTCGTGTGGTTGGAGAGGAGCTGGACCCTGTAAATATAGGAGTCAGGGGTTGCTGCATTGCTGAAATAGAAGTTCACCGTTCCTGTCTGCCCGTAGGGGAGGGAAAGCCTGCTCGGGAAGATTCTCATCCAAGTTGGAATTCCCGTCAGTGCGACCTGGAGGTCAACCGTTTCAGGTTCGTTGTTGGTGACAACCAGCTGGAAACTGGTTCCATTCCCGTAATGGACGGTGGCAGAATTAGGTATGATCGAGCCACTAACATCTAAAGCAAAACCCAGACTCAAAACCAGCATAGCTGCCAGTAACCTTCTCATCAAACCACTAGTTATACCTTCTGTGATATATAATACCCTGCCCTCTTTGATTTCGCGATTCTCTTGACGATTTTTTTCTTCTGAAGCTCCGCCAAAGCGGAGTTTATCTGGCCCTTGCCCATCCGGGCTTTGGCCATTACCTGGTCGGCGCTCTTTGTTCGGTCCGGTGCCGTAGCTCCGAGCACCTCGAGTGCCTCATAGACCTTCCGTGCATTTGGACTCAATTCAACCATTTGTTCCACCGGCATTCCTCATTTCAGAAATTTATAAAGATATATCTCCACAACATTTTTAATGGCTGCTGGGGAGCTTACGTATGGGCAAGGTGAGATCAACGCTGATCAAAAGGACCGCAAGGGAGATGGTGGAAAAGTTTCCCGAGAGGTTCAAGAGGGATTTCAGCCACAACAAAAAAGTTCTTGAGCAGCTCCTTGTCTTCCCGAGCAAGCGCATGTTGAACATGGTCGCCGGCTATGTCACCAGGGTAGTGCGAGGGGAGGAATAGATTTTTTAACGGCAAATGCCCCTTCTAGTTGATGCCCCAATCGTCTAGTCCGGCCAAGGATACAGGCCTTTCAAGCCTGTGACGCGGGTTCGAATCCCGCTTGGGGCAAGCTTTTCACTACGCTCGGCTTCGCCTCCGGCTCGCCTCGCTGTGAAAAGCTTGACCAAAAGTGAGGCAGACGCTCCACTCGACAGCACAAGGGTATGCGGACTCGCAACTTTTTCAAAAGGTTGTTTTCTACGCTTCTCGAGGGCAATGATAAAACATAAAAGTGTGTGCTATGGTAGTTCGACGTGACCCCTGAGGGAGACCACCTGCTTCCGGAAAAATTCTGGAAGAGAATGAGGAGAATCAAGCAGAACCGTTCACCCTGTTACTGGTTAGAGAATGGCGGGGATTACTGCGAGCAATCCAAGAAGTATGCAAAACCATCCAAAACGTATTTTCCTCGCAAGTTTGAGGAGAAAATCTATGCTCACAAGCCCTGTCAAGAAAGCGAAGGAAGCACTTGTGAGGGAATGGGTATCTATGACAGGTTCTGTCAGGCCAAGGACCACCTCGGCACAGAAAACAAGGGGGATGCCCAGCAGGAAGCTCAGCCTCAGCGCCTCGTCCCCGTTGAACCCCTGAAGGAGTAGGGCGCTTGTTGTTGTGCCACTGCGGCTTATTCCCGGGAGAGCACTGAAGCCCTGGGCAATCCCGGTGATCAGGGCACTCATCTTGTCTGGCTTTTTTCCCTTTCCTCCCCTGGACTTGAGCTGAACGACTCCACTGACAATGAGCAAGGCCCCGATGGTGGCGAGCACCAGACTGCCTTGCTGGGCAGGGAACCCCTTCACGAGGAAGTAGAGGGGCGTCCCGACTATCCCGCTAACCAGGGTCGCAACCACGAGAAAGGAGAGTTCGTTCCTTTTCTTTGTGAGTTCCAAAATGTCTCTGCGAAAATAAATAACTGCACTTAAGAGGGTTCCCACATGAACCCACAGACTATACCGTAGGGCTTCCTCAAGATTCAGCCCGAGGGCACCAACCATAAAAATTACGAGGTTGCCCTGGCTGCTGACCGGCAACCACTCCAGCACACCCTGCATTACTCCTACAAGGACCGCAACTGCGAAATCCACAGCTGGGATAGGCAAGTCACGTTAAAACGGTTGCCATTACCTGCCCCGTCTTTTCATGAAACATTCCCTGCAATAAACAGGTCTGTCACCCGACGGTTTGAAAGGAACTTCGCATTCTTTACCGCAGTCGGCACAAACGGCTTTGTGCATTTCGCGAGGTCCGAACCTCCGTCCCCCTCTGAATTCACCCATTATTTTTCCTCCTATGCCCCGGTGAGCAAGGAGTTTAAAAGCTTTCTCAACGACCAAGAAATAAACGTCAACGCAAGGGTAGCGGGCCCGGGGGATTCGAACAACCGCTTCTCGTTCTTGCCCTTACTCGCTCCGCTCGTGCGGGCTCACCTCGAAGCCGTTGACGGTAATGGGTGCCACACTTTAGCGGGCCCGGGGGGATTCGAACCCACGACCACTTGGTTAAGAGCCAAGCGCTCTGCCAGCTGAGCTACGGGCCCATGCAGTTATCTCCACAATTTTAGTTTTTAAGGTTTGTTGCTTGTTTCTTCTCCGGCCCGGGCCCGGTGGGCTGTTGTCACCGCCTTAGGTACAATGCCTTGTAACCCTTCCAGAACTCTGGGCTGAATTTATAACCGAGTTTCTTCTGCATCTTTTTCAGGTCTCCCCTGCCCTTGTCCACGAAAACATTGTAGAGCCTGCGGATTATGCCCTTGTTTCCCCCGGACTCCCGATACTTTTCCTTGAAAGGCGTGACCAGTTCTTCAAAGATACTGAGCAGCTTCATCTGGTTGTCTTCCTTCCGGTAGGCATCCCTGACCGCTTCCCAGCTGTAAGCCCCGAGGTCTTCAATCACAGCCAGACCCAGCAGGTTAATGTCATCCTGTGTTACATCCGTATAAACATCCTTGACATCATCCATGAAAATTCCACTGACACGCGACAGCTCATAGAACATGTCTGCGACTTCTTCGGCGTTTTCGGCACCGCGGGTGTAATTCATGGCAAGGATTTTCCCGAGGAGACCTGTCCTTTCAATGGAGTCTATTTTTTTCTGGCTTGTTGTGTAAACCTGCTTTAATCTCTCGAATTCTCCTCCCTGAACATACGTGCTGAAGACCATGCTCTCGGCCTGGGAATGCCAGAGGTCACTCAGAACCTGCTCTTCCTCTTCGTTGAGGTCGGATATCATCCTTTTGTATCCCTCGTAATGCGGTTTGAGTTCAGGGAACTTCTGCAAAACATTCTCGTCAGGGTTCTGAACAATTTCCTTTACGGTATTGGAATCACCCTCAAAGTTTTCCATAGATATGCGCGGGCGGATGTATTCCCTGAACTCCGGGGAATCGAACACATCATCCAGTTTTCCCGACAGTGCGGATCCCAGCAGCTTTTCAATTGCACTTTCAGTGGGCTCCTGTCCTGTATATTTGTAAAGGATTGAAGCTATCAGGGTCGTGAGCAGTGTCGTTCTTTTGTTTATCAATTCTTTTGGGTATTTGTCTCCAAGGACATCCTTTACTCTTCTGCTAAGTTTGAGATAGCGCGGGACTACACCTGCCAAGTGGACAGCATAACCTAACTTTTTGAACTTGCCCACAGTTTTTTGTCATTCTACAATTTATATAGATGCCTACGGCAAAAGCTCAACTTTGGTAGCACTTGCCTGCGCAAGCAGGAGCCGAAGGCGCAGCGTTACCAATGCCTTTGCTCAAGCTTTGGTAGCACTTGCCTGCGCAAGCAGGAGCCGAAGGCGCAGCGTTACCAAAGCTTGCTTGAGCGGGCCCGCCGGGATTTGAACCCGGATCTAGAGCTCCGGAGGCTCCTGTCCTGACCAGGTTAGACTACGGGCCCAACCCTTTGCTCCCAACCCTTTCGCAACGCTCCCCTCCGCTTCGCTCCGGGTCGCTGCGAAAGCGTTGATGGAACGAGCTTCGCCTCGTCGCGAAATCGTTGACGGCAACCGATGCCCGGTTGATCCGCATCGGGGTGCCTTCGGCACCCTCATTTTTGCTTCGCTCCAGCCCTTTCACTCTGGCTCGCTGCGGGTACCTCGGACAAAACATAAACTGCACGTGAGTTTTATTAAGTCTCCCCTCTGGGAGGGCTCTGCATCACCCTAGAATCTCTTCTATCTCCTTTTTTCCTTCAAGGAGCTCCCTGACCTGTTCCGCGTCCTCACGCCGGAGCATCTCCAGGAATTCCCCGACATGTGTTTTTTCTTCCTTTGCTATGTCGAGAAGCACCTTCCGGAGCTGACCGTTACGTGTCATTGCCGCCAGCTGTTCATAGAGGTTTATGGCATCAAGTTCTGCAATCACACCTATCCGTGCTATCTCAGCGTCCAGGACCTCGCGCCCCAGTTTCCGGAGGTCGCCGGGTATTTTGGACATCATGGGGGACTTGCCCCCGGCAGTTTAAAAAACCCTTTATAGTTCTCCTGTGTATTTTATGGTGAGACTCGCCATCACCATGGCACTATTGTTTTCTCTCACATTCGCCTCCCAACTGAGCTATTTTGCAGGAGGAAATCCTGTGGCTCTTGAGCATGCCGACGGGTTTTATGTTGTTGCGACAACCGGCGCGCTTTACATCTTCAGGGAAAACGGAACGGTTTACAATTACCTGAGCTTGGGAGGGATCTCTGACATTGCCATTAATGGTGATATCCTCCTGGTAACGCTTGTTTCGCAGGACTTCCCCAATGTGCGGGCGTTTTCATTCCCGGCTCTCCAGCCGCTATGGAGTTTCGAACCACAGATGGATGTTTTTGATATGTCACTTATCTGGACAAGGAGGCAGACACGTAGCTGGAGGGCAAAAGCTGTTCCGGAAGGATTTGGCGTGGCTTCCGGCTACACATTTTACCTGCTCTCAAGGTCCGGCGAACTTCTGGGAAACTTTACGGCTGATAGTGATATCTGGGACTTCTCATGGGATGGGAACTACTACCTTGCCACCCAGGAGGGTGCTCTCTACGTGATTGACAGTGACTTCCGGTTGAAAGAGAAGCTTGACCTCTGCGAGGACTACGAGCTGATAGACCGGGTTTCCAACACCAGTCTGGGGATCTTTCCACGCTCTGTGTGGGAGGTCAACTCACACGTGGCCGTGTGTGAGGACGGCACTGTTCATTTCTTGGATGGAAGTGACCCCGTGCGCGTCCGCACCTATACAAGCAGCCAGCTGTATAGCTACTACTATCAGTCCAGGAGGGAAACAGGCTATGGTATGCAGATGTTCCGCAATCTTAAGCTGGCAGGGGATGAAAACCTGTCGGTGGTTTACACCTCTGAAAAGCTTTCAGTGTTTGATGGCTCGAGGTTAAGCTGGGAGGAAGACGAATCGGTGGCTGCTGCTGGCATATACGGCGGTAAGGTCTATGTGTTGAGTGTGAGCCGTCTCGGTCTTGAGACCTTAAAGGAATACAATGCCACGGACGGTGAGCTCCTGAGAAAGGTGGATGTCAAGGGGCTGTCCTGCAGTGGTGGGGACAGGAAAATTCTGGCAGGTGAGAACATACTTGTGGTGAGCGCTTGCGAGATAAAGCTGCTGGATTCCAGCGGGAAGCTGCTCTGGTATCTCCCAATCTCCAATAAAGCCAGTTTCATTGAGGACGGCGACTTCCGGGTGTTTTTCACCGACACTGAAAAGATGAGACGCGAGGGCATGGAGTTCTACTCACTGTTTGCCATGCAGGGCGACCGGGTCCTTTGGAGATACTCGCTTCCGAATGATATGGCGAGGAAAGGTCATCTTTCAGATGTTCACATAGTAGGCAACAACACGGTGGTGGCTACATACTCTGCAGATGGTGACGACCGACTTGTGGTTATCTGGAAAAACGGCACCTCCCTTGTTTTGAATGCGACAGACCGGTTCTACGCAGGCGTGCTCGACCGTTACTTACTAAATGCTTCGATAATGGCATTTGTGGAGAACTACAGCTTTTCACAGCTTGATAGCATACCTGAGGAGTTCAAATACGGTGTTGACCTGGACCCGGACCGGTGGGGGGAGGGCAACGTCCTTCTCTGGCTGGAGATACTCAGCCGATTGCCTGTCTCTGTGGAGGCCATGGAAGGGATCCGCGATGCCCTGAACAACCTCGAAAATTATCGCATGGACAGGCGCATCTTTGGGGTGGATACCTGCGATTTCAATGGTGATGGTTACCAGGATCTGCTCGTGACTGGTGACTCATATTTTCTTGTGAGGGATGGCCTGACCCTGAAGGAAATATTCTTCAAGGACAGCCAGTCCTGGAGGTATCGCGATAACAGGATAAACAGGCGATACCTGTCAAACTTCACGGCGGACTGGTTTGCTGATGGTGGGGGGGCTGTGTGCATCGATGATAGCAATGGCGACGGTTTGGGTGAACTTTTCTTGGCGGGCCGGAATGGCAATGTAACAATGCTGTTCAGCAACAAAGGAAATTACTCAGCGAGATGGAGAGGATACTACAAAAATCTCAAAAGTGACTGGGTCGTTAAGTCGGGTGACATTGATGGAGATGGAATTTCAGATGTGGTCCTTTCGGCGTGGGTTCAGGACCGGCCGGATAACATTTTCTTTCTCAGTTCCAGGGATGCCAGAGTGAGATATGCATTCACACCCAACCAGTATTCCTTCCGCCCCTCTGTTGATGATATTGACGGGGACGGTGTGAATGAAAGTATCCTTGCCTACGAAAATGATGGTGCTGTACTGGTGGTCTTCTCCCCCAGCTACAAGTTTGAATACACGGAGTTCCGTGAGTTCTGGGAGACTTGGAACAGTTACGGCAGGGTCATGCCCGCGGAGATTGTTCCAGATATGGATGGTGATGGCTACAAGGAGATTGTGGTTGGGGTCTCCAGACGCTGGGGGGACCCCGGAATGCTGCTTCTGTTTTTCAGCGGGAAGAGCCAGGAGCTGATAAAACAGGTTTTTGTGGAGGGTAGGGAAGAGGAGCTGAGTCCGGAGGAGTGGCGGTTCATTCCCGATATACGGCGCTTCGGAAACTTTCTGGTGTTTGTGGTTCCTGGCTGGAATGAGGAGGGGAAGCTTGGGATATACAACTTGGATTCTCAAAGGGTCGAGGCTTACGTGAACCATGGTGCCAGAGAAGTCGTGGATTACGGTAAGGATGTGGTCGTGATTGGTTCATCAGGTGAGGTGTTCTGGCTGGACTCGGGGGCGTTTCCCTCCCCTCAGGTTTCTGTGGAAGGTCCAGTGGTTCATGTGACTTCTGATCCGAATTACTATACAAGCATTTACGTCGATAGCGGGCTTGCGGCTTCTGGCAGGGAGGAGTCATTTGATATGCGCCTGTCAAATGGCGAACATGAAGTTGTCATTTCTCTTGAAGACGAAGAAGGTCTACAAAAGTTTTTCGTGCACCACATACGCACGTTCACTTCATCGGATCTCGGTTTTCTCAACATTATTGTGCTTGTTTTGGCGGCGGGCTACGCCATTTTCCGGGTGAGGACTAAATGGAGATAGCCATAGAGACACAAGGGCTGACCAAGAGGTTTGGGTTAGTCAGGAAACTTACTGCCGTGGACTCATTGGACATGAAGATTGAGAAAGGGACCGTTCATGGATTCATCGGTCCAAACGGTGCCGGCAAGACCACGACAATAAAGATGCTCACTGGCGCTCTCAGACCGACGAGTGGTGAGGCGTTCGTGTTTGGTTATCCAGCCGGGACAAACGCGGCCAAGTCACATATCGGCTACTCGCCTGAGCACCCGAATTTCTACTCACTCACCGCTTTTGAGTTTCTCGTTTATAATGCCCGGATCTGTGGTATTCCCACCAAAGATGCGATGGAGCGTGCTGAACAGCTGCTCAAATGGATGGGGCTCGAAGCCTTCCGTGACAGGAATGCAAGGAGCTTCAGTGCTGGAATGAAACAGAAACTGAGCCTGTTGCAGGCGCTGATCCATAACCCGGATATTCTGGTTCTGGACGAGCCGACAGCCAACCTGGATCCCATAGGGAGGTATGAGGTGCTCCACAAGATAAGGGCACTGGCCGAGAAGGAAAAAAAGACAATCTTTGTGAGCAGCCACATCCTCGATGAGCTGGAGAAGGTCGTTGACCACGTCACCATAATCAACAAAGGCAAAGTGGTGATTCAGAGTGAGATCGAAGAGTTGAGGAGGAGGTTTTCGACCAACAGATTCATAATAGAGACAGCTGACAACCCCAAGTATGTCGGGATTGTGTCGGGTCTTCCGCAGGTGAAAGAGGCGAGGATAAACCATGAAGGAAACATTGAGGTTGTGGTTGAGGACCCGGACAAGTTCAAATCGGCACTGTTCTCGAAGTTCCGCGGGCGAGAAGGGTTGCTGAGGGCATTCTACCCGCTCAGGATGTCGCTTGAGAACATATTCCTCAGCGTGATGGGTGATGAAAATGATAAATAGAGCTATATTCGAACGCACGGTTTCTGACTTCACAAAACTCCGGACTGTTTTGATTTATCTTGTGGCCCTGTCGGTGCCTCTCCTGATTTTTGCAAACTTCGCCTCCGAGGCTCCTTTCTTTTCAGTGACGAGCCTCGACCTGCGGGCGGAATACATCTTTGGATTCTTTTCGGTTCTTTCATATATATGGGTGGCGGGAGTTGCCATCGCACTCCTGTCGGCGGTTTTCTGTTCCTCCTTGATAGCCGGGGAGGTTGCTGACCGGACAATACTCCTGCTGGTGACCAAACCTGTGCGGCGGGTGGAGATATTCCTGTCGAAGTTCCTTGCTTTCATCGTTGCAATTGTAATTTATTCTGCCATCTCATTGCTGGTGGCCATTTACATCTGGGCATCTTTCTTCGAGCTGGATGTCACTTCCCTTTCCCTGTTTCTCTCCAAAGCGCCTCTTTTCTTCCTGTATTCCCTCTTTGTTGCACTGTTCTTCGGGTCGCTCAGCGCGGCCATATCAACCATTTCCTCCAGTAGATTGAAAGCGATACTTCCCTCAATTCTCCTGATAATCCTGGCTTTCTTTGTATTTATTCAGGTGAGGGGTGCTGCCAGGTCTCTTGGCTCTTACAGGGGCCTCCTGAGCTTTCTGGATGTGGGTTATGATTTCGGGAACATCTACGTGACAACGCTCGAGCGCGGGGGTGTAAAGTTCATACCTTTTATGCAGACTGTTATCGGGACCTTCACAGGGGTGTATGATGTTCCAAGGGAAGGAATAAAAATAGACTATGACCACGGTTTGATTCTCCCTTCGCTCGACAGGCTTTACTATCGCTCCCCAACGGAGTCGTTCCTGAAGCTCACAGTTCTCCCCATCGTGCTCACCGCACTGGGGTTGCTCATCTTTTCTCGAAGGGATGTGGGTTAGATATAAAAGCAAAACGTGACCAATCCCGTTGCTGGGGTGGCCGAACGGTAAGGCGCTGGCCTTGAGAGCCAGTTCCCTTTGGGATTAGGGGTTCAAATCCCCTCCCCAGCGCTGAACCTGCGGAACTAAAATCAACGATCAACGGCCCAGTAATTTCAACAATTTTTTTCCCGGCTTGAGTCTGTAAGTGTTGCCTTTTTTCTCTCTGATGACGATTCCTTTGGTTTCGAGTGATCGCACGGTTCTGTGTGCCTTGACCTTCCCAATCTTTCTGGCGACTTCCGCTTGTGTTCCTCCTTGAAGTGCCACAAGCACCACATCCCGTTCCTCCTCTTCAAAAAGGTCTGCCAGGTCTTCCGGCTTCCGTTCGCTCTTTATCTGTATCAGGGAGTAGCCAAGGAAGAAGCCGAGCACATAGACCACAGGCATCAAATAGGGTGCAAGGTTCACATAACTGCATATGATTCCCTTGGCGATATGGACGCCCACATAGAGCGAAAAGAGGCTTATTCCCGCAAGCGAGATCACAGATAGAGCGACCCACTTGTTCATTCTACGGGTACACCCACGGATTAAAAAAGCTCGCTGTTAAAAATGGAAAAGGTAAAAATATTTTGGTTGCGGCTGTGGCGGATCAACCGAGCATCGGTTGCCGTCAACGAAACCGAGCGGGTCCCGACACAGCAACCATCAACGCTTTCGCAGCGAGCCGAGCCACAGGGCGAAGGCGAGCGTTGCGAAAGGGTTGAGTTGCGGGGGTGGCGGAGTCTGGTCAAACGCGCAGGACTTAAGATCCTGTGGCTAGTGCCTGCGAGGGTTCGAATCCCTCCCCCCGCATAAAGGCCGATGAAAAGGTCTGGGACCGCGGGGATTTGAACCCCGGACCACCAGCACCCCAAGCTGGCATCATCCCAAGCTAGACCACGGTCCCTCAACCAAACTAATCCTCCTTTTCTTTTATAGGGTTTCCCAAAAACCTGAATAAATATTATAAGGGTCTGTTAGGTTGTCAACGAAATCCTTAATAAGCGAATGTTTCCTAATAATTTCCGTTGCCCCGATGGTGTAGTCGGTTATCATACGGGACTGTCAATCCCGTGACGCGGGTTCGAATCCCGCTCGGGGCGCTCTGGTCCTGGTCTATTGGAAGGACCCGCCCGAAGGGGCTCCGCCCCTTTCGAAACCTCAGGGCAGGTTGGGCCGGTGGTCTAGTTGGAAGGACACCGCCTTGGCATGGCGGAGGTCGGGGGTTCGAATCCCTCCCGGTCCAAGCTTTTTGTAAAAA
>Ga0190334_1001118_pt1 | contig 11951 bp, 8 predicted proteins | sample 48720478_MG_FD_161270 | JGI IMG/M metagenome (GOLD analysis project Ga0190334, IMG submission 161270) | Hydrothermal vent sediment bacterial communities from Southern Trench, Guaymas Basin, Mexico - 4872-04-7-8_MG | ecosystem: Environmental > Aquatic > Marine > Hydrothermal vents > Sediment ...
AACCCTGGACAAGGATAAGGAGGAAAATCTTAGACTTATTGCCCTAATCATAACCTCACTAAATTTTCGCAAAATCTCCATTTTTTAGCTCAAAAAAGTCTAAATTATGTCCTATTTAATATCCATAACCTCCGGTATTTTAAGAAAAAATGCCATCTAAAATCCTTCGCAAATCTTCTTTCAGTTTTGTTCCTTTCAGGCATTTTCGCAAAATTTCTCTTTTTGCCTTCAAAAACATGCATCATTCCTGTATCAAATCTTACCGACAATCTAATTTTTCGCAAATTCCCTATGCCCTTTTCCAAAAACAAACATTTGCGAAAAATATCGGTCATCATTTGGCCTTTCAAACCCATAGATTTCAATAACTATTTTACTTCATTTCTGCATTTTTGTTTCTTTGCCAAAATTTCGCAAATCTATTTGTTAGCTTTTATCTCTTTGGACCATCTCTGCCCACTTAAGCCATACCGCTCTTGGACTAGCAAACAAACAATACCTATTGTCGTCCTTAAACATCTCGTGTTTTTTAAGCTCTACATATCCAGGGAGTTTCTCTGGGTCATCCTCCTGTCGCAGGTAGGGATACCTTACTTTCACTTTTTTATTATTTGGCCAATAAAGTAGCTGCAAAAAGTTGTTAAGATAAATCTTAAAGGTTGTTTTACCAAACCAATTTTCCAATACACAAAATCCCTTGTCCACTGTGTCTCTTTTAAACTTTTGTCCTCTCTGTTCAAACTGACCTGGACCCCTTCTAAGTATAATTTTATCCACACTGATCTTTACGCTTCCAAAACCCAATGCTTTACCGTGGCCAAGCTTATGGGCAAACTCCTCTCCACCCAGCTCTGCGGAAAATATCAGTAGGCCTAGTTCCCATAACTCAAGATTTTCAAAAAAGACCTTAAAATAGAAAGTGCCTTGCTTAAGGACTTCAAATGTGGCGTTGTTCTTTTCCTTTTTTATTTCATTTTTTTTGTTCTTCTTATAGATCTCTTCCCATCCATTGTGGTGTAAATAAAACTTTCGGCCAGGGATTTGATATTCATCTTTCCTTTTTGGAATAACCCAGGTAGGTCTTGGGGTTTCAAGGCGAGGAAGGGTAAGTTGTTTTTCCATGGATTTGCAGTCACTCTCGGCGCGGGCAAATCCGAACCTTACTCTTCCTTTGTAGACCTGGGTCCCAAAAAGATGGCAAGCAGGACATAAGCCTTCTGGATTGATTCTTATCCACATTTTCTCGGAGAAGAGTGTAAGCTTGCAAGATTTACATTTTCCCCATCCCTCATAAAGGCATTCTCTAACACAAGACCGAAGATGATCTGGAAGCCTTCCACCCAGATACTGGGTATCAGCAATCCGGGAAATAGATACAGGAATGATATCAAGAACTCGGTCTTTTTCGTCTAAGCGGAAATAGACAAGGTCTCCTTCATTAAGTGTTTCCCCATCACCTGGGAGTCTGGTACGGAAGACTTCTGGAACGTCGTATTTCTCCCAGTTTTCTTTGTATTTTCTTAGGACATGCTCATAGCGGCGGATGGCGTCAGGAGGTATTTCGTATTTACGTTTATCTCTGCTTACTTTAAACACTCTTTCACAACGCTTGTTCATGACAAAACAACGGTTAGTATTGTAATCATAGCAACAAAACGCTGGTACATTACGACGCCTTTGCACGGCCTTAGGTTTTTGGCCTTTTTTTCTGCTTATGACGGTAACAAATTTGCCTGGTTCCACATAATTATGGACAGCCTTATCCCACTCGTCCCTGCCAGGAATCGTTTCATACTTAGGACATTTTGTGCCTTCGGAGACCTCTATCTTGTTTGGCCCAGTGAATTTCAAATGACCTTGGCTTTTGTTACCGATTAGAGCTATCTTATCGTATCTATTGCTTATGGACCATTGGCGAAACAATAAAGGCGTTGACCCATGCAAATAATTAGAGTTTCTTTTCAGAAAGTTCCTTATCTTCTCAGCGTTACTAAAAAAAATCCTTTCGGGTTCAGTGGGATGGTTGTATTCAGAGGGTCTAGTAGGATCATTTTGAGATATTTCATTTCTTTTATCCTTATTATCATAGACCGGAATTCTGAGCTCTAGCATTTCTTGGGCATAAAATTTCTTATCTTTTTTTATTATTCTTCCAGGACGGAATCTCATTCTATTTTGTTCTTCAGACTTTTTCGGATCAGGCCTCTTTGCTTCCTCTGCAGTCATCCTCCAACTTATAAGCCTCTTTTCATCAAAAACCCTGAAACAGGAATTAGTAAGGGCTTCGTAAACCGAAGAAATCATCCCCCTGATTTCGGCAGCAGGGATGCAAAGGTTGTCACCAAGACGGAAAAACCTATAAATCGGATGTTCTCCATTATTCACTTTTTCTTTGATGACCCCCTCAGCGGTATCAGGAATGATAAGGGGAGTGAGAAGTTCTAGCCTGCATGTGAGGTAACCTGAGATAAGACATTTTTTCCATTCGTTATGTCCTACGGGTTCATGAGTCCTTTTTACCTCATTTAGTGGGCGCAAAAATGCATAAGGAAAGTAAACACCATTTTCATCAATTTTCGGTGGATTAAACTCTATATCCATTACTTCACTTAGAATCACAGGACTTAAGACATTCTCTTGAGATGATTTTTCTTGAACCTCAAGTCTCAACCATTCAGGGCCACTCTCTATTTTTAAGTTAGATACCCAGCCATAACCAACACCCTTTTTCCCACCCAATGGGTAGTAACCTGATTTTATGTCAAGGAAGGCACTTTTTAAGGCTTTCTTTTCTTCCTCATCGATATCATCTCTTACCCATACGATACCCGTAAATTCTAAGGGTGAATCTGGGCTGCCAATAAGTGGGCTGTCGTCAAATTTAGCTTGTTCTTTGGCTCCACCTGTAAACCTGTCAATAGCCACGTGGTCAAGTCTTTTTGGGGCAGAATCATTAATTAGTTCCAAATCTTCAAATCTAACTTTTCCTGTCTCATGCTCATTCCCAAACAGTCTACAAAGGATACAGGTGCAGTCTTCATGTTCATTTTCTGTTGTCAATTTACCTTCGTTTTTTCCCACCGCTGTCCGGAACACACCTCTTATGCTTTCTCCTTTGATGGCAAATACTTCTTTTGACTCTTCTAACTTGTATTTTTTGAATGTAACCAAATCTGTGTTTGATGAATCCAAGACAGCCTCTACTGGGTCCCCTGATACAAATGGGGATTCTATAAAAATAGTATATTCCACACAGCTCCATGGAAATGGTTTTTTTACTTTGAATTCTTCTGTTTCCACTTTAAGTCCTTCAATTTCTTTTATAGAATTAAAATCTCCTTTACCTCTTAATCCTTTGTACTGAAGGTAGGAATAAAAGCTATTTTTTAGATCCCACTTTAACACATGCTCAATCTCCAATTTAAACCTACCCTTTCCAGTACTAGCTCCACCTCCTAAGAATAGTTTACCTTCCTTCCACCAGACCAAAACGTTCTGCAGTGCATCATGTAATTCATCTTCTCCTCTAAAGCGCAATTGAAATGGAAAGCTAATGCCTTCAGGTGCAACCTCCATAGTAAAAAGCGCACCCTTTTGAACTGTGCCTGTTAAAGGATTTATCCTTATACGCTTTCTTACTTCAGGAGGCTTACAATAATCGCTTCTAGCATCCTTTAGTGTCACTCTCCTCATGATACGGCAAACAGGACAGGGACATGGTCTTTTACTGCCAAGCTCCACGTCACAACCACTTCCGATAACAAGCCTTAAGTCCCTTCTTAGTGCACCGCGCAGGACAGAACGAGGCAAACGGTAACGACCATCTTTTGTCAGCAGAATCTGCATATCTATCTGCTCTTCGGTCTTTGTCTCTTTGCCAAAAAAGAAAGGGGTTTGAGAGATAAGTTTGCCCAAAATTATCCATTCATATGAATAGCCTGCCTTTGAAGGTAAAAAAGAAATTTCTTGTTCAGGCATCTTTCTGCATTCTGTCTCACCGATAATCCTTTTTTTAACTGAAATACCGCCGGTAAGCTCTTTGTAAGAAATGTAAAGCTCATTGCCTAACTTTTCACACAATTCTTGCCAGTAGTCTTTGTAATTATTTGCTATTTCTTTAAATTTCTTACGCAGGCGTAATTTATCCCAAAGCCAATGGCCTCCTTTTTCTTCAATCCCTCTTGGTAATTCATTTACTATCTCTGGCCCCTTTGTCCGCATCTGCAAGACTGTATCTGCCAAGACACGCATCTTATCTAGGGCATCCTCTCCTTTAAGGATATCTCTTATTTCTTGGGCCAGCTTTTTAATCTTTTCTTCAGGAATATTTGAAGAAAATGATTGATAGATATAATTATTGGTCTTCCCAATTTCAATCACACAAAGTGCACCACATAACTTGTCAACAAATTGGATAGAAGAGATTAAAAGGTCTTTTACTACATTATATTTTGGCATATCTCCGTTAATCTTTACAGTCCCTTGAAATTTTGGGCATATACCATGCTCTAGTTCCCACACATAAAAATAGTCCTGGGCCTTGCCTGTAGTAAAATCAACCCGATTTAAGATTCTTCTTATGCCTATCTCAAAAGGATTTTTGAAAATCTGCTTGGTTGGAAGACTTAGGTTGGAAAAGTGTATATCTGGGTTTTCCTTGCTATTAGGCTTAAGACAGCCTAAAAGCAGACAGAATGGGCAAGCGTTATGGTAGTCACTGCAAGTGTTATCTGTCCATTTCAATGTAGCTCTGTGCCTGCGCCGAGGACACTCAACTTTGCGATATTTGGCCTTACTTCCTTTAAATTGCCCATTACAACATTCTTCGCTTTGCCATTTTCCGCCGTTTAGAAAAATCAGCTCCTCTGCTGCTTTGATTACAGCAGAACGTAAAAGAGTCCCAGTGATATAAGGTCTTCCCTGATTTTCATCTTCAGGTTGGTTTTCTATGCGATGCCATCTTGCAAAAGAAAGTCCTCTTAAAAACTCACTTTTATCTCTCTCAGATTCAGATACCCAATCCACAAGCCGAAAAGGCTCAAGAAAGATGAGGGAAATACGAATGTTATTGTACCTCGTATTCAAGGTAAAGCACCTCCTGTTTTTCGTCTTCTTCAAGGGGCTCATTATTGCTAATTTTTCTTAGTAGCTCTTCTTTAGTTGAGATAACTACTATGACTTTTTTGTATTCCTCATTTTGTATATAAAAGGTTTTACCCCTTTTTTCGGACTTGATAGAAAATTTTTTAACCTTTCCATCTTTCTTCTGTGCCCAACAAATCCAGTAGAACTGCCTTATGGTGGACAGGAAAGTGCGAACACTTTCCCAATCAGAATGGGCATGTTCCTCTAAGGCGTGCAAAAAACGAAGTTCACCCCTTATTGGCGAGATCTTAACTAGAAGGTGGTTGGAATGGAGCTCTAATCTTCCTATTTGTCTTCCCTCCTCTCCTAACTCCATTGTTGGCTGTGCAGAAATGTATAAAGGGGCCTTCGGCAGCTGAATAGGAGGCCAGAAAGGCTCTTCTATAAGATTTTCTAAAGCTGGCCAAAATTCCTCCGCAGTAATGTCTTCTCTGGTTCTTTCTCTACTGACTATTAAGCTCTTCAACAAATCTTTCCAGTAATTGAATATTTTTTGTTCCATTTCTATGTCACTGATTTTGCCTTCTTTCCATTCTAAGAGCACATTAAGAACAGGTATTATTTTCTCCTCACTGCATTCATTTAGTTTAATTTCTTTTAAATTTTCATCTACCCACGATAAAATATCTATGGTCTTGGCAGGTGGACATGGTCCCAAAAATGCCATCAAAAAGGCCCATCCAACCCTTTCTGTTAGCGTGTACATTTTACCGGTGTATTCTTTAAGAATATTAATTAATGGATATTCCCAAAATTCGTTTGGAAGATAGTATTCCAAGCGGATTAATTCCGATATTCTAAACAATTGTAAAGCAGGACTTCTTTGGATCGCTTTGTATACAGCTTGCTCCATTTGATAGTTTTCTTTTATGATCTTATAAAGTTCTGAGTCTGATTTTAGTTCAAAAAGATAAATGTTAGCGTTTTCACCAAACGTTTTGGTAAATTGCTTAGTATTATCCCTTTCTATAGCAGCAGATACAATGTGGAAATTCTCCTGAAAGACTTCCAATATACCATCGCTTTCTTCTACAAACAATCCGTACCAAGGAAACAAGAAACGGTATGCTTGTTGTATAAAGTTATACCTTTTTTGTCGTATTGAATTAAACGGAGTAAATCTCAGTGCTGATATGTTGCTGTCGCCATAAAACCAATTAGAAAGTTCATCAATTTTCTTATCGGTTTCATTTGTCAGTTCAAAAAGTTTTACGCCTTTGCATCGTTGTCCGTAATTTCGCATCGCCAACCTATGAAGTGCATGATTTAAAAACACTAAATGGTCCAAGGTTTCAAATGCATCAGCGACTTGCCGGAATAGTTGGTCATATGGAGTAGCGTTTACAATTCCTATATTTTGTAGCAAATTTTTAGATCTTTCTAACTGTTGATATAGCTCGTTTTTCCCTTCATTTATTTGCTGGAGTATTTCTTCTTCAGTCTCAAGTAAATATTTAAAAGCATCTTCATATTCTTCAAGAATTTTGGTAAACTCAGGCTGGGTCATATGAACCTTACCCCAAGAAATAAGTATGTCTATTAGATTACTGTACGTAACTTCGTTCATGTATTCTATCATCTTCTCAACTCCCGTGTTTATATTTATCTATGTGCAAGTTTTTCCTGTTTCACCAAGTCTCCTAACATCCCTTAGTTCGCCATGAGCGATGTAATAATCATCAAATTTTTCTATCCCTCTCTGTTTCTTCGTCTTGCCGTAAGGCCCAAAATAGAAAGTAATAATATTCAGATGAAAAGTAGCCTCATTATTATCTGCGTAGTCATAGCTCCAGCCCCTCAAAATCAACCATTCTCTATGACTTGGTACAAGTCTACCACTAACAATGATGTTTCTATTTGCATAACAAATCACTTCTAAATGTACAGGCGGTAACATGGGGTTAAACGGGTTATCACTTATTATCTTTATATCCTTAGTAGCTGTAGATTCCCAAAAAGTGACAATCCTTTTTAAATATGTTTCACATAACTTCTTAATATTGGGATGCACTTGATCGAACAAATTTTCTTGCAAGCAATAATTCTTGTCACAATGTTCATATTTATTCTTTTTATACTTTTTACATTTTTCAAAGAAAGAATGATATTCCTCGGGATTTACCTTCCATACTTTTGCATAGTTTGAGTTTGTCATGGAGTCTTCTACAAGATGTTTCCACACATCATAGTGCCACTTGGCAGGATTAGTAAATCCGTGAAGACAAATTTTGACACTTCGTTTTGTTCTATCATCTAGCTCCAGTGTGGCTTGATATTTAATCGGCAAGTCTACGAAATCTTCAGTTTTGTAAGTACATGGATAAACTTCCTGATGGTAGAAGGAGATGGGAGAAAACTTCTCATTGCCTTGTAAAAATTTTATAAATGTGCTCTTTTTGTAAATAGCTACACAATATTTCCCTTTTACCTCGATCCATTTGTTTCCCCTATCAATCAACCACACGCCTTGCCCGCAACAATAATTGTAACAGTCTTGGCAATCCTTTTCCCAAGCGTAAAGACGGCATGGCTTCCCCCAAAAATAATCTTCAAAATAGCAACGGAGGTCATTAAAATAGTTATCAATTGCCACCTCGTATATTTTTTTTCCGTTTGTAACTTTCTCCCCTACCACCACAACCTGGTTTGTATTAATTTGAGCATTACTGAGCTTTTTAATTCCATCTAATCCCCCTTGAATATGGTCTGAATATAAAACACCTTCTTCGCTTTGTCCAAAACATTTTAATTCCAATTTAACAAAGAAACCCCAACGATCCTTTTCTATTATCCTTCCTTCAGGAACAATAAGACCCGGATGTATCAACACTTCCAATCCTCCTGCTGGAGCATTTGTTTTATTAATGCTAAACATCTTTGCTTTTGTTTGCGCCAAAGTCTGTAGTCCTTACCCCTTCTGTCTGCTATTTCCCTCTCAGGAACCCCCTCTTTATATTTGTATCTGAAAACATCAAGTAAAAGCCTTGCACATTCTTTAAGACGACGATTGTCGCTATGAACAAATTCTTTTAGCTTGTTTATAAGATTCTCTGCATCAATCTTTTTATCAATATTTGACCTAGAAGTAATGAGTGGGCCATTCCTTGTTTCTTTCACATCATCAATGGAAATTATTGAAAGCTTTATTATTATCTTTATTATCTTTTTTTTTTCTCTACTAAAAATAACATTGGCCCATGATATAAACTTTGAAGTCTCTCTAAGTCCATCTATGCTTTTTATGATCTCTTTAATAGTGTTAGCAATAATTTCTTTCCTGGTTTGAAAGTCAAACTCGCTTAGCCAACTATTCCACTTTCCGATACATTGAATTAGTTTGCCACAAAGGCCCATTTCCCGGATCTTGCACAGCTCACAACCTTCCCCTTTTCCTCTATATTGAAGGCATAGATGTATTGGCTCTTCTTTGTTCATTTTTTACTTAGGTGCGCCGATGACCCTAAATGGCGCAAGGTTGTAAATTACTTCTCTTATCTGCTCCTTTTGCCATTCGTTCAAAATCTTACACATAGGACCACTTATTCCGATTATCTTACCGATCAGCTCCTCTGTATCTTCGTCTTTTACCCTCCACAAAGCACCTAATATCTCCCTTGCTCCTTTGATTAAAAAAGATGAAGAAATAGATAAATGTTCGTCTATTTCAGAGCCTAAAGGAGGAACAAGTTCTGTCTCGCAAGCACCAAGGAGTACCTTACTGTTTGTTAGTTGAAGTCCCGGCCTCAGAATCTCTCTAAAAGTTACCCCTCCCTCGGCCAATTCGAGCCTTGCACGAAACGGATTCACCAAATCAGGTATGCCATGGCAAAGAATGACCAGCAGTTCTGGTGGCTCTTTTACATTTGTTAAGTCCTCACCTTTAGCCTTTGGTACTTGCTTTGTCCAAGATTTTTTCAGTAGGTTTTTAAAGTCATATCCATCAAAATTCTTCAAAAGAATCCTGCCCTTTGCAGATGTCTTATTTTCAATTCTCACAAATCCCCATGCTGGTAAATACATACTTGGATGTTTTTCTAAGAAAAATTCATCTTTCTCATTTATGGCAGCATGCAGTGGCAAACGATGCAAAAAATCATGCGTGATAAATAGCACTGGTTTTCCTTCTGGAAGTTCAAAGAGAAAAGTCATCTTCTCTCCAATTTTTTTGCATAGCTGTTCTAAAAATGGAGAGGCATCTATTTTTCTTTCAAAATAATTGTGCTGCCACACTTCAAATGCATCAAAGATGGGCAAAAATTCAAACTGTTCTTTCCTCCATTTCCACTCTCCATTATTATCATCGTATTCTAGTATTAAAGCATATCCTTTTTTCTCCAGACGATTAAGATAAAAATGAATGGCTATCCATGACTTAGGAAGGAAATTAAATTGCATTGGCAAAGGTAAATTTGCTTTCTTGTGCATAGGTCGCTTAATATATTTGTTATCCAACGCGCTCTCTTCTTGTCGGACATAGGCTTCATCTAATTGTTCCCAGGCTTTCCAAGATAAGGAAGGACGACTTTTTAAGGAGTCTGCGATTTTAACCTTTCTCTCTATGTCTTTCGCTGCTAAAAAGGCAAGGTCATATAAGTCCCTTTGGCGAGACCAGTACCAGCGAATATGGAGTGTGCTTGCATTACGCACATTTTCTTCACAGACTTCCCAGATATCAATTGATGCCTGTTTCCACAGGTCATTATTGTTTTTTCTCAATTGTTTCAAAAAAATTACACTATCATCCCATAAGGGGTTACTGAAATAGTAATTTCTAATCTCCTTACAAAGTTTGTTTAAATGTTGTTTTGTCGTATTGTCATCTCCCAACAGAAAAGCTGCCTTTGCTTTTTTAAGACTGCTGACATTTTTTTGATTTAAAACCTTTGTTTTTAAAATTTTTTTGGTAATATTGGCGTCATTCTTTAATTCTGCCCAGTGCACGGCAATTTGAGCGATTATATCAGGGTCTCCAGAACAATTATTAAGGGCTTTCTCAAATACTGTTTCAGCATCTTCTGGTAAGCTTTTTCCAGTCCTCTCTAATTCTAAATATATTTCTGATTTAACTAGATATGCTTCAGTTAAGATTCCAAAATTAACCTTTTCTACCCACTCTAGTGCCTTTCTCAATGCCTCTTTTTTCCTTTCTGGTATAGTCATTCCTTTTGGTCTATAGATTTTGCTGCGAAGGAGATAGGCCTTAGCTATGGTGAGGTATATTTTGTTCTTATTTGGCAACTGCTTTCGTTGCTTTTCAGCTTCCTGAACGATTTTTTGAAGGACATCAATAGCATCTTCAAGATACCGTCGTTTCTCTCTATGAGATAGTTTTGATTTATTTTTCTCATATTTCTCAATAAGTTCCTTGGCCAATGACAAGTAAGCTTCACTTTTTACTGAAATATTCTGAAAATAGTTAACCAATTTTTCACATACTTTTTCTTTTGGTTCAATCCCAAACGTAAAAATTTGAAACTTAGTGTCATCACCAAAGAATTCCCACATTGCCAGCAGTTTAGTCTGTTCCCCATCAGTCTGCCGGGAAAATGACTTAAGATTATTTATTAACTGCTGTATTTCATCTAAGTCAAACAAATTCCTTCCTCCTGATAACATTTCATGGAGTATCCATAAGCTAAAAATAGCTTGATCTGGCCTGACATGTCAAGAAATAAATTCATAAGTGCATTTATTATCAACTATATTAAACATAATTCTCCATATAATACTAGTGGAGAAATAAAGAGAAAAGTGACAAAAATTTTTTAAAAAAATTTATGTCACTTTAACTCCAAACAGCACACTATTTATTTAGGGAAGAAAAAACAAGCTCATAAGTAATTCATCCTCAAGCCGAAAGGGTTCTCCTGATTAGGCTCAAATCCAATAGACCTCTATTTTTTAAGGAGTTTTTATGGGAAAAGCCGCTTATAGAAGAAAAGAAAGAAGGAAGAAACAGTTGGCCCGCTTGGCACAAAATAATCCTGAGGCCTTTGAGCAACAATGGCAAAGGCGTCTTTTGTCCTGGGCACATTTCATCCATCATAATGCCGGAAAGATGGATAAAGGGCCAGTGTTCAAAATTATTGACGAAGCAATGGAAATCCTCAAGGCTTGTGGCAAAGAGATTTATAAAAAATACAGCACAGACATATCTGATTTTTTGCTCCATCAATGCTGCAAAGATGTGGCCTTCCATGTAGACCCAAGACTTTACCACATTACCTTTAACTATAAAGCAATGGAGCTAAAGAAACCTCATCCGGTGGTTAATTCTACTAGGGAATAAGCCTCTTCGGCTAGTTTTGATATTTTGCTTAGCCATTGTTGGCAATATGAAAGAAAGGAGGTGAAAGAAATGGGGCGGTATAAAAAGTATCATGACATAGTTACTGATCCTATTACGCTTATTGTTGATGCTATATGTGGCACTACAACTAAAAAGACCGTGCTCATTGATAAGAAAACCGGGAAGCGTGTGGAAGGATATGGTCGCAGCTATGAAGAAAGCGACCGGAATGCCTGGAAGAAACTTCACAAGAAGTAATATTTCAGGCCTTTTGTTCTCAAGAGCTGAGATAGAGTTTTCCTCACAGTCCCAGCTCTTTTATTGAGGCTTGGTGGCACAGACCTAGGACGAGCAAACCAAATCCTGCCCCAGGGTGCGCAAGGCAGGATGAATACATTTTAAAAGAGGGAAAAGATGGGAATTTTTAATTTTCTAGGTCTTATTAAAAAATCAAAAGATAAGAAAGATAAAATTTTAAAGTCGGTAATACTATTTGACCTCAGCAACATCAACAAAA
>Ga0190334_1001120_pt1 | contig 11933 bp, 12 predicted proteins | sample 48720478_MG_FD_161270 | JGI IMG/M metagenome (GOLD analysis project Ga0190334, IMG submission 161270) | Hydrothermal vent sediment bacterial communities from Southern Trench, Guaymas Basin, Mexico - 4872-04-7-8_MG | ecosystem: Environmental > Aquatic > Marine > Hydrothermal vents > Sediment ...
GTCGACGGCAATACTCTGTCCCGTAATAAATTTGTTGCGCGGAGAAATCAGAAATGCAGCCAGATCGGCCAGGTCGGAGGGTTCCCCGAACCGGCCGGCCGGAATGCGTGCCGTTCGCTCGGCCACCACTTCCTCCAGACTTTTCCCCTGCATTCGGGCCGTAGTTTCCAGCAGGCTTTTCAGCCTTTCCGTTTCGGTAGGGCCGGGTAAAAGCAGGTTGACCAGGACCTGGTGGCGGGCCACTTCGTTCGACAGGGTTTTCAAATACCCCAGCAGTCCCATTCTGGCGGCGTTGCTCAACACCAGGTTGCTGAGCGACTGTTTAACGCCGGTAGAGGCAATTGCCACGATCCGCCCGAATTTCTTTTCAATCATTCCGGGAACGAACAAACGGGCCAACCGCACACCCGACATTAGGTTGGTCTCCAGGGCTCCGTACCACTTTTCGTCATCCAGTTCCAGGGGATGCCCGGCAGGAGGACCTCCGGCATTCAGGATCATCCCGTCGGGTATTCCGTATTCCTTCACCATGGTTTCATACAACCGGGCGATATCTTCCCGACGGGAAAGGTCGGCAGGAATAATTCCCCCTTCCGTTTTCAGACTTTGGGCCGCCTTTTCGAGTTTTTCCCGGCTCCTTGAAGAGATCACCACGCAGGCACCTTCTTCCGACAGCACCCGTGCACAGGCCAGGCCCAGCCCCTGGCTTGCTCCCAGGACCAGTACCAGCCGGTCTTTCAACATCAGATCCATAATTATCTTCCTTTTTTTAAGTCAAACACCCTGTTACTCAATGCGGGAAAACCGTCGATGCGGCATGTCACCTCGTCCCCTTCACTTACCACCGCCGCACCAGGGGTTCCCGTTGAAATCACATCGCCGGGCATCAGGGTCATTACCCGGGAATGGAAGGATATAAGTTCTTCCAGAGAAAACATCATCCGGGAAACCACATTTTCAGCCTTTACCTTACCGTTCACCACCGTGGCCACCCTCAGTTTGTCCGGAGCGGTCAGTTCATCGCGGGTAATCAGACAGGGACCGAAGGAAAAAAACGAATCGAACGACTTGGAAAGGGTAAGGTATCGCGGATTCATCTGCAAAATATCCTCGGCCGTCACATCGATAATGCAGGTGAATCCGGCCACCGCTTCCATAGCACGGCCAGGTTTCAGATTCCGCACCTTTTCCCCGATGATGATCCCCAGTTCCGCTTCGGCCGTGGTGCGTTTTGAAAGAAGGGGAATCTTTATAAAATCGCCGGAACCTATCACCGCTGTGGACGGTTTCATAAAGCTGGCCGGGAAACGTCCGGGTATAGGAGCAGACAGGTCCCGTGCATGTTCACGGTAATTCAGTCCGATGCCCCATATTTTGCCGGGGTTTCGGTACAGGGGAGCAAATTCGACCCCCTCTTGCGGGATCAGGCAATCCTCCAGTTCGCCCGGCATTTTTTCGCCTATGTTCTCTTCGCTGTACCAGCGGACCATTTCATCCAGCTGCCCTTCGGAAAGGATTTCCATCAGGTTTGACGGCCAGTCGGTATCGAGTCGCTGGTTCAGCAGGGGTACAGGGATCAGTCCTTCAGGCAAGTACAGGCTGGCCGTTTCACGATCATTCCATTGGATAGTAGCAATTCTCATACAGATCGGTTTCCATATCCTTCCGAAAGTTAATAAATAAACACATGCCGGGAAAACATCCGTTTATATTGATTTTTATATCTTTATGGGTATGGATGATTTTTCTCAATGTTATATAATAAGCCAGATCATTCTGTTATAACATAACAATACGGTCATATCCCCGTATAAGAAAGTAAAATAGCCTTGATTATGAAGTATTTTGTCAAGATATCATTGGCTATCCTTCTCCTGTTTTTTCTGGGAAGCTGCAGCAGCAGCCGTTCGTATTACGGATCAAAAAGACCCGGAAAAAAAGAAGTCACCTTTGAAACCACGCGTCTGGGAAAGAACAAGCTGTTCTTTTCCAGAAAATATCAGAAAAAGCTTAAAAAGAGGATGAAAAAAAACAGGAGATGAGCCTGCTGATTCACCGACATACCATACATTGTACAACCCACAGATTCCCTGCAGGATTCCGATGAGGATATTTTTTCTTGCGATAATATTCGGGTTTTTCAACTTAATTCCCGGGAAAAGTCAGATTAAACAGGAAATATCCGCCGGAGCCGGAGGTTTATTTCTTTTCGGGGATATCGGAACTATGGGGAAGGGCCTTCTGACACACGGAAGCTGGGGGGTATTCCCCCTTGACGATTTCAAGATCCTGGCCGGGATCAATGCCGCATGGATCAGCGGCTCGGACGAGGGAAGCCGGAATGAGGACCGGAACCTGGCCTATTCCACCGTACTGATTGAGCCCCTGGTCCAGGTGCAGTTTTTTTACTGGAAATGGTGGGGTCCCGGTTACAGTCGCCGTGGGCTCGTTCTGAAAGAACCTGTATTATCCGCCTATATCTCGGCCGGCTTCAGCCCGGTATGGTTTAATCCCGGTCCCCGCCGGGGTCTGGAAGACAGTTTCGAAGACAATTTTCCGCATGTCACCGTTTCGGTTCCCATTGGGATAGGCGTGCGGTACGTAATGAGCGGAAACTGGGCCATGGGCTGGAATGCGGAGGTGAGAATGCCAGCCACCGATTTCCTGGACGGTTACACCTCGGCACATTCCCGTGCCAACGATGTATATTACGGAACTTCCATTCACCTGATTTACAGATTGCCTTCTCCGGCAAGGAAAGCATTGAGGTAGGCCGGTATCAAACGGTTTCCAGCCAGTAAAATATCGCCAGTGCTTCCTCACGGTTTTTCCCGCATACAGAAGGATCAGGCTTAAAATTTCGGCATATCTCCGGTCTGTCGGGTGAATCGTAGATAGCACACCGGTAGTCGTCGGTAAGGTGGATGCATCTCACCCCGGCGGGTTTTCCTTCGGGCATTCCCGGAAGAGGAGAGGAAATGGACGGGCCTATGCAGCAGGCTCCGCAGTTGGGGCGACATTTCATAGAGTATTCTTTACCCGGCAATGATAAAAAATCATTTTGTTCTCTCCCAATTAAAAATCATTTTTTAATTTCGCATCCGCAATAGTATCTTTGCAAAACGGGCTGTTAGCTCAGTTGGTTCAGAGCGCATGCTTCACACGCATGAGGTCATTGGTTCGAATCCGATACAGCCCACCACCCCACCCCCCATCCCGACACAGTCGGGATTTTTTGTTCCCCGGAGGAACCCGCTGAGCTTGCTCAGCAGGGGACCGGCAGGGAACAAAAATCCGGGCGACGCAGGAGCCCGGAGGGGGGGTGGTGTGGTGAGGAGCCCCCATTACGGATCACCGAAGGTAATCCGTCCCAAACCCACTATCCTGTTCCCATCCCGGCATCAGCCGGGTTTTTGTATTCAGGAGAAGACCCTCGGGCTTGCCCCAGGGGGATTCGACGGAAAACAAAACAACCGCCGACCAGCGAGGCGGATAGTTTTTTGTGGTGAGGAGCCCCCATTACGGATCACCGAAGGTAATCCGTCCCAAACCCACTATCCTGTTCCCATCCCGGCGTCAGCCGGGTTTTTGTATTCAGGAGAAGACCCTCGGGCTTGCCCCAGGGGGATTCGACGGAAAACAAAACAACCGCCGACCAGCGAAGCGGATGGTTTTTTGTGGTGGAAGCCAAAAAAAACCGGATCACCGAAGGTAATCCGTCGCTATCACAGAAAATATTCTCAACTCACTAACTTTTCATAGGTATCACAAAATTGCGATTCATGATTTAATAAACAGGATTTATTTTTGTGCATGTTACAACGCCGCACAAAGCAACAAACAATAATGGACAAGAAGATAATTTAATTATTGCACAGTTTTTCAACCATTTAATGCAGTTATCAATAATGTCCAATATGAGCTTATGCAAAGGGCCTGTTTATCCGGCTTTCAGAATTTTTTTCAACATACCTGAAAACAGAATAGAAAGAAACCCTACGAGAAAAATTGCTGAGGTTCCGAATACAATAGTCAGATAAGTATGAATCTTACTGGCTAGGGCGTCTTCTCCGGAAAACAGACCCGAAAGGGTCAGCCAAAGGATTAAGCCCACACCTATAATCACACCAAGGATGGCACCGGCAACATTTTTCTGTCGTGAAGTAATCCCCAGAAGGAACAAACCAAGCATTCCCCCACTAAACACCGAAGCCAACTTCCACCATGCATCCAGAACACTTTCCACATTAATCATGGCCAGAGCAATAGCAATACCACATACACTGACCACAGCAGAAGAAGTATACAATACCTTCATAGACTCCCTTTCTGAGGCTGCTTTTTTTAAATATCGCTGGTAGTAATCGGTAAGAAAAACTGTGGCCGTGCTGTTGTAGCTGGTTGATATGGTACTCATTCCCGCAGCAAAAATAGAAGATATGAGAAGTCCGGTAATCCCTGCCGGGAGTTCATGAACAATAAAATACGGGAATATCCCATCGGTACTGGAAGCCTCCATAAGTTCCGGTGGTAGGTCAGCAGCCCCTGAATGGTAAAAAGCAAACAGTGCAGTTCCGATGAAAATAAACATCAGGGATACCGGAATATATAACATGCCCCCCATGAAAGCTGATTTTTTTGCTTCCGCTTCTGTACGGGAAGCAATGTATCGCTGAATATAATTCTGATCAATCCCAAAATTCTGCAGATTGATGAATACCCCATAAATCAATACTACCCAGAAGGTGGATTCGGAAAGTGACAAACTGAAACTGCCCAGGCTAAATTTGTCATAAGCTGAAGCAATCCGGAACATCTGTCCCGGACCTTCTGGCATTCTTAAAAGAATATAAATTACCGTTACCACCGCACCCGATATGAGGATAATCCCCTGGATGGCATCTGTCCAAACCACCGCCTGTATTCCCCCAAGGACTGAGTATAACATGACCACCACACCCGTGACAATAATCACCGTGGCAATATCCCAACCGAATATTGAATGGATAGCAAGAGCAAGCAGGTAAAGGATGGTCCCAATCCTCATCAACTGGGTAAGAAAGTAACTTGCTGAAGCGTATATCCTGGCCCAGGGACCAAACCGTTGTTCCAGGTAGGTATAGGCAGAAGGGCTATTAACCCGACGGTAAAGAGGCACAAAAAATTTCATCCCCACTATTGCTGCCAAAGGAATGGACAGGCTGAACACAAAAGCATTCCAGTTCGTCATATAGGAACTTCCGGGCAGGGCCAGGTAAGAGATGCTGCTCACGAAAGTTGCAAAAATAGACATGGTCAGCACCCAGGCAGGGATGCTGCTGTTTCCAAGGGTGAACTGGGAGGAAGTCTTGGATTTCCTGAAGAAACTGGCCCCGAACAAGCTCACGCCAGCCAGGTAAAGGAAAAATACAATGTAGTCTATCGTGTGCATGATAAGATTGGAATTGACTTACGAATAAGATTCCCGGGCTGGCCTATTTCTTGTCCTTTTTCTGCTGCTGTCCCGGGTAATAATAGAAATGTCCGTCTTCTGCCCCAATAAGCAGTTCAAGAGTCCCGTCCCTGTTCCAGTCGACCATGGTGGGAGAAGTGGTATGACCGGCAAGCTTTGTCTCCAAGATATTGCCCCGGTAGTGTAGCTTCCAGAATCCCTCTTCCCTTCCCAGGTTTTCAAACCAGGCTATGTTCGAACTGTTTACCAGTAGATCCGTGTCACCATCCCCATCCCAGTCGGCCAGACAGAATTTACGTCTGCCACTCGCTCCGGCTTCGCAGGCATTCAGTCGCAGGATACCTGGAACGGAATCCATCGGATTGCTTTTTCCGTCGAAGGCTGAGTAGGGTTCTGAATAAAAGATTCGCTGACCGGCTTTCAGGAGAAGAATATCTCCATTCATATAACGCTCAAAATATGCCAGGTATCCTTCGTGGTCAAGCATGATCAGATCCATAAGCCCATCCCCGTTCCAATCGGTGACAAATGGAGTGGTTCTCCACTGGGTGACTAGATTCCCGGGCTCAGGTTCCCACCAGTTCCACGCAGGATAGGAAGGCTCTCCCTTCCATTCCACGATGACCGGCTGAGCAGACGCCAGAGCTGGTTTGTTCCGGGAACCTGTATTTTTATACCACTCTACCCTACCCCAGATGGAGTTAACGATGATATCCATTAATCCGTCGTGGTCCCAGTCGGCCACTCCAACCGTGGTGTAACCCCACTTTCTTTCGGCGGGACCCTGTATGGAGCCTTTTTCTCCGGCTATAATCCGGATGGGTGTCCCTTCAGCTTCAAGCAAAACGGGGTTGTTCCATTTCGGGGGATTGCCCCCATCAAGGTTTTCTATGAATCCGATGTAACCGGCGGTATTCCCACACACCAGATCCTCGTCGCCGTCACCGTCCCAGTCCACACTGACAGGAGTTACCAGTGCCCCAAACTTCAGCCTGTCCGCCTGTTGTTTGAAGTATACCGGAGAATGGAATACAGGCATGTTGTGTTTAACATCTCCGGTATTTTCGATAAATGCAACACGTCCATCCTCATCCCCCACCACCAGGTCCATATCCCCGTCCTGGTCCCAGTCAACTGCAACGGGGACAATCATCTGCAAATCCATGCGAATGATCCCTTCCCTGTTCTCAAGAAATTTTCCGGAAGCGAAGACAGGGTTTTGCCTGGTGCCGATATTTTCAAACCAAGTGAGCCTGTCGATGAACTCCCCGCAAATCAGGTCGAGGTCACCATCCCCGTCAAAATCTTCCATGTTCGGGGAAGGAGCCCCATACACGTCTATGGGTTCATCTCCGGCTTCCAGCTTTCCTTTGTTTATAAATTCACCATTCTCATTCTCCAGCAGATACACATATCCATGCAGGGGGCCTCTTGTCCAGTTTCCCAAGCTGTCGAAAGCATTGTCCCAGCCATAGTTACCCCACTCATCCAACCCTACAATGAGGTCGAAGTCCCCGTCGTTCTCGTAATCCACATATTTCCACTGGCTGAACCTGATCCTGGTATAATCCTTCTCAAGGCTGTCTTTCGGGAAAAGGATCTGCGGATCTGCCACACCTTTTTCCCTGAAATTCAGGTATTCCAATCCCCTGCCCAGCAAACGGGCCTTACCGTTGGTATAAGATACCTGGAGGTTCATTTCTCCGGGGCCCAGACGGACAGGCGGCAGAAACACGGGCATTTTCTCTTTTCCTCCGGAGGGATTTTCAAAGAAGTACACTCCACTAAAGGGAGTATCTGGACAGGAAACCAACAGGTCCATATCTCCGTCCCCATCGTAATCCATGGGCAGGGGCCAAGCCCATAATCCCACACCCAGATCGACCATCAGGCCGGGGTGGTTGAATAGGACAGGCTGAGGTATATGAGAATCTTCCGCTTTTTGTCGCGGAATACATGAAATATTTACAGCGAGTACTGTAAATAATAAATATGGCAGGAATTCCCTCATGACAGAAAATAGTCAGTTTTAGAACTCTTTAAAAGATTTGGAAACAAATTCGAGTACCTCCGGGAATTCCTGACGCCAGTAGCTCCAATTGTGACTCCCTTCTTTTACCCGGTATTTCATGGGGTATTGCAACTTTCCGATAGGCAATGTGCATCAGGTTGTTCCCTTCGTAGAGGTAATCATCATCGCAACAGCTGATGTACCAGCGTATGGAACGGATGGCTTCCATTTGCGATGAATCGGCCCCGGCAAGGATTTCCGGGATGCTGTGCTTTTTATAATATGCTTCAAACTGTTCCGGGGTATAATCCCGGATATTATGCCTGGCCAGCTTTTCAAACAGGTCGTTCCTCTCCCAGCTTTCTGTAACAGCGCTCAGGGGTGCAGCAGCAGAGAACATTTTCGGATGGTGAAGTGCATAAAATATGGTTCCCCCACCTACCATGGATTGTCCTGCGATTGCCCTGTATCTCCTTGCCAACCGGCACCGGTATGTTCTCTCAATAGGCGGGATCAACTCGTGGAAGAAGAATTCTTCAAAATCAAAACCACCTTTGATATAATTATTATAGTACCCCCTGATATTTTCCCTGGCATTCGGCATGACAATGATCATAGGGGTGGCTGTGCCGGAGGCAATGGCTTTGTCGGCAATATGCTGAACCTCTCCCGATTGTATCCAGGTAGTGTGATCCTCCCCGCCGCCACGGAGAAGATACAACACAGGGTAATCCCGCGTGTTCAATTCGTAACCGGCCGGAAGATAAACGGAATATTTTCTGTCCATATCCAGTATTTCGCTCCGGAAGGATACATCTTCGATAACCCGATTCTGCTGTCCGTGCAGGGCGGAACCGATAAAAATCATTAACAGGAAGGCTACTCTTTTTGTTATCAATAGTGAATTTTCAAAGGTTATATTATCAGATATTGATTTCTGTTGAACCTGCGTTATATTTATCACCCAGGGCCTTCCTGAGGGACAGGATGTCGTTGTGCACAATCTGTGTGAACCGGTTGATGTCACCAGAATGAAGTATCAGGTTGGCACCCTGTTTGGCCCATTCGATTTCCCTTTCAACGCAGCGCTCAAAAAACACATGTATGCCTGCCCCAATTCCGGCCTGCCTTGCTTTTGTAAAAATGGTTTCAACGGCTTTCAGGAACCTGGGGTGCTCATACTGCTCAGGAATTCCAAGGTTACATGAAAGATCATGGGGTCCGATCAGGACCGCATCCAACCCCGGAACCTTGACCAGTTCATCCAGATTGTCTATGGCCGGCTGGCTTTCTATGTTAATGATTAGAATATGATGTTGGTTGTTCTTTTCAATGTATGCAGCCAGTTCAGGTTCCAGGTCTTTCGTTCCATAAAGGTAGTCACTGAGCTTTTTCCCCTTCAGGGGTCGGGTTTTCACGGCACCTCTCAGTTCCTGCACCTGCTGAACGGTTTCAATATACGGGGCCACTATGCCCTTTGCTCCTCCGTCGAGTGCCATGCAGGCCTGGTAAGGATCAGGAGCAGGAATGCGTACCACCGGCAGGAGGCCCTTCCCCGCATACCCCTGGCACATCCATGAAAGCTGATGCCTGTCAATGGCAATATGTTCCGTGTCGATAAAAACAAAATCCAGACCCAGCTGACCAACAACGTCCATCCACCTCGGGGATGGACTCACAATCATGGTTCCGTAAACCCTTTTACCGGATCTCAGGGCCTCTTTGAATTCTTTTCCAGTCATAATGAATCAGTTTTGAAATGAAATAAATACCGGGGCCGGACAGGCCCTCTGCTCTTTTATACTGTGGGAAACAGGAATGCGATCAAATTTTATTACTCTATTTATTAAGATCAAGTATCCCGAAACGAATAACTGATCTTTTTATCCCGAGTTCGTTTGAACTGTCCCAAACGCAAAGGAATACCCCGGGGTTTTTCTCAATAAGGGTTGCATAGCTGTTATGGTTGTTATCATAGTAAAACAGCCTGGGGTTTGACCATTTCTTCCCGGGTTCCTTTGTAACATAATACAAACTTGTCCTGACCCCTCTATCGCCATCGTTATAAACATATATATGCCTTCCTTTTGAATCTTTGCCAAAAAATCCTTTTGAGGCAGTATTGTACAGATCTGGTTCAGGAACAGCTTTTGACCAGGTTTCTCCGTTATCGAAACTGACCGATGAGTAAGCCATGCGGCTATCCAACGCTTCTTTATCTGCATAATATTTAGCAGTACGCATGACCATCTTCAGTTCTCCCGGCTTTTCGCCTTCCGCAATATTCCCTTCATGGACCCAGACATCATCAGGCCTTGGGATGTAGGATGCCAGTTGCCAGTTCAGCAGGTTGGTACTTTTCAGCACAAACTGCTCTCTGTCGCCCTTTGGGTCATGTCTAACTGTATTACGGTGCACCGGCAGAAGGTACTTTGTACGGCCGTTATCTTCCACCGGAACGATTCCAGCATTGGTGATCAAGGAAGAGTGGAAATCCATCCAGAGTTCCACATGGATCCATGAATAACCGCCGTCGCAGGAATAAGCAGCACAGAGTTCACTGTCCTCACTATCGGGATGTGACAGCGGGGTACGCATGGCAAAACACCAGATAATGTCCTGGCCTTCAGGCCGGAAAAGTACCCCATTGGCATAGGCGTACCTCCGAGTACCGTTGTGCAGCCGATGGTCAAAAATGGTTACCGGTGGTGTCCATGTTTTTCCACCGTCTTTCGTTATCGAGCACACAATATCGCCCATATCACTTCTTCCGTCAAGTTTCAGTCCGTAGCTCACCACATAATAATTCTCTTTCCAAATGGCGATGAATGGTTGCCATATCTGTTTATAGATACTATTAGGGGGCAATACATCAATGGTCACCACATCGGTTACATCACCCGTTTGCTGAGCATGGCCATATTGTTCTGTGCACATTATCAACACAATAATCATTGTCAAACTGTTAATAATTTCTTTTGTTTTCATTTTTCCTTTTTTTTTTATCTTATTGTCATAATTGTTTCTACAAAATATAATAATCCCTTTAGACCAATTAATTTACCACGTTAACGGGTGATCCATTCAGAAAAGCTTCCAGATTTACCAGCGTTATATCCATCAGCCTGGTTCTTGCTTCATGCGTTGCCCATGCAATGTGTGGTGTAATCAGGCAGTTTTTTGCTTCAAACAGGGGATTCTCTGGAGGGGGTGGTTCCAGAGAAAGGACATCCAGACCTGCCCCTGCAATGGTTCCCTTGTTGAGGGCCTCGGCCAGATCCCGATCCTGAATGATCGGTCCCCTGGAAGTATTGATCAGAAAGGCCGTCTTCTTCATGGTACTCAGGCTGTCCCGGTTAATCAGCCCCTCTGTTTCAGAGGTCAGGGGGCAATGGAAGCTTACCACATCCGATTCTCTCAGCAACTGTGGAATATCTGCCCATTTAAAATCAACACGGGTCATGGGATCTATATGCTTGCTGTCTGCTGCCATGATCTTCATACCCATGGCTGTGGCAATTTCTGCCACTTTCCGTCCATTATTCCCAAAACCGATAATTCCCATGGTTTTCCCTGCAAGTTCCACCAGGGGGTAATCCCAATAACAAAAATCGGTCGAACGCGACCATTTGCCATCCATTACCGTATCGCTGTGCCGCTGTACATGATGGCAAAGTTCAAGCAGGAGGGCAAAGGTCAGCTGGGCAACGGAATGGGCCCCGTATCCGGGAACATTGGTCACCACAATACCCTTTTCGCGGGCAGCTTCTGTATCCACAATATCGTATCCGGTAGCCAGCACCCCAATATATTTTAGTTCGGGAAGTTTTTCTATTTCTTCCCGGCCGATGGGGGTTTTATTAGTAAATATGATCTCTGCGCCGGTGGCGCGACCCACCACCTCCTCCGGCCGGGACCGGTCGTACACGATCAGTTCGCCCAGGTTTTCAAGTCCCTCCCAGCCCAGGTCTCCGGGATTCAGCGTATATCCGTCCAAAACAACAATTTTCATCACCTGTATATTTCTGTATTTATATTTCTTTGGGTACCAAAATGACATTTACGTTTCTTGCTTTCAATGTTCTATGATCATTGAAGGTTCGACTGTAAGAAAGTCAATGGATATCAGAAATTTATCTGCCTCCAGCACTGTTCTTCTGTAATACTCAGGATTCTTGAAATTGAAGAATCCGTGAGGCTGCCCATTATATAAATAAAGACCACATCTGCTGCCAGCCTTTTCCATCTCCTCCTTAAATTTACGGGCTGTTTCAACAGGAACAAACTTATCCTTTGTCCCAAAAAAAAGGATTGTTGGAGGAGCGCCAGGGTCTATATTGTGTATAGGGCTGAATTCCAGACACATATCTCTATTCATATGGTCCATAATACGCAAAGCTTCCGGGCTGGTATCAATGACAGGATTGAACAGCACCAGTGCATCCGGTTTACAACTAACCATAAAATTAT
>Ga0190334_1001122_pt1 | contig 11922 bp, 7 predicted proteins | sample 48720478_MG_FD_161270 | JGI IMG/M metagenome (GOLD analysis project Ga0190334, IMG submission 161270) | Hydrothermal vent sediment bacterial communities from Southern Trench, Guaymas Basin, Mexico - 4872-04-7-8_MG | ecosystem: Environmental > Aquatic > Marine > Hydrothermal vents > Sediment ...
ATTGGACTAATCGCAAATTTCCTATTTATTGTGTAGGAGTTCAAAAGACAAATATTCATCCAACTGTTGGTGAGAGAAGAAATGGAATTCGTTGGAATTTAGCAAAACATAAGTTAGTTGATTATGATGGTATGGTATATTGTTGTGAAGTTCCTAAGTATCATATTATCTATGTTCGAAGAAATGGAAAAGCAGTTTGGAGTGGTAATTGTGAAGTGCCTGATAGCGATAGTTTGAATATTACTGATGAAATTACGATTGAGGCGTGGGTGAAATCTAATACCAAATGTGGTTTCTTCGTCAAGAAGTATGAAAGCAAAGGATATGTATTTGGTCATAATTCAAATAATGAAAAGTATTTTTTTCTTGTAGTAGACGATGCTGGCGATAAACACTCTTGTGCGAGCAATATTAACATTCAATATGGGAAATTGACTCATGTAGTAGGAGTGTTCAAGGCATATAGTTATCAGCGGATATATGTAAATGTTAATTTAGACAAACATGTGGATGCTACTTGGAATCTTCGTTCAGACAGTGCTAACTTACTAATAGGATTTAAGGATTGGATGATTGGATGTGGTAACTATTTTGATGGCATAATACCCCTCGTCCGCATCTACAAAGTCGCCTTAGCTCCTGCTGAAATCCGCCACAACTACACTCACCACCCGCTATATTTCTTGCAGAGGGGAATTGACCCTTACATGTTTGTTAAAAAAGGAGGGATTTATTATGTTATGTAGGAAAGCAACTTTACTGTTTCTCTGTGTCTTTATGACCTATAGCTGTGCGTCTTTTCATTGTTCTAAAGAGGTTCAATGGCTACTGGAAGATGCAAGATTGCACGAAATGCAGCACACTAGCCGTGATGCCATGCTGGCGGAGCAATTCCATAGAATCGCTGATTATCTGGACAGCGGTGAGGTAAGCAGACGACAACTCATATCTGACCTTGTTTTTATAGCCAAGGCGAAAGCCTCACATGAAGGTTTGGATGATGACTGGAACAGGATGTGGATTGCAAGGTATGAAAAGATAATGAAAAGGTTGTGGGAGATATATAATAAAAAATATAGGAGACCACAAGGAGGGAGCTTTGCCCAGTAAAAGTAAGGCTCAACACCGTTTAATGAGTATGGCTTATTGTTATAAAAAAGGACAATGCAAATTATCAAGTTTTCCTATAAGTGTGAGAAAAAAGATACAGAAAATGGCTAAGAGTATGACTTTAAGTCAATTAAGAGATTTTGCTAAGACAAAAGAAACTGGATTGCCATACAGAAAAAAGAAGGGAAGGAGGTAAAATGAAAATGGCTTCTAATAACAATAAGCTTGTTGGATTTATTAACAAAGAAACTTTTGAAACATTGGATACCGAACAAAAGTTAAAATTGATTTATGGGATTTTACTTGAGATACAAAAAGAAATGAAAAGAAAAAAAAGAGTGGATAAGTTTTTTAGTTTTGCTGGAGGGCTTGGCGGTGGTTTCCTTTTTTGGTTAAGCATGAAATTAAATAAGTTGTTTAATTTTTGATTGGCAGATCTGTAAGGAGGGCAAAATGAACCTAAGTGGTTATTTAGAAGTAAATGGCACTGAATATCCAGTTGTTAATACAAATGGCACTTATTATTTAATGAGACCAGATACACAAGAACTCGTTGCTTATCTTGGCTCTGATTGGCAAGTGATAGATATGGCTACAAATCAACCTATAGGAATATTTGACCCTAATACTAATAAAGTAGTTGGCGTTGGTGCTTATGAAGGAGTTACAGGTTATTATAAGCCTTATGAAGAAAAAAAATCAGAGGGACTTAATATTCCTACTGATTTATATCCTTTTAGTAGAAGCCAACATACACAACAAAGTTGGCAGGCAAGTCAAAGTCGCCAATATTTACCTAAATGGGCAGAAAATTTATTAAAAGAAATAGTAACTACTTTAAAAAATCCATCTACTTTTGCTTATTCTATTAAACCTGCAATAAATCAGGCATTTACTAAAATGTTAGGGGAGTTAGCTAAAAAAGGAGTGGTAGGTGGGCGTGCTGGTGGAACTACTGTTACTTCTAGAGCGTTAGGAGAAATAGGAAAGGCTATACCTCAAGCATGGGGACAAACCTTAGTAGGTGCAGGAGGATTATTAGGACAGGCGAGACAAAGCACTACACAGAGTAGTGGTGGTAGTTCAGGACAATCTTATACTTATCAAGCAAATCCTTTAGCCCCATACACTTTAATGGGAAATTTGTTAGAATTACTGTAGGAGGTTAGAATGGATTATGTTCAACTTAAAGCTATATTAACAAATGCTTTAATGAATGGAGATATACAAACTGCCTCAACTATTCTTGCTCGTTTAGGTATAGACCCTAATATTGCGTTAACATATATGAATGCTATTACTCCTCAAATACAGGGTGAAATTCCAGCAAATAATTTGTTTGATTTATTAGGAGCAAACAGTAGAATGTCGCAATTTACTCAACAACAATTACCACAACTTCAAGTCCAATCTCAATTCCAATTTAATCCTAAATCTTCTACTGTTAATATGGACAAAAACTTATATTGGCAACCTCAACCTACACAAATGCCTAATATTACAAAAACAATTACTACTCGTAAAAAAGACCTTATTTCTTTATTAGGGTTATGAAAATGAAAGGAATTTTAATTGCAAATGATACTTTTTGGCAGAAATATAAAAAACAATTAATCCCTTTAATGGAAGATTATAACAAAAGAGCTAAAAGACACTGTGTTCTTAATGATTACAAAGATTGGGATATGGTGGAATGGATAGATAATTTTATAAATTATCCACAAGTTATGATGTGTGCTGTTTGGGATGAAAAAAGAGATAAATTTATTGGATTTGTTGTTTTTGAAATAGTTAATTTTGTAGAAAGTCCAGTTTTATTTTGGAAGCAAACTTATGCTATTCCTGAAATTAAACTAGTTGATATAATGAAATATGTAGTAGAAATTATAATGCCTATAATATCATGTTTGAATATTGGATATTGTATAATACTTAGCCAAAATAAAAGCATAAACAAAGTATTAGAAAGTTATGGATGCAAATTAAACGGGTTTTTTTACAAATTTGTAATTTAATGGAGGATAGATAAAATGGGAAGTCCTTTTGGAGGTGTAAAAGCAGGTAAAGTTCCTAGTCCCTCAACAGCAGAAAAAATGCTGGAACAAGCTATATTGCCTACAGTATTATCTACTTTGTATGAAAGACCTGGAGATGTTTTATCTGCCATAGCAAGCACATCACAGACAACTTCTAAGTCAAAACCACTTACAAAAAAAGAATTTTTTAAAGAAAAAGGAGAAGAAGCTGCAAAAATACACAAGGAAACGGGAAAACCTTATAATCAGATTTATCAGGAATATAGGCAATCTTTTAAACCAGAAATGGAAGTAACTAAAGGAGAAAGAAATTTTGTTGATTTAATTACAAATAATATTCTAACCAAATATAAGAAAGATATTGATGAGATTGAGAAAATAATTGCTGGTATGTCTGAAAAAGAGAAAGAGGAGCTTGCACCGATTATTGAAGATTATGAGAGATATAAAAGGTCTTTAGAACCAGAATTACAATCAGTTCCGATATCGTTTGGTGGCAAATATATAGGTAGTGTTTTCCCAGCTAGAAGGGCAAATTTTTTACGATTATTATTAGGGCAAGAAGCAGGAACTATTGCACAGCCTTACAATAGATTATTGCAAGAAGCTCAAGAAAGAGAACGATTGGCTGGTGCAAGATTAGGATTATTTGAATATCCTTATGGTTTATATAAATCAATGTTAACTGCACGATACGGAGTTCCGCCTGTGCAAACAACGGGATGGTTAACAGGGTTAACGAGTGCACTTGCTAGTGGAGCGAAAGCGTATAGTGCGTTTTAATAGGAGGTAAATAATGGCTTTTTCAGATTTTATAAAAAGTCCAGAATTTTTAAGTTTGCTTTTAGCAGGATTAGGCGGAGCTTCTATGGCTAATTTGCCTCCTAATATTGGCATTCCCTCTGCTCAAAGTTTAGGTGCTAGTATAGGTGCAGGATTAGGTAGATATAGAGAAGCAAAAGATTTTAAAGAAAAAGTAAGAGTTATTAGTGATGCTGTTAAAAATGAAAATATATCTATTTCTGAAATAAATGCTATGTTAAGTGAAATTCCTGATGAAGATAAACGAAAAAAAATAGAAGCTCTTATCAAGCCTTATTTAGAACAAAAAAAGTTACAAATAATGGATAAAATGTATGAAAGATATATAAATGGAGATATAAATGGAGCTGAGCAACTAGGGGCGTTAAATGGTATTAATTTATATGATAAAGAAGTGCAGAATTATTTTGCTACAAAACATGCAACTGGTCCAGCAGGTATTTTCCAAAATATATTTAGCAGACAAAATATTCCTCAAACACCAATGGTTGATATAAATATTCCACAAACACGCCAAGAATTTATGCAAAAGCCTATTTCAGAGGTAATTAGGTCAACAAGGCCATTAACATCTATAACAGGACAGCCTATACAGCAACCAGCAATACCAAGTATGCCTCCTAGTGGAATGGAAAAATTTCCTGCTAAAACAAGCTCTTATAATGTTCCTACTACAGGGTTAAGCCAAGGAATTGCTAGTTATTTGAGTAGGCTTTCTGGCCCAGAATTACAATTAGAAAGTAAAAACCCAGCTTTTCGTTCTTTAGTAGATTATGTATTAAAAGATGCTTTGGCAAAAGAACAATCATGGAGAGAAAGACAAATAAAGATGCAAACTCCTAAAACAATAGTTAATTTCCGTAATGGTAGAGCTACTGTAATAACTTACCTCCCAGATGGAACTATTGTAAATAAGCAAGAGTTACCACTTACAAGGGATATAGGACAAGTTGAGAATATCATTGCTTATAATAATGATGTTTATATTATTCCGAAGGGCAGAAAAGCTGTATCAATAAATGATATTAAAAATAAAACTCTCAAAAGAGATTATTTAATAACAGCTTTAGGGTTTGTAGATAATGAGATAAAAGCTCTTTTATCTAAAATAGGAACGACTAAATTATCAGCCTCTGAATTGAAAGGTTTAACAAATTTTGCTAGGAAACTTAATATTACTGATGAAGATTTAGATAAAATAAAGAAAGAAGCGAAAGCACATGGAGTTAATATAGGATTACCTAAAACAGAGGAAGTTAAAAACCCAGATGAAATAATACGGTATATGAATAAATTAGAAAGCACAAGGCAGGTAATTTTAGACAATCTTAGTAGATTAGGAATGAAGAAAAAAGAGATAGAAAGGATTAAACGGTTAGATGCAGAAAAAATACCGCAAGGAGTAGAAACTACTGGGGAAACTTCTACTCAATTCCTTAGCGATGAGGAGGTGCTTAGACGCTATCCAGATGCAAAGAAATTTCCTGATGGATGGTATGTTAAAAGAAACGGTAAAGTATTTAAAGTTGTTGAGTAGGAGAGGAGAATGCGATTAATAGAAGTAGATTACGACCCTTTTGAAAAAGAGAGGGGAAAAGCATTTTCTAAATTATATGGAAAACGTATAAATGGCACAGAGAAAGGAGTAGGGTTTTTAGGAGAGTTAAAAACTCCTGAAGGAAAAATTGCTACAGAAATTTCTATTGGAGTAAATATTGATGGTAAAGAAATGCAAATTCCTACTTTAGTCCCAACTCTTACAAAAGAAGAAATTGATTATCTCCTTGCAGGTAATCCTCCTACAAAAACAATAGTTCAAAAAGCAGTAGAACATGCGAAAAAAAGATTAAAAGAAGGTAAAAGCCCATTTTTTGAGGAAACAGAAAAATCTCCTAAATCTTCAAAAACAAAAGAATTAAAATTAGTTCCTGTTGATTATGATCCTTTTAAACAAAAAAAGCAAGAGGGAAAAATTACTGATTTTTTAAAATATTATTCATTAACAAATTACTTAGGGAAAAAGCCACAACCTGAAATTAGTGCTGAAAAAGGTATTCCACAATACCTCATTCCTTTTAGTAAATATCTAGGCATAAAACCGACTTATGTAAAACCAGGGTCATTTCTTGCTCAGTTATTGTCTATTCCTCATGCCTTTTTTGAAGCTGGAGTAGGTGCATTTGAAAGCCCTTATTATATTTTAAAAGGACTAGGGAAAATATTACAATTACCTTCTTTAGAAAAAGCTGGTGAATGGGGAATTAGAGGATTAGAACCATATAGAAGACATCATGAGTTAATGCGTAAACAATTATATGTGCCACCTACTTCACCAACAGCACGATTAGCCCATGCCATTAGTGAAAAAGTATCAGAAGCAATGGGAAGTTTTGCTAGTCCTACCTTACCTATTTTAGCAATTAGTCCTACAACTTATGGTGCTCTTGGTGGATTGGAAGCAACAGGGGCAGGAGCTATACCTACACAAGCTTTAACAGCAGGCGTAAGTGGGGCAGTGGCAGGTAAAACTTTTGAGGCTGTTAGAGGATTAAGTCCTATGCAGGCACTTTTAAGAGGTGCGGGTATTGGGGCTACGCCTGAAGTTGCAAGAGGTCTTATTACTGGTAAACCAGAACAAATCGGAAAAGGAATAGAAGAAGGGCTTAGCCTTGGTATATTTTCTGCATTATCTGCATTAAAAACTCCTTTAGCAAGAGAGATATATAGAAATAAAGTAAAAGCAGGCATTCCAAGAGAAGAAGCATTACAAACAGCCTCTTTAGTAGAAGAAACAATTAACTCTTTAGATATTGATAAAGCTAAGAGTTTGCCTCTTAAAGAAAAAGAAATACAAAAGGTAGAGAAAGTTATTAAAGAAATAAGTAAGCAAGTAGAAGATTTACCAGAAGTTATAAAAGGTAAACGGGGATATAAAACAGAAAAAGGAGCTAAGATAGGATTAAGATTGTTTGCTAAAGAAAATAAATTACCAAAAGATATGGATTTAACCCAACATTACAATTTAGAGAAAGATGAAACAGGTAATTATATCTGGAGAAAAATAACTGAAAAGCCGATGGAAGAAAAACCCGAAATTAAGCCTAAAGAAGAAATAAAACCTTCAGTAGAAGAAACCAAAGAGAAGATTGAAGAAAAACCTAAAGAAGTTAAGAAGTTTGAGAAAAAAGAACCTATAACTATTTCGTTGGAAACTGCCCAAAAGATAGATAAAGATGGTATAATTTTTCCTCATATTGTTGAAAATGCTTTAAATGGTAAACCTGTTGAAGTGGCAAGAGATTTGGAACTTTATCCTGATTACCCACCTCTTTTAGTAATAAGAGGAATGGATTTTTTATTTAAAGGAGGTAATAAAGAGCTTGCTAAACAAGAAATATCTGCTGCTGAGACATTTGATAAAGAAAGATATCAAAATTCTTTTAAAGAAATTATTGATAAAGCTAAAACTGTTTTAGAAATTTCTCCTAAGAAAGAGAAAATTAAAGAAAAACCTCCTACAAAAGAACTTGAAAAGAAAGCTAAACCTTACGAAGGTGTTGAGCCTGGCAGTGCAGAATGGATGAAAATCTGGAAAGAACATCCAGAATTGCAAAAAGAAATGGCTGAAATACGCCAGAAGAAAATAATGGAAGAGGGTAAGAAAGAGGAAGCTTTGCCAGAGGCTAAGACTGAAAAAGAACCTTGGGAAATGACAAAGAAGGAGTTTGATAAACAATATGGTTTTGGACATGGTGGCTCTTTAGATTTAGAAACAGCAAAAAAATTAAAAGAAGAAGAATTGCCTTTGTCTAAATTAGATGAAGCTTCTTTAGATGGTTACTTGGGAACATTAGATCCTAATGACCCTTATAAAATTCGTGATATTAAAAAACAAATTAAAAAGGGGAAAATAACAGTATATAGAGCAACGATAGGAAATACAATAAATCCAGGTGATTTTGTAACAGAAAGCTTAGAATATGCTAAAACACATTTAGAACCAGGGGCAAAAATAATTAAAAAAGAAGTTTCTTTAGATGAATTATATCCTAATGCAAGTCACGAGTTTTTTTGGATACCTAAAGATATAAAAACACACAAGGAGATAATTGAACAAGCTCTCAAAGAAGGTAAACCTATTCCTGATGAAGTATTAAAAGAATACTCAGACTTAGCAGAGAAATATAAGAAACAACCTCCCAAAGAAAAACCTCCAGTAGTGCCTTTAACTAAGAAACTCTACGAAAATTCCTATCCTATTGAATTAAGCAAAGCCAGCGAGGAATTTCCTAAACATAGACTTGGCGTTGATTATGTGGTTAAGCTGGTGGATAAAAACACAGGTAAGGTTACTTGGGCTAGTTTAAGTGAGAAAAGAGCAAGAGAGCTATTCCCACGGTCTTTTGAAGAGAAAGGTAAAGAAATTCCTAAAGCAGAAGCTAAGGCTGAAAAAGAACCATGGAGAATGACAAAGGAGGAGTTTGGTAAGTTATCTGAACAAAAAAGATTTAAATTAAAAGAAAAATATTTACCAAACCTGAAAGATATACATATGGGTTCTATTGCACAACATTATGAACATATCCAACAAGCCCTCAAAGAAAACAAGCACGTTCCTGAAAAAGTCCTAAAAGATTATCCTGATTTAACAGAAAAATATAAGGAAGCTCCTAAACCAGAAACCGAATGGCAACCAGTAAAAGATTACAGCAAAGAAATAACCGAAGGAACTTATGTCAAATGGAGATACAGAGGGAGAGAAGGTGAAGGAATAGCCACAGGCAAAATAGGGAAGCGTAAAACAGGGTTTGTTTATCATAGAGTTAAAACTCCTGAAGGCAAAACAAAATATATGCCTTGGACATCTAGGGCGGAGTATTGGATTAAGGCAGAGAAAGAGGTTAAAGAAGTCAAGCCATTACTTAAAAAAGGATTAACTAAACCTAAAGAAATTAAACCAACAGAACCTATTAAAGAAGTAAAAGGAGTAAAGGGCAAATATTATAGGTCATTTGAAAATCCAGAAGAAGCTATTGGTAGTGATGTTTCATATCAAAAAGATACTCCTTTTTTGTGGGAAGGAGCTTATGAAATAGAATTTGAAGGAGGTAAAGGGAAAGAAATTCCACACCACCCAGGGGCTTTGCGAGGAGATATAACTAATGCAAAAGTAACAAAAGTTTTTTATGAACCTGAATATTGGGCTAAAGAGGTAAGAGAACAAAGAATAAAAGAAGACTTAGCTAAACTTAAAAAAATGTTCCCAGAAGCAGAATTTATTAGGGTGAAAACAAATCCTAAAGACCCTAACTTGCCTAAAATTGTTATTTCTGAAAAAAAGCCTGTTAAAGAAGCAAAGGCAGAAGTTAAACCTAAAAAGAAAAAACCTAAAGAAAAATCCGTAGAACAAATAATCAAAGAAAGAGCCAAAATAAGCCCTGTTGTAATTGAATCCCTAGAAGATGCTCCTCAATTCATAAAAGATATACTTTTATCTGATAAAGAATATGAAACAAAATATGAGGAATTACAGAAAAAAGCTAAACCTCTTTCAAAAGAAAATATAGATAAATATTTATCTGAAGCTGATAAAAAGAGATATGCTGCTGGTTATATCCCTGAATCTGAAACTTATAAAGAAAAAATGGAAGTTGCTGCTATGGATGTGATGGATGATACTATTAAAGCAATACTTGGAGTTCATCCCAGACAAAAACAATCTTATTATCCATATCCAATTAAGCGAATTACTATTTCTCCTGAAACTCTTACTAATATTGCTAGATGGATGTTTAAAATCCCTCTTTCTACCAAAAAAGCCAAGAAATTAATAGAAGATTATAATAAAGAAGCTACCGAAATTGAAAAATTTAATGAACAATTAGTGGGTAAAAAAGCAGAACCCACAATAACAGAAGTCAAAGAAAATTTATATGAAGTGCGTCATCCAGAGAAAAAGACATGGTATCAAATCAAAGAAAACCCAGAAACAGAGCAATGGAGAGTAATAAGGTTTGAGCCATATGAAACTACACATGAAGGACAAAAAGTAACTGTTAACAAAGCTACTGAAACAAAGTTTTTTAAAACATTGGAAGAGGCAAAGGAATTTGCTCAAAAAGGAATTATAGAGAAAAAACCAGAAGTCAAACTTTATTCTGGTATTCCTATTGATGAGATAGTTAAGACTGTTAATGAAACAACCAAGAAAGTTGTTGATTATATTAAACAAAAAAAGATTGAAAAGATTGATAAAGCAGAAATAGAACATACAGATAGATTTCTTTCTTTTTATGCCAAACAAATACCTAAAGTATTGACTAAGCTGTATGAAAAAGAACATCTCAAAACAGCTCATCCAGAAACTATTTATAGAGAGGCTTTAGGTGAATTATCTACCACTATGCCTGACAAAGTAAAAAAACCTATAGTTGATGCTTTAGATGCTTCAAGAGAACATGATTATAAGCTTAGTGGTTATGAAATAAAAGTTAAAGAAAAATTATTAGGTAGTTACAATGCTATTTATAAGAACTATGGCAAAAGAGGGATAAAAAGGTTTTTTGATTTACTTTCTGCTGAAGCACATAAACGCCATGCAATTAGTGAAAAACAGTTAAAAGAATTACCACCTGAAATTCAATTAGCTTATAAAAGGACAAAAGAATATTTATTAAACCCATTAAAAGAATATATGAAATTTTTAGAAGAAAAGTATCCTGAAGGATATAAAACAGAAGAAATGGCTAAAAAAGCATTAGCTGAAGTTGCAAAAAAGAAACAAATAGAAAATATAGAAAGCTTATATACTTTAAAACAAAATAAAGCTAATCTATTTTATTGGGAGAAAAAACCTGATGCTGAGAAAATAGCTAAAAAGAAATTACCTCAAATTATTACAAAATGGAATAAAGAATATCAAAAAGTAAAAGAATTATTAAAACAGGCAGAAAAGGATTATTTTTATCAGCCTACTGTTAGAACTCATGAGGATATTATCCTTGTTCTTAAAAAACCTAAAAAAGAAGGCGCTAAACCTACCGTTGTAGGAGCTTTTGAGTTTCCTAATGAAAGAAAAGCTAAACGACAATACAATAGAATGCTTAAAGGTGATTATACAGCTATTCTTAATTGGTTTAGGCGTGTAGGAGATTTAGAAAATGGAAGAGATTTTGTAAATAATATTAAAGAGGGTAATTATACATTAAAGCTTATCAAATTTAAAACAGAACCTACTTATACTCCTGAAGATATACCTTTACAAAGTGTAATGGGCATTTTATCTAAATACAAAGGGAAACAAATCAGAGCTAAAAATCTTCAGGCCAAAGCTATTGCTGAAGATATACAGCGGTTTATTGAAAAGTTTGTTAATCCTATTAGTGTTAAAAGCTTTCATTTAGAAAAGAAGAATATCCCTGGATGGAGCTTAGACCCTATTGATAGAAATGATATTTTACTTAGAAGAGTGCTTTCTGAAAAATCTCTTATTGAAAAATTAAAGCTTTCTGATGTTATAACTAATTCTTTTGCTCAAATAGACCCAGAAGAACATCCACAATACTATAAATGGCTTTCTGATTTTAATAAATATATGATGACGCCTAGAGAACCTGAAACCGCTCGCCGTATTCTTTCTGCTTGGAGTATGTGGGGTAATGCAATGTCTGTTATAGCTAATGCTACTCAAACTTATATTTTAGGCCCCGCTATAATGATAGAAAATAAATTAAATCCTGCTAAATTTTTAAAATACGAAGCTGAATATTTAAGAAAATTTATTGAAAGTGATTATGATAGTAAAGACTTAGCTTATCTTGAATGGGGAAAGAAAAACGGTGTATTTGCTCCTACAGCATGGAAAGAAGGTATGCTTGGTTTAATGGGAGAAAGAAAAGGAATAATACCCAAAATAGAAGACATAGGTTATGCAGGATTTACTTTTGTTGAATCT
>Ga0190334_1001123_pt1 | contig 11912 bp, 10 predicted proteins | sample 48720478_MG_FD_161270 | JGI IMG/M metagenome (GOLD analysis project Ga0190334, IMG submission 161270) | Hydrothermal vent sediment bacterial communities from Southern Trench, Guaymas Basin, Mexico - 4872-04-7-8_MG | ecosystem: Environmental > Aquatic > Marine > Hydrothermal vents > Sediment ...
CTGGAAGTGTGATCCAGGTAGATGGAGGATATGTGAAGGGGCTGATGTGATATTCATCATACTGATATCCTTCCCTAGACCTATCTTTAATATAGCATTTAATGTAAATAAAAAACATTTTAGAACGTCTAAATAAGTAGTCCAATGAACCATGAAATTGAAAAATGGATAAAAAAGATACAATCTGGTAATCCAGAATATTTTAATAAAATTGTTGAGAGGTATGCTAAATTGATATTTTCACTCTTATATGAAATGACAAACAACTATGAGGATACCAAAGATTTAACTCAGGAGACGTTTTTAAAGGCATTCAAAAATATAGGCACTTATGAAGGAAAGTCAAAATTTGATACATGGCTCTATCGGATAGCATACAATGTTGGAATAGATTACTGGAGAAGACAGAGGAAGAGGAGATTTGTGGATATCGATTCAATAAGAAAAATAGATCAAGCTTATTCTGGAAGGAGTAACAACAATTTATATACAGGTTTAAACGAAGTGCTCCAGAAGGGACTTCAGCAGTTGACTCAAAGACAGCGTGCAGCAGTAGTGTTGAGCTACTTTCATGGATTTACCATAAAAGAGATAGGATCTGTTCTTGGATGTTCAGAAGCAACCGTAAGAGTACACATTTTCAGGGCGTTCAATAAGTTAAGAAAAGAATTAAAGGGATTCAAGAAGGGGGAGTAAAATGGCATGTAAAGAAGAAAAGTATATAGTTCTCTACATGTTGAGAGAACTGGGGATCAGAGAGAGGATCACTTTCAAGAATCACCTGCGAAAGTGCAGAGAGTGCAGTGAGATCCTAAACGATTTTAAAGCAGTGGAAGAAGCATTAGAAAAAAGGCCCAGAATAGATCCTCCTGACTCTATTGTAGAGGATTGTAAAGTAGGAGGCAGAAGGCTTTCATATATCAGGGAGCGTAAAGTTTCATTCATATATAAACCTGCATGGGCTTTTGTGCTTCTTATGATTGTGTTTGCTGGAGGTTTTTTATTGGGCAGGTTTGAATTTAATAGGCCTGATAAGACTGGCATGAGAGGTAGAGTAGTATATGACTCAAACGATTTTTTAAGAAATAAGGCGTTTAGAGATTATTTACTAAGCGTGGAGGCATTCTTTTTAAACATGGTGAACATGGATAATTTAGAAATGAAACAGGAAGAGGATGAAAAGACAGATATACGAATCATGGAAGAGGTACTCTCCAGGACAAGACGTATAAAGGAGTTGATTCCAGAGCATGAAAGAGAAATATACAGACTCGTGGTGGACATAGAGATGCTGATGGAGGACGCCTTAAATTCTACTGAGCTGGATATGGCCTATGTGCCCAAGATGATAGACGAATATATTAAAAGAAGGGGCATATTAACAAAAATTTACAACTATATATCATGAGCATTTAATAATGAGAGAAACAAAATCAAAATATTCTAATCAAAAAAGAAAGGGGAAAAGAGGCCTTCTATTTTCTATTTCATTATTTGTCATAGGGGTAATGGTTTTCACCTCCTGGACTCTTCAGAAGGATGCACAAATATACCAGATGGGAGAAAGGTATTTAAATAAAAGAAAGTGGGGAAAGGCGATTGAAGTATTTAACATGCTCCTAAAAAAATATCCTGATACAATATTTAAAGACAATGCGCTTTTCTGGATTGGGTTCAGCCTTGAACACCGTGGAGAAGAGGAGAAGGCGTTTAATCATTTTGAGAAATTTGTAAAACAGTATCCTGATAGCCCTTGGTGGGATGATGCTACTGTACATCAGATCTTTCTGGCAAAGAAACTATACCTGAAAGGAAGAGCCGATTATATTGATTTTCTGAGATTGCAACTATCCAGTTCGGATGCAAAGATAAGATTCCAGGCTGCCTTAACACTTGGTGAGTTGAGAGACCCTTCTGCACTCCCAATCCTGAAAGAGATAGTAAAGGATAGGAACGAGGATGTAGCAAAGAGGGCAATGAATCTGATGAGAGATTATGAAGAGATCATAGTTGATTCTCTAAAAGATAGTCTTGCAGAAGATGTGGTTGAAGATTCAAATAGTAAGGAATCCGTATCAACAATAAGGATAATTGCAGATGGACTTCGAAAAAAGGGAGAGAGATGGACTGAAAAGGAACTCTTGATTAATGGATTATATCATATTATTCCTCATGTAGATCTTGCCTTTTATCTCTCGTTAGAATATGATTGGGATAAAAAAGAGTGGTGGAGAAGGTTCTGGGCAGAAAGAGACCCGACTCCAACAACACCTGAAAATGAGGCATTCGACGAATTTAAGAGGCGTGTCCTATATGCATGGAAGAACTTTGGAAAGGAGTGGGGAAGTGACAAGAGTTATTATCCACCATGGGATAGCAGGGGAGAACTCTATATCAAATATGGCCATCCCGATTACAGAGATACTAAGAAACATATTGAGTGGGAGGAGTGGATATATTATAAATACAGAGTAGTATTCATTGTATCGAATCGCATTTCAAACAGGACTGGCAAAGGAATTCTTTTAGCTCCTCTTTCGGTTTATTCTTACTCGAACAATATTGCAGGAAAGAGATCATATTTTATTAAAGAGCCGCGGTATTTATTTATAAACCCTGTGTTTGAAGAGAACAGAGACATCAAAAATTTTAAGTTGTGGATAGACAGTACAGAAAGTGTTCAAGATAGGATAAAGATAGAATTCGTATATAAATTTCCTGTTAAAAATCTGCGAATTGTAAGACAGGGAAAGCAGTATGTTGGTCACTATGATTGCAGGTGGGTTGTATATGATGATAACTATAACATGGTGAAATCGTCGGAGGGATCCAGCGAAGTTAGAATCAATAGAAAAAGTGACCTTAGTAAGCAATTTGTAACAGGGAATATTGATATTCTTTTACCAGAAGGATCATATATACTCGCATTGAGGATAGAAGATAAAAAGGCGAAGAGGATAGGGCTATATAAGAAAAAATTTTTATTAAAGATGAAGAGAAATAAATAGCTTTGTTTTAAATGTTTTTTGCTCTGAAAGGAGGCGATTATCATGTTAAGTTTAAAAAGATTATCACTTTTGCTCAGTGCGTTTCTGGTGTTACTGGTCACGGGTTGTTATACTGTTGTTGATTTTCACAGGCCTAATCTTGCCAGAGTGATAGATGAGGGTGAATATGTTGTTGAGGAGGGGAGTTATGAGGATCTTTCTGATGAGTATGATGAGAGTAGCGATGTAATATACAAGTATTATCTTTACGGTGATCTTGCTACCTATTTTGGCTGGTACGATCCTTTTTGGTATTCTCCTTACTGGTGGCGTTACTCATACTGGATGGGATATGGCTGGGGAGGTTACTGGGGATTTTATGATCCGTTTTACTACTATGGTTGGGGTTATCCTTACTACTACAGTTATTTTGGTTTGTATGATCCATACTGGACTTACTGGGATGGATATTATTCCTATTCACCTTCCAAGCGCCGCAGTTTTTCGCGTCGTCATTCGTTTTTAGCAGGCAGTGATAGTTCGAGTTCTTCTACATTAAGGAGGGCAAGTGTTGGAACTGTTGGACGTTTGCGCAAGTCGGATTCCTCCAGTGATCATCGTTCATCTGTTGTGGTTCGTGACAGAGTGAGGAAGAGCGGGGGCAGTAGTAGTGGCATCAAGGTTCGTACAAGGAAGAAGGTAATCACTTCTGGATCTATACGCAGGCCGGTTGTGAGGAAGAGGGGAGGAGGCAGCAGCGGCAGCAGTTACAGGGTACGGAGCAGTTCGTTGCGAATCAGGAGTTCTTCTGGTTCATCTGACAAGAGCTCATCTTCCAGTTCATCTTCTTCAAGCTCATCAAAAAACAGTGGTGGGAGCAGTAGAGTCAGAAAACGGAGGTAAAAGATAATTTGGAGGAACTAATGAAAAAGATTCTCTTTTGTTTTTTATTAATTATTTTTTCAGGTGTGCTCTCGGCTCAGGTTGAAAGCGTTCCTTTTCTCTGGGGTCATGAATGGACAGTAGGAGCACGTGCACTTGGAATGGCCGGTTCTTTTACAGGAATTTCAGACGACTGTTCGGCCCTATACTACAATCCTGCTGGTATTGGTCAGATTGACAGGATAACAGCATATGCAGGATTTTCACATCTTTCAATATCAGAGAGTGCAAGATTTTTAGGCACAACAACTAGCGAAGATGCAGCTTTCACAAAGCTTAACTCAGCAGGTGTTTGCGTTCCCCTTCCAACGACAAGAGGGAGTCTTGTACTTGGTATTGGATACCATGTTGTGAGAGATTTTAATCGTTCCCTGTATGTAACAGGGTTCAGCTCTCTTCCAGGCGATTCAGTGACTTACTCGTACAACGAACTGGAGGAGGGGAGTCTGACAAACACGACTTTTGGAGCCTCTATTGAGGTTGCTCCCGGCCTTTTTGTAGGAGGGTCAATAAACTTCTGGCAGGGATCTAATGACTATACATGGCAGATGAAAGATGAGGACAAACCATTCGATATATGGACATACAGTCGTTTTACAGGAACTACCTATATAAACACAAGTCTGACAGGAGTGAATTTTACGTTTGGCGGTTTTTTTAATAGTAATGGGCTTTTCAGTGCTGGGGGAGTAATAGTGACTCCTGTGACCCTGACAGGAAAGGAGGACTGGGAGTATGAGGAGATGACTTACTGGGACGATGGACTCCAGACAAGGGATTCAACAGATAGCGGATATTGGGACTATAAGATTAGATCTCCATGGATATTTCGTTTTGGAGGTGCGCTGAAGGCGGGTCCGCTTTTAATCTCAGGAGATATTGAATTTAAAAATTACAGTCAGATAAAGTATATTACCGAGCCCTCAAAAAGCAGTGAAAATCTTGTTCAGGACAATTTATATTTTCGCCAAAATTTTCGCAACGTGACAGATTACAGAGTTGGCTGTGAATTCACAATACCAAATACAACAATAAGACTTCGTGCAGGATATGGATTCCTGGCCTCACCCCTGAAGCATTCTAAAAATGACCGCAAGATTATTGGTCTGGGAGCAGGAGTGGGCGTTTCTGATCAGATATTTCTTGACATTGGATATGGATTTACCTCGTGGGATGGACAGGGAAGCGACGAGATTAGCAATGAGAGGATCGAGGCAAAAAAGATTCTTGTGACAATGATGTATAAGATATATAGAAGATAGTCGGTTTACAATAAAAGCCTATCACAAGAAAAAGTGATAGGCTTTTATTGTTTTTGTATAGGAGCTACTATTCTATCCAGAATTCCCAGCCGCAGTAGTAGTCGTCAGGATGATCATCAGGAGGACAGGCGATGCAGCGAGTCTTTATCCTGTGATCAATTTCAGAAGCAAAGGTTGAGTATTCTACAATTCCAACCGATTTGCAAGGAAAATCCGGCAGTCCCTTTCTTTTTCTTGCACTTTGTACCCTGCAGTCATTCATATAGAACTCAAGCCGGCCATCTTTCAAGATGCTTTTTTGCTTGTTTAAGACTGCATAGAGTCTGAATTCCAGAGCCTTCTGCAGTGCAGCAAGGCCGCCGTTTTCAGGAAGGTTTAGAAAATTCTTTATTCGTCTGGCCTCAATTGGCGAGAACTTGCTCCAGGCCTGAGCATCAAGCTCGATTGCATGTTCTATTCCATGAGCCTTTTCAACAGCCTGAAACCACAGTCCATCATGTGCAAGCCAGTTTTTTGCAAAGTTTTGAATCAACACAAGCAGATGTTCTTTTGATAGTTTCTCGATTTCTGACATGGTTTCTCCCTAAGCTTCTATTTATTGTTCTCAAGAATTACTCTAAAGCCAACATATTTCAGGGACGGAGGAGAATAGACACTCTTTGGATCTTTTGGTGTGATTACAGAGCCTCCAAATATTTTTCCATCCCTATTTTTAGTCACACACCATTCGGCAACATTTCCACCAAGATCATAGACATTGCTGTTTCCAATCGGTCTAAAACTTCCAACCGGTTTGAGCAGAGTTCCATTCTTCTCGATCTCTTGAATCTTTGGTTGAAGAAGGGCAGCATCATCTGGAGTGATCGAATAACCTGCCCAGTAGTCGAGATTGTTTTCATTGTTTAGATTGCTCTTGGCTCTTTCAACCAACATTTCAGCCTCTTTTGTTGATGGAAGCCTGTAATGTCTTCCTGTAAGTTTTGAGAGCCATTCACAGTATTCTTTAGCCTTTTCAAAAGAGATTCCATTTGCTGGATAGTTTCCTGTCCACTTCTCATAGTGATAGTTTTTATCGAAAGCACCATACTGAGCTCTTGTTACTTCGAATCGGCCGAGCATCAGGGTGTCGAATTTAACAACTTCTGGTATCAATGTACTTTTTATATTTTCACCATAGAGTTGATTTACCCTCTTTGCCTTGGCTATCTTTAATTTTAAATCGAGAGGTGAATCCTTCTTAAAGGCCTCGTTGCAGGGTGTGTTTTTCTTAAAAAGATACATGTCGAACCATTTCAGTTCTTCTTCCATTTTTCGGCGCTGATGTGTTAATTTTCGCAGACCGTGGGGTTCTCCAGGAAAAAGAATAAAGCGAACAGGAACCTTCCCAATCTGCTGGAGTGCATGGTAGTGTTCCCATCCCTGTTCAGTAGGAACATTTGTGTCTTCTGTACCAAAGAAAATGATTGTTGGTGTTGTAACTTTTTCCATTTTGAACAGAGGTGATTTTTTGATATAATATTTAGGGCGTTTCCAGGGAGGCCCGCCGAAATAAGCATTATCGAATGCAGCTCCAAAGGCACAATTTCCATAATCAGAGGTCCAGTTAACATCACCGGCTCCTGCTGCCACTACTTTGAAACGATTTGTTTCAATCACACACTGGATAGAAAGTATAGCGCCGTTGCTCCATCCCATGATGCCCAGTCTATCTGGGTCTACAAGTCCTTTTTTTATAAGATAGTCGATCCCCTTCAGTATATCGGGAACTTCATATTCATAGTAGTGATTTTTTATCGATTCGATCCATTCCAACCCATAGTTTCCGCTGCCATGGTAGTTTACCTTAAGAACAAATGATCCTCTGCTTGCTAAGACGTTTGGATAACTAGACCAGCTTTCCCTAAAAGAGTCTCTATCTACACCACTGGGGCCGCCATGAATTGATGCAATGAGAGGATATTTCTTGCCCTGCTGATAGTCGTATGGATAATACAATATACCGTCTACCTCATCGCCCCTTGCTCCTTTCCAGCGGATTACTTCTGTTTTTGCGATGTACTTTTTTGCAGTCCATTTGTTTAGTTTAATAATGGTTTTTTGGGATAGGAGCCTGTGATCCTGAATCTTACCACACCTGATTTGAGGCGGAAGACTAGCCGTTGTATATGTAAATATTGTGGTTCTGCCGTCTTTTCCAACACTATTTATATATATGTTCTTTCCATGTTTATCCTCAAGCCAGCTTCTATTCCACACACCATATTTCTTATTATAGAATGCAAGTTTATTCCATGGGCCGTTTGCCAGCGATACTAATAGACCCTCTGCTGTGGCGTGGTACCCTGAGAATCCCAATTTCCATTTCCAGTCTAATGGTACACGCTCATATTTCTTATCTTTTATGTCAAAATAATAGAGCACAGGAATACCTACATAATCGTCTCCTGGTCGGCTGGATATTGATTGAGCGCAGAAGAATCCTTTGGAGTCGAGTTTCCATACAAATCTGCGTGGCTTCATATTTTTCTCAGTAAAGATTTCTTCTCTACTTTTATTTTTAAGATCATAGAGGAATTGACGGGGAGGAACGCGATAATCGTAGGGATAATGTATATTCTGTGCCTCACTTGTGACTACCCATCTTCCATCCGGAGAAATGGCAAATTCATTGATCTTTCCTGAATTCATGCTCAACCTGGTGACCTTTTTAGATTTCACTTCGATCTGAAAAAGGCGTACTGGGAGGAAGTGTTCTTGGTCCCCAACAACAATCGCATCATCTTTTTTCTTTTTCAATTCCTGTTCGAAGAGGTATGGATCTTCCCTCGCAGTAAAAACAATATTTTTTTCATCCTGCCACATGAAGGAGTTAACACCATTTTTAAGGGAGGTTAGCTGCCAGGGCTCTCCACCGTAAGGACTTATGAGCCAGATCTGATTTTTTTTATCCTTGCCTCTATTTGAAGTAAAAGCAATGAGTTTTCCGTCTGGAGACCATTGAGGGTTTCTATCGTTTGTATTTCCTCTTGTGAGCTGTACCTCGGTACTATCGAGAAGAGATGTAAGATAGATGTCTCCAACTGTATGGTTTGCTTCTTTATCGGGCCTGGTTTTAACCCAGACGACCCTTTCCCCATCAGGGCTAATATTAAAACTTCCTGCCGACTCCTGCTTAAGAACATCATTTACTGTCCATTTTTTAGGGTCTTCCTGGCTGGCGGCTCTTAGAATAGCGGCCAGAATAATAAGCAGGAGGACTGCAGTAAAATTAATTAAACGGGCCGATTTCATTAGATCCTCCTATTGTTTTTTTCATATATTGTTTGGTGTGATTTGTAGAGAGTTTGTATGCAATGTCTCTAAATAGTATCCGGTTTTTGAATAATTCAATCCTGTTGATTTAGTACGGTAGTTGTTTTTAAATAAATTGTCGATCATTTAAAAACTTTTATGGTCATGTTCTATTGGTTTGTCTCAATCTTTCTTCTTTTTCTTCTCTCTTTTTAATCTTTCCCGTTCTCCAGCCTTTCTTCTATTATTAATGAGCCATTTAGCAATCCTGCTGCTTTGAACGCCGAGGATAACGTCTCGCAGTCCATAGTATACTTCTTTATCATTAATGAGGCTGCCGAGAGTTCCTTCTCCCCTGTCTATCTTTGCGGCAATGTTTGATATTGAGTGAATCGCCTCCTTCAAATCTTTCATTATGGTATCGCCATATTCAGTGTCATTTAGTAATTTTCCGATTATGCTTTCTTTTCCCTTCAGGTTTTCTGTTATCTGGTTGATGTCTGAAACTGTGTTTCTAATGTTTTCGACAGTGGTGCTGAGATCTGTAGAATCTGAAAGAAGAGTGCCGACTGGCCCTTCTCCTCTTTCAATTTTGTTCAGAAGGCTGTTCAATCTGAAGGAGGCCTCTGACAGATTTCGAAGAGTACGCCTGATTTGCATCTCTTCGTTAAGAAGAAGCCCTATGGCCCCTTTCCCACGATTTATCTTAGATATGAACTGCCTTATCTCGTCCACCATTAGGTTTGTGCTATCAACAATTGCAGAGTATGAGCCTCCCTCATCTGCAGGGATAAAGCTTCCAGGAGGGATGATTGGCTCCTCAATACTTCCCATTGTCAGTTCTACAACCTTGCCGTAGACAAGACTGGCAGATGCAATACGAGCCCTTGTATCCTTTCTGATCCTTCCTTTTACCTCTTTTGAAATTGAAATTTCCACAACTATCTTCTTTTTTTCAATCTCCTCTGGAAATCCTATATGCACAACGTTTCCAACCTCGACTCCAGTAAGGAGAACCGGATCACCATTGTAGAGTCCTCCTGTTGAGCTGAACATTATCTTGTACTTTACCTTGTCGCCAAAGATTTTTTTGTTACCTTCGAGAAAGAAAACAGATATGACTATGATCGATAGAGCAATCAGAATAACTGCTCCCACACGGATTTGCTTGATATACTCTTTTTTCCTGTATTTCATTTTTCCAACCTAACTGATTAAAAATTCCTGAACAATATGATCATCGCACGATTTTATTTCCTCAACAGTTCCAACAAATTTTATTCTTCCCCTGTAGAGAAAGGCTATTCTGTCTGCGGTTGCCATGGCGCTTTGTATGTTGTGTGTAACGATAACAGATGTCATTTTAAGATTGTCGTGGATTGTTCTCATCAGCTTGCTTATCCATCTGGTAGTTATCGGGTCGAGTCCTGTTGTTGGCTCATCATATAAAAGCGCCTGCGGTTCTTTTATTATTGCTCTTGCAAGTGCAACCCTTTTTTTCATGCCGCCACTTAATTTACCAGGCATCATCCATTCTGTTCCCTCCAGCCCCACAAGCCTCAACTTTTCTTTGACCTTCTGGTAGATTTCTTCTTCAGAAAGATTTGTATGCTCTCTTAATGGAAAGGCAACATTTTCAAACACAGACATGGAGTCAAAGAGAGCAGAACCCTGAAACAGAAATCCTATTTTTCTCCTTATACCTATAAGTCGTTTTTCATCAAGATTGCTGATTTCATTGCCGTCTACAAATACTCTTCCTCTATCTGGCTGCATAAGACCAACAATGTGTTTAAGAATAACGGTCTTTCCGCTTCCACTTCCTCCAAGAATGACCAGGGACTCACCCCTTCGAATAAGAAGAGTAAGACCTCTTAGCACCTCCTTACCATCAAAATCTTTATATACTTCGTCAAAGAACGCAAACGGTGGCATGTTGACCTCAAAAGATTACCAGAAGTTTTGTAAGAAAATAGTCGGATATCATGATACAGACAGAGCTTGTAACAACTGAGCGGGTAGTGGCCTTGCCGACCTCTTCTGCTCCTCCTTCGACCTTTAGTCCGTTATAACATCCAATCAGAGAGATGAAGAGCCCGAAGAAGAATGATTTAAATATACCACCAAAAAAGTCTGTAAGTGTCACTGCACGCTGAACCTGGTAGATGTATGTTAAAAATGTCATCTTAATATCCACAATACTCACAACGAGACCGCCAAATATTCCGGTAAAGTCTGCAACTGCTGTGAGAAGGGGAAGCATGAAGATTGCAGCTACCACTCTTGGAAACACGAGTTTTTTTGCAGGAGTGGCGCCGAGCAGCCTTATAGCATCTACCTGTTCTGTGACCTTCATTGAGCCGATTACTGAGGTTATTCCAGCGCTTACACGTCCTCCCACAAGAAGAGCAGTAAGCAGCGGGCCAAACTCGCGTGTTATGGCAACACCAACCCCGATTCCAACCATGACTCTTCCGGCAAAGTTGGCTTCTGAATAGGCGACCTGTACGGCCATTACCATTCCAACAAAGAAAGAAGAGATAACAACAATCGGCAGTGAGCGGACACCAATCTCCTCTGCCTGTGCTGCAAGGGCCCTCCATTCATGTGGTCTGTTGAAACCGTATCTAATAGAGTCGACCAGGAGATAGGCTATTTCGCCAAATGAACTTATAAAATCGAGTATTCTCTGTTTGATAATCATCTCCTCACACAAATTCAATAAGACTCGGATCATAAAAATCTGGTGGTTCGAAACCAAGCAGCATTATGCAGGTAGAAGCTATGTTGCTGAGGCCGCGATTTTCCAGATTTCGTAATTTATACTCTCCATTGAACAGAGGATCGTAGATAATAAAAGGTACCGGGTTCAGAGTATGGCTCGTCTTTGGTTTTGGTCTTCCGTCCTTTCCAAGTACAGGGTTGCCATTCTTGTCTGTTTCAAACATCTCATCGGAATTACCGTGGTCAGAGGTTACTATTAGTACTCCCTGGGCACTCTTTACAGAATTTATTAGACGATACAGGGCAAGGTCTACAGCCTCGATTCCGATTACTGCAGCATAGAAATCGCCCGTATGGCCCACCATGTCTCCATTGGCATAGTTGAGCCTTATGAATCGATGTTTTGATGATTCTATCTCACTTACTATTCTATCGGTAATTTCGGCACTTTTCATCCATGGTCGCTGCTGAAAGGGAACTAGGTCTGATGGAATCTCGATATATGTTTCTAATCTTTCGTTGAATTTTCCACTCCAGTTGCCGTTCCAGAAGTATGTTACATGTCCATATTTTTGTGTTTCACTGCATGCGAGCTGGGTTACGCCCGAGTTTGCAAGCAGTTCTCCCATTGTGTCTCTGATTTTTGGAGGCGATACTAGATACTGCTTAGGAATCTTGAGATCCCCATCATATTCCACCATACCAG
>Ga0190334_1001124_pt1 | contig 11897 bp, 11 predicted proteins | sample 48720478_MG_FD_161270 | JGI IMG/M metagenome (GOLD analysis project Ga0190334, IMG submission 161270) | Hydrothermal vent sediment bacterial communities from Southern Trench, Guaymas Basin, Mexico - 4872-04-7-8_MG | ecosystem: Environmental > Aquatic > Marine > Hydrothermal vents > Sediment ...
ATTCAATACTTCTTCCTTGGTTAATTGCTTTAAACCTTTTTAGTTTGCCAAATTTGGTTTTCGGGCAATTCGCGCCCGGTGATTATCCTGACTCTAACGTGCCTGGCAGATTTCAGACCGCCGATGATGTCATTGATCTTATTGACAGAATAGTTAATTACATTTTAATTGCTTTAACAATAATTTCAGCTGCTTTTATTGCTTTTGCTGGTTTTACTTATGTTACGGCTGGCGGAGATGAGACAAAAGTTAAAAAAGCCAAGGACTATTTGGTTTGGGGAGTTTTCGGCTTAGTTTTTGTTGTTGGTGCTAAAGGAGTTATTTGGATTATCTTTAACTTAATCAGTTAAACCCAAAAGTAAAAAGGTGCCTGCTTTTTCAAAAAAACCTCTTTTCTTTAAAAAAAGGGAAGAAATTTCTTTTTTTCTAAAAAAAGAAAATTCTTGGCTAATCCTTTGGCTTGGTCTTTTTTCTTTTTTCTTTGTTTTTTCTTTGTTCAAAAATTCTCCAAGCAAAAGCCAATTTTCTTCACCAAAACAAAAATTAACCTCTTTAAAAGAAATTAACCTTCTTTCTCAAGAAGATGACTATTTTCTTAAGAATTTTTTTCTCAAGCCAGAAAATTCTTTTATTAGTCAATTAAATTTTATTAACCAACCAATTCTTAGCAATAAAAACAACTTAATCTCCTTAACTCTTTTTAAGCAATCTTTTGGCAAAGAAAAAGAAAACGTCCTTCACTACCGAGTAAAAAGAGGCGATACTCTTTATGGAATTGCTAAAAAATTTTCTATTTCTTTAAATAATCTTCTCAATTTGAATAATCTTCGGAAAAATTCTCTTTTAAGAGAAGGTCAAGAAATTATTATTTCCTCGGTTTCTGGTATTCTTTATCAGATTCAAGAAGGAGAAAGTTTAGAAAAAATTGCTGAAAAATTTCATTTAAAAAAAGAGGATTTGTTAAAGTTCAATAATTTAACTGAAGAAGAAGTTCGGGCTAAAAAAGTTATTGTTATTCCTGGCAAGCATAGTTTAGGAGTAAAAAAAGAAAAAGAAAAAAAAGCATCTCTTTCAGTTATTAAAGGATATTTCTCTTTACCAACAACTGGTTGGATAATTAAAAAAATTCCTAAAGAAAATGCTGTTATTTTTAATAATCTTTGCCAAACGCCGGTTTTCTCTTCAAATGAAGGCTTAGTAATTGAGAAAAAAACTGGCTGGAATAAAGGTTATGGAAATTATTTAATTATTCGTCACCCTAATGGCACCAAAACTTTCTATGCTTCTTTAGGAAAAATTTATGTCTCTTTAGGAGATTATCTGAAAAAAAGAGAAAAAATTGCTTTAACCGGAAATAATACTTTAGAAAAGAAAAAATGTTTTCTTTATTTTTCTGTTGAAGGCGCTAAAAATCCTTTTTTAGATTAAACCTTGACTAACTTTTGTCCGATAATTGACTGCTAAAAAAATATCATTAGCAGAAATTTTTTCTCTTTGATTTAAATCGGCAATTGTCCTGGCTACTTTCAAAATTTTAAAATAGGAACGACCAGAAAGACTATATTTGTCGACAGCTTTTTCCAAAAAATCTTTAGCTTCTTTAGTTAAAAAGGCAAATTTTTCAGTTGTTTTAGAATCCATCTCACTATTTGTTAGAAAGGGCAGATTTTCTTTTCTAAATCTTTCAACCTGAATTTTTCTGGCAATTTCAACTTTTTTTCTAATTTCTTCTGAACTTTCAATTTCTTCTCTTCTTTCCTGGTATTGAGAAGAAATTATCCTCGGAACCTCTATCTGAATATCAATCCTATCCAAAAAAGGACCAGAAATTCTTTTTTGATAACGAGCAATTTCTCTTGGCGAACAACGACATTCTTTGTAAGGATCATTATAATAACCGCAAGGGCAAGGATTCATTGCTGCCAAAAGAATAAACTTAGCTGGAAAAGTTAAAGAATGTCTTGCTCGAGAAACAACAATTTCTCCTTCTTCTAATGGTTGGCGTAAACCTTCCAAAACATTCCTGGCAAATTCTGGCAGTTCATCTAAAAAGAGAACTCCTCGATGAGCCAAACTAATTTCTCCGGGCCTTGGTTCTGAGCCACCGCCAAGAATAGCAATCTGCGAAGAACTATGATGAGGATGTCTAAAAGGCCTTTCGGTCAAAATTCTTTTTCTAATTAAGCCAACGCTTGAATAAATCCTATTTATCTCAATTAATTCTTCTTCTGACAAAGAAGGTAAAATTGAAGGAAAGGCTTTGGCTAAAAGAGTTTTGCCCGAACCAGGCGAACCAATCATTAAAAGGTTGTGACCGCCAGCAGCAGCAATTTTTAAGGCCTCCTTGGCTTCTCGCTGGCCTTTTATTTGATTAAAATCAAATTCTGAATTTTTTCTCTCTAAACTAATTTTCTCTCTTCTGGCAGGAGAAATTTCTTTTTCTAAATAATCAATAACCTCTTTAAGAGAAGAGAGGGGAAAAAGATTAAGATTTTTAATCAAGGAGGCCTCTGAAAAATTTTCTTTAGGAAAAACAAAGTTTTTAATTGCAAATTTCCTTGCCATCAAACCGATAGAGAGAATGCCTTCAACCGGTCTAAGCCGGCCATCTAAAGATAATTCGCCAACAAAAAGAGTGTTTTCAACTTTCTCATTAATTCTTACCTGTTTACTAGCCAAAAGATAACCTAAAGCAATTGGCAAATCAAAAAAAGACCCTTCTTTTTTAATATCAGCCGGGGCTAAATTAACTGTTATTTTTCTTTGTTCTTTAGCCGGAGAAAGAAGATTAAAGTTTTTTAAAGCCGAGGAAATTCTTTCTTTAGACTCCTGAATGGTTTTATCAGCCAAACCAACAATATTAAAAGAAGGCACCCCTCTAAAAGCGTCAACTTCTACTTCAACTGGCAAAGCTTCGATACCAAAAATTGTTGCCGACTTCAGAGAGATAGTCACAATTTATTTTTTTATCTCTTTGATAATTTTCTCGAAAATTTCTGGTTTGTCTTGAGCGATTTCGGCTAAAATTTTTCTATTCAACTTGATATTTTCTTTCTTTAAAAGGTCGATAAATTTAGAATAAGAAAGTTCAAACTTTCTTGAAAGGGCATTAATTTTTACTTGCCAAAGTCGGCGAAAATCTCTTTTTTTTAATTTTCTACCAACAAAAGCGTTTCTCAAACTACGGATAAGGGCTTCTTTGGCTAATTTTTTCTTTCTTTGCCTGCCAAAATGAAATCCTTTGGTTTGTTTAAGGATTTTTTCTCTTTTTTTATGTTTTATTTTTCCTCGCTTAACTCTGGTCATATTATATTTTCTTTTTAATTTTTTTCTCTAAATAACCTTTAACTTGAAAAAATCCCTTTTTCCGACTAAGGGATTTCTTTTTTGCTTGACTTAAACCATGACTCTGACCTGCTTTTCTTTTTAAAACTTTTCCTTTTTTGGTTATTTTAAACCTCTTTCTCATCGCCTTTAAATTAGCCATCATATCTTCTTTTCCTTACTTTGTCTTAATTTTTTCTTTTACCCTCTTTAAAACCTCTGTTTCGTTTTTTGACTCTAAATATTTAAGAAGTTTTTTTCTTTTATTAACTATGAATAAAAGCCCTCTTCTGGCTGAATTATCTTTTGGATTTTTTTTAAGATGACTTGACAAACTTTCTATCTCTTTAGTCAAAAGACCTATCTGGACTTCTACTGAACCGGTGTCCCCTGAATGTTTCTGAAACTGTTTAATCGTCTTTTTTTTCTCGTTTTTCTTTAACATTGCTTTTATTCTATCATAAAATATCTTTTTTGACAACCCTATTCTATTTTAAAAAGCGATTTACTTTTTAAAATCTCACCCTTTTTAGTTATTTTTCCTTTTTCAAAAATTTTTTCCTCTTGCCAAAAGACAACGCCTTTATTTGAAAAAGAAAAAATTGTTTTATCAAAAGAAGAAACACTACCATTAATAATCAGAATGCCATCTTTCATTTCTTTACCAGTCCAGCGACCAGCATTTCCTTTAACAACAACTCTTCCGCCTCTCATTTTTTCTGCCAGCCAGTTGCCGACATTGCCGCTTATTTCAACCTTGCCATTTTTCATTTCTTTGCCAGCCAAATCTTGAGCAGAACCATTTAAGATAACTTTACCGCCTTCCATTTGACTAACAAACAAATCGCCAACATCTCCATTAACAACCAAAAAACTTCTTTGTTGGTTTCGAAAACCAATTCCTTTCAAATCCGGCAAATTTTTTAAATCTAAATTAATTTTTATTTCTTTTTTTTCTTGGGAATGAATCAAGGTCCAATTAATAATAGATGAAAGGAAGATACCAAAATCAAAAGAGTTATATTCTTTGTTGGTGTATTTAACAGTCAATTCCTTCAAAATCTCTTTAAGGAACAAAGGATTAATTTTTATCTTTTTTTTAGAAAAATCTTTTTGAAAAAACTTCAAAATATACTCTATCTCTTTAATATTCCATAACTCCATCTTTTTTTCGTCATAAATTTCTTCAAGGATTTCAACCGTCTCTTTAATTTCTTTTTCAAAATTCTCCTCCTCTTTCTGATTTTTTTTACTTTTTTTAACTTTCATAATTAAGATTGTTTAAAATTTTTCTTATTTCTTCTTTTGCTGAATGAGAATTGTTTTTTAAAAAATTTTTTTGAACAATGACTAAAATATCTAAGTTAACTTTTCTTTCTTTAGAAAAAAATTCCTGTCGAAAAAACTCCCTCAACCATCTTTTTATTTTATTTCTTTGAAATGCTTTATTTGAAATTTTTTTAGAAACAGAAAAAGCCGCTCTTGAAAAAGGAAGTTGGCTTTTTAAAAAATACAAAGAAAAAAAACGGCCAGAGATTTTTTTTCCTCTTTTTAGAACCCTTTCTATTTCCTTTTTCTTCCTTAAACGATTTTTTTGAGGCAACATCAATCGTTAATCTCCTCTTAAACCGTCAATCTCTTTCTTTTTTTTCTTCTTCTTCTCTGAATAATTTTTCTACCTGTTCTTGAAGACACTCTCTTCAAAAAACCATGAGTCCTTTTCCTTTTTCTTTTTTTTGGTTTATAAGTAATTGACATATTTTTCTTGCTGGGTTTAATTATTGAAATAATACTTAAAAAGACAAAAAAGTAAACCCCGTATACATCTAGTTGTGCGGGGTAAACTAAACTTTTCCACGAAAATTCCACATTTCCTTCTAAAAAATTTTTGGCAAATGATTAAATTTAAAGTATGGAAGATTTAGAAAAATTATGGCAAAAAGTTTTGTCTTTGTTAGAATTAGAAATTCCTAAAGCTAGTTTTCATACTTGGTTTAAAGAAAGTAAAATAGAAAAATTTCAAGATGGTATTGTTTTTTTAAGGGTAAACTCAAACTTTGCTAAAGAGTGGATAGAAAATAAATATCAAAAATCTATTCTTTGTTATCTAAAAAATTTTAATGACCAAATCAAATCAATAAAATACGTTATCAAACCAGCCTTGACTATTGAAAAAGAAGCAAATCCTAAAACAAAAATTAAATTAGCCAAAGCTATTGTCAACGAAGATCTTCAACCTTCTCTTCAAAAAATCAACCTACTCCCTAAAACAAAATTAAACCCTCGCTACAAATTAAGCAATTTTATTGTTGGTCCTTGTAATGAACTTGCCTATGCTGCTGCTTTAGCCGTCACTGAAAAACCAGGAAGAAAATATAACCCTCTTTTTGTTTACGGCCGAGTTGGTTTAGGAAAAACCCACCTTATTCAAGGAATAGGCAATGCTCTTTTAGAAAAAGACAAAAGTAAAAAAATAATTTATACAACTTCTGAAGAATTTACCAATGAAGTAGTAAATGCCATTCATTATCGAACAACCCTTGAATTAAGAAAAAAGTACAGAAATGTAGATCTCTTAATAATTGATGATATTCAATTTATTGGCGGAAAAGAAAGAACTGAAGAAGAATTTTTCCATACCTTTAACGCTCTTTATGAAAACAACAAACAAATAGTTATTAGTTCAGACAAACCTCCTTTTTCTTTGGTCGGTATAGAAAAACGACTTAAATCAAGATTTGAAGGAGGAATGATAGTTGACATTTCTCAACCTGACTTTGAAACTAGAATAGCTATCCTTCATCAAAAAATGAAAGAAAACAATATCTTTCTTCCTGAAGAAGTTGTTGAAGTTATTGCCAAAAATATCAGTGATAATATTAGACACCTAGAAGGTTCTTTGAACTTAGTTTATAATAACTTAAAATATAAAAAAATTCCGCCAACTAAAAAAAATATCGAAGAAATTCTCAATTCAATTTTCAAACCAAGAAAAGTAATCAAACCCCAAGAAGTAATAAACACTATTTGCCAATATTTTAATTTAGAAACGAGTAAAGTTGTCTCTCAATCAAGAAAAAAAGAATTTGTTCATGCCAGACAAATGATAATTTACTTCCTTCGAGAAGAATTAGAAATGCCTTATCTTTCTATTGGTTCTATTTTAGGCAACAGAGATCATACAACAATAATGTATTCTTTAGAAAAAATTAATAAAGAAATAGAAAACAACCCTCTTTTAGAAAAAGAAATAAACGAGATAAAAGAAATTTTATATCAAAGTGAATAAAAAGTGAAAAAATTCTTTTTTATTTATTAAAAATATGTTAAAATTTTTAAATAAAAAAAATTAATCAAATTTATTCAGAATTTTTTTTGTTTTTTAATTCATTTCTTCAGGTTTTTTCCAAAAAAATAATTTAGAAAAAATCAGTTCTTTCTTTAGTTTTCCACTTATTCTATTAAATTACTACTAATACTAAAATATAAAATTTAAATTTAATAGTTATGGAAATAACTTGTTTAAAAGAAAATTTTAAAAAATCGCTTAATCTTTTAGAAAGGGCTATTACTAATAAACCAACCTTACCTATTTTAAGAAATATTCTTTTAAAGAACGATAATGGTAAAATTAACCTAATAGCTACTGATTTAGAAATAGCTGTTAAATCTTGGTTTAGGGCAAAGATAGAAGGTGAAGATAAAGAGATAACCCTTCCTTTTTCAATTCTTAATAGTATCTTATTTAATATTCCTGATGAAAAGATTAATCTTAAAATTTCAGAAAAGAATATGACTATTATTAGTCAAAATTTAAAAACAAAAATTCAAGGAATACCAGTTGATGATTTTCCAATTATTCCTAGGGTTAAAAAAGAAAAGAGTATTAAAATAGATGCTCAGATCCTTAAAGAGGCCTTTAATTCAGTTTCTTATATTAGCAGTTTAAGTTCTTTAAAACCAGAAATAAGCGGAGTTTTATTTTTTTTAAATAAAGATGAAATTGAGATTGTTTCTACTGATAGTTTTCGTTTAGGAAGAAAAATAATTAACGCCAACTATTTTAAAACTTCTTTAAAAGAAGAAAAAGTAAAATTAATTATTCCTCTTAAAACTGTTCAAGAATATGTAAAAATAGTAGAGAATTTAAACTTAAATACTTTTATTGACTTTTATTTTGAAGAGAATCAAATTTTATTCGATTTTCCTGATGTTCAATTAATCTCTCGTTTAATTGATGGAAATTTTCCTGAATATGAGGCAGTTATTCCTAAAAAATTTGATGCTGAAGTAGTTGTTAAAAAAGACGAATTAATTCAATTTATTAAATTGGCAAGTGTTTTTACTTCTCGGACTAAGGATTTAAAGTTTATTATTCCAGAAAATTTGAAGAATTTAGAAATTTATTCTCAAGATATTAACTTAGGAGAAAATAAGTCTTATTTAGAAGGAAGGATTAAAGGTGGAAAAGTTGAAATTACTTTTAATTACCAGTTTGTTTTGGATGGTTTAAAGCCAATAAAAAACGAAGAAGTTTTTATCGGTTTTAATCAAAACAATTCTCCTTCTTTAATAAAAGATGAGGAAGATCCTTCTTATTTATATATTGTTATGCCACTAAAAATGTAAAAGATGAAAAAAGAAAAAGAAAAAAAAGATGAATTAGAAAAAGTTATTCAAGAGATTAGGGATAAATTTGGTGATGGTTCAATAATGAAATTAGGAGAAGTAAAAAAGCTTGATATTGATGTAGTGCCGACTGGTTCTTTGAGTTTAGATATTGCTTTAGGAGTTGGCGGGATTCCTAAAGGAAGGATTATTGAAATTTTTGGTCCTGAATCTTCTGGTAAAACTACTCTTTCTTTACATATTATTGCCCAATCTCAGAGAAAGGGAGGAAAGACAGCTTTTGTTGATGCTGAACATGCTTTGGACCCTGATTATGCTCAAAGAATTGGTGTTAATCTTGACGAATTGTTAATTTCTCAACCAGATAGTGGTGAAGATGCTTTGAATATTTTAGAGAGTTTGATTAGAACAGGAATGATAGAGGTAATTGTTGTTGATTCAGTAGCCGCTTTAACACCTAAAGCTGAAATTGAAGGCGAGATGGGTGCTCAGTATATAGGACTTCAAGCGAGATTAATGAGTCAAGCTTTAAGGAAATTAACCGCTTTAACAAGTAAAACTGGAACAATTATCATTTTTACTAACCAAATTAGATCTCAAATTGGTATGGGTCCTTTTCAGATAGCTGGAGCAACAACCACTCCTGGAGGTAGGGCTTTAAAGTTTTATTCTTCTCTTAGGATTGAAGTAAAAAGAATAGCTCAAATTAAAAAAGGAAATGAAATTATTGGTAATAAGATTAAAGCAAAAATTGTCAAAAACAAAGTTGCTCCACCATTTAAGATAGCCGAATTTGATATTTATTACAACGAGGGGATTTCGCTAGAGACAGATTTGGTTAATCTTGGTTTGAAATATGAAGTTATTAAAAAGAGCGGTTTAACTTATCTTTTTACTAATAAAAAACTTGGTTTAGGTATAGAAAAAACAAGAGAGTTTCTTAAGGAAAATAAGGAAATTGCTGAAGAGATAAAAAAGATGATTTTAGAAAAAATTTATTCTTAATCAAAAAATGGAAGAAATTAAAAAAGAAAATTTAGATTTAGGAAATTTTCTTTTTCAAAAAAGAAGAGAAAAAGGTCTTTCTTTAGATAAGTTATCTTATTTAAGCGGGATAGAAAAAGAAGTTTTAGAAAATTTAGAAAAAGATAATTGGTCCGAACTTTTGCCAGATATTTATATTAGAGGGTATCTTCTGAAAATAGGAGAAGTTTTAGGGATGGATGGTGAGGAATTGTGGTCTTTGTACAAAAAAGATAAAAGAAGGGCTAAAATAAAAAGAATAAAAAACCACCTTCCTTTTTTAAAAAGAAACTCAAAAAAAAGGACAGCTTTTTTTCAAGTTATTATTATTATTATTTTCTTTATTTTGATAGGTATTTTTTCTTTTTGGCAAATTAAAAAATTTCTTAAACCGCCAGAGATTCAACTTTTTTATCCTGAGAATAATATGATAGTTTCAGAAAATTCTATTAAAATAGAAGGGAGAACGAATGCTTCAATTTTACTTATTAATCATCAAAAAATTCCTTTAAAGGAAGATGGGTATTTTTCTTTTTTAGTTCCTCTTTTAGAAGGAACAAATATTATTGAAATAGAAAGCTTGAATCCCTTTGGTCAAAGGACAGTTCTTAAACGAAGGGTTGTTTATCGGAAAAATAAATAAAAATGGAAGAAAACTTTCTTTCTTTTAAGAAGGAATTAGATTTCTTTTCTAATTCTTTTTGTCGTTTCTCTTGGTTATTTCTCTCTTTGTTTTTTTGGTTTTTTTATCTCTCTTTATCTTTTCTTTTTCTAATCTCTGAAGGTTTTTATCTTGGTCTTCTTCTTTTTTTAATTTTTCTTGTTAATTTAAGATACCACCTTTCTAACAAAAAAGATCTTGATAGTTTTTCTTTAAAAACAGACAAAGAAAAAATAAATTATTTCGATTATTTTTCCTGGCAAGCTAAAAAAATTATTATAAATATTTCTCTTCTTGCTTTAAAAGAGAAAAAGAATTTTGAGATAATTCTTCTTTTTTCTCTTTCTCGAGACAAAGATGTTCAAAAAATTTTTCAAGAATTAGATATAAAAAAAGATAAACTTAAAAAAGAAGTTTCCTTTTTAGAAGAAATTCCAGAAGAGAGAGAGAAAGATTCTCTTTTAAGAGAAATTTTTTCTTTGATTGAAATTTCTTTTTTAGTAGCTAAAGAAATTAAGTCTCAAAAGATAGAACCTTATCACTTTCTTTTGGCTTTAGCCAAGAAAAAAAATAGATCTTTGAGAAAAATTCTTCTTCATTTAAGTTTGACTTTTGAGGATTTGTTTGACGCTGCTCGTTTACTTTCTTTAGAAAAAAGATTGAGACCTCTTTCTTTTTTTAGACCTTCTCCTAAAAAGATAAGTCATCGGATAATGAATCGCAGTTGGACAGCCAAAGCAACTCCTATTTTAGATTCTTTTTCTTTGGATTTGACTGATTTAGCCAGAGAAAAAGAAATAGGTTTTTTAGTTAATCATCAAGAAGAAATAGACAGATTGATTGATATTTTAGCCAGAGATTTTAAGAATAACGTCCTTTTAGTTGGTTTAGAAGGTTCGGGTAAAGAATCTTTAGTAAATTTTTTGGCTTGGCAAATAGTCAAAGATGACGTGCCGGCTAAACTTTTTGATAAAAGATTGGTTAAACTAAATCTTGGCGCTTTGGTTTCTGGTTTAAGAACTCCAGGCGAGATAAGAGAAAGAGGGGAAAAAGTTGTTAAAGAAATTGCTTCAGCCAAAAACATTATTCTTTTTCTGCCCGAAATCGATCAGTTTTTTAAAAAAGAAGACGTCTCTTTTTTGAAAGAAATTTTTTCTCTTTATTTAAGAAATGCTACCTTTCAAGTTATAGCCACTATTAGTCCGAGGGCTTTATCTAAATACGAATCCTCAAATCAAGATTTTCTTAGTCTTTTTGAGAGGATTGAAGTTAAAGAAATTTCAGTTAAAGATGCTTTAACGGTTTTGATTTTCTTTTCTTTCTTTTTGGAAAAGAAGCACAAAATAGAGATTAGTTTAAAAAGTTTAAAGAGAGCAGTGAATTTAGCCAAAATTTATAACCCTCAAAAACTTTTGCCTTCTGGAGCAATTGAACTTTTGGACGAAGCGGTGAAAGAGCTAATTGACAGAAAAGAAAATTATCTTCAAGCCAGTTTGATAAATGAAATAGTCGAGAGAAAAACTAAAATCCCTTTAACTACTCTTTCTCCAAAAAAGAAAGAATTTTTTTTGAATTTAGAAGAAGAAATCCACAAAGTTTACGTTAATCAAGAAGAAGCGGTGAAGACGGTATCTAGAGCTTTGAGAACTTATCTTTCTGGCTTAAAAGAAAGAAATAAGCCAATTGCTTCTTTGCTTTTTGTTGGCCCGACCGGTGTTGGCAAAACTTATTTAGCGAAAATTTTAACTAAAATACTTTTTGGCAAGGAAGAATTGATAATTCGTTTTGATATGTCTAAATATCAGACGAAATTTGATCTTTGGAAATTTATTGGTTCGCCAGAAGGTGAAGAAGGAAAATTAACCAAAGCTATTAAAAATAAACCTTATAGCGTTTTGCTTTTAGATGAGTTTGAAAAGGCGTCGAGAGAAATTCAAAACCTCTTTTTGCCTATTTTTGATGAGGGTTTTATTATTGATAACAATTCAAATAGATTAAACTTTACCAATTCTTTAATTATTGCTACCTCCAATGCTCATTCTCTTTTTTTGATTGAAGAAATGAGAAAAGGCAGGCAATTTTCTGAGATTGTTTTAGAATTTAAAAATCTTTTAGTTAAAGATTTTCCTCCTGAACTTCTTAATCGTTTTAGTGGTTTGGCGGTTTTTAGACCATTAAGCAAGGAGGAAATTAAAAAAGTTACTCTTCTTAATTTGGAATTGCTGAAGAAAATTATAGCTGAAAAACATCACTATAGTTT
>Ga0190334_1001125_pt1 | contig 11871 bp, 12 predicted proteins | sample 48720478_MG_FD_161270 | JGI IMG/M metagenome (GOLD analysis project Ga0190334, IMG submission 161270) | Hydrothermal vent sediment bacterial communities from Southern Trench, Guaymas Basin, Mexico - 4872-04-7-8_MG | ecosystem: Environmental > Aquatic > Marine > Hydrothermal vents > Sediment ...
CAAGCAGGAACTCGGGGTGACGAGACCTGGCTGTGTCATATGCTGTATAGTATGTCATGAGTCAAGTGGCGCAGCCGGTCCAGTCACAATACTTTGTATCACCCACCTGATTTTTCACACAGGGCCCATCAAACAACAACTAAAGGCCCGTTTGAGAAAAACCGTCAGCTCCTACCATGGGTTTCTCTTGTACCCAAGGAGATATCCCATGACATTTGTGACGTAGTGTGTCAATAATGTGAGGGTCACAAGCACCAGAACGAACACCGACCCAATATGTACAATGGGCGAAGCGAGGATTAGTGCCATCAAGATGAATCCTAACTGATCCAAGACTGGTGCTGGGCCTCCGCTCCGAATTCCGATGCGTCTCTTGACAAATGATCCTATCATATCCCCAAAGAGTGCACCAATTGACATAGCAAGAGCTATGGGTACGGTCATTGAGAGGGCCACTTCCATAGGTGCGGTCAGTGTGACAAACTCTATCATCAAGGCTTTGACGAAGGGGGCGATGAGTTCTTGAACCGCGCCTGTAAGAGTGCCAAAGAATACTCCTGCAACAAAACCACGGACGGTCTTACCGTCGCCCAACAAACGCCGGCCATCCAAGAACAGCCGCCCCCCATCGATGGGCCTACCACCACCGAATATCACTGGCGTTGCATTTGCAATCCATGCCGGGAGTCCGAACCAGAGTGCAAGTTCCACCAGCGCTGCTTCTTCGTACATTAGGTGTTCTCGCGGTTCTTGTGCGTTTCTTATTTCTTTCTTTCTGATGCCGCCGGCTCGGTGACGAATCCGGTCCTTGACAGAAACAGACGGCAAGTCCTCGATACTGTACCATCCTCTATTCTTGTTATGATTCTCTCACTAGGCACATGTCCTATGTCCATGCGAATAGTGCAGTCTGACCAATAGTCCATGATACTGGCGGCAACCGGCTCGAAATCGTGTTGGCCAGTTGCAATACGTCCTCGCACTTGGTTCAAGACTAGGAGAAATAGGCCTCTCAGTTTCACGATGCCCTTGAGTATCCCCGCTTGCCGGTTAAGTTCCCGATGAGCCTCGTAGTTTCTCTCTCTATCTTCAAGGCTCACCCTATAGAGTTTTGTGAGAGTATCGACCATGATGAGTCGCGTGTTGTCGCGCAAATAGAGCTCTAGGTCCTCGATTATGTGTCCCTGCTCTTCAAACGTCTTTGGAACGATTATTCTAACACTGTCCGCCACCTCTTCGAATGGTTTCCCGACAATCTGCTCCAGTCTTTCAATCGGTGAGCTCGTTTCTGGATTGAGAATGATAGTTCCTATGCCCGTCAGCAGTGCTGCCCGTACAAAGACAAGTCCCAGAGTGCTCTTCCCTGAGGCAGCCTCCCCGTAGACATGTGTGAATGCACCCTCTCTAAGTCCCCCACCCATCACACTATCAAGGCTGGATATTCCTGACAGAAGGCTCAACAACACTACACCAGCATCGCATTAATAGGTGAAGATGATAAGCATAGCTCTTGAAAGGTCGCTGGCGTCATGACTCCTCAAGACACAGTGGTGGCCATTCGAGATGCAAAGATACGGTATCTGATAATGCGTAGCCTAGAACGTATGAGGATTCCATTTACTGTGGGACGTTTCAGCGACTCAATCTGTCAAGTCGCGAAGGCGATTATCACTGATGAGGACATGACCGGCAAAGACGAACGTGTGATTCTGGTGAAGAACGAGGATGATGTTGAGGGCGCAGTCATTGTCACCGCTGCACTACTGAACGGTGTCACGCGCGGTACGAATGCAGTTATCGGTGTTGACCCTGGCCTGCGCTTTGGCCTAGCTCTTATCATCGACGGGAAGGTACTGTGTACAACATCCGCGATTTCGCCTGTTCATGCAGTCAGACAGACACTTCGTTGGATCACTATCATCAGACAGAATCTTGTGCATTGTAGTGTTTTGATCCGTGTTGGCGATGGGTCCCGTTTCTTTCTTGCATTGTATCTCCGCGCTCTTCAGCGTGCATCATCAAGAGTCACTGTTCAAATCGTTGACGAGCATCATACAACACTGACAAGTGGCCCTGACAATGATGGGTCGTCAGCAACAATAATCGCACAGCGAGAAGGTGTCGCAGTCACTGACAATCGTCTTCGTCTGGAGAGGAGAGAAGGCTATATTCGGCTACTGAAGCGTCTCTTTGGTCAGCTAACTGGAGGCAACAGACTCTCAACAGACGAGGCCGAAGACATTCTCGCAGGACGGCGCTCTTTAGATGAGGCAATCTCCGCTGTTCACTGTTCAAAGAATGATTGAATCCTCTCCGCCACTAGTGTCGGATCGTCTGGTACAGGCTGAGTCACCTCGGCAAGCCACTTCGGAAGAAAGCGTCTGAGGTATGGCGTTGCGAATCTCTGGTCTAGCAGAATGATTGCTCCCTTATCGTCGAGCCTACGGACTGGCCTGCCTGCTGCTTGTATTGCTCGGGTCATAGCTGGAAGCACGTACGCATAGTCACGCCCCCTGCCATTGAACCTGTCATCAAAGTACTTGATAAGAGCATTAACCCGAGGTGTTGGTCTTGCATATGGTACACCAACTACGACAACACTGCTCATCGTGAGCCCCGGAAAGTCCCCTCCCTCTGAGTTGCGCCCGCCCTGTACCCCCAGCAGTACTGCTCCCTCTCTCTCCCCCTCTCGCTTGAACTTGGCCACGAGTTCATCGTTCTCTGTGTTTTTCATTCCCTGTTTCTCTATGAACAGCTTCTTCTTCAGGCGCCTGCTGAGACCTGCAGCAATAAGAGCATTCGCAACAGCATAGCTCGTTGTAAAGATGCCTGTGTTTCCTGGAGTGGAATGTGAAACTGCTACACAGTGATCCACCATTCTAGCAAACACCTCTGGTCCTCGCCCCTCGTAAGATGTGTCCAAGCCCTCAACGATTAGACCGAGTCGGTTACGTTGTGCGAAGGGGCTCTGGAAGGCAAGGGTCTTGGTTGTGACCCCTAGCCCAAGCATCTCGGAGTATGCACGTAGAGGTGAAATTGTTCCAGACACAGCAACGGCACAGCGGATCCTCTTGAGAATTGGTGATGTGACCGAGGTGGGATCGAGAGCAACGAGTTCCAGCGCAATTCGCCTGATGCCACGTCCACGAATCTCTGACGAGAGAATAAACGTGAAGTCCTTGCGTTCTGATGCTTCCAACCATCTCCGCATGAACTCTGCAACTCTGTAGATTGCAGAAACAGGGTACTTCCCCACACGTATGAGCCCTCTCTTGATTTTTAGTCCCAACTCATACATGTGAGCTAGTGGATTGATGCCATCATTCAGACGAGACAGGCGCAATGCAGACTGATAGATGTCCGCAGGATCGATCACCTGTTCACTATTGTCTGGAATCTCCTTTGATAGATCGAGTAGCGTCCTCGCAAGTCCTCGGCAGAATTTCCTTGCAACGCTGTCATTGTATGTCGATGCCTCATTGAGTGCCTGTCTGACAGTACGCAATGTCAAAGAATCACTTGCAGAGTCCAGTGCTGTGGAAGGAACGTTGTGGGCTTCGTCCTCCACCAAGACAGTTCTGTGAAGTGGTATCTCAAGTTCCGGAATGAATGTTTCAAGAATAAACGGATCAAATACGTAGAGGTATGACAGAGCCACAACATCGACAACTCTCGCCAAGCGCTTGGCGAGTTCGTACGGACATAGTTCGTTGCGTCTTGCATACTCGATTATCCGTGGTGCAGATAGAACCTTGCTAGGCATGTCTGCCAATATGTCTTCAGGCGATCCCTGTTGTCGAAGATTCTCATAGAACGGGCACTTTCCAGCTGACTTCAGATGGCCGCAGACTTCACTGAGTGGTGCAACTTGCCCGGCGTTCTCGAGTACAAATTCATTCACGCACATATGCTGCCGGCCACGAAGCGATATCCCGCTCACATCAGCCTGTTCTGAGATTGCGGTGAGTTCCTCTACGACTCTGTCCAACTGCTTATGCGTCCTTGCGCAATAGAGTACTTTTCCGGAGTTCTCCTTGACCCATGGAAGTACGCCGCATAATACGACACAGGTCTTGCCAAACCCATTGGGTGCCTCCGCACAGATATGTTCGCCCTCTCGTACTGCCTCCTCAATTGCACGCATCATCTCGGCCTGTCCAGGACGCACTTCTTGGTAAGGAAAGAACGTGGAATAGTCAATCCTGTCGTTCATTGGCCGGTCATGTCATGAAGAAAAGGCATCACTGATAATCATGTTGCTGCAATGTGATGTACCGGACAATTGATACCGTCCTGCATTCACCAATACCATAACAGTAGATGGAGACTAACAATATGGAAGACATCAACGACTTTGAGATGACAAGTAGTAGGGGGCCCATCAAGTTCCGTGTAATGCATCTTGAGAATGGGCTTGTCGTCTTCATATCAGGGGGCTCGGGTTTTCGGCTGGGGCCGACAGTCGTTTCGATTCCCGCATCTCAGTATAGATCCTCTCCGACATCAACCGGGCTACTCGGCTCGGAGCCCGATTCCATTATGGTTCGAATCATGGCTGAGCGAATTGCCGCATGGACTAATCGGGCCTGCATGGTCGTTGCTACCGTCAACGATCTGGACCGGGAACTCACGATGGAGATTCTGAATGCACTCAAAGATCATCTGTTGACATGATGAACTCTATCATCTCCCTAATCCACATGCCCGTTTCCTCCGCCTCAATGAGTTGCGAGAGATACTCATTCCACGTGATAGGCATTGCCGCGCTCCACTCCTTGTACCCCCTCTCAAGTTCTTCTCGCGCATTTTCGTGATACCCGCAGAACTGAGCGTCCGCCCTACATATGCGACCACAGATTGGGCATCTTGCCTCCTCCTCAGTCACTCCTTCTTCTCCCTCCGTTTTTGAAGCGCCTTGAGGTCTTCTTGTCTGCCCGGACAGTTCGCCCAATTGATGCAGGTCTCCCACGTGCGTCTTCCAGACACGACTCTAATCATCTGATATCCGCAGTATTCGCAGTGCTTGTCCAATGGTACTATTCGTCCTTTCTGTGGCAGAGGAAATGTTAGATCGCATCCTCCCTCTCTGTATCTGGAGCACCCTACAAATCGCTTTCCTGTCTTCGGTGACCGCACAATCACGAGGGTCCCCTCTCCGCACTTCGGGCACGGTCCAAGTTCCTCCTGCGTCTTCCAATATCGCTTTAGTCCCTCGACCAGTTCAGCTCCTATCTCCTCCTCATGCTCCTTGAATCTGTCAAGTATCTGAAGGAGATCACGTTTCGCCTCGAACAACACCTCCTCACGGTCCCTCTTTCCCTCCCTGATTGCCTCCATGTCCATCTCAAGCCGACGGGTGAATTCTGGAGATAGTATCTGTGGAACGTGGCGTTCAAGAGTTTCCACCGTTGCGTATCCGAGGGTTGAGAGCTCAAATCGGTCACTCAGAGTGTATCCTCGCGATCTCAGCGAATCTACTATTCCTGCTCTTGTTGCCTTTGTTCCCAGATTCTCCCGTTCCAACTGTTTAAGGAGACTGGCAGGATTGTACCTTGGCGGAGGCTGATTCATCTTCTCCGAGGCCTCAATCCTCTCAATTGGGACAACGTCCCCCTCACGAAGGGTTGGCAGCTCTTGCTCCTCAACTCTTACATACTTGCCGTACAACTTCATCCATCCCTCTTTGATGACTCTTCGCCCTCTGAGGTGAAAGGTGTGGCCCGCATGTGCAAGATCCACTCGCATACTCTCTCGGATTGAGTCTTCTCCAAAGACGGCGAGGAACCGTCGTACAATCAGATCGTAGAGCTTTCTTTCACTCGGTGTGAGTCTGCGTTCGGGCTTCTTGCCTGTGGGATGAATCGCTGGATGTGCTGGGTCTGTCTTTTCTCCTTGAACTGGTTCTGCTCTACGTTGTTCCTCAAGAACCCTAATCAGCCTCTCGTACTGGCTCTGCGACTTCAGTTCTTCGAGAATCGATTGAGTGTCTATACTCGGGGGTATCTTTTGGCTAGAGGTGCGTGGATACGAGATCAGCGCGTCTAGGTACAATCGTTGAGCAAGGGCCAATGTACGGCTCGGCTTGAATCCAAAGTGTCGATATGCCTCACTCTGAAGCCCGCTCAGGTTGAAAGGCACGGGCGGACTGACCGTAGACCTCGTTGCCTTGACAGCACTGACATTCAGCCGCGCACCCTTCAGTTCATTCACTATCTGCTGTGCCTCATCTAGCCGGTCTACGCGTTTCTTGTGGTACTCAAACACGAGGTCATTCCCGTTGTACTCGCCCACCGCATCGATGGTCCAATAAGGCGTCGGTATGAAGAGATTGATCTCCTTCTCCCGTTCTGCAACAAACGACAGGGTTGGCCCCTGCACGCGCCCCGTTGAAACAATCTTGAACCATCCACTGGCGCGCTTTATCGCAAGAGTCAGTGCTCTGGTGAGGTTGATGCCATACAGCCAATCGACTTGGTGGCGCACATATCCCGACTCTATCATCGGAAAGTCCAACGTTGGCAACATCTTCTCATATGCTCTGACGAGATCATCCCTTGTGAGGGTTGAGAATCGCATGCGCTTGGCACCGTGCGGATCGACGTTGCACGCATATTTCAGAGTGAGAAACCCAATCAGACTGCCCTCGATGTCGTAGTCCGTGGCGACAATGAACGAGTCTGCCTCGCGCGAGAGTTTCTTGATGAGATTGATTACAGGTTTGACATCGCTTGCCTTCTTGTCGACCTCATATCTTGGCACCCACTCGGTTTCGAGCCTCGGATAGGTCCATCCTTTTTCTGTCTGCTTCAGCTCGAAGAGATGCCCCAACGCGTATACTACTACAAGTTTGTTTCCCTCTCTTTCACACTCGTAGTATGTCAATCTCCCTTTTTTCATAACTCTGGGCTCATTTCCTTCATCTAGTGCGCGGGCTATTCTCTCAGCCGCCGCAGGTTTCTCGGAGATTACTAGAGTATGACCCATGAGCTGCCCACCACTACTTCAATAGCGTTTCCAACCTTGGTACAACGCTACATCTCGCGATAGTCTTAAAAGCCGACCGCCATCTCGCACCGTGAGGTTTGCCCATTGAAGCTATGGTGGCCCAGATTCATCATAAGACCACAGGTTCGCCTTGCTCGTCCACACTTCCGAGCACCCACCCGTCCCCCGGACATTGTGCTCTTTGGGGTAATCTTCATCGTAGTTCTCTTTGTTCTTGGTGGGAACATATACACCCTTGTGAAGACTCCTCCGCCAATAGCGGGAGGACCAAACGGTGAGCCCATACTCGTGGTAAAGGGTCTAGATATTCAGCTGGGCATGGAGGGCTTGGTCGCATCCGTTGTCATTTTCATGGGCACAATTGGCCTAGGTCTTCTATACTACTCCTCAAAGTACGTGTTTCAACCGGGCTACGCCACCCGATTGATGGTACTTGGTGCCATCCTTGCCGGCGTTGCATATCTGATTATGACATATCTGCTTGGTCTGAAGCTGTATACCTGACCAAGCACAGCTCCCCTCGGCGAGTTCGTCCAAGTCATGAGGTAGTATTTCCACCAACGGCCTCCTGTACGGAAACTATGGCGAGGTTCGGTTCCCGCTTGCGCAGAGTGTCGAGAAGGCCCGCTCCTATTGCAAGCTTCAGCCTCTTCCTCGGATCCGCTGGGTGATCGTCTGTGTACTGCGGCTTGGACCATCTACCTACGACATCACCAAAGTCCATTCCTGCAAGGATAATCGTGGATGCCCCAAATGATGCTGCTATGTAGCATGCTCTATCGCCATCGGTGAAGCCCCCCCACAGATGCACTCTCTTCGTCGGTTGCACCTGTGTTGTTCCAATGACTTTGGTTAGTCTGGGTACAATTGCCTTGATGCTGTTGATATTGTCCCCGTGCGCATGGACAACAGCCAATGTTCCCCTATCGTTGACGTATTCTCGAAGGCCCCCTCGATCCCCATCGAGATCCGTCACAACGATGTCGCATCTGAGTTTCCTTGCACGCAATGCCTCAAGTGCACCGTCTGCAGCAATGATAGTACACCCTTGCATGATTCTCGAGTCAATGGTTGTACTGATATCCGTGTCAAGAGAGGGCCCGGCACCAAACACAATGACAGTCCGACCTTGCAGATAAGCTGTCATCTGGCTCACGAGTTCAGTATCATTGTGGCCCAGAAACTGAAGCAGCTCATCCAGAATCTTGGTCGCCTTCATGTCCGCTTGGATGTCAAGGTCTAGGCGTCTGACTATGTCAAGATAGAACGGTTTCCAATCTGTCCACTCCACTGTCATACCCCTTGCCCAGCGGCCCGCTCCTCGAGCAGTTTCTGTAGATTCTCACCAAGATCTGATAACCCAAAGTACTTCATTACACGTATCTTCTCAGATAGGCGCAAGACCTGCGTTGGTGTTCCCATCAATAGCACATCCGTCAATGGAATACTGCAGTCTATTGTGTCATGGTGGTAGGCTGCATCACCCCCAAGCGCAAGCATCTCCTGCTTGAGAATCAATGCTGCTGCAGGCACGACCTCCCTCAGATACACATTTAGCATGACACCTTTCCTAGCAAGTGACTTCCTGATGGTTTCACTGGTGCCGATATGTTCCAGTAGTACTTCGACCTCGAATTCTCGCATCCCCTCAAACAGGAGTATTTTCTCAGTGGAAACCTCTCGTCCGCGAATTGCCATCGCGATTCTGATTGTGTCTACAGCCTCCCCAATATCGTGAGCTCTAATGATATCTGCGCCATTCACTACCGCGATGGCTGTTGCAGCAACAGTCCCGGTGAGCCTCTGGCCAGGGGGCCTTCCTCCCAGAAGTCTTCCTATGAAGGACTTGCGTGAAACACCGACTAGCACGGGATGACCAAAGAGAGCAAATCTTCTGAGATCTCGCAGAACTCGGACATCCTCCTCAGGTGGACGGCCAAATCCGATTCCTGGATCGATGATTATCTTTTCCTGAGAGATTCCAGCTTGATGTGCTATTCTCAAACTGTCTTGCAGTGCATCGATAGTATCACCAACTGTTGTACGTGGTCCACTGCAACTGGCCATTATCACAACTGGGACATCCCACTTGGCGAGGACTCGTGCCATTCTTGAATCGTGTTTCATTCCCGAAACATCATTGATAACATCTGCACCCCGATCCAGCGCTGCCTCGGCAACTCGCGCAGACATAGTATCTATCGAAATCGGGATGTCTATGACTTCTCTCAATTGGTCCATGGCAGTCGTGACACGTTTGAACTCCTCCTCCTCGCTGATTGGTGAGGTGCCGTATATATCCGGAGGGGCTGTAGACACACCCCCAATGTCTAGAATCTCGGCTCCATCTCTCTCCATCTTCAGGGCCCTGTCGACTATCTGGGCCGGTGATGTGACGGACGTTGAATAGAACGACTCTGGTGAGAGATTGATTATCCCCATTAGTCTAGTTGGATGGCCTTTTCCCACCATCAGATTCCGAATAGATACTCGATATAACCTCAAAGGGGAGCAGCCTCATTTCGGTGCAGAATGGAAGAACATAAAACCTAGTCGATGGGAGGCCAGACCCGCAGTCCACTGAGGCGAAATGAAATGAATGATCAACTCCTGCGAACTCACCTTTATGATTGGCATCGTTCTCATGGTGACGTGATTGACTTTGCCGGATGGGAGATGCCCGTTCGCTACACGGACATCCGCGAGGAGCACATGGCTGTTCGTGAGGCCGTGGGCATCTTCGATACTACACATATGTACAGATTCATCATTCGGGGGTCGCAGGCTGTAGAGTTTCTTCAGACCGTGACGACGAACAACGTGAGAAAGCTCCGTGTCGGAATGGGTCACTATTCCACCTGCCTGAACGAACACGGCGGCACGCGGGATGACCTGATGCTATATCGAATTGGGGAGAGTGAGTTTGTTTGGGTGACCAATGCAAGCAATGGCCCCAAGATACACAGCCACCTTCTAGAGCACTCAAAACGTTTCGATGTTGTCGTAGAGGACAAATCTCGTGAGATTGCCATGATTGCTGTTCAGGGGCCTCGGGCACTGGAACTCTTATCACGAATGGCCGAAACCGATGTTTCAGAGTTCCCACGCTTCAGCATTACCCGCTTGAAGCTGCTAGGTCAAGACTGCTTCCTGTGCAGAACTGGCTATACCGGTGAGGCTGGCGGCGAGATTCTTCTCCTAGATACGCCGTTTACAGATGAGGGTCGTGCAAAGGCCATCTCCTTCTGGGAGGGCACTCTAGAACGGGGCGCGGACTTGGGAGTGAAACCGTGTGGGTTGGGTGCAAGGGACTCGACACGGCTGGAGGCGGGGTTCGTATTATACGGGCATGAACTGGATGAGAATACATCTCCAATTGAGGCTAGGATTCCCTATGCAGTGAAGTTCAAGGTGGATCCACACTACATCGGGTACGATGTCGTCCTTCGTCACAAGAAAGAGGGTGTCGAGAAGACACGTATCGGGTTTGTAATGGTTGACCGAGGAATTCCACGTCAGGGATATCGCGTTCTCAAAGACGGCGTCGAGATTGGACTAGTGACAAGTGGCGGGTTGTCCCCGGTTCTGGGAAAGGGCATCGGAATGGCATTTATCAAACCTGACATCGTTGCTGAAACAGACGTTATCGAGATTGACATTAAGGGCCGCATCCGACGCGCAGAAGTTACAAGTTGGCCTTTCTATGACACCGAACGATATGGCGAAGGCCGCAGTTCGTGATGCTTGACGAAGAGGAATTGATTTAAGCCGCATGCGGTAGACCTCAATCAAAGGTGAAACCGATGAGCAACGGGACTAAGGTCGTTGAAGGGCTCTATTACACCAAGGATCATGAGTGGGCAAAGATTGAGGGCGACCTTGTGGTGGTCGGAATTACTGACCATGCTCAGCACGCCCTCCATGAAATCACCTACGTAGAGATTAGCGAGGTCGGTACGGTTCTGAATGCTGGCGATTCATGTGGTCTTGTCGAGTCGATGAAGGCCTCCTCAGACATATTCACTCCTGTCAGCGGCGAGATTGTCGAGGTAAACACAGAGCTCGAGGACGCTCCAGAGTTGGTTAATGAGGATCCATATGGCAAGGGTTGGATGTTCAAGATTAAGCCCTCCAACCTTGAAGAGGACCTCAAGTCACTGATGGACAGCAAGGCCTATGCCGACTTCATAGCCTCCGAGTAGATGTGTATTCTGGGGGAGGTTTCTCCCCTCTACTCTTGCTCCTCACGCAGCCTGACAGCTGGTACAGCCTCCTGCCAAACGCAACCTTTTTAGCGCCTCCTCAGACTGCTGCGGGTGATTCGAGTCTGAATGGAGAGCGCACTCGGTATGTCGAAGTTCAAGAGATTCAAGAGATCCGCAGGACGATTCCTCCGTCAGGTCTTTCACAAACCAAAGGCCAAGATATCGCGGGGCTCCGTCATAATCTTCGTGACAATGACAATGATCTTCTTTTCGTCCTTGGCTCTTCGACTCTTACCTCTCATTGACACCCAACCGATAGTGCGGGCATTTGATCCTTGGTTCCAGCTGAAAGTTACAGAGTACATCACCAAGAATGGCTATGCGGCCTTCTTTACATGGTTTGATGATACTACTTGGATGCCCTTTGGCCGCGACATTCCCACGGCCACTTATGTAGGGGTTCCATTCACAAGTGCTTTCATGTACTTCGCAGCGAATGCCCTTGGAATTCCGGTCGATGTCACATTTGTTTCCGTCATCATGCCTGCTATTATGGGTTCACTGACTGCAGTCGTTGCATTCTTCTTGGGACGGGAGCTCTACAACAACACAGTTGGCCTTCTTAGTGCGCTCTTCATGGGATACCTCCCCGCTTTCATTC
>Ga0190334_1001128_pt1 | contig 11831 bp, 10 predicted proteins | sample 48720478_MG_FD_161270 | JGI IMG/M metagenome (GOLD analysis project Ga0190334, IMG submission 161270) | Hydrothermal vent sediment bacterial communities from Southern Trench, Guaymas Basin, Mexico - 4872-04-7-8_MG | ecosystem: Environmental > Aquatic > Marine > Hydrothermal vents > Sediment ...
TCGAGATATAGTACTGATTCTCCATAAATCTCCTTTAATGCTTCTGCAGGATAGAGAATTACCGGGGTATTACAGGCAATAGCTTCCATGGGAGTCATGCCAAAGCCTTCATATTCAGAAAGAAAAACAAAAAGATCTGCCGCTGAGTAAGCTCCTAAAAGTTCTTCCTGGGGTAGATAATTAAAATGATAAATACGGTCGTTGCCTTCAATAAATTCTTCCAGATTAAAAGGTGGCCAGCTTCTATTTTTTCCAACAAGAACCAGGGATGAGTTTATTTCCGCCTTTAAGATTTCGAATGCCTTTATCAGTAGCGGAACGTTTCTTCTGCGGAAGATTGCCCCCACGTAAAGGATAATCTTCCCTTTTATTTTGTATTTTTCCCTGAATTTCTCTGCTGCTTGCGGATCAAATCTTATTTCAGGGTCCAATCCCTGCTGAGCTATTATTATTTTGTGAGCAGGAACTTTTAGCCTTTCAATAATCCTTTCCTTCGAGAAATGAGAGACGGTAAAAATTATAGAAGCTCTTTTTGAAGAAGTATAGGATAGGAATTTCAACTTTAATCTTTCCCTCGGGTTGAACCACTCAGGATGGTCAATGAAGGATATGTCGTGGAGAACGAAGGCTGCTGGATTTTTTATTGCCAGAGGTAAGGTATAACCAGGGGTGAAATAGGGAGATTCTTTCCTGCTGTTAAGAAATTTTCTAAGTTTTGTATGCTCCCATTTCCATCTACCATCTCCTTTGAGGATGATAAATTCGTAAGGCAAATTAAAGGATGGTTTTCTTGTGAATATGAGGGTGAAACATTTGCAATAGGCACTCCATTCTCTTAGCAGATTTTTTAAATATCTTCCAACTCCGTAAACTTCTCCCTGAATTTCTCTGGCATCCACGAAAATCATCATGAAAAGGATATTTTAAAAAAGGAATAAATACAAGAGAATGGTAACAGATTCCATTTGAATAGCTTCAGGGACATGTTCTGAACTGTATAAATATTTGGAATAATTCTTTTTGCTGGCGAAGTTAGAACGGATGCAGACTTAAATTTCCTATTATTTTAAACTGGTATACTTTAAATAATAACCGATAGTAGAAAGGATAATAAGAATGCAACGCTCATAGAAAGGACAATGGACATTCCTACAACCTTTGCCCCAAATTCTCTCCATTGAGTTGCAACCGATGAAAGACATGGAATGTAGAAAGTTACGAAGGTTGTGAATACCAGTATTTGTTTTACAGAAAGGACAGTATGAAGCCTGGTGACTTCCACTCCAAGAGCACCTGCGGCCATAACGAGAGTTAGTTCCTTTCTTAAGAAACCGAAAACAAGTGTTATTCCCAGATTTGGAGGAAGAGAAAGTGCTTTCATTAGCGGTGCAAAGATAATGTTCGTATAATAATTTATCCCTGTGGCCTCCAGTATGCCAAGAAATATGCTTCCAGCTATAAGTATGGGCCAGGCATAGAAAACAAATTCCTCAATTTGAAACAGTAGTTTTTTAAAAGTTATTTTGAGAGAAGGAATTTTATATGTGGGAACTTCCAGAATTAACTCCGGGGATGGTTCCTTTTTGAGTATTGAAAGAAGTTTGCCCACTATTGCGATAACTATTATATTTGCAAAATAAAAGGCTATGGCATACCAGAAGCCCAGAAAATAGCCTACCATAGCAAGAATTACGGCTGTCCTTGCAGAGCACGGAACAAATGGAATGAGTAGAGCGGAAAGCACCCTATCCCTTTTATTCTCAAGAATTCGTGTGGACATAAGGGCAGGTACAGTACATCCATATCCAAGGAGGAAAGGGACTATTGCCTTACCATGAAGACCAATTTTATGCATTAGTGCATCTGTGAGGAAAGCTATTCTTGAAAGGTATCCAATTTCTTCGAAGAGAGATAAAAGGAAAACCAGGGGGATAAAATAAGGTAAAACTATACCTAAACCTCCTGTTATTCCATCCATAGTGGAAGAGGCTATCTCTTTGAGAAAAGGAGAACTTATGCTGGAGACGAGCAATTCTGAGAGATTTTCAAGAGGAGTTACCATCAGGTCTTCGAGAAGACTTCCTATAAAGAAAGCTGTGGCAAAAATCAAAACAAAAGAGAGAACCAGGAAAAAATATCCAAAAACAGGATGTAAGAGAAATCTGTCGAGCTTTTCGTCAAAACTGATTTTCTTTGAGAACTTTCTTTCAGTAACCTGTTCAGCTATTTTCATTGAAAGATGATGCCTTTCTGCGGAGATTACTTCATACGCCGGCAGTCCATGCAATCTTGTGAATTCTTCCTGTATTTTCCTTATGTCCTTAACTATTTCTTTTTTGGGAGGTAGAACTCCTTCAATGTATTTTATTGCCAAGAAACGATTACCCACCTTTTCCCCCAGTAGGGATACTGCTTCTTCTATATGTTTTGTAAAAGGAATTTTGTTAGGTATTCTTGCATATTTCAGGCTTCTTACAGCTTCAAAAATGCCCTTACCGTGAATTGCTATCGCAGAGACTACAGGTACCCCAAGAATTTCTGAAAGTTTTTCAATATTTATTTTTATACCTTTTCTCTCAGCTTCATCCATCATATTCAAAATGATTACCATGGGCTTTTCAAGCTCGGTAAGTTCCAGAGTAAGTTCAAGAGACCTCCATATTAGAGAAGCATCTATTACATTTACAATAATGTCGTAGTCTTCATTGATGAGAAAATTCAATGTTGCTTCTTCTGCTTCATCAGTGGGGAAAAGGGAATATGTGCCTGGAAGGTCTATGAATTCGTATTCCTGGGAGTAGAATTTTACTTTTGCTCTGGAAAGCTTAACAGTTGTTCCAGGAAAATTAGATGTCTGAACCTTTATTCCTGATATCTGAGAGAAAAAAGAGGATTTTCCACAATTAGGTTGTCCTAAAAGAACTACCTTTTTCATAATGGGGCAACGTAAATTTTAGAAGCCATCCCTCTTCCTACAGCAATTTGAGTCCCGTTAGTAAGGTTTTTAACAAGCACAGGACCGCCAAAGGCTCCTTTATATAAGAGTTCTATTTCATCACCTTCTCTTAGCCCCAGGGTCATGACTCTCATTCTTGACATTCCTCCACGAATGGCCACAACCCTGGCTTTCGTTCCAATTGGTAATTCTAATAGGGACACCATTTTCCTCCAGGATGAGTATTATAAATTCTAAAATAAAGCGTGTCAATATTTTATACTAAAAAAATAGGAATTATAATTCTTGAAAAAAAACGACATTTGTTTTATCTTATAGCTAAGAACTATTAGGAGGTTAAAAATGTTGAAGGTTACAAAGGAGAAATTCAAGGATGTTTATATTCTCAGACCAGAAGGAAAACTCGTAATTGGAGACGAAGTTGGGCAATTCAGAGAGGCCTTGAATGAGATTCTCGAAGAGGGTGCAAAGAAAATAGTCGTGGACCTTTCCAAACTTACTTACATGGATAGTACAGGCCTCGGAGAACTTGTTCGTTCTTATACCACGGTGAAAAAGAACGGAGGAATGCTGAAGCTTGCGAGCATGACTGAAAAGGTTAAAGACCTTATGTTTATGACAAAGCTTCTAACTGTTTTTGAGAATTTCGATACAGTAGAGGAGGCAATCGGTTCCTTTGAATGAAAAAAGCCTTTATAGCATTTTCTATAGCTTATCTAATCTTTGCCATTACTGCGGATTTTCAGGTTTTAAAGAGAAACTACTCACTGGGAGAGGAGGGGACTTACCTCCTTTCTCAGCTTTCTTGGGGAGAATTAACGCCTGAGGCGTTAAATAATTTTAGAAAATTTTACCCAGCAGGGGGAAAAATAGCGGTTACATGGAGGGGAAAACCCATACTATATTCTCCGTGGGTATATGATTATATGGTAAGGCCTTTTTTCCTCATTTTTGGGGAAAGAGGCTTTTATTTTTTTAATTTATTGTTTATTGTTCTGAGCTTTTTCATAATTTACAGTCTTTTTAGTAATTCAACATGGTTTTTTTTGCCATTTCTTGCATCGTCCTTTCCCCTCTTTCTTCTTCTTGAAGGGCCTTATGCCCTTATGCTTTTTCTTTCTTCCCTTCTTTTATGGGGAATTTTAAAAAAAGAACCTTATATAACCGGCATATCCCTTGGCTTTATTTCTTTTTTTAGCCCTTTGTTCTTTTTCTTTATTCCACTGATTGTGTTGCTGGGAAGTAAAAGACCTCTTCTTTCGTCAATTTTAGGATTTTCCGGTTTTTTTATTTTAGTTTTTTCAGGGCTTTTACTCGGTAGAGCTTTGCCCTGGGACGTTCCTGTATTGCTTGACTCGTATTTTTCCTTTTCATCTTTTCTTTCCAACCCGATAATTTTCTATGGAGGAAGCTTCCCGTTGTGGCAATTTCTCGTGGGTCGCTTTACAGGAATGCTTCTTTATTTTCCCGTGTTTCTTCTTCTGCTTCCTAAAAAAAATGAATGGGGATTTTTTATAACAGCACTTGCACTTCTAAGTATTTTTTTACTGGTTAATCCTGTGCATGCTCCATTTGGTTTTGTAGGAAATCCATGGATTTTTCCCGGAGTTGTTCTGGCTTTACCATTTATGAAAAGAAGGCTGTCAAAGACATGGACCCTTATTTCTATGCTTGCACTTTCAATTGTTCTCCTGCTTCCCTTCAGGTCCCTTTCGAACCCCCTTCTACATTCGAAGGTATTCCCATTCGGTATTTTCCCCCCTGAAGTTAATATCCTGGAGGCTCTTCCCTCTGTAAGGATCGGTGATAATTATCACCTGGACCTTAATTTCTACAATTATAAGGGAAAATCTCTTGTTCCAAGAGGAAAGGCAAAAGTTGAATTTATCAGAGTCTCTTCTGAGCCTGTGTTGAGGTTAGTAGTGCATAATCTTGCGGATGAAAATCAGGTATTTATTAAAGTTAACAGTTCAAAGAGAAAGGTAAAGCTCGAAAAAGGAGAAAGTTTTAATTTCGTATTCAATGGAAAAAGAGCAGGAAACGTATATTTTTACAGGGTCATTTTCAAATCACAGAGATGTAAGGTATACTTACCTTCAAAACTCTGTCTTGGAGCAAGACTGGAATGGTAATTAAATGCCCCTTATGCGGAAGCGAAGAAGTCGTTTTCTGGAAAAAAGGAAACTTTGATTATGAAAAGGCGGAGGCGGAGGATTTTAAGATAACCGATTCAGACTATGGTTTATTCCCCAGTTTAATGAGGTGCGAAAATTGTGAGCTCAGGTTTGCCGCTAAAATGCCATCTCCAACCCAGCTTGTCAGACTTTACTCGGAAGTGGTTGACCCTGAATACGAAGGAGAAAAGGAAGGTAGGGGAGAAAATTTCTATAGAATTCTAACGTATATGGAAAAACTCAAAAAACCCGGAACTCTCCTTGATGTGGGATCTGCAACAGGAATATTAATGGAACTTGCAGAAAAAAGAGGATGGAAGACTAAAGGTGTGGAAGCTTCAAAATGGGCCTGTGAGGTTGCTTCTTCCAGAGGATTGGAAGTTTATAACGGAGATTTTCTCGATTATCCTGAAAGTGAAAAGTTTAATGCTATAACAATGGTGGATATCCTGGAACACCTCGCAGCTCCTGGAAAAGCTATAGAGAAAGCAGGTAGATTATTGAAGCCAGGGGGATTACTTGTAATTGTTACCCCTGACATCGGAAGCATTACCGCCAGATTAATGGGCAGAAAATGGTGGCATCTCAGGCCACCCCACATTAATTTTTTTACAAGAAGAACTTTGAAATGGGCCGCTGAGAATTACGGGTTTAAAATACTAAAGGTTAGAAATTATATATGGAATTTCTCTCTCCATTATCTCGTAACCCGCTTCGGAATCGGTCGCAGGTATTTCAAATTCGGATTGCTTAAGAAGATAAAATTAAAATTAATTCTTTTTGATTCCATGGAGGGTTATCTTGAAAAACTACATTAGAGCTTTAAGATTAAGCAGGTGGCCAAGAAGCGCTTCAATTGTAATAGGAGCAGGGGCTTACTGGGCTATTGAAATGGGTTTTTCTATTCCAGGATGGAACGAAATATTTAAAGTTTTCTTCGCTTTCTTATTAACCTGGGCTATATCAACGTCAAATTATATAATAAATGAAATCTCCGATGCCCCATTTGACAAATATCATCCAGACAAAAGCAATAGACCTGTGGCCTCAGGTAAAGTAAAGTTATGGGTGCTCGGGCTGTTATTTATTCTCCTCTCCACTATTTCTCTATATGCGGCTTTTGTTTATTTTAATCGCATTTTCTTCTATTCTCTCCTTTCTCTTTTAGCCGCCGGTTTCCTTTATAATATTAGACCAATAAGACTTAAGGATAAACCTTATATAGATTCCATTTCCGAATCAATTAATAATCCCATTCGATTCACACTGGGATGGGCTACCCTTTCCTGTGCGTTTCCAAATGTTTTTATTTTGCTTTCTTGGTGGAGCTTCGGCAATTTCCTTATGGTAGGGAAAAGACTTTCAGAGTTAATCTATATGGGAGGAGAAAGGGCAGGGAGATATAGATTTTCCATGAAATATTACACTAAAAAATCCCTTAAAATTGCTATTCTTGTATCTGGTTTTCTCTTTCTTTTTTTCTTTCTTATGTTCTGTGTTCAGGAAAAATTACCCATGACCGCATTATCTTCGGTTTTCGCAATACCGTTCATGGTTAACTTTTATAAAAAAGCCTCTAAGGAAAGCGTTGAAGAACCTGAAAATACTCTTGTAAAAGGCTCTATTTTTCTTTCCCTTATAATTTTTTCCCTTGTTTTGCTGGTAGGGGTTCTACTGGATAGAGTAATCAAGCCCTTATAAGCGGACAATATATAAATGGTATAATTTTTCCATGTTAGAAATTCTTGCTAAGTTAGTACTTTCTGGCTCACTTGGTGGGATTATAGGGCTGGAAAGAGAGCAAAGCAACAAACCCGCTGGATTGAGAACTAATGTGCTTCTTGCTATGGGAACCACTGCTTTTACAATGCTTTCCTTCATGGTTCCTGGTGCGGGGTTTGATCCCTCCAGGATAGCTGCACAGATAATTTCCGGAATAGGTTTCATAGGTGCTGGAGTTATTATAAGAACAAAAGCTTCTGTTCATGGAGTGACCACCGCGGCCACAATATGGACTGTTACTGCTATAGGAATGGCTGTGGGCTTCGAAAAATACTCTATAGCGGTATCGCTTACTTTTCTCGCCTATTTTGTTCTTACAATATTGAAAGTAGCGGACAGAAAAATTAGAAAGAGGATTAAAGTTGTTTCTTTTTATATAACTTTGGGAGATAGAAAGGAACTACCGGTTCTTCAAAAAATAGTAGAAGAAGTTGGAGGAGAAATAGATGATTTCAGGGTGAAACGAAAGGATAAGAAATATTCAATAGAAATGTCAGTTTCAATTGATGAGAAAGAAGAAAGAGAACTCGTATCCAGAATTTTTGAGCTTAAAAGTGCAGAAGAAATTGAGAATGCTTGAAATATTCCTGGCCAGTACAAACAGGCATAAAGCTGCCGAAATAGAGAAATTTCTTGAAGGAGTTGCAAAAATTCTTATTTACGACAGATACATTCCCCCTGAGGAGAAGGGCAAAACTTTCAGAGAGAATGCGCTTATAAAGGCTCTTTCCCTTTCAACTTTGCTTCCCGGGAAACTGATTCTTGGAGAAGATTCCGGCCTTGTTGTGCCATATCTTGGTGGTGCACCAGGAGTTAATTCTCATAGATTTTCAGATACTGGCAGTGATATAGACAACATAAAGTTTCTTCTGGAAAAAATGAAAAGCGCTCATGATGAGGAGAGACGGGCCTATTTTGTAAGTTACGGGGTTTTAGTAAAGGATGGGAAAATACTCTGGGAGGGAGAGGGAAGAGTTCACGGATGCATTGATTATCGTATTGTGGGTGAGGGCGGATTTGGTTATGACCCTGTGTTCTATTATCCACCCCTAAAGAAAACATTTGCTCAACTTTCAAGGGATGAAAAAAATAGAGTAAGCCATAGGGGAGCTATGTTACGAAAGTTACGCAGTTTTCTTCTGGATTTAAAAGGGTAAGGTAAATTTGAAGTTTTCAGGAACGAAAGCCTTCAGGTGAGAATCATAGGTGTAGTTAAATTTATCTCTTGAGAGTGCGTCTTCAATTCCTTGCTTAAGGGTTTCTATCTCATCTTCGGTGTTGTAGAAACTGGGACTGGCTCTTATGGCTCCTTTTTCCGGGAGAAGGCCACTCATCATGGATTTTTTAATTTGATCTGATTCTTCGGCTGTAACTTTTAGCAGCTTTTTTACGTAGGGTTGGGCGCAAAAACAACCTGTTCTCACTCCTATTCCGTATTCAAAGGATAAAACTGAAGAAAGAATATAGGGAGAAACTTTTCTGGGAACAAAGGAAATTACAGGAAAATCTTCCTTTTCCCTTTTCCCTCCCAGGATTTCTATTCCGTCTAATGAACTTAGAGTTTCATAAAGCTTTCTATGAAGACGGGATTCCATATCTTCGAGTTTGTCCATTCCCCATTTTTCAAACTCCTCTATAGCAGCCATCAAAGCTATAGCTCCTGTAATAACAGGAGTTCCAGACTCTTCTTTTTCTGGAAGGTCTGCCCATATGACTTCTTCCAGGCTTACAAATTTTACAGTACCACCGCCCACGCTTTCTGGTTCGCCCTTCCCCAGAATGTCCTTTTTTCCCACCAGGGCACCTGAACCGAATGGAGCATAAAATTTGTGGGCTGAAAACGAAAGGAAATCTATTCCCCTTGACATATCCACTTTTTTATGTGGAACGAGCTGTGCTCCATCTACTGAAAATAGAGCTCCATATTTATGTGCAATTTCAGATATCTCGTAAATTGGGTTTACAAATCCTGTGACATTTGAAGCTCCGGTTATAGCCACCAGCTTTATTTTTCCATTGGCTTTTCTCAGTGCTTCCTCAATCAGGTTGAGGTCTACCCGCCCTTCTTTATTAACAGGGATAACTTCCGTATCATAATGTTTCTTCCATGGCAGCAGATTTGAATGGTGTTCCATCTCTGTGGTGAGAACTTTTCCATCCCCTATGAATTCTTTCAGCTTTCTTGCGAGCTTATTTACACCTTCTGTTGTGTTTTTAACGAATATTACCTCGTGTTCTTCAGTGGCTCCAAGGAAAGAATGGACTTTCTCTCTTGCTTTTTCAAACATTTCTGTGGAGACAAAGGACTTATAGCCTATTCCTCTTTCTACGTTGGAGTAATAAGGGATGAACTCTTTTAATTTTTCAAAAACTGCTACAAGTGCTGGGGTTGAAGCGGCATTATCGAAGAAAATATAAGGCCTTATTCCATTAACAGTCCTTACTTTATCATTTTCTCCTATGACTTTTGGTCTACACATAGCACCTATTTTAATAGAAAATTTTTCCTTTTACAACTATAGTTCTATCTCGTTCCAGGCTGTTTTTACTTCTTTAAGCAATAAAACTCCTTCTATAAGGAGATTACCGGCTGTTGTTATTTTGTCCGAATGGATGAAATGAGATTGGGTCGCCTGCACAAGATTTTTTTCAAAAACTTCAGTGGCAAGACCCGACAATTTTTCTGCTTCTTTCCAGTTAATCTTTCCACTTTCACTTGACTGAGAGGCAGCGATTAAAAGCCTGAGCAAATGAGGGGTAACAGGAAATTCTATTCCTTCTGGGACCACTGCGACTCCTCTTTTAAATTTCTCACCTGCTTCTGTGACCTTATACAGTCCGCCAGGAAGGAGGTCTACCAGAGCATGCGCAACAAGTTTTCTCAATGCTGCCTTTACATGGTCTCTTTCTTTTTTCGGGAACCTTGCAAATATGTCCTCTTCGAACATGCCTCTCCAGAGCGGGAGTGTTTTCAAAACTTTTGCTTCAAAAGCTGAAATAAGAGGTAATCTTTCGATGTTAGTTGCAATTTGAGCAAAGAGCCTTCCTGATTTAGATGGATATCCATTACCGAGAAGCCCTTCCTCTTCAGCAATTTCCACCCATTGGTCATCGGGGGATAAGTTTTCCATCCTTGTTGTAGTAATAGCCATTACTCCTGGAGATAAAACTTCTTTGTTGCCATGCTCTTTTCTGTCTTTAAGCACCTTTTCTCCCCATTCTGTTAATTTGTACACAAGAGCATTTTCTTCATTTTTGGTGGAATCTATGAGGCGGCAACTTTCCAGCAGGTAAGTTGTATATGAAATTTTCCAGGGGTTAATAGGTTCTGTGGATTTTTCAATAGTTTCTCTTATCTTCTGATAGGTCGGATAAACAGTGGGATCCTTCTGGTTTATTTTCCAGAGTTCATGTATGGTCTTTAATATTCTAAGGTCGTCTGAATCCAGGTCTATAGAAGGATTGACAGTGATGGGTTCCAGATAAAGGAGGAAGGCTGCTCTTAATAAATGGTTGCCTGCTGGCAGAAGCTTGTCTTTGTCTTTTTTTGCTCCCATTAGCATTAATTTTTTCTCAATTTCCTCATCTTCTTCATCTTCTACCAGGAGAGAATAGAGAATTTCGTCCGTTAAGGGGAAATTCACTGCTGCTCCCTTCAATAATCCTGCTCTAATTTGCTGGCCTGCCCCTGTTAGAGAATATGAATTTCCATAAGGAACTGAAAAAGTCAGTAATCTCATTGCTTCCAGCTGGAATATTTCTTCACTGGTAAGTGGTAAAATGCTTTTCTTTCCGGGTCCAGGTGGCATTTTTTTTATTTTTTCAGCAAGTTGGGGGGTTATAAATATTCCTGGTTCAGCAATGTTATATGCCTGCAAAATTGATTCTGCAACAGGAAGAAGCCTTCCGTCCTTTGATAAACCCCTTTTATGGAGTTCGGCAGAAATTTTCTCCTGAGAGAAGACCTCGCTCTGGGCGAACCTTGTTATTTCTATCATGGAAATTACTTCAGAACCTATAAATCTGAAATTTTCGTCCCATTCCTTAGGTTTTCCAGTTAAAGCTTCACATTCTGAGATGGCTTCAGCTATAAGATGCCCGGACTGCGTAAGTTCATACGTATTTGTCGTTCCTGTTACGAGTCCGGAAAGCTCCAGATGAAACAGGTACTCCAGTTCTTCATCTGTTAGAGAATCAAGTACTTTCTCCAAAGGCATCCCGCCCTGCCATTTTTCTGCCATTCTCTTTATTAAAAGAGCATGTTTTCTTGTTATAATCACTACGGTTCCTCCTTATATTTTTTGCTCCTTAAATTTTACCATTTTTTGAAGTGTTTAGTGGGGGTAATTTTTTTGTTAATCTGGCTTATTGACTCAACCGATTAGCTTATTGGTTGCTTTAAAGCCTTTTTTTCTGTTAGTATTACCACATGAGATTAATAAGGAAAGGGAAAGTAAGGGATATTTATGATTATGATGGTGAACATCTATTGCTTGTGGCAACGGACAGAATTTCTGCTTTTGACTTTGTGCTTCCAACCCTTATTCCTGATAAAGGAAAGATACTTACCAGAATGTCTGTTTTATGGTTTCAATTCTTTAGGGACATTCCAAATCATCTGGTAGAATGGAGGTTCGAGAAAGCAAGTGGACTCCCAGATAATTTTAAAGACAGATTTATGCTTGTAAGAAAAGCAAAGCCCATTCCTGTAGAGTTTATAGTTAGAGGTTACCTCGCAGGAAGCGGATGGAAGGAGTACAGTAAAACAGGAAAGCTCTTTGGGCATGAAGTGAGAAAGGGTTTAAGAGAAGGAGACAGGTTACCTGAGCCCGTTTTTACCCCTACTACTAAGGCTGAAGAAGGTCATGACCTTCCAATTTCCATAGAAGAATACAGAAAAATAGTAGGGGAATATGCGA
>Ga0190334_1001130_pt1 | contig 11826 bp, 9 predicted proteins | sample 48720478_MG_FD_161270 | JGI IMG/M metagenome (GOLD analysis project Ga0190334, IMG submission 161270) | Hydrothermal vent sediment bacterial communities from Southern Trench, Guaymas Basin, Mexico - 4872-04-7-8_MG | ecosystem: Environmental > Aquatic > Marine > Hydrothermal vents > Sediment ...
TTAATATCGAGACCGATGCATATTGTCAATCTATTTAACTGTTTACTCATTCTACCTTGTTGTCCATCCCTTGATTCTGTAATTGAACTCATATGCCAGTGCTCCACTCCATTTATCTTCATATACACTTTTATATCTTGTACCATCCACCGGTCCTACGGGTTTGCCATAGGTATAGAACCAGTTTACAATCGGGCTGCCTGTAAATCCGAGGGATATCCAGTATTTTCCGGGAGAGAGTTTGATTGCTTCTCGTGAAAAATTGAAATCGACCCAGTCGTACCCTGGTTTTATTGGAAGCTGAGTAAGAGCAATAAAATCGCTGGTGGCGATCAATTTTCCAGGCTTTCCGTTATCATCATCCATGAGTTCTACCCAGAGCTGGCCGTTTCCTCCAAATTTGTGGAGTGCCAGACCGATCTTTGTGAGTTTAACAGGTTTTGATAGAACTACTGCCTGTCCATACTGTGTCATTTTTGTTGTAACATACTCGGCTGTCTCAACCATGAAGTTTTTCTTCATTGTATATTCATCTTCCTTACCTTTAACTGCAGGGCCTCTAGTAAACGCGAAATTTACGCCTTTTGGAAAATCGAGATTACCAAAGAGAAAGGGCCTGTCAAATTTCATCTGTTTTAGTTTATCTTCAGAAATTTTCTTCGGAGGAGCAGGAGGTGTTATCTTTACAGCCTTAAAGGTTGCATTTATCTTTGGGCAGATGAGCATGGCCTTTGGCCCGTATTTCTGTTTTTGCAGAGTCAAATCCACGTTGTCTACAGGAAATTCTGCTTCGATAACTTCTTGAAATTTTGGTTTTCCGCTTACTCCTCGTGCCTGTCGCCATCGGACCATTCCATCGTTTATGGTTTCTTCGTTATCCACACCGACTTCTATGCGGACGAATCTGTTGGAAACGAATAGTTCTGTCTGCTGAGGATCGAATGGAACCCATTTCAGGTCTGGGAAGTATACCTCGATCCAGGAGTGACGTCCCTGTCCCATTTTAAAGGTAAAGTTTCCCTCTGGAGTCTTAACAGTATATGGTTTTTTTAAAGTTACACCATTTACTATTCTAACGGGTATACCCACGCTCCTCATGAGCGCTGCTGAAAGATGTGAATAGTTCTGACAGTTTCCCCTGCCAGAACCGAAAGAGTAAAGTGCATCGTATCTTTCTGGAGGTGTAACATACCGCATGTTGTCGACAACCCATGTCAGAATTCTCTGAACAGCATCAAATTCTGTTTTCACGCCTCTTGTAAGCTCATCTGCCTTTTGCTTTATTGACTGGTTGCTGGATTGGACCAGTTTTGTGGCCAGGAGATAGTCTTTTAATTCTGACGGGATATCTTTGAGCGGAAACGGTGCATTTGAGTTGAGGGTGCGCAGAATAGTACTGTTGTATGCAGTAAAGGTCATGGTAACATCGATCGGCCTTTTCGGATTTTTCCATGTTGCCTGTATTATCTTGTTGCCCCTCCTGTCCCTTTTTTCTTTTTGATTTGTTGGTCTTGGCAGCAGATTTAGATTGAAATTTTCGATTTTCTGTCTATAAGTAGGAGAGTTGAAACTTTCTGGCACAACAAAACTCAGGCTGAGGCTCTTTATTCCAGAAGAAGGTTCGACTCGCTGGATTAATTGATAATTGATTCTGGATTCCTGACCGCCGTTTATCAGATAGTTTTCTGCCACAGATGTTGCTGTCAGAAAAATGAGCCATAGTAGTATATAAAACCGTCTCATTCTATCCTCCTCTAAAGGTTATTTTTTGTTGTGTCTGATGGAAAGATTCTTACCACAAATCCTCCGCCTGGCCCCAAGACGGCTCTAAGTGTATCACTCTTTGTGACATATTCTCTTGTGACTATAATATTGGTTGGATAAAGGTTTGCTTTTGGGGAGTCGGAATAGATTTCTGCAGTGTATCTTCCAGGTCCCAAAAAGTCGAGTGGAATTTTTAGTGTGCGGCCAGTCCAGTCTGTCATTGATCCTATGTACCAATCCTCTTTGTGTTTACGTGCTATGGTTATATAGTCACCTACCATCCCGTTTATGACTGAGCTACTGTCCCAGACTGTTGGAACTGTCTCAATAAACTCTATGCCTACTTGGTTTTTGTATGATGCTGGAAAATCGACACACATTTGAAGGGGAGATTCATAGACGACATACATGGCAAGTTGATGGCATCTTGTACCCATTGAGCCTGGCGGTTTGGCTTCTGGGTTGAAGCGGTTTTTCTGAAATGTACGGAAACAGCCGGGTGTAAAATCCATCGGGCCTGCGAGCATGCGTATGAAAGGGATTGTCAGCTCGTGGTCGGGATTGCATTTCCTGCTCCACTTGTTCCATTCGAGTCCAAGCACGCCTTCTCTTGTGATTAGGTTTGGATATGTTCTTCGTATGCCAGTGGGTTTATATGCACCGTGAAAATCGACAAGCAGATGATGTTGAGCCGCCTTTCTTACAACTCTGTGGTAAAAGTTTACCATCTGCTGGTCGTCCCGGTTCATATAATCTACCTTTATGCCAGCAACTCCCCATTTTTCGTACAGAGGAAATGCTCTTTCCATCTGGTCTTCCACACACTGCCAGAATAGCCACAGAATTATGCCCACCCCTTTTTGTTTCCCTTCCTGCAAGATCCGCTGGAGATCGATTTCAGGAATCGCCTTAGTGATGTCTTCATCTCTGTTGTTGTGTTTGCCATACCAGCCTGCATCGATCAGAAGGTATTCGATTCCATGTTTGGCTGCAAAGTCAAGATAATGAATCATTGTCTCTGTGTTTGTGCCGCCCTCGAAGCCGACTCCCTCGACATGTCTTCCCGACCACCACGGCCATACACATTTTCCAGGTTTTATCCATGAAGTGTCATCGATCTTGCATGGCTGGTTAAGGGTGAATATGAAGTTTGATTCAATCAGATCGCCAGGAGTCGAGCCGATAAGAATAACACGCCACGGACTCTTAAATGGAGCCCTTCCCCTTACCTTCAATTCGGGATTGTCAGGATGTGGAGAGAGTCTGGATCTGAAGCCAAAAGGAATAGATTTTTCTCTGCAAAGATACATTCCAGCATAGTCTGTAAGGTTTGCCTCTGTGATTGCAATCCATGCCCCATGTTCTGTTTTTAGAAGCAGTGGCAGTCCGATTATTGTATCATCATCAATTTTATTTATTGTTGTTGTTTTATAGTTGTTCTCATATGGTGTTGTAAAGGACTCCAGCGGCAGGATCCATGCAGTGTAGTTATATGGAAAATTGAATATTGTATTTTCAGCGCTTATTTCAAACTCGTCGATTTCACTCTGCTCTGGGATCACATATCTGAATGCTACTCCTTCATTAGATATGCGGAACACAATATTTATGAGCCGGAAGGGAGGAGTCTTTTCCTGAAGAAACAGTGTTATTTCATTATATTGATTTATTATTCTCGCATACGGTTCATTAATAGTCATTATTGTGTCTGATATCGATCTTCGCTCGACATGGTAGAGTCGAAATTCTTTATCCAGAGGGAGCATATCTATAAAATTAAGACCGATCGGCGAGTCCTGAATCAAGAGGTATCCATCGAAAAATATTTTGTAGTAAAACCTTATATCCATACCCGATATGTAATTACTCACATTAATGTTGCAGTAGATTTCGATCCTTCCGTCTGGAGACGAGAGCCATTCAGTTGCTCTCGATCGAACCGTTAATAGAAGTATCAGGGCTGAACTCAGCAGAGCCGATATTTTCCACCATTTTCTGATGGAACTGTTTGACAATACCATCTTGAGATTTTTTTAAAAAATATTTATTCCACTTGATTATATTTAAAAAAATGTATTACATTAACAACAATAATTTAATAATTCTAAATTAATAAAAAAATAAATTTTTTTCCCACTATTAGTCAGCGGAGGATTTATGAAGGAGATCAAGCCCTTTATACCAGCCAATGTATCAATGAAAGATTTTAATGTTAAGACTATTGTACTAGGTGTGGTTTTTGGTGCTGTTTTTGGAAGTGCCAATGCATATCTGGGACTGAGAGTTGGACTAACAATAAGTACTGCTATTCCTCTTGCTGTTGTTTCTGTTGCAGTTTTAAGGATGCTCTCACCGATCTTTGGAAAGCCTACCATTCTTGAATGCAATATCTCACAGACAGCAGGTTCGGCAAGCTCTTCTTTGGCTTCAGGTATTATCTTTACGATTCCTGCTCTCTTTATATGGGGATATGAACCTTCTCTCTATCAAATGACACTGCTCGCAGTATGTGGAGGTATTCTTGGCATACTTTTCATGATTCCCTTGCGCAATTTTTTGATTGTTAAAGAGCACAAGAATCTGCCCTATCCAGAGGGAACTGCAAGTGCAGAGGTATTAATTGCAGCAACGGGTGGAAGCTCGTCTGCCATAAATGTGTTTAAGGGGCTTGGCATTGGGGCGCTATATAAGGGATTGATCTCTCTTTTATATATGTGGCCAGACAAGGTATGCGCAAAAATTCCATTTCTTAGAAAAGCAGAAATAGGTGTTGAGACCTCACCGGCATTGCTCGGCGTTGGATATATACTTGGAAGACGAATCTCTGCAATCATGGTTGGCGGTGGACTGATTTCATGGGTTGTCATAATCCCATTCATAGCATGGAAATTTGGAGATTCAGAGATCTGGCCGATGACTCTGGAATATCTAAGGTCAAAGGGTCTTGATCCCTCTATAACAACAATTGGACAGCTTTCTCCAAAACAGATATGGGAGGGATATATACGCATAATAGGTGCTGGTGCTGTTGCCTCTGCAGGTATAATCACTGTTGCAAAGGCAATTCCTACCATGATAGCTTCCCTGAAAATAGGAGTGAGAGAACTGCGGTCGAGTGCGGCAAAGTTGAATGAGGGAAAGTTGCGTACAGAAAGAGATCTTTCCATCAAATATGTTATTCTTGGCGTCACACTAGTGATTTTTCTTATAACCTTTCTTCCAGGAATAATTGGTCATGATACATATCTTTTAATGCGTTTTCTGAGTGCGTTGGCAATAGCAATTTTTGCATTCTGTTTTGTGACTGTTTCATCACGAATCGTTGGAATGATTGGGGTCTCATCAAATCCGACCTCTGGCATGGCTATTGTGACTCTCCTGGGTACTGGTCTGATATTCAAGATGCTGGGCTGGACGGATTTGACAGGTAAAATTACAGCCCTGACCATCGGCACCATAGTCTGTATTTCAGCATCGATTGCAGGAGATATTTCTCAGGATTTGAAGAGCGGTTTTATTATTGGGGCAACCCCAAGGAAACAGCAGATAAGCGAGCTGTTCGGGGCAGTGGGATCATCATTTTTTGTATGCCTTGCAGTATACTATCTTGGGAAGGCATACGGTTTTGGAACAGAGGAGCTGCCTGCACCTCAGGCTACTTTAATGAAGACAGTCTTAGATGGTGTTCTGGATGCAAATCTCAGATGGGATCTGGTTGGTATTGGAGCAGCATTCTCCATAGTAGTCATGCTTTTTAAAATACCGCCTCTTCCATTTGCTGTTGGGATGTATTTACCTCTCTACACAATGACTCCGGTATTTATTGGTGGAATGGTGAGGCATATGATAGAGAAGAGATATGGAGGAGACAAAGAGAAGGTGGAAAGGGGTAAAGATCAGGGGATTTTATTAGGGTCTGGTTTCATAGCTGGAGTGGGGATCCTTGGAGTCATTCGTGCGATTATGGCGGTAATAATGTCAAAAACACCAAAAATATTTGAGATGCACTATCCCTCTGAAATCTTTGCTCAGCTTGTTTCTGCACTTGTCTTTTTTGGTCTGATATGGTATCTTTATGGTGTGGCAGCCAGATCCCGAAGAAGCTGAAATATAAAGGAATATTTTGTATTAAAGTATTAAGGAGATGTTTGTCATGGGAAAACAGATTGGACAATTAAGCCCAGGAATGGAGATACTGGTAGTAGAAGACAGCTACACACAGGCTATGAAGTTAAAGCAGATACTCGAGGAAAGCAGTTATGTAGTCTCAGTTACCCATAACGGCCAGGAGGCCCTGTCGCATATAAAAAAGAAAAAGCCTGATGTTGTTATCAGCGATGTGATGATGCCAGAGGTAAATGGGTATGAGTTGTGCGAAAGAATAAAGGATGATGATAAACTCAAAGATATACCTGTGATTCTCCTGACCTCTCTATCGGAACCGTCAGACATCATTAAAGGTCTTAAATGTGGTGCAGACCATTTTATTACGAAGCCTTATGATAAGGATTATCTGCTTTCTCATATTCATTACATCCTGGTCAATCGTGAACTAAGAAAGAGTTCAGTAACAGACATGGGAGTGGAGATATTTTTTGGGGGCCAGAAATACTACATCACATCTGATCGACTTCAGATTATTGATTTGCTATTTTCGACATATGAGGTTGTTGCTCACAAAAACAAGGAGCTTGAGAGAGTCAATAAAAGATTAAAAAAATCACTGGAGACGATTAAGACACTTGAGGGTCTTGTTCCCATTTGCTCTCGATGTAAGAAGATTCGGAATGATAAGGGGTTCTGGCAGCATCTTGAGGTCTACTTAACTGCTCATTCCAATGTTGAATTTACACACGGCATCTGTCCCGATTGTGAAAGAAAACTCTATTCCGAGAAAGAAGAGTTGAAATAGAAAAGAGTCTAGTATTCATTTTATGGGAGATAAATATGAATAGGAGAACATTAAGAGCCGGTATTTTTCTGTTAACGATTCTATTTTCACAGCTAAATTATTCTCAACAGCAGACAAATATTCAAAAACAGGGTAGAAGAGAGGCTGAACAATTCATCGAACTCTGTAAATCGAATTTACAAAATGGAAAGTATGAAGAGGCAGTTAAATATGCTGAGAAGGCAGTTGCAATAGAGGATTCATCTTCTAGCTATTACTACATACTTGGAGAGGCGTACGGTTTGCTTGCACAAAATTCGGGCCTTCTTGGAAAGCTGTCCAATGCTAAGAAATGCAGGGATGCCTGGTTAAAGGCAGTAGAGCTTGATCCTGAGAATCTCGATGCAAGGTATGGGTTGTTCGATTATTATCTCCAGGCTCCACCCATTGCAGGAGGTGGAAAAGAGAAGGCAAAGAAGGAGGCAGAACAGATCATCAAGATAGATCCTGTGGGGGGCCATCTATCACTTGCTCAGTTGTATGAGAGTGAGAAGAATTATACAGAGGCAGAGAAGGAATTTATAGAAGCAGCAGAGATCGATCCCCAAAATACGAATGTATATTTAAACCTTGGATATTTTTATCAGAGAGTGAAAGAGTACGATAAGGCAAGAGAGGCATTCCTCAAGGTTTTAGATATAGATGATGATAATATGGCGGCCTGTTATCAGCTTGGCAGGACGGCAATATTTTCTGGAAAATATTTAGAAGAAGCGATCGGCTATTTTAAGAAATATCTGGAGAACAAGCCGTCCCAGAATGATCCAAGCTGGTCTTATGCACACTGGAGGCTTGGAATGGTATATGAGAAGCTTAACAACAGGGAAAAGGCAATAGAGGAATATAAAAAGGCAATTGAACTTGATCCGGAAAATAAGGATGCAAAAAAGGCTTTAGAGAGAATAACAAGGTGAGGTGCACTGTTTCATTCAATAAATTTTTATTAATCATTGAAATATTTACAAAATAGGGAGAGATAAGTATGAAGATCAAAAGAAGATTGAACCATTATTTTAATCGATTTGTAGTCTTTGTGCTTGTGGTATTGGCTGCTGGAACGCTTTTTTCTTTACCTGATGAAGGAATGTGGACATTTGATAATCCACCTGTAAAGATTCTTCAGAAAAAGTATGGTTTTACTCCAACCAAGGAGTGGCTGGATCATGTGAGGCTTTCAAGCGTACGCTTCATGGATGGAGGCTCGGGATCTTTTGTGAGTCCAAATGGTCTTGTAATGACCAACCATCATGTGGCCGTGGGCCAGTTGCAAAAAATTTCTACACCGGAAAGAGATTATGTTACGACCGGTTTCTATGCCGCCACACAGGATCAGGAATTGAAGAGTTCCGATCTGGAAGTGAATGTACTTGTCTCAATGGAAAACGTAACCGAGCGTGTTAAAGCGGCAGTAAAGGAGGGCATGACCGAAGAGGAGGCCTTAAAGGCTCGTAAGGCTGTGATTGCAAAAATTGAAAAAGAGAGTCTTGAGGAGACGGGACTTCGTTCTAATGTGATAAATCTATATCATGGTGGAGAATACTGGCTGTATCGTTATAAAAAGTATACCGATGTACGCCTTGTATTTGCACCAGAGCGCCAGGCCGCCTATTTTGGTGGTGATTTTGATAATTTTACCTATCCCAGATATGATCTCGATGTTGCATTCTTCAGAGTTTATGAAGATGGTAAACCAATCCATTCTGAGAATTATTTGAAATGGAATTCAAAAGGAGCCGTAGAGAATGAACTCGTGTTCGTTTCTGGTAATCCAGGTTCAACGGATCGGTTGTATACATATTCTCAACTCAAATACCAAAGAGACTGCCGCTATCCAATGGTGCTGAAATTTATCAAGTCATGGATAAAGAGTCTCAGGGAATATTCAAAGAATGGACCTGAGCAGCAGAGAAGGGCATTGATCCGGATTTTTGGTTTGGAGAATGCAAAGAAGGCTTATACAGGTGAGTATAAGGGGCTACTCGATGAGAAGTTGATGGAAAAGAGAAAAAGAGAGGAAGAGGCTTTCAGGAAGAAGGTAGCATCGAATCATGATTGGCAGGAAAAGTATGGTGATGCATGGGAGATCATAGATAGAATAACAAGACTTCAGGCAGATGTTGCCAGAAAGAGATTTTATGAGAGAATTGTAGGATCCCAGCTTGCAGGTATTGCAACTACAATTGTCAGGTATGTGGAAGAGATACAAAAGCCCGATTCTGAGAGACTCGATGGATATCATGATTCCGAACTCCCGAGCCTGAAATTTCGTCTATTTTCTCCTGCCCCGATATATACAGACCTAGAGATATCGAATCTTGAGTGGAGTCTGAGGATGAGTCTCGAAGAGTTGGGAGAGGATAATGAGTTTGTGAAGATAGTTCTGAACTCAGGCTCACCTGAAGAAGTGGCCGAGAGGCTGGTAAAAGGTACAAGGCTTGCCGATGTTGAGTTTCGAAAGAAGCTCATTAAAGGCGGCGTCAGGGCTGTGAAAAAGTGCAGGGATCCCATGATAGTTCTTGCAAGAAAACTCGATCCCATGATGCGTGAGAATGAGGAGTGGTATAAGAAAAACATCGAGAGTGTTCTAACACCTGCTTCTGAGAAGATAGCACAGGCACGTTTTGCAATATTTGGAAAATCAATTTATCCAGATGCAACATTTACACTAAGATTATCATATGGAACTGTAAAAGGTTACCCAATGAATGGTACAAAGGCTCCTTATAAGACGACCCTTTATGGTCTGTTTGATCGCAGTATTAGTTTTGAGATGAAAGGGGACTATGCACTTCCTCAAAGATTCTGGGACAGGCGCAACACTCTGGATCTTTCGACTCCTGTTAATTTTGTAAGTACATGTGACATAATAGGAGGAAACTCTGGATCTCCAGTAATTAATAGGAAGGCAGAAGTTGTGGGTCTCATTTTCGACGGCAATATAGAGAGTCTTCCAGGTAGATTTCTCTATGATGAGGAAAAGAACAGAGCAGTTGCTGTTCATACTGCCTATATAATTGAAGGGTTGCGTAAATTGTATGATGCAGGCAAATTGGCAGATGAAATCGAGGGGAAATAAAAAAGAGTAGGGATATTCTGGTAGGAAGCCCCGGGAGTCTTTGTTCCGGGGCTTTTTTAGACGGATCGAAATTTTTTTTTTACATTGTTATAAATCAGGCTTCTTTGTTATAACTTAAATTTGAGGATGAAGATGAAAACTCTGATAGCATATTCAACAAGGCACGGCTGTACTGAGAAATTTGTTAAGGAGTTAGAAAATGTTGCCGCTGGTGAAGTCGATATTATAAATTTAAAAAAATCATATAATATCGATCTTAATAAATATGAAACTGTCATAATTGGCGGGTCGATACATGCAGGCAGTATACAGAAAGAGGTTAAACGGTTTTGTTCAGATAATCTTGATGTTCTCAGGGAAAAAAGGTTGGACTTTTTATTTGCTGTATGGAGCAGGCAGACAAGGCTGCAAAACAGCTAAGGGAAGCATTTCCTTCGGAATTATTAAATCATGCTGAAGCAGCAGAAATTTTTGGTGGTGAGTTCAATTTTGAAAAAATGAACTTTATCGAGAGATTTATTGTAAAAAGAGTTGCCGGAGTGGATAAAAGTGTTTCGAAATTCAATAAGGAGAGTTTTGCCAATTTTGTCAGAGAAATGAAATTATCAAAAAAGTAAAACAGAAAAATTGATTTCATCCAACAAAAATCCAAGACCTATTTGATGTTACCATCTGTTCCTGAAAAATAAACCTAATAATGGAAATGTTATAACATAAATTATATGCGGGAGCATTGCCAGTGGGTAATATTTTACAAGGTTTCTATTCTCAAGAAGATTTTGTCCTCTTAAGAGAAAGGGGATTTCGGCAAAAGACTTTAAGATTATGGTAAAAAAGAAAGGTAGAATTTGTAAAGGATTAAAAAGTGCAGATATTCCAAGAATAAGAAGAGAAAGATTAAAACCATATATGGCTGATAGGAGAATTCTCACCTTCAGGGGATATGCAAGGTGTTTGGATGCAAACCGGATTCTCTGACGAACGAATCTGGAAAACGTTTCAGGAGGGTCTGTGAAAACAACAGATTTAGGAGAGACTGCATATTTTATTTTTAATTTGGAATACATTTTCTTTATTCTGTGCAGAAGAAGATCATCGTCACCTGATATCCATCCGGCACTATCACCAAATCCGCCAACTTTAAGGAAAATATCCCTTCGATAAGATAGATTCGCCCCATTGCATGTTAATGGAAAACCTATTCCACAAGAGGCTGCTGCTACGGCTGCAAGTGCAAGGTATTCAAGGGCAACAATTCTGTGGAATATTGAATCATAGACTCCATCGATCCTGTAGGGGGCATATCCAAGTACCATCGAAGTGTCTGTGTCGTAGAGTTTGACTATTTCTCTTACCCATTCCGGAGCTGGTGTTGTGTCTGCATCTGTTGTTAAGATTATCTTACCACTTGCCCTGCAGATCGCTTCATTGATTGCCCTCTTCTTAGGACTTATTTCAGGGTTTGTGTCTACTATATGAATGTCTAAGACGTTTTTATGCTTAGCAGCATAATCTTTTATTATTTGACCTGTTCTGTCATCCGACCTGTCATTTACAAGGATTATTTCAATCAGTTTTTTTGGGTACTGTATAACAGAGAGATGTTCTAACAATCGAGGGAGATTTTTTTCTTCATTATGGCAGGGAACTATTATCGATACAGATGGCAGTTCTGAATTTTGGGAATCGCCATGTTTCCCTAGTCCTCTCATCATATAAAAAAGGAAACAGACATATCCGCTTAGAAGGATTAGCACAAAACTATTAATTATAAAAATCATTTTTTATATTTTATTTTTAATATGTTTAATATAGTTTAAACATGAAGTCGTGTCAAGATAAACTTGATAAATAGAGGTTAGTTTCATAAATTAACAAGAATACTTGAAAATGGGTGAGTGTATGAAGAGAGGATTTTTTATTATTTTCCTGATCATAATGGCAGGAATTGTTTATGGTTCAGGGGATACTGTTTCGAGGGGAGTAAGGCACTGGATTTTTTTCAAAGATAAGGTGGGTGGTCATGAAGTTTCCG
>Ga0190334_1001131_pt1 | contig 11812 bp, 9 predicted proteins | sample 48720478_MG_FD_161270 | JGI IMG/M metagenome (GOLD analysis project Ga0190334, IMG submission 161270) | Hydrothermal vent sediment bacterial communities from Southern Trench, Guaymas Basin, Mexico - 4872-04-7-8_MG | ecosystem: Environmental > Aquatic > Marine > Hydrothermal vents > Sediment ...
AAAATCACTGGGGGTGGTCTGACAAGCAAGAGAAAATGTCGGACAGCCGACCAAGAAAAACTTAATTAAAAATTTTAAATGATTAAATACTGTTTTAATTTAAATTTTAAATAATTTTAATCTAAGGAATTCGCATTGTGTTTTAACTTATTTAAATTCAATTTTCAACGATTATACCATATTTTTTCTTGTAAAAATAGATTGCCACTACTGAAAAAATTAATGCATAAAATGAATATGCTACTGTAAAAGAAGTAGGCACGAGTCGTTCTAACCCAGTAATGATATTAAATCGATGAAAACTGTCATAACTACTCATGAATGTAAGATAAAAAAGCATTCCTATTAGTAAAAACCGAGTACAAATCGGTGCTTTCTTATGCAATATAAGAAATAATTGAAATCCGGCAATGGCACCATGCAAAACTGGCCCTACGATCAAACTAAAAATATCATCAACCAAGGGAATCATGAATAAAGTCACATTTAAAAAACCGTAGAAAGTAATACTCGTAAAAGAGTTAAAGAAGGTAGACTTCAAACCCGTAATAAGAGTTAATCCAATTAAGATGGATGTAATATACGTGGTATATAATAGTGGTTCAAAAATTTTAACGATTATAAAAAAGTAAATCCAGTAATAAATACAAAATGATATGATTGACCATCCAATAATTTTAAAAATTCTATCAAAAGGTTTATCCATGGTTTTTGTTAGAATATAATCAATTACTACTTTAGCTTTCTTAAATATTCTTGGCTTGCCCTCTACTTGCTCTTTATTGACCATCTCAATTCAATTCTCCAAATTATAATGTAAATTAGATTTTTAATCGTCTAAAAGTTTTAAAATCCAATTAAAACTTATGGAAAATACCTTTAAAAATTTTTATATTAAAGGAATTAATAGAAAATTAGATTTAACTAATTATGAATAGAAAATATTCATTCTAATCCTTGAATTTATTTATTAAGAAATATAGATAATTTTTTTAGTCTTGATTTCTCAAATGGAATCGTCATTTCAGCTAAGAAAGTTGTTTTATCGTATTTCCAATCTTTTAAAGGCATATTTTCTATATCAATTCTATTAATCTTCACTTTTGAAAAAACTAGGAACCTAATTGTTGATCCAATAACATATTCTACTGATATTTCCAATTTTCCAGAATTTAATTCAATAGATTTAATTAGAGTTTTAGATGCTGTTATAAATTTATCTGGGCAACCTATAACTGAAATCTTATTATTAAAAATTGGACATAGAACATAGTATCTAAAGTCATACTTTCTTAGTTTTCCCAATTCAATTTTATTATTTTTATTTATTAAATGTGCTTTTTGTTCAAGAAAATCGTAAGCAACATATGATTCTTTATTGAACCCCAATTCTTCTGGAATAAACCATGTTTCTTTTACTCTCCTTGGCCATAAATTTACAGCTAATACATAATGCCATCTTTTTCCATTAATGCTGGAATAAGTATTACAAATGTAATATTTTTTATGTTTCTTGAACATCAAGTCATTGACAGTTAAAAATTTATCTGGTTTTAGTAGCAATCCATCATCTTTGCAAGTTTTTCTCAAAAGTGGCCAATTAACATCTTCTTTTTTATCTCCTGGAGCAATGATGCCCCCATTTAAGCTTTGATACAAGCATTTCAAGAAAGGATATTTCTCTCCAAAAAACCTTTTTATTCCCTCCATTGATTTTGTTCTGAAACAATCTGGATGTGAATTTATGCCAATTGCGTTAAATAATAAATTAGTTTGAGTTCCATGTACAAATCTATAAGTCAAGGGCCAACGATGGTTGTAATCTTGAGAACATCTCGAAATAGTAACATTTTCATGATAAATTGAATATAATAAAAGTTCTGGTGTTTGCATGCAATAAAAAACATTAACACCATGTTTTTTAGCAGATTTTGCCATGCTATCTAACCAGAATTTTTTCAAGAAAAAATTTTTTCTCATGAATGAGATGCTCTTTATCTGATTGTTCATCCAATCTTGTTCATAAACGATGATTCCCGATTCTTTAGCATTTTTCATTAACCAGTCCCAAAAATCCTCGCTTATCGGTACTGCATTTTTTTTATAAGTGATGAATTCAAATTGCTTGAGATATGGAGACCTTGCGTCCCAACGACGATTATGAGCGCAAATGGGCATTTTAAAGAATTTTTTATAGAAAGTCTTTAAATCCATGGTAAAATATTGCGGATCAGTTTCCCACCTCATTGTATTTCCATAGAACCCACCACCTAAAATTCTTACTATTGGGCGAAAAATTGTTGTTAGAAATTTATTAGTATGCTTCAAGTACCACCAGGAATCAAAATTATAATATTTTATTGGAATTTTATTTTTTTCAAAATATTCTTTAATAGCGATTAATGTTTGCTCATAGTTCATGCTTTTTTCTGTTTTATAGTAATAATAGGCTCCATTATCCGTCCAAAATCCTAAATAAGAAGTTACTACATCAGAATATAAATCCTTCCTCTTAACTCGATTATATTTAAGTAATATTTCTCCCAATTTTTCGAATGCTCTGTTGATCCCTTTTTCAAAAATCATGATAAATTCTTGATCATAATCTACAGGCAGACTTTCTATTTCTCCTTGAACTCCACAATAAATAACACCATTTTTGTCTTTAGCAAAGCCCAAATTGAGAAAATCCTTTAAAGGACTAATGATGAAACAATTTAACCTATCATCGTAAAAAGTTACTGGACTTGAAGTGAATTCAAAATTTTTTGCAGGAGGACAAAAAATTACGTGCCTAAATGTCAAAATTTTAGTACATGTAGAAAAATTTTCAAAAGTTGGAAAACTTACGAGTAAATTGGAAATTTCTTTTTTATTCTCATTTTTAATTTCAAATGGAATTGTTATTTTAAATGTTAAAAAATTCTCGTTAAAATAATACTTGATATTTGCTATAATAGGAGAATCATGATTTTTTAAGGTAAATTTCAAAGTGAATAGTTCATGTTCTCCTAAGAAATCCTTTTCTTCAAATTTCTCAATTGAAATTAATTGTAATTCAGGTTTCATCTGATTGTTTTTACTAAGATTTGAAACAACTTTATCATCATATCTTAACTTAATAGAACCGTTTTTAAGTAGGTCATTTTTTCCAAATTGAATATTAAAAATCCCATTCTCATGATTTATTTTAATATTTACACTGAAATATCGTGAATCTTCAAAAATATCTTTCTTAACATGTTTAAAATCCTTTTTCTTGTAAACATAGCTTGCATTAAATTTTGGAGAAACAAAAACCCTAAAAATCCAAGGCAATAATAAGTAGATAAGTATAAGGAAACTAATAATTGAAATAATAACAATTAAAATTAACATTCCTAGATTTTCCATTCAAATCACGCATTTAAATTAGATGAATTTAATAAATTTTGAATTTTATTGAAAAACTTGAAATTAATAAAAATAAGAACTGTTTTTATTTTAATTCTTTTTCAAAGACTTCAAAATCGGATTTAGTGTATAGGCAAAAAATCACTTCTTTAATATTAGTATCGCCATTAAGATAATCTTTAACGGTAGAGATCATTATTTTCGCACACCTATCTATTGGAAATCCGAATATTCCCGTAGATATTGCAGGAAATGCTATTGTTTTTAGTCCATGCTTGTCCATTAATTTTAAGCTATTTAATGTTGCATTTTTTAATTTTTCATTTTCATTTCCTTCACCCATTCTTGGACCAACAGCATGTATGACATGTTTAGCCTTTAAATTTCCACCAGTAGTAATGACAGCACCACCAACATGGGTTCCACCGATCTTATTACATTCTTCTTGAATTTTTGGGCCTCCCTTCCTTCTAATAGCTCCAGCGACACCTCCTCCCATTATTAATTGAGCATTAGCAGCATTTACAATTACATCCGTATCAAGGTCAGTAATATCTCCTTGAACTAATCTTATTATTGAATTTTTTACTCTTAATTCCCTCATATGTAAAGTGATAGAATGCTATATATAAAAAATTTATTAATAATGGTAAGAATAATGGTTAAAATAAAAAGAGTTTCAACAAGGGTTTAAAGTATATTCCATTTTTTATAATTAAAAAAATTAGATTAATTTGCAACATTTCCTTCTTTCTTCTGAGTACCTTTCTGAAGGATTTCATCAATTTTAGCCCTATCTTCTTCGCTTAGATTACTCATTACTTCCATATTTTTACGCATCAAATCAATCATTACTTTTTGATTGATTATTTGATTCAAAACTGGAAGGTTTATTCTCATTCTTGTTAATTCAGCATACATCGTTTTTGCTGTTTCACGCATTTCTTTTAATTCTTCTTTAGTCATACCTTCTTGACCGATACCTGGGCAATCCACATCAACTATCGTGAAATTCTTTCCATCAAAATCTAAGGGATATGTTCTACAGCTTAATGGCCTATTTTCATACACTAAACACTTATTACCATCTTTATTGAAGAGTGGACATTTCTCATTCAATAACTCTTCAATTGGAACTTCTTCGAAAGAAAATCCTTCTTTATCACTAGACTCTGATTTTTTTGGAGGAGAAAGTGGCTTAAGGACCAAATCCATTACGCCATCTGGCCGCACATATATATCAAGATATGGTAAAAAATTGGCAACAACCCCATTTTTAGCCCATAATTCCAAATCCCAAAAAGTAATTGGTATTGGCCCTCTTTCCAAGCAACACTTGTTACATTGTTGACACTTGAAAGTAAATTTAATTTTCTTTTCTTTTTGTTCAGACTTTGTATCTTCTACTTGATTTTTAGACTCATCATTTTTTTCTTGTTTTTCATCTTTGGTTTCTTCTTCAGTCATTAATCTACCCCCTATGAAACATTCTTTTGATGATTATAATTGAGAATACATTTTAGTAGAATTCATTCTTAAAAAAAAATTTTTTTATAATTTGATTATATGAAATTAAGTATTCCTAAAAGAAAAAGCAAATCCATAAAAAAACCAAGAATTTATTTAGAGAGTTTCTTTAACAATATATTAGAATAATATTCTACGCTTACTTTAATTATTAATTCTCCTAATTCTTTAATTGGTTTAATTCTTCCATTATCTAACTTTTTTAATGCTTTTAAACATTTCCACAATCCATAACGATCATCTTTTTTAGTTCCAAGTGCATCTGTGTATTTTCCACCTTGTAAAAGATATCCACCTAGCCCACCTATAGGTGGCCACTTTTTTAATGCTTCTTCAAAATTCTTCTCTAATTTTTCATTCATTATTTTCAATTTCTTTTCATCTAAAATTCCTATTGCTGCTGCAATTGAATGTTCCATGTGTCCTGCATGACCAGCACCGAGTAAAATAGTCGTAAATTCTCTTGCAATCTGTTTTCTTTCTTCATCAGTTTTTCCCAATTTCATTGTTAATCTTTTGGCATCATCTAAAATTTTTTCAGCAACTTCCATGATATCATCAGTTTTAGTAATGATAAGCTCTTTAACTTTTAGCTTTTTTTTTATCATTTCAGTAAAATCTGCCAATGGATTATTTCCACCATGTCCAGAATAAATAAAAATCCGATCACAAGGCAAGCCCATTTCTTTATAATTATTCATGTGAAACTGAATAAATTTTACAACCTTATTTGCTAATTCCTCCGGTGGAATGAATTTTGGTCCCCAATCTTTCGCTATAATACCAGCGCCATCCGTTGTCCAAGGTATGTGGGCGACATATCTAAACCCAGTTTTACAAGATATTAAATGGGCAACTCTTTGTGCAAAAAAATCATCCATCATTCTGGGCAAGGCATATCCATGCCCTTCTTCTGGATTGCCAATGGAAAAAATGAGCCATTTTCCCTCATTTGGTCCAAATGGCCCCCAGTCACTCATCTTGCCATTTAAATTTAAATTAAAATTTTCTTGACTCATATTTTAAATTTATAATAAAGTTATATTATAATTTTCTCGATTAAAATTAATTTAGTTTTATTTTTAAAAACCTTAAAAAGTTAAATTTCAATGTTTTAAGTAAATATTATATCAATTTTTCAAATTTTATTGAATAAAAGCAAGAAAATTAATGAAAATGATTTGAAATGCCTGGTCCAGGTTTGATGTTAATTGGAGAAGAGGAAAAAAAAGAATTATTGGATGTTATTGAATCTGGTTATTTATATAGATATGGTAATGCTTCTGATCCTAAATTCAAGCAAAAAGTTCTAACTTTAGAAAAAAATTTTGCTGAAAAAATAGGTGTTAAACATTCTTTAGCAGTAAGTTCAGGAACAGCCGCTTTAATAACTGCACTCATGGCTACTGAAATTGGTCCCGGTGATGAAGTAATTGTGCCAGGTTATACTTTCATTGCCAATATCACTTCAATAATTTTTGCTCGTGCAATTCCTATTTTGGCTGAAGTAGACAAAACTTTAACTCTAGATCCTGAAGATGTGGTTAAAAAAATAACTCCAAGAACCAAAGCTATAATGTTAGTTCACATGTTAGGCAATCCTGGTCATTTAGATGAAATTTCCAAAATTGCCAGAGAAAATAACCTTTTACTTGTAGAGGATTGTGCCCAAGCTTGTGGCGCATCATATAAGGGAAAATCAGTAGGTACATTTGGTGAAATTGGTGCATTCAGTTTAAATGTTTATAAGACGATTACTGCTGGGGATGGTGGAATAGTTGTTACCGATAATGAGGAATTGTATAAAAGAGCTTTTGCTATTCACGATCAAGGACATTTACCTTTAAGAGAAGGGGTCGAACAAGGAAAACGAACAATTTTAGGATTAAATTTTAGAATGAATGAATTAACTGCTGCTGTAGGCATTGCCCAATTGAAAAAGCTTGATAAAATAAAAGAAATATTACAAAGAAATAAAAAATTACTAAAAAATAACTTATCCAAAATTGATGAAATTGAATTTAGAGAAATCCTTGATGAAAAAGGGGATGTAGGCACCTTGCTTACATTTTTCATGCCTACTATTAAGAGTGCTCGGAAACTAGCAAAAAAAATAGGATCTAAAACAGTTTCTGAATCGGGATGGCATGTTTATAGCAACATGGAGCATTTATTAAATAAAATGACGATTACGAAAGAAAAATGTCCATTTACATGCCCTTATTATAAAGGAAATGATATTGAATATAAAAAAGGAATGTTACCTAAAACTGATGATTTATTGGGCAGGGCAATAAATATTAGTGTAGGAGTTGTGGATCCTGGTTTAGGATCTGCTTTTGGAATAAATATAAATAGCACTGAGGAAGAAATTAAAGAGAAAAGTGAAATTTTGATTAAAGCAATAAAAGAATCATTGTAAAATGAATGTATAATCAAATTAGCCAAAATTTCTAATTATCAAATTTTTTTAGAAAAACACTTTAAAAATATATTTATTACTTTTTTTAATGAACAATCATTCTTCCAATTATTTCCAAAAACTATTTATGGATAAATTCATGATTTTATTGAAAAATAAAATTGTAGACTGGCTGATTTTTTCAACACTCGTGTTATTAAGTTTAATCTCTGGATATTTTACATCTGTTAATTCATTTTCTAATTCAATGCTATTTCTCGGTTTATTTCTTCTTACTGCTTTTTTTCAATATTTCTTGATTTTTAATGTTAAGAAAGAAATTTTACTGTTTCGAAAGAAGATTTTAAACACCTTATTTAATCTTTTGAACATATTTTTTGCTTATATCATTGGTTTTTCAATTCCATTAATGGAATCATTATCCAAATTCAATTTCGCACTTGTAATGGCTCCAATGCTTATTGTTTTAAGTATTATTCTTGTAAATAAGATAAAACTTGATTCAAGCAATGAATTTATTGATAAGGGTAATTCACTCGAAAAAAAGGCAGTCATCGATTCTAAAAAACCCATTATTATTGAATATGAAAATAAAAAATACATATTTTCTATAAGATCACTTATTATATTAGCAATTGGAAGCCCTATTCTTGCATATTTAATATACTTGTTTTTCGATACTCCATATAATTTCTGGCTTCATGAAATTGTTGTTAAGCAAACAGTATTTTTCTTGAATTTATTTTTTAACATGGGAGCAAGCGCTAATTATAATCCTATTGGTAAATATTATTGGAGTTTTTCCATACCAGGCAAAACAAGCATTTTTTTTGAAACTTTTTGCACGGGGATTCAAGCTATTTGTGTTTTTGCAGGGATCATAATATGTACGCCTCATAGTAAAGACCTTAGAACAAGTAGAGATATCATTTGGAGAAAAACCAAATCATTAATCGTCTCATCAGTGATTTTTTACATTGTTAACATAATTAGGATGCTCATACAAATTTATTTATATTATATAGGTTATCCTTGGGAAAGTATTCACGTATCTATTAGTGCAGCTTCATCTTTTATTGCAGCGATAATAATTTTGCTATTACATAAATGGATACCCGAATTTATCATCAGCATAATATATGCTGGAACTATAATTAGTAAAAAATTTAAGAAAAGTAAGTAAGAATAAAATTAATTTTAAAAAATGAAAAAAAAATTAAAATTAAAATCAAATGAATGGAAATGTTATATTACGAGAAGGAACAAAAAATATTGAATATCGGAAATGTTAAAATTGGCGGTCAACCAGGTGAAAATCCTCCAGTTATGATTGGAACTGTTTTTTATTCAAAACATGCTGCAAATATAGATGAAAAAGCCGGAAAATTTGATAAGCAATTGGTAGAAAAAGAATTGACCGAATTTTCTGAAATCGTTGAAGATAGTGGAATGCAAGCCATAATTGACGTTATTGGTTCTTATCCAGATTCCTTAGTTAAGAAATGTGAATTCATAGCAGATTTAGTGGATTATCCCTTTTTAGTTGATGGACTTAACGATGACATAAGAGTACCCGCTATGGAAGGCTTGAAAGAAAAGGGATTGCTTGATAGAGCAATTTTGAATAGTATTGATGAGTCTACAAATCAAGATTCTATAGAAAAATTCAAAGAAATTGGAGTTAAAAACACAGTATTACTTACATTTGGTTCTCACTATATATTTCCTAAGCAAAAATTTGAATTCTTGACAAATTCTCTCATACCTAAAGCCGAAGCTGCAGGAATTCAAAATTACTTCGTTGATACAGCAGTTTTAGATTTAGCTTCAATTGGAATTAATGTAGAAGCTGTCAGGTTAATTAAGAGTGAATTAGGGATTCCTTGCGGCTTTGCTCCAGCAAACGCAATTTATGCTTGGAAATATCCTCGCAAATATGGAGAATCTGCAAGATGTGGAGGAATTGCATCATTAATGGCATATTGTTTAAATGCTGGTAGCGATTTTATCCTATTTGGACCTGTTAAGTTCAGTAAATGTATTATCCCTGGAATGGCATTGATAGCTGGGATTAACTCTTATTATAGAAAGAGAATTCTTAGAAAGAACATAAACGAAAAAACGCCCCTTAAAAAAATATTTTAAAGAAAATGCTTTAAAACTAAATTATCGACAATATTAATCAAATTTTTAATATTTTCGTTTATAATTTTTCTTTTATCTTCATTATCTATTAAGAATAAGGCATATAAGCTAAATCTTTTTATTTCCAATTTCTTGAATAGAATATTTGAATTTCCCACCTTAAATAATGTTTCTTCTTGAGGTAACGTGTTATATTTCGAAAATAACTGATATAAAATTGTAAATTGGGCTGCTGTTAATTCGAAAGCACTTAATAAGTTTTCTTTATGGTTAATTTTTGTTAAAGATAAAGCTTTTGGAGAACTGAATTCACCCATTATGATACCTTCACTGTTTATAATCACGGTTAAATAAGATCCTACTTTTTTTGAGAATATTTCCAAATTATGATCAAGTAACTCTTTATTCGGGCTAAGTTTAGCAAGTCCCGAACTAAAGGCTCTCATTATGGTAAAGGGCTGAAAAACACTAGTTAGATGAATTTCGGGGTTTTTCTCTTCCACGTCTACTAATAATCGTTTCTTTATTTTTTTAACATTTTCAATGATTTCTTTAGAGTTTATAATATCAGGATCTGTTTTTGAAAGAATATAAATTATTGGCGTATTCTGCTTAAACTTTTTTAATGATTTTTTTATTTTACAAATATAATCAATGCTTTCATTGAACCTGTCTCTATTTCTTACATCTATGAAAAAAAATACTAAATCTGATTCGTATAAATAAATTTGATCTTTGTCTAAATAACGAACTCTCAAAGTTTCTTGACCTGCAAGATCCCATAGAAAAATTTTTGAGCCCATTATCGTTAAAGAATGGATTTTTGCTGCCTTAGTTGGCTTAATCCGCATCAATCGTGAAAATTTTTTATTTAAAGTCAATAGAAAAGAGGTTTTTCCCGAATCATCCAAACCTACAAATAAAACCTTTAATCGCTTGTTAAAACTAATTATTGGAGAAGAAATCTTTTCAAGTTCTATTAACTTGCCTATAAATATTTCGAATAATCCCTTTACCTCATCTTGAGCTTTAAAATTACCTACCATTTCTTCTTTTAAATCCTGAATAAATTTTTTTAATAAAAGCTTTAAAGCTTCTATGTTCTCATGAATAAAATTTCTCTGATTTTCATCAACAAGAACAGAAAATGTCATTGGAATTCTAACTTCTTGATTCTTAAGTTTAATAAAATGAAAATATGTTAGGGCTACGCAATGATAATCTGGTTGAGGAATAATTCCAAAATAATCATAATGTGAAGTATCATCATTCTTAAGTTCAATAGCATCACGAATTAAAAAGCTTAAATTTTTAATGGAAATTTGAGTGTAATCTCTCAAAGTAAAGGATGTGAATAATTTTTCATCTTGTTTGTTGTCATCGTCTAAATTTTCCGATTCATTTACTGGTTTTGGAAACATGTAAAGTGGTCTTGGCCCAAAATTATCATATACACTTAACAAGATGCATTTAAAGATTGAAGATTTCTTTAATTCACTCATGATTACAATAACTATTTTTAAGGTTCAAATTATTTATAAGATTGAACTTTAAAAAATTTATTTGGCAAAATCGTCATGTTAAGAAAAATAGTAAGATCAATCAGAGAGAATCCAAACATTTTAGAAAAAAAGGATATTACTCCTTTTGTATCTTATATTCAAGAATATTCGTTCAAATCTAATAGAATTTTTTCAGATATAGGAGAAGATTCAGCGTCAATCATTAATGGTGATAAATTAATATTAATTACAACTGATAGAATTAGGACCGAATTTGTAGCGAATTTTCCATTTGGAGCAGGATTTAGTTCAATTTTAGTTGGCGCTGATGATATCTATTGCTGCGGAGGTAAACCATTAGCTGCAAGCTTAATCGTATCATTTAAAGAACTATCAAAAGGAAAAAAGATAATTGAGGGAATATGTGAAGGTTCTAAAAAATTTAAAATACCAATTATTCGTGGTCATACAACACCTAATGGCGATTATTATGAATTGAGCTCTACAATTATTGGTGAGATAAATAAAGAGGATTATATTTCTGCTAAGGGAGCTAAAATTAATGATATTATAATTCTTGCTGTTGATTTTGATGGAAAAATAGGAAAGGCAAGTAAGTTTTACTGGGATACTGTTACTTTTAAAACTTCTAAAGAAGTATTAAAAAAAAGAGAATCGATGCAAATCATTGCTAAGAGACATTTAGCACATTCTGCTAAAGACATTTCAAATGGAGGAATATTCGGGACAATTTTTCAGTTAATAAAGTATTCAAATTTAGGAGCAGATATCTCCATTAATAATATAAGGATACCTCCCATTC
>Ga0190334_1001132_pt1 | contig 11812 bp, 9 predicted proteins | sample 48720478_MG_FD_161270 | JGI IMG/M metagenome (GOLD analysis project Ga0190334, IMG submission 161270) | Hydrothermal vent sediment bacterial communities from Southern Trench, Guaymas Basin, Mexico - 4872-04-7-8_MG | ecosystem: Environmental > Aquatic > Marine > Hydrothermal vents > Sediment ...
GATGTTCTCCTGTTCAACTTGAGGGGTTAGATGTATCCTTGAACGAGTGGTCTGATCTTCTCTACTCAGAGAGGATAAGGCTATTCCAGAAAAGCCTCTTTTCCTCTCTGGAAAAGGAAAAGAGGCGATTTTCTCAGAAGGTGGCACTTGACAAAAAAATGAAGTTAGATCTTTTACGGAAGAGCTAAAAATAGAGCAGGGGGAGGTGAAAGCAAAAAAATTTACAAAAGGAGAAGGTAATGAGTAAAAGAAAAAATTTTCTAATCTTAAGTGGAACAGTGGTGTTATTGGTTAGTCTGTCTTTGTTAATGATTCCGTTTGTTCCACGGGCAGTTGCTGAGGAAAAACCATACGGTGGAAGGCTGAGGGTTGGTCTTCCTAAAAGAGTGGTAAAATAGATATGATCGGGTATGATGGTTGTTCTCCATTGGTCGTCGATGACTTTAAAAAGGCTAAAGATATTAAGATTATAGACTCTCCAGGCATTGGACTTTATTGGCTATCATTTAATCTCTATAAAGATACACCACTTCAAGACTTAAATGTAAGAAAAGCCATTATGTACGGAATAAATAGAGATAAAATTATAGATGTAGTATACCGAGGATATGCACAGAAAATAGACAGTTTTGTGTATCCGGAATTACCAGAGCATAACCCGAATTTACCACAATACAATTATGACGTTGATTTAGCTAACGAAATCCTGGATGAGGGTGGATATATAGATACCGATAATGATGGAATAAGAAATGATCCTGAAACAGGGGAGAATCTCACCTTTGAAATATGTGTTCCCTCAGCTTGGACCAGGGAAATTAAAACTGTGAGATTGATTAAAGAACAGCTTGAAGATATAGGTGTAAGCATTATCGTAAAAGTGTTAGATCTGGGTGCTTACTATGAGTTTATTTATGCCCCAAAAGAGGAGAAATATGAGATTGCCCTTGCTGAGGAGGAACCTGGCCCCCATGCCGACTGGATATGGGAGTTTGCCCGCAGTTACGAAGCTGGAGGAGAAGGATGGAATACAGCTTATTACAATAATCCTGAGTTTGATAGAATTCTTGATAAAATGATTTCCGAGACAAAGCGAAAGAAAGACTTATACCGAATGCAAAAGATTTTAGCTGAGGATTTACCATATGGATTTTTGATTAGACCAGATATAATAGATCCTGTAAGGACCGATAAACTTGAAGGTTATGTAGCAACGATGGGCGGAGTCTCCACATGGATTAACCCATGGACTTACTTTAAGGTACATTTGAAGAAATAAACGATTGCTATGAAACAAAAGTTACATTAGAAAAGTATTGCCTCCCTGTAATAGCTGTGTAGGGAGGTAGTTATTGCAATGATAAGGGGAGATTAATAAAATGGGTTTAAAGGAATTTGTAGTTAAGAAAATAATAGCAGCTATTATCACCATTTTCGCTATTGTAAGCGTAAACTTTGTAATTTTTCGTATGGCACCCGGTGATCCAGTGCGTATGATGTTTAAAGATCCCAGGATAAGTGGTGAGCAGATGCAGTTAATAAGGGAGAAATTTGGCTTGGATAAACCTTTGTGGGGTCAATTCATTTTTTATCTCAAAGAATTATCCCACGGAGAGTTAGGCTTGTCATTTTGGCAAAGAAGACCCGTACGCGAAGTAATTGCTGAGAAAATACCTCAGACATTATTGTTGGTGCTAACTGCTCTTGCTATAGCCATGATTTCGGGTACAATTCTCGGCGCGTTTTCCGGATGGAAGAGGGGGACAAGAGTTGATTCATTCATACTTGCCCTTTCATTAACGATGTATTCTATTCCAGCCTTTTCTTTAGGGATAATTCTTCTTCTAATTTTTGCTTACACCCTTTCAATCTTTCCTCTCGGCGGAATGACCACACCTGCATCAGGACTAACCGGGCTTGGATATTGGAAGGATGTCTTATGGCATATGTGTCTTCCAGCATTTTCAATAGTAATGTGGTATATCGGAGAATATGTTTTACTAACGCGAAGCTCAATGTTAGATACTTTAAGGAAAGATTATATACTTACAGCAAGGGCAAAAGGACTAAAAGAGTCTACTATTCTAATAAATCATGCCTTAAGAAACGCTTTATTGCCTGTTATTACAATTACGGGGGTAAATATAGGGTTTGCAGTGTGTGGAGTAATTGAAGTTGAAACGGTATTTTCATGGCCTGGTATAGGTAGATTAGTGTATGATGCTGTAATGAAACGTGATTATCCTCTTCTTCAGGGCCTATTTCTTGTTTTTGCTATTTCAGTTGTGTTAGCTAATTTGGTTATTGACCTGATATACGGCTATATAGACCCAAGAATAAAAGTAGGGGGAGAGAAAAAATGACTATCTCTCTTCGATTCCTTAGAAGGTTAAAAAAACTAAGAGAATTCTTCTCTCTACTTGTGAGAAATAGAATGGGGCTGGTTGGACTGGCGATAATTATATTTTTTTTAATCCTGGCATTATTTGCTCCATTTCTACGGACCGTAAATCCAACTAAAGTGGGAACAAGTGAAAATATATTGCTTCCTCCTTCCTCTCAATTTTGGCTTGGAACTGACGATTTAGCAAAAGATGTATGGAGCCAAATAGTATACGGCTCAAGGATTTCATTGACTGTCGGGTTCCTTGCAGCAATTATAACAGTATTTACTGGCTCCCTAATAGGCTTAATAGCAGGCTTTTATGGAGGAAAAATTGGAGAAGTACTTATGAGAATAGTAGATTTCTTTATGATGCTTCCAATGCTACCGTTAATGATAGTTTTGGCAGCAGTCTTAGGCCCAAATATATGGAATATAATTTTCGTAATAAGCATTGTAAGTTGGCCTACAACTGCCAGAGTAATTAGGTCTCAGGTGCTATCTCTTAAAGAAAGGACATTTATTGAAGCAGCAAGATGTATCGGAGCAAGTGACTCCTTGTTAATGTTTGGTGAAATATTACCCAATGTAGTGCCTATAATGTTTGCGGAGTCTGTTTTAATGGTTACAGAGGCAATCTATGCAGAAGCAGTTTTAAGCTTTCTTGGATTAGGTGATCCTATGAGTATAAGCTGGGGGATGATGCTTCATTTTGCCTTTGAGTCAGGTACTATGGGTAAGGCTTTCTGGTGGGTGCTACCTCCTATCGCCTGTATTGTTATTTTGATAATTGGTTTTACTTTTTTAGGAACTGCTATAACCGACGTATTAGAGCCAGGATATAAAGAAGCACATGGTTTCTGATCATCAAAACAAGTTTTATTATTCACTGGTGCAAAATGAGGTTAGCAAATGGCTTTACTTGAAGTTAAAAATCTAAAGATATATTATTTTACTCGAAAAGGTCCAGCAAAAGCTGTGGATGGGATTAACTTCAGTATAGACAAGAATAAAACATTAGGGCTAATAGGAGAATCAGGATGTGGTAAGACGACTACAGCATTATCTCTTATGAGATTCGTTAAACCCCCAGGACGTATAGTCAAAGGTAAAATAGTTTTTGATGGACGTAATATTATCTCAATGAGTAATGAAGAGATAAGACTTTTAAGAGGAAAGGAAATATCGATTGTCTTTCAAGGAGCTCAGAATGCTCTTAATCCTGTAATGACTATTGAAAAACAGATAATCGAGGAGATTTTAGAGCATGAAAGTGTAACAGAAGACGAAGCTCGAAAAAGAGCTAGAAATCAGTTGAACTTGGTGGGAATAGGCGATGAAAGAGGTAAGAACTATCCCCACGAATTTAGTGGAGGGATGAAACAGAGGGTAATGATTGCCATGGCTACTGTTTGTAATCCAAAACTATTAATTTTAGACGAACCAATAACTGGCCTTGATGTAATAGTGCAAAGGCAAATATTGAACCTTATAAACGACTTAAAAGCTAAACTACAACTAACAACAGTTATCATAGCTCATGATCTTTCTGTTATAGCTGAGACTTGCGATAAGGTTGCTGTGATGTATGCTGGAAAGATTGTAGAGCAGGCGAGTGCAGTTTCTTTATATAAAAATCCAATGCATCCTTATAGCCAAGCGCTTATAGAGGCTTATCCCAGCATAAAAGGGGAGAAAAAAAAGTTAAAGAGCATTCCTGGTGCTCCTCCGAGGCTTGTGACTCCTCCTCCCGGTTGTAGGTTTCATCCACGTTGTCCATACGCTGCAGATATTTGTCGCAAAGAAGAACCCATAATGAGGGAAAAAGGAGAACATCTTGTGGCATGCCATTTATTAGATTAAGTAGGTTTGATTTATGAAAGAAGAAAATGAGGTATTAAGGGTAGAGAACCTAAAGAAATATTTTCCCGTAGGAAAGAGTTTATTTGCATCTATTTTTTCAGGGAAAGAAAAATATGTTCGTGCAGTTGATGATGTAAGTTTCAGTGTGAAGGAGGGTGAAATCTTAGGGCTTGTTGGGGAAAGTGGTTGTGGGAAAACTACTATGGGCAGAACAATACTTAGATTAGTTGAACCTACCAGTGGTAAGGTATATTATAAAGGAACAGAAGTGACTTCTCTTTGTAAAAAAAGATTGAAGAGCCTGCGACGCAGAATGCAAATGATATTTCAAGACCCTTATGGGTCTCTTAACCCAAGGAGAACAGTTGCTGAGACTTTAAGGCAAACAATCAAAATTCATAAGCTGGTTAATAGTAAAGCTGAGGAAGAAACACTGATAAAGAAAACACTTGAAGAGGTGGAATTAAAGCCAGTTGGCGAGTTTTGGGATAAGTATCCTGGTTTTCTTAGTGGTGGTCAGCTTCAAAGAGTTAGCATCGGTAGAGTGTTGATTCTTCAGCCAGAGTTTGTAGTTGCAGATGAGCCTGTTTCAATGTTAGATGTTTCCGTAAGGGTAGGTGTTTTAGATTTACTTCTGAAAATGAGGAATAAATTTGGCATCTCATTTATTTATATAACCCATGACTTAGCGACGGCAAGATATGTCTGTGACAGGATTGCGATTATGTACCTCGGGAAGATTGTAGAAATTGCTCAAACAGAAGATATCATCAATAAACCATTGCATCCTTACACTCAAGCTTTAATCTCTGCTGTGCCAGTGCCCGACCCAACAGTAAAAATTCATGATCTTCCAATTAAAGGCTATTTGCCATTAACCTCGGATTTGGTTTCTTCTGGCTGCAGATTCTACCCTCGATGTCCATATGCTACGAAGAAGTGTCATGAAGAGGAGTCTCCGCTTGTTCAAGTGGAGCGTGATCGCTACGTTGCTTGCATAAACTACAGAAAAAAATAAAAGTGTTTATTAATAAAGGTTAAAACATCCGACATGCTTCTGTGATTTCAGGTGATGTGTGAAGGAAGGGGGGGTAGTATTTTGGCAAATAGAAGCACATAAGGGGTTGATGGCCCTTTTACTCTCAAGAAAAAGGAGGTTTCAATGAGTGATCCTAAAAAATGGGTGGAATCAATAACGGCACATACCTATGGGACCTGGAGGCCCCAGAGAGATTGGAAAAAACCGTTGTTCATTGCCAGAGCAGAGGGAGTATATTTTTTTGATGAGACAGGGAGACGTTATCTTGATTTTTCATCTCAACTGATGTGCTCAAATCTTGGCCATGGAAATAAAAAGATAATTGATGCTATATGCGAGCAAGCTAAAAAGCTTCCCTATGTTGCTCCCGGGTTTGTGTGTGAGATAAAGGAAAAAGCAACCCAGGTCCTGCTTGAGGTAATGCCTCAAAGCCTGGATAAATTTTTCTTTTCCACCTCTGGAACAGAAGCGAATGAGGCAGCGCTGAAGATTATCAGGCAATACATGGCACCCAAGTATAAAATAATTTCACGCTATCGTTCCTATCACGGTTCCACTCCGGGTAGTATTGCGCTAACGGGCGATCCCAGACGATGGTTTGCAGAGCCTGTAAATACGATACCTGGTGTAATATTTGCTCCAGATGCCTATTGTTATAGATGTCCCTTTGGGTTAGAATACCCGAAATGTAACATCCAGTGTGCTGAATACATAGATTACATGATTAAAGAGGAAGGAAATGTGGCTGCAATTTTTGTTGAGCCGGTAGTGGGTACTAATGGCATAATAGTTCCACCAAAGGAGTACTTTTCCCGCTTGAGAGATATTGCTGATAGGAATGGGGTACTTCTTGTGGTAGATGAGGTGATGAGCGGATGGTGGAGAACAGGGGAGTGGTTTGCTATTAATCACTGGGGTGTTGAACCTGATATATTAACTACAGCAAAGGGATGCACAGGTGCCTATACTCCCCTTGGAGTTACTGCTACCAGAAGTGAAATGAAGGAATATTTCAAGGAAAGATTTCTTTCTCATGGACATACCTATGCAATGCACCCCCTTGCTTTATCGGCTCTTCCAGTAGCAGTAGAAGAGTATAAAAAACTTGTGGCAACAGGACTTGTTAAAAAAGTAAGTGAACATTTGAGGATGAGACTTCATGAGTTAATGGCTCGTCATGAGTGCATAGGGGATGTAAGAGGGATTGGGCATTTCTGGGCCATTGAGATAGTAAAAAATAGAAAAACAAAAAAGCCTTTTAATACCAAGCAGGACAAGGCTTCTCTTAAGCCTCTTATGACAGGCAGGATATCAAAGGAGGCATTGAAAAAAGGATTATATGTAGTTAGCTGGTATAACCACTTTATTGTTGCCCCTCCATTAATTATTACTGAGAAGGAAGTGGATGAGGGCATAGAAGTTCTTGATGAAGTTCTCAAAATTGCCGATGAACAGGTTGAGGGGTGAGAAGGAGGTAAATAAAAGGCTACTTTATTGTACTAAGTTTTAATGCCAAAAACTTATTTTTTGAAAATTTTTTCCGGACTGGGTATATTCTTAACTTCTATTTGGTGGTCCGTTGCAGCCAGTGATTTAACATTTTTCCAGGAAAGTCCCGCCCAGGTTTCACCACCTATTTATATGGTTTATTTTTTTGAGCGCGGGGTGTTTTTTCTATTTTGCGCCTTCCTGATTTTTATGGTGGTATGATGTATAAAAAGCAGTAGACCTGAGAAGATATAAAAAGCTCATTTAAATTCGCTACCTAAGCTTGGGAAGAACATCGCCTCCATAATCGATAATCCCTATCTTAGCTGTCTTTCCCTGTTTTTTAAAAGCTATATCCAGTGCCTCCTCTACATTTTCGGCTTGTTTGAAGCCGAGTTTTTCCTTATCTTCCAGAGATAGTCCTTCCGAGACGCAGATAACCTCTGAGTGTTCCATTATTTTAGCGTGTTGAAGCAGGGTAGAGGCACAAACAAGGTCTTCAAACTTGTTTTCTTTAATTAGCCTTTTTAACTCCTCATAGGACCTGTTGGTATACTCTCCCATTTCAGAATGGGTAGGGGAGATACCATCAGGAAAAGAGGCAAGTAAAATAACCGTTCCTCCCTTTTTAAGACCTCTTTGAGCATAGGATAAGGGTTTAACGCCCTGCCAGTAATCTATATCCGCTGGATAGGCACTTAATATAACAATCTCGGCTAAATCGGGTATCTTTCTTTCGTACACCTTTTTTGCTACCTTTACTCCCTCTCTGTGGGCTTTAACCTGGTCACCTGATGCAATGTGGACTATCTTTTTCTTGTCATTAAGCACCACATTGACGATAAAGTTTAATCCCACAACTTCTGCTACCTTTTCCATCTCCAGTCTTACTTCATTTTCCGTATCCCCAACCATTTTAAGAAACATATCCTTATACATTGGAAGAAGATGGGTTTTTCCTGTTGTTTCCCAGGAACAAATTCCTGGCTGAACTGCTTTGCCACCCCCTCCATATCCTGCAAGACAATGAGGAACAATACTTCCCACCGCTATTAAATAGTCTGCCTCGCAGGCCAGTTTATTTACACTGACAGGTATTCCACCGGGAGTTGAACCGACCTTAACCAGATTACTCTCATCTTTCCATTCGTGATTGACGACCCTGACTCTCCGGGTCACCTCTTTACCGTAACATTTCTCTATCTCCTCATCGCTCATATATCGGTGTGTTCCAAGAGAGATAAGCACAGTTATATCTTTGTCGGGTACTCCGGCCCGATTTAGCTCATCAAGGATAACAGGGAATATCCTTTCTCTGGGAGTAGGTCTTGTTATGTCATCTCCTATGATAACAACCCTTGTCCCCCTTTTTACCTTTTCAGATAAAGGGGCTGCGAAAATGGGACTTTTCAGTGATTCCCGGATTGACTTTTTCTCATCTTTTAAACCGGGAAGGTCCTCCGGTTTTATAAAGTATAAAAGATTTTCTCGGGGAACCTTTACACCAACTTCACTATTTTTGTACCTTAAAGTTAATTTCTCTTCCATTTCATTCTCTCCTTTCTTTATCCATTGGATAATCTAAAGTGGAACTTATCTCATTTTATAAAGCATCCTGAGTGTGTCAAACATTGAATCTTTTGAAATATTCTCTTTGACATTTAAATTAATCCAGTATATAAATAAAAGGTAAGCAAAACTTGAAAGGTAAAAAAATGAGGAAAAATTTTTTTTATGCCGCTATACCCCTTACTTTTTTAATAATAGCTGTCCTGTTTTCTCAAGTTAGTGCAACAACTCTTGATGAGATAAAGCTGCATATCGAGCAGGGAAAATTTGAGCAGGCTATCCAGGAGTTAAATGATATTTTGACTACCAATCCTGACCTGGGAGAGGCCCATCTTCTCTTAGGTAAAATTTACAGCAAAAAAGTAAAGATACTTCTGGATATGGCAGTTAAGGAATACGAGAAAGCCATAAAAGATGAGAAAATTAGCAATGTTGCTCGAAAAGAGCTTGCCAGGCTATTTCTGGATGCGGGAAGATACAACAGGGTAGTTAATCTCCTCTCTCCCCTGGAGGAGGAAAAACCCGAGTTTGAGATCTTAAAGCTTTTGGGCATTGCCTATTTTAAAGAAGGCCTTTTAACTCAGGCTCTGGAGAGACTGGAAAAAGCCGAGGGCCTACAGCCGAACGATGCCGAAGTAGTTTTTTATCTTGCCCAGATTTACGAAAATAAGCAGCTTTTTGAAGAAGCTCTTAACTCCTACGAGAAAGTTATCTCCCTTCCTGGCCCAGAGGCTCTATCTGAAATAGCCCGGCAGAGAATTAAAAATATTCAGCAGGAAAGGGCAGGGTTTACTGTGGAGGATATAAAAGACCCTGAGATAAAAAATTTAATTCTCACCTCTCCCGGAGCTAAAGAGTATCCTGAGGCAGGAGCAATAATTCTTCTAAATGAGCGCGAGTGCCTGGTGAGAGAGGATAACACCATGATCGAACGTATTCACAGACTCATCAAGATCCTCAATGTGAGGGGAAGAGAAAAATATGGAGAGATCAACATTGATTATGATTCAACTTATCAGGAAGTGAAAGTGGACTTTGCCAGAACCATTAAACCCGATGGCAGTATAGTAAAAGTTGGCACGAAAGACATAAAAGATATAGACAAATGGGCAGGATTTCCTCTTTACAGTAATGCTAAAGTTAAGGTTATCTCAATGCCTGAAGTGGTGGAAGGTTCTATAATTGAATATAAAGCAACTATCTATACAAGTAAATTGATCAACGGGGATGATTTTCAACTGCGTTTTGGTATCCAGTACTTTGAACCCTGTCTTCACCACAGACTGAGAGTAGTTATTCCTCAGGGAAGAAAAATCAACATTCATTATGTTAGATTAGAGGGTAAAAAGCCAGAGATAACCCGGGTGGGAGATTCATTAGTTTATGAGTGGAGGATTGATAATGTTCCTGAAATAATTGCCGAACCCAACATGCCTCCCTGGGCTGATATTTCTCCCTTTATAATGGTTTCTTCTTTTAAAAACTGGGAAGAGTTTTCTAACTGGTGGAGAAAGTTATCTCAGGAAAAGCCTGAGCCCACTCCCCGGATTGCACAGAAGGTAAGAGAGATAATTGAAGGGAAAAACACACAGGAAGAAAAGGCAAAGGCAATCTATCACTGGGTTATTTCCAATATAAGGTATGTGGGATTGGAGTTTGGTATAGCTGGATTTAAACCTCATTCAGCTGAGGAGGTTTTTGATAACAAATATGGTGACTGCAAGGATAAGGCTACCCTTCTTTTAGCTATGTATAAAGCGGCAGGAATACCTGCCTGGTATGCTCTTATAGGAACAAGGGATATGGGCAAACTGGAAGAGGATATACCAATGTCCCAGTTTAATCACGCCATTGTGCTGGCTGAAGTTGATGGCAAAATGGTCTGGTTAGATCCTACTGCAGAGGTTGCTTCCTTTGGAGAGGTTCCTGGAGATGATCAGGAAAAATTGGCTCTTGTTTTCTTTCCTGATGAAGCCAGATTTTTAAAAGTTCCTCTTAAAGCTCCTGAAGAGAATATGATAAAGACAAATATGCTAATAAACATAAACCCGGATGCCAGTATTGATGTTCGAATGGAGATGCAAACCTCAGGAGCTACCGATATGGATATGCGATCTTTTAAATACATAAAGCCTGCAAGACGCAAACAAATTGTTGAAAACTGGATAAACTCTATAGCTCCCGGGGCAAAACTGAAAGAATATAGCTTCAGTGACCTGGAGGATTTAAACATTCCTGTGAGATTAAATGTCGCCTTTTCAGCTCCTGATTATTTGAAGAGGGCAGGGGATGTCTGGCTTTTTACTATACCCGGCATTCAGATGGAGGCGGGACTGGTTGGAAAGGAAAAAAGAAACTACCCCATCACCTTCTCCACAACCTCTTTGTCTATAGACAGGGTAGAGATTCATCTCCCTGCTCAATTTGAAGCTCAGTTTATTCCTGAAGGAACTAATTTGCAGCTCCTCTATATATCTTTTAAATCAAGCTATGAAGCTGTTGGCAGAACCATCTTTTACGAAAGTATTTTAAGAAGGAGCAATACTAAAATAGAGATTTTCCAGTATCCACGGTACAAAGATTTTATGGAGAAGGTGTCAAGAAAATCACAGGAGCAAATAGTTATCAAACTCAAAAAACAAGGCTAAATCATAATTTAGTATTTAAGAAACCTGTTTTTTTGTCCGATTAACCTTCTGGCAGGGATAATAACTTCTTTCTTTCCAACCTCTTTTATATAACCTATCCTGCAGGTTTTGAAATTATTTTTCGCGGCAATCTGGTGAACATTATCAATATCTTTCTCTGCAACAACAATGCAAAAACCTATTCCCATATTAAATACACTGAACATCTCCTCATCCGAGATATTCCCCGTTTTCTGTATTAGAGAGAAGATGGGTTGAGGTTCGGGAAGAAAATCCAGCAGGTAACTTACAGGAGATGCCACCCGATTAAGATTTAAAAGTCCTCCTCCGGTTATATGAATGAGTGCCTTTATGTCTATCCCCACTTTTATCATTTCAACAACCGGGGAAACATAGATAGAAGTTGGCTCCAGAAGCTCCTCACCCAGTGTTTTCTCAAGTTCGGGGATGTAAGTTGTAACTTTTAGTTTTCCTTTTTCAAAAAGAGCTTTCCTTGCCAGGGTAAATCCATTGCTGTGTATTCCACTGCTTGCAAAACCGACCACAACATCTTTTTCCTTTATATCCTTGCCTATAATTATTCTGCTGAGGTCAATCAAACCCACTGCAGTCCCTACAAGGTCAAACTCATATCCAGATCTTTCGCCCTTTATCATTTCCTTTACCTGGGCAACCTCACCTCCGGGGATGTTAATTCCGGCAATTTTTGCTCCTTCATATAAGCCCTTGCCAAGCTGGTCCAGAAGTTCAGGGTCAGGCCTGGTAACTGCAAGATAATCAACCATGGAAACAGGCTCAGCTCCCACACAGATTATATCATTG
>Ga0190334_1001133_pt1 | contig 11811 bp, 12 predicted proteins | sample 48720478_MG_FD_161270 | JGI IMG/M metagenome (GOLD analysis project Ga0190334, IMG submission 161270) | Hydrothermal vent sediment bacterial communities from Southern Trench, Guaymas Basin, Mexico - 4872-04-7-8_MG | ecosystem: Environmental > Aquatic > Marine > Hydrothermal vents > Sediment ...
GGTAAGAATAGGTAAATATTTCCTATTTGAAAGAGGGCGAATTCCATTGAAGGAAGATGGATCAATAAAAGGACATTAAAATATAAGTGATATGTCAATAACTTGGATTAAAGTACGGGCATTGGATATGCTCCTGGTATGCTATTTGCTGATTCAGGGGATGAAATAGATCTTAAAGAAGTGGGAGATCTTCTAAACATGGAATTGCAAGGAATATTCAGCGAAACATTTTCCGTTTTGGAGAGGGCCTTAGACCTCAGATCCCTAAAACATAACTTAATTGTTTCCAATATCGCCAATCTGGATACCCCTAATTACAAGGCCTTTGACCTGGTTATTGAGGAAGAGTTCGATAAGGTGATGGGCTCAGAAAAACATATAGGGCTTAAGAAAACCCATCCCAGGCATATTGCTGCTGTAAGGGAACTTCCCTTGCATACTGTAGAGCCTGAGGCCTCTGCCATATCCCGATTCTGCTCGAGAGGGGATGGCAATTCTGTGGATATTGATAGGGCGATGGCAGATCTAACAGAAAACAGCCTGATGTATAATGCCCTGGCCCAGATTCTCTCTAAAAAATTTCAAGGGCTAAAAGATGCTATTCAGGGAGGCAGGAGGTAGAGATGAACTTTTTTGACGCCCTGCACATAAGCTCTTCAGGACTGAGCGCTCAGCGGCTCAGAATGAATGTGATTGCCAGTAATCTGGCCAATATTAATACTACCCGTACAGCGGAGGGCGGACCTTACCGGAGAAAAGATGTGGTTTTTGCCGCTCGGCCGGTTTCAAAGTCTTTTCAAGGTATGTTGAAGTCTCAGATGCTCGGCAAGTTATGCGAGGTGAAGGTGATTGGAATCATAGATGATCCCAGACCACCCTGCTCAAAATACGACCCCCAGCATCCAGACGCGGACGAGAATGGATATGTGTCCCTGCCAAATATAAATCTTATAGAAGAAATGATAAATATGATTTCGGCCACGCGGAGCTATGAGGCAAATGTGGCTGCTATTAACGCCACCAAAAAAATGGCCTTAAAGGCCATGGAGATAGGTCGGTAGCTATGAAGGAGATTAGTCTTCAAAATAGTATAGAACCATTACTTAGTTTCACTAACAGGAAGAAACAGACGCCAGAAGAAAAAGGAAGGTCTTTTGGCGAGATGCTCGAGAGTGCCATAAGTGAGGTGGATCAGCTCCAAAGGGAGGCAGACGGGGCCATCAAGGAGCTTGCCACCGGTAAGGAAAAGGATATCCATCACACCATGATTGCTTTGGAGAAGGCATCAGTCTCTTTCCAGTTGATGATGCAGGTGCGTAATAAGATTATTGCAGCCTATGAAGAAATTATGCGTATGCAGATCTAAGAGGAAGGAGAAAAATGCCACAATCGCTACATGAGTTTGCCGTGCAGCTAAAAGCATTACTAAAGAGTCTTCCCCCTGCCAAAAGAATTACCCTCTTAACCCTTGTGTGCGGCACAATAATGGGTTTTGTCTTTTTGATGATATGGGCAGGCAGACCGGATTTTGAGATTCTCTATTCTAACTTAACTCCTGAAGATGCTGGAGCAATATTGACCGAATTGAAGGATCAGAAAATTCCTTATCGAATTTCTTCGAATGGAAATTCTATTTTGGTTCCAAAGGAACGAATATATGAGACCAGATTGAAGCTGGCATCTCAGGGTTTACCCCAGGGGGGCGGTGTCGGTTTCGAGATCTTTGACAACACAAAGCTTGGAATGACCGAATTTGTCCAGAATGTGAACTACCAGAGGGCATTGCAGGGAGAGTTGGCCCGAACAATCAATGGATTCGCTGAAGTTGAAAGCTCGCGAGTGCACATCGTTATGCCCTCAAAATCTTTGTTTATTGAGAAAGAGGAACCTGCCACAGCTTCAGTGATTCTGAAGCTTCGTCGGGGTAGATGGCTGACCAAGGAGCAAGTTCAAGGGATTGTTCATCTTGTTTCATCGAGTGTTTCTGGTCTAAGTCCAGAAAATGTGACAATAGTGGATAACTACGGAAACATGCTGGCAGGATTTAAAGAAAGATCCACAATAGGACAACTTAGCTCCGACCAGTTAGATTTTCAACAAAAAGTGGAAAGTGGCTTGGAGAACAAAATAAAGTCGATCCTGGAAAGAGCGCTGGGCCCTGACAAGGCGATTGTCAGGGTCTCGTGTGACCTGGATTTCAAGAGGCTCGAAAAGACAGAAGAGAGGTATGATCCTGACAATAAAGTGGTCCGAAGCGAACAAGTTGCTAAGGCGGTTTCGAATGTACCCCAGGCGGCTGCAGTAGGTATTCCCGGTGTAGTTTCTAATATGTCGGGAGGACAGGCAGGATCCCCTATGATCGGTGGGAGTCCAGCATCTCAGAGACAGGATCGAACTGTAAATTATGAGATAGGAAAATTGACCAGCCATATAATAGAGCCTGTGGGAAAAATCAAGAGAGTATCAGTAGCAGTAGTTGTAGATGGAACTTATAAGCCTGTCAAAGTTGAGAAAGAAGGAGAAGAAGCAAAGGAAAGTTGGAAATATTTCCCCAGGAGCAAAGAAGAGATGAAAAAACTTGAAAATATCGTCAAAAGGGCGGTGAATTTCGATGCTCAAAGAGGGGACCAGGTAGAAGTTGTCAACATCCCCTTTGAAACTGCAAAACTGACAGAAGCTGAGGAAAAGACAATAATAGAGGAAGGCTGGTTTTCGAAACTAAGACACTATTTACCATCCGCCAGACATGGCTTTGTGGCAATGTTTCTATTTTTTTTCTTCATGTTTGTGGTGCGGCCGGTGGTTCGATGGTTGACTACCCCCACAATCAAAGAGGTGGAGACATTTAGACAACTTCCCAAGACTGTTGAGGAGATTGAAAGAGAATACGGTGAGGGAAGGAAAGCCTTGCCTTTCAGAGATCGAGCATTGGAGATGATAAAGAGAAATGATGAATTCTCTGTACAAGTGATGCGAAACTGGCTGAAAGAGTAAAAACCAATTGAGTGAAAACGGTCAATTGGGGTTTGAAAATAAGGGGTGTAGATTGAATGAATCCTAAAGATCTCCCAGGGTCTTTGAAGGTTGCTATTCTTATTCAGTCTTTGGGTAAAGAGATATCACAACGGATTCTCAAATATCTAAATGGCACCGAAAGAGAGTTGATAGAGAGTCATTTATCTCAAATGGGGACGATATCACCGGACGTGGTCGAGCTGGTGGCAAGGGAATTTATCGAAATGATAACTCGTGAAAGCGACGGTCACCCAAGAAGCCTTCCTCTGTCTGAGGGAGGGGAGAGGACAGAGGAATCTTCTCTCAGTTCAACTTCAGAATCGTCGAATTTAAAGATCCTTCAAACATTAGCAGGAGAAGACCTCATCGAACTGATCAAGGACGAACATCCTCAGACGATCGCCATAATTCTTCTTCATCTTAAGACCGGGGTGGCAGGTGAGGTCCTGTCTAAACTGCCTGACGAAATAAAGACTGATGTGGCGTTCAGGATTGCGAATCTGGATAAGGTATTGCCGGGGATGGTTGAAGAGATAGATAAGGTCTTTGAGGATGTCCTGAAGAAAAAGGACGCTTTTGTGCCTCAGGTGGCGGGTGGGGTAAATCGCCTGGCAGAGATATTAAATCAGGCAGATCAAATTTCAGGGGAGTTGATTTTGAATGAGATTGAGGAGGTCGATGCAGAACTTGCCGACCAAATAAAGCAGAGGATGTTCACATTTGAAGATCTAAGGCTGGTTGACGATAGGGGATTACAGAAGGTGCTAAGAAGGGTGGAGACAAGAGAATTAGCAATAGCCTTGAAGGCGGCTTCTGAAGAGGTAAGGGAAAAGATTTTTCGGAATATGTCAGAGAGAGCAAGCGAGATGTTGAGGGAAGAGATGGAGGTAATGGGGGCCGTCAGGATGAGAGAGGTAGAAGATGCACAGCAGACCATCACAAAGATAATCCAGGATATGGAAACCAAAGGGGAACTAATAATCAGTGGACGTAGAGGAGAAGAACTCATTGGATAGGATCATTAAAAGCGATCGATTGTGCCAGGATGATAAATTGAAGCTTTACTATTTCCCGGACATTCCCATTGCAAATTCATCAAGAGACGGAGAGGGATCGGGGACAGAGGATAGTTTTCGACGTATTGATTTTGAAGAGAATAGTGCCCCTGCTCCAGATATATCAGAAAGGCCTCAGGAAAATGGAGAATATATTGAAGGGATAAAAGAAAAGGCCAGAGACATTGAAGAACGCGCTTATATTGAGGGTTTCACGCAGGGGGAAAGGGCTGGTTTTGAATCGGCGAAGAAAAAACTCGAACTGATCCTGAAAGATTTTCGTCAGGCCCTTCTGGAACTGGATAAAATAAAGAAAGAGATTTCCCTGAACGCTGAAACAGAGATGGTGGAGCTCGCTCTGGCAATAGCGAGAAAGATTGTATGTCACGAAGTTTCCATAAATAAAGAAGTTGTTTTGAGTGTCATCAAGGAGGCCCTCAAAAAGGTGGTGGATCATGAGAAGATCAAAATTAGAATGAATCCTTCTGACTTGGAGTTTATAAAAAATGCCAAGTTTCACTTTTCAAATCTGGTTGATAATATCGAGAGTATCACCTTTGAAGAGGACGAGACAATTCTCAATGGTGGATGTGTTATAGAGACCAATTTGGGTGATATAGATGCGAGGATTGAAAGACAGCTTCGCGTGGTGGAAGAGGCATTCAAATCAGAGCTTCAAAAATCAAGATTCAGGGGTTAAATGCCAGAAATGGGTTCGGTTATCTACTTAAAAAAATACCATCTCATCCTGGAGGCTTCAAGTCCTATAAGTGCCAATGGAAAGGTGACCAAGGTTGTAGGTCTGGTGACAGAGGCCCGTGGACCAGTATCCAGGCTTGGAGGGATATGTGATATCTATCCCAAAGGAGATATGCCCAAGGCAAAGGCGGAGGTTGTGGGGTTCAGAGACAACAGGGTGTTGCTTATGCCCCTGGAGGAGATCAGGGGAATAGGGCCGGGAAGTCGGGTCGTGGCCAAAGAACAGAAGGCTTCCATAGGTGTGGGACAAGGGCTTTTGGGAAGAGTAATCGATGGCCTCGGGAATCCAATTGACGGAAAGGGTCCAGTTCCAGTGGATAGGGAATACCCTATTTACGCAAACCCTATCAATCCTCTTTTGAGAAAAAGGATCAACCAGCCTCTGGATGTAGGGATCAGGGCTATCAATGGTCTTCTGACCATAGGATGCGGCCAGAGAATGGGCATTTTTGCAGGATCAGGGGTAGGTAAGAGTGTTCTTTTGGGTATGATCGCTCGCAAAACTACGGCTGACATTAATGTGATAGCCCTAATCGGGGAGAGAGGCAGGGAAGTAAATGATTTCATTATAAAAGAGCTCGGAGAGGAGGGGTTGAAGAGATCTGTGGTGGTTGTTGCCACTTCGGACCATCTACCGTTGATCAGAATGAGAGGGGCTTTTGTTGCTACTGCCGTCGCCGAGTACTTTCGTGATCAGGGGAAGCACGTGATGCTCATGATGGACTCGGTAACCCGATTTGCCATGGCGCAAAGGGAGGTGGGACTTGCCCTCGGAGAGCCACCCACCACAAAAGGATATACGCCCTCTGTTTTTACCATGCTGCCGAGGTTACTGGAAAGGGCAGGGACCTCTTCCAATCACGGCACAATTACCGGCCTTTATACCGTGCTGGTTGAAGGTGACGATATGAACGAGCCTATCGCTGATGCGGTGCGATCAATACTGGATGGACATATTATCCTGAGCAGAGATCTCGCTGTGCAAAACCATTACCCTGCGATTGATATACTTGGCAGCATAAGCCGGGTAATGGTTGATATTACAAGCAAGGAACATAGACAAAACGCCAGCAGGCTCAGAGAGATACTGGCCACCTACCGGAAGGCGGAGGATTTGATAAATATCGGGGCTTATGTGGCTGGCAGTAACCCCCGGATTGATTATGCTATCAAGATGATCGAAAGAGTAAACAGATATCTAAGACAGGGTATCGAAGAGAATGTCACCTTTGAGGAGAGCCTGGAAGAACTCGAAACCCTATTCAATGAGTAGTCTTAAGATTGCCATGTACAAATTCAGTCTGGAACCGGTTTTGAACCAGCGAAAATTGATAGAAGAAAACCTCCAGAAAGAACTGGCGGTGTTTAAGAAATCGCTGGCTGAAGAAAAGAGGAAACTTCGAACTTACAAAAGGACTAAAGACAGATTTCTAAGAAAGCTGCAACAAAAACGGGAGGAGAGTATCACCATCTCTGAGATGTTACTGTACGTTAGGTTTATTGAGCGATTGTCAAGGGATCTTGAAAAACAGAGAGAGAAGGTTCTAGAGGTTGAGAAGGAGCTTGATCAAAAACGCGAGGCCTTGATTGAGGCTATGAAAAACAGGAAAACGCTGGAGAAACTAAAGGAGAAGGAGTGGAAGACATTCAGACAACAGTTGACAAAAAAGGAATTGGATTTTTTGGATGAGGCGGCTATCAACAGATTCCACCGGACAGTGCAGGCATAAAAAATAAGTGGGGAAATAGAGAGATGCAAACAGATTTTATTACCTTGCAAGATCCAGACGAAATTTCTCCAATTTGCAAGATCTTTAGGCGGATTGAAGCCCTAAACAGAGAAGATGTAAATTTTCTTTCTACCATTACAGAAATTCTGAATGGCCTGATGTTAACTCAGTCAGGGCGCCTTATTCTGCCAGCGTCATACAAGAAGGAGTCAATAGATAGAGCAAATTCAATTTGGGACTTTTTGAGAGACTTAGAAAATAGTTGTACTGGGAAGACAGCGGTCATTAAAGAAGCGGTGGAGTCACTGGTTGATAGTCAGGAATCAAATTTAAGATTACCCATAAGTTTAGATGATGAGGTTGCTCCTAATTATTTCTTATGGGGGTACAGGGGTGATCTGAGGGAGGCAGAAGAAGGCATTGAGAAAGGAGGAGCGAATCCAAACAAAAATGTTACAGAGGTAGGCCTTTTAAAAGAGTTAGAGGCTGATTCCCCAAAGTTGACTAAAATTTTTCAAATTTCTGATAGAGCCACTGAAGGAGCGGCGGTGAATCAAGAGGAGAGGGTTGCTCAGAAGGACCATCTATTGAGATCATCAGTGGTCTTACAGGGCGTGCAAGGAGGTGTTGAGAAAGCAGGAGGAACGAATTCAGACAAAAATGTTACAGAGGCAAACTCCTTAGGGGAGTTAGAAGGAGATCCCGTCGAATTGAATGTGACTTCTCAGGGTTCTGATGAATCAACTGAAAGGGTGTCAGTAAATCGAGATGATAGATCTGCTGGCAGAAAAGATTTGTCAGGAGTCAGACTTGGTCTGAAGAAGTTAGAAGGCGGAATTGAGCAAGGAAGGGAAACGACTTCAGACCAAAAGCTGAGCGTGCCAAGCGTCCTTAGTGAAAAAGTTGGCATGACTCAAGAGGGGATGTTTACGGGGAGGGACCTCTTATCAGGATTCGGATTAGGATTTAGAAAGGATAGTTGGAGGAGACCGACTCCTGAGAAAAGTCTTTTGGGGATGCTATCAAGTGAACAAATGCCGAAGGTATCTGGTGATGATGGAAAGACGGTGGCGAAAGGCAGTCCGGGTCACGGGGAAATAGTGTTCAGGTTTGACGTTGATTCTTTTGAGCCAAAGGGCGTCGTAGACAGACCTGGTATAGACTCAGGATTTGAAGACACTGGTGCAGGGTCAAGGTTAGGATTGGATAGTCGAGATACTGAAGACCTATTCACGAAACTGAAGAGTCCTCACAGGAGCCATCTTGGTCATGAGGCCCTTTTGGGAAGCCAATCTTCTGACAGACTTTCCAGGAGTCTTATACCCGGAAACGATGTTGATCCATTCCAGAGATCGATTCAAGGCGAGGTCTTGACCCAGATAGTTGAAAAGTGGGTACCGAGCCTGAAGGGCGGTCAGAGGAGTATCAAAATAGCCCTCAAACCCGAAATCCTTGGGAGATTGGGTATAAGGGTTTCAACTGAAAATCATCAGGTAATGGTAAGGATCATAACAGAATCCCCGTTGGTGAAGGGTATCATTGAGAGTAATCTCAATGATCTCAGGGCAGCCCTTCAGAATCATGGATTGGAGATAGATGATTTTGGTGTCTTTGTTGCGCATGATTCAGACCAATATGGTGAGGAATATCACGGTCCTTTATTTTCAGGAATAGAAGAGGGAACCCGTGATAAGGAGGCGGACAGTGTTCTGCCTGAGGAAAGGGGAGAAACAGATCAATTTTTAGAACAAGGAGCAGGCATAAATCTAATCGACTTTTTTGCCTGAAGGGATTCGCGTAAAGGAAGGGGGTGATCAAAAGGTGTCTATTGCTGGATTGGATACAGTGAAAATGACTGGTAGTGAGTTAACTACTCCAAAGGCCCACATCCTTGGAAGAGATGACTTCTTGTACCTTCTCATTACTCAGCTCAAGTCACAGGATCCCCTTAAGCCTATGGAAAGTACCGAGTTTACCGCCCAGCTTGCTCAATTCAGCTCGTTGGAACAGCTACAGAACATCAATGAGAATCTGAGAGACCTGCGTGTATCTCAGGCCTCGTTAAACAATTCCCAGGCACTGTCCTTTATCGGCAGAACCGTTAAGGCCGCAGGTAATTCCATACATTTGAGCGATGGCGTATCAGATGATATTCGTTTTGAGCTGGGAGGGGATGCAGGCGCTGTTTTTGTGAATATATATGATTCCGCCGGTAATCTGGTAAAGAGGCTGGGAGTCGGCCCCTTGAGGTCAGGTGAACAATCCATTAGGTGGGATGGCACAGACAATGAGGGAAACAATGTGACTGACGGTGTGTATACCTTCGAGGTCCTGGCTGTAGGTGCTGATAATGAAGCGGTGGATGTGAAGACTTTTACCATAGGGAGAATTACGGGCGTAACCTTTAAAAACGGAACCGCCTACCTTCTGGCAGGGAATAAGGAGATCCCTGTTAGTAGTGTAATTCGGGTATTAGCATCCGAGCAAGATGAGAAGATGGAGCTGCCGAAAATTTGAAATCTTTAGAGAATTAGAAAAAAGGAGGAGGATCAAGATGATCGGTTCATTATTTGCCGGGGTATCAGGGTTGAATGCCAACGCCACAGCGATGTCAGTTATAGGTGACAATATTGCCAACGTCAACACAACCGCGTTTAAATCCAACAGGGCTTCATTTGCCAACATCCTGAGTCAATCTTTAGAAGGCTCCACCGGGAACAACATCGGCAGGGGAGTCGAATTCTGGGGGACCTCCCCCGTATGGAGCCAGGGCTCGCTTGAGACCACCAATAATCCTACAGACCTGGCCATAAATGGAAGGGGTTTCTTCATAGTAAAACATCCTGAGACTGGCAAGGTCTACTATACAAGGGCCGGAGAGTTCCGATTCGACAAGGTCGGAAACCTGGCAAACGCCGATGGTCTGGTCGTTCAGGGCTGGAACCTTGTAGAGGGTCAAAGCGCGCCAGGGCCGACAGAGAATATAAATATTCCTGGCGGGAGCACATCCAGCCCCAAGGCCACCGAGACCCTTACCGCTGATATAAACCTTGATGCGGGGGCGAGTACCGGCAGTGAGGACGATCCTTCATATTCCACCTCATTAACCGTCTATGACTCTTTGGGGAATGATATTGTCTTACAGATCAACTTTTGGAAAAAGAGTGAAGGTACATGGGGCTGGGTGGCTAAGGTCCCGGAAACTGTCGGTTCCGTGAAAGAGGGTACGGGTAGTGGAGAACTCAAATTTAGCGAGGATGGAACGCTAGAAGATGGGACAGATCCAGAAATAGAAATCGAATTGACCAACGGTGCCAAGACGCCGCAGACCATCACCTGGGATCTTTATGATGACGACACCGGCAAAACCAACGGAGATGTTACCCAGTATTCCTCTCCCTGCACGACCACCTTCCAGACCCAGGACGGGCGTTCTGCAGGCACCCTTCAGAGCATCTCTGTTGATGAGGAGGGCGTTATCACCGGGGTATACTCCAATGGCGAGACAAAACCTCTCTATCAGATAGCACTGGTTGATTTTCAAAGTTACTGGGGTCTGGCGAGGACAGGTAAAAACCTTTATTCAGAATCACTTGCATCTGGACAGCCTGTCAAGGGGACAGCAGGGAGTGGAAGTTTGGGGACCATAAGCGCGAATTCCTTGGAAATGTCGAATGTTGATCTGGCTTCCGAATTTGTAAAGATGATTACCACTCAGAGAGCGTTTCAGGCCAATTCCAGGGTTATTACCACCAGTGATGAAATACTTGCAGACCTGATAAGTATAAAACGATAACATACCCCCTCTCCCCCTCGAGGGGGAGAGGCTGGGTGAGCCTGCCTGCCGGCAGGCAGGCCTGCCTGCTGCAGGCAGGGGGGTGCAATATATGATTGTCGACGAGAGGACAGGTATATTTAGAGACGAAGGCCTCATCCTGTGGCAGATGTTCACAGGGCAAGAATGACGTTGTAGAGTTAGTTGAAGGGTGTGAGGTGCGGGTCTGGTATTGACCTGACTTCGATCCTGCAGTCCGGTTTCATACTTTGGCTTCTGATGAATGCAAAGGTCAAAAAAGGGAGGTTTGGAAATGATAGAGGTAACCAGACTGGACAACTCGAAGATCTTGGTGAATGTGGAGGTGATCCAATCTTTGCAGGCAACACCGGATACAGTTATTACCTTTACCACCAGAGAGAAGATTGTGGTTAAGGAGCCGGTGGAAGAAATTTCCAAGAGGATATTTGAATATCAGCGATCAATTCATAGCGGTACTCTCGGCTAGAATGTGTTGTTTTCCCTTCCGTATCCTGAGACATGTCAAAGGTATGCCAGGAGGTCTATATCCCCACCTCATCAGTATGGAGAGTATCAGATAATTGACAAGCCCTTCATAAAATTTGACACTCAGCACTGCCACTCCTCACTTCACACTTTCTATTTCCCATCATTGGTAATGTCCCAGGATAGCCCTGCCCCCTTGATCAGTGGTGTAATTGGTTACAAGACTGGAAGCATTGGAGCATTTCAGTCCCTGCCCAAAAAATGCCTTATTACCTGAATGCTCTGTGATCAGTTACTAAGGGCTTGCCTGCAGTAAGCTTAGCTTTGGAATCACCCATGCTCTATCTTTTGGCACAATAGTTGCTAAAATCCAGGTCATGAACAATTTGATGAGAGGAAGTACCTCTTGATATCACACGCCCCTGCCTACAGCAGGCAGGCCTGCCTGCCGGCAGGCAGGCTCACCCAGCCTCTCCCCCTCGAGGGGGAGAGGGGTACAGAGTTTATGGATGTGAACTAAATAATAACCCGAATTTGTTCAGTGTATAGGAGGTTACTGGTGGATGTCACTACATTTATTGGTATCCTTGTTGCTGGAGGTTTAGTAATCGGTGCAATCATAATGGGGGGGTCCGCGTCAGGGTTTGTTAATTACCCCTCCATGATGATTGTCATTGGCGGAACGATGGGAGCAACATTCCTCAATTATCCCTTTTCTCAGGTAGTGAGTGTATTCGGGGTAGCAAAAAATGTCTTTTTGCACCAGTCCCAGTCTGTCAATAAACTCGTCGATCTAATTGTGGAGATTGCAAAAAAGGCAAGGCGAGAAGGGATTTTATCATTTGAATCGCAGCTTAGCGAAATTGAAGACCCCTTCCTGGTCAAAGGGTTACAGCTGGCCATAGATGGAATGGAATCAAGTACGATAGAGGAGATTCTGACGACGGAGATCCAATCTTTGGAAGAGCGG
>Ga0190334_1001134_pt1 | contig 11806 bp, 12 predicted proteins | sample 48720478_MG_FD_161270 | JGI IMG/M metagenome (GOLD analysis project Ga0190334, IMG submission 161270) | Hydrothermal vent sediment bacterial communities from Southern Trench, Guaymas Basin, Mexico - 4872-04-7-8_MG | ecosystem: Environmental > Aquatic > Marine > Hydrothermal vents > Sediment ...
AGGCACGCTCCATAGCGATGGTGGCGGTCTCTGTGCCGGAACCGCCCATCTCGGCAGGGGACAAGATAAGCAAATAGGCTGCGTTGACCACCACAAAAAGGATCGCGACGGTCCACAATCCGCCGAGGATCGAGAGCGGCAGATTCCGCTCGGGATTATGAACCTCCTCTGCGACGAAGGGCGATTCGTCCCATCCTCCGAAAGTCCACATCACCGGGATCAAGGCTGCGCCGAACAAGAGAAGGCCGATCGCTTCGGGTTGTTCGGCGGGCTGGATGTCCACGGGGTGTGCTTCGAGCCAGCCCAGGCCGAAAGCGAGCCCGACACCTATGATCCCGACAAGGCAGAAGATCTTGGCGGCGGTAAGAACGTTCTGGACGCCTCCGCCGAGACGAACACCAACAACGTTTATAGCGGTCAGAATGACAACGGCGCCGACGGCCAGGGTCTTCTGAAGCCACGGCGGGGTCTGTTGGCCCAGTTGCAGAAAATCTATGCAGAAGCCGGCAAAAGCCACGGCCATTATGCCGAAACTTCCGGGCCTCATAATCAGGAACTTTGCCCAGGTGTAAAGGAAACCGACCAGCGGCCCGTATGCCTGGCGGATGAAGACGTAGATGCCGCCGGTCTTCGGATAGGCCGCGGCCAACTCGGCCAGGCAAAGTGCTCCGCACGAGGCCACCGCGGCGCCGACGAGCCAGACGGCCAAGATGGCTGCGGCGTTCGGCAGGCGCACAGCCACATCGGAGACGAAAAAGAAGATGCCCGTGCCGATCATCGAGCCGGCGACCAGTGCACCGGCGCTCCAGGGCCCTAAGGCTCGGCGAAATTCGCTTTGCTGTGGCTGCTCCATCCGGTTGGCCTCAAGCGCGGCTTTGTGCAACCCTGCTGCGGTAGTGCCGGCAGCTCTCAGCGTTTCTTGAGCGTCACTCCCATGCCTCTGCCCTGCTCGTGCAGGAAGATAGTCTGAAGGTCGGGATTCGTCGTGACGGCCTCGAGGTAGTCCTGCATATCTCTGCTCGCGTTAGTGGTGTTGTGTGCGAGGATCAGGCCTCCCGGCCGTACGAGCGGCAGCAGTTTACGGAGGTAGTCGATGTAGCCGGCCTTGTCGGCATCAAGGAAGACAATGTCGATGGGACCTTCGAGCTTTTTGACGGTCTCGTGGGCGTCGCCCTCGACGAGCGTGACGATGTCATCGACGCCGGCCCGCTTGAAATTCTCGCGCGCCAGTTGTGCCCTGCGTTGGTCCAACTCGTGCGTGATGAGCCTGCCGCCGGTGCTCTTGAGCGCCAGGCAGATCCATATGCCGGAATAACCGTTGGACGTGCCGATCTCGACTACGCGCCTTGCGCGCATCGTGCGCGTGAGAACCCGCAACAGCTGGCCGTCCTCGGGCGGCACGTTCATCATACCCCTTCTCTGGTTCTCGTGCATATCCTCAAGGACGGCGAGAATCTTTTTCTCCGCCTCGGCGCTCAACGGTTCCGGCCTGGCAAAGCGGGGTCTGCCGGTTCCTGGACGTCGTGTGCCGGCCTGCCTTGCAGCGGCGCGACCGCCAGCTTGCTCGGCGGCCAGGTAACCGCCCCCTACCAGCAACGTTATCGCAGTGACAGACAGGATGACTTTCCTCAGCATTTGCTTGTCCTTTCCAAAAAGTTAGGGCATTCTTCGTTTCGTGATAGCATTATACGGGAACTCTCTGCGGAAAGTGGTAAGCTATTTTCCGGCTGTGGTCCTATTCGCTTTTCACGGCCGGCAGGTTGACGTCTTCGGGATGGGGCCCGGGGCCGAGCACTCCCGGACGACGGCCGGGGTGCTGTGGTATTGGGCCTCGACCAAGGCCCATCCGCATCCGCGGGCGGTTCGGGTCGCGCGGATCCGGCATTCTATACTGGCGGCCCAACCGTCCGTCTCGGCCGGCTCCCATCCGCGGGCGGTTCTGGTCTTCGGGCCGTCGGCCCGGAGCGAACGGTCCGGGAGCCCCCCGGAAACGACCTGACTCGCCCTCGCCCCTGCGGCGGTAAGGGCCCGGTTGCCCGTCGCCGCGTCGTGGCCCCCCGCGTGGACTGCGGTGGAACCGACGCTGGATCTCTTCGAGTTTGCGCTTCCAGATCTCTTGTTGTTCCTCTGTGAGCACCGCCAGGATCTGCTCATTCATCTGCGTCCACTGCTTGTTGATCTCCGCACGAACCCGGCTGTGGATTTCTCCGAGCTTCTCCATATGGTTCTTGATGATCGGGCGGAGCTTGTCCTGCTGCTCCTGCGAAAGGTTCAGCTCCTGCTCCATACTCCTGAAAAGAGGTGCAAACATCCGGTCGAAGAAGGACGGAGGCGGCGGCATAACCTTGCCGGGTGCCAGGATGAGCACCGAGGCCCCACCGATGGCGACACCGGCGGTGAGGATGACAAGGCCGAACACGCTTATCCGCCGGCGATGCATCTTCTGCAAGTGGTCGGCGCCCGGATTGTCGGTTGGTTGTGTCTGGCTCACTGCATCACCCAAGAAATCGCCTTGGTCAATTCAAACAACGGGTCGGTCCAGACCTGGTAAACAAGGACAGCGGCAACGACTGCGGGTATCGCGACGGCCGACGACAGTGCCGCCACCCACATCAACGGCCTATCCCAGGCCGGCTCAAACCGTGCATCTTGACCGCTTAGAATGCCGATGACGCGGTCTGCCACATCTACGCGCGGCGGCTGCTCACCGCGGGCACGGGCGATAAGTGCATCGAATTTACTGTTGTCGTTCATTCTTCAGCCTCCCCGGGAATCCGCGCCAGGAGCTTCTCCAGCCTGTTCCTGGCCCGCATCGTCTGCACCTTGACCATACTCTTCGTCCAGCCGGTACGCCGGGCGGTCTCGGTAACGTCGCAGCCCTCGAGGTAGCGCAGCGTCAAAACGAGCCTATCCCTGGGTCGCAGCTGCGCAAGCAGCCGGTGAACCAGTTCGCCGGCCCGACTCGGGTCCATTGTCGCGACCGGCTCATCGGGCAGCTGGTCCCACTCTTCGAGACTGAAGGTCTTGGTCCTGCGGCGCCGGGCTTGCTGCCTCCAGTAGCGATAGCCCACGCGCGTGGCTATTTTCGCAAGCCAGTGGGAAAAGGGGGCCTTCTGCCGGTAGCTGTGGATGCTCATATATGCCTCAACGAATACATCCTGCACAAGTTCCTCGTGGACTCGGCGGTCCCTGCTGAATCGCCACATAATCTTAGAGACGTGGCCCTGGTATCGCTTGATCAGGCACTGGTAGGCGTCCGAATCACCCTGGCGGCTGCGGTGAACTTCTTCGATGTCCAGGTCTGTTGGCATGGGCGGGTCTTCCCCGAGTGCCAAACTCCACGCCAAAGACCCCAGGGGCGGTCCGGCTGGATACACGTTGCTGCTGAGGTCTCTGAGCAGGTCTAAGAGCGTCGCCGAACCCATATTTGCAGCATACCCAGGCATTTGCGATTCATCAACCCATTTTCCCGCCTTGCTCCGGTTGGTGCTTGTCGGCCGGCCTTCTTTCCGTACACGGGCAGGCCCCGCCGGCGGTCAGCCCGCCGACGGGGTCGCTATCTTTAGTTTGATTGGGGCAGGAACGACTGGTCCGCCAGAGCTTCTACAGCCTTACGGCCGGCCTCGCCCGGGCGTCCACCCTTTCTTCTTCAGTGCTTCGATTATTTTCCGCCGTGCCGCTTCCGGGAGCAGGCCTCTGCCCTGCGGGCCGCGCCAGGGCCCAATCTGGGGGCGTCTGTTCGAGCCGGGTTCTCGGCCGAAACCCGGCCGCCGTCCCCGAAACGCCCCGGTGCCGAAGCGGCCAGCGAAACCCTTGCCGGCTCCCAGTCGCTGCCATCGGCCCCTCATAGCTGTTCGAAGGCCCGTGCCTGTTCGAAAGCAGGCTCCCGGGTGGCCCTTCTTCCCTGCGAACCACGGCTGGCGCCCGCGTCGCTGGAGCATCCGTCGGCCCCGGCCGGGGGCGCAGCCTTTCTGACGAGCCTGGCCCGGTCCACGTCCGCGGCGCATTTGTCCGGGTTCGCCGCGACCCGGCCCCTGGGGCCTGGCCCACCCATAAAACCTACCGGGCCCGGACGACCTTCCAAAGCGTTGTTGCGGGCTCTTAGGCCAGCGGGTCTGTGGATGCGGTGTAATCGGGCGATCCAGCCTCATTTGGGGGCCTCCGCGGTGATCCGGCCGGCGCGGTCTGTCGTGGTCGGCCGGTTTGCCGGGCTTCTCGGGCTTGTCTGTGTCGCGGTCCTCGCGCCGCTCAGGCCGGTCGCTTCTGGGCAGGCCGAATCGGCCGGCCCCCGGACTCCAGCCCGGACGCCCAGCCCAGTGCCTCATCCAGACAGGTCGGTCTTCAGGGTTTTGGGGCTTATCCCGGTCAATGCCCGGGCCCCGCCTATCACCTCGGGGTCCGGCAAGGACTGGCCCAGCCACTAACACCGCCACGGCGACAACCGCCACTGCCATCCAGAATCCAGTCTTTTTCATTTGATCTGCTCCTTAACTCATACTCGTTTGTGTCGCTCTTCTTCGGCCCTGTATCATAGGCCACTGCAACAGGATAGTGGCCGAACAGCCCGAATGGTTACACCGGCGGTGGTGTGCGGCTTGCAACTTCTTTTGGGATAAGATGTTACCTTTGGTCGGTCCAACGGATCCGGCCCAGCAGTCCGAAGTCCTCCTCCGGCGTGAGCACCACCCAGGCCCGCCAATCCTTCTTGTTGATCGGCACAGGCTCGATCCGTCGAATATCCGCCAGCCAGACCAGCAGGCCGAACCTGCACGTCAGCTTGCTGCGCCAATACGTCTCTGAGCCGAGTATGCGGTGGTTGTACCGCCTCTTGAGCGTCAGCAGCTGCTCGGGGGCGAGCTGGTCAAAGCTCTCTACCGCGGCGGCGGTGGCCAGGCCGCAGACCGGACCCGAACTTACCTTGAGAAAGAGCCTGTCGCCCGGTTGAACCTGCTCGAAAACCGCGAGTCTTGTCCTGCTGAAGCGTGATTCTATGTCCTTACGGCCGTCCAGAATCGCCTGCAGATAGCGTTTCTTGAGGATGACCAGGTGGTATTTCATACTCTGTGTCTACCGGTCAGGGCGGTGCGGCAGGATGGTATTCTCCGTCCCGGTTATGCGAGTTTTACACCCAGCGAGGACAGCTCCTGTTCCAGTTGCCCGGCATCTTGGAAGAGGATCGTACGCAGTCCGGCACGCTTTGCCGCCTCGATACAGCAGGGCTCGTCTATCAGCGCGCCGCCCCAGTCGAATATCACGGCCTCAATTCTTTCCATTTCATCCCGTCGGTGATAGCCTGCTTCGCAGCTTGTGATGACGATATACGCGTCCGGCCCTTCTATCAAGAGATAACCGTCGGTCGATGATTTCGGCCGTCACATCGGCCTTTGACTAATCGGGTCGGGGGGCATATAATTCAGCGGTTCTGTGAAGGGCCAACCAATGCAATCGATTCTCATCGCATTGAGCATACTACTGGCGCTGGCCGTGTCGGGTCTGTTAGCCTGGCTGATCAGCTCGATTTTCGCGGCAAGAAGGGAGATAGCCGGCCAGGCCGGCGGCATCAATATGCTCCAGCAGCAGCTCGAGGCGCTCAAGGCGGCCCAGGACAAGACTTCGGAAGCGCTGCTGGTCTCCCTGCAGAGCGGCCAGAGCACACTGAGCCGGGGTCTGCAATCAAGCCAGCAGGTGCTCAGCCAGCTCAACAAGCAAATCGGCGAGCTGCAGGGCACAAACCGCCAAATGCTGCAACTGGGCACCGAACTGAGGCGTCTTCAGGATATTCTGAGCAGCCCCAAGCTCCGCGGGCAGATGGGCGAGCGGTCGCTCGAGAATCTCCTTGCTAACATTCTGCCCCAAGACGCCTACGAACTGCAGCACAGCTTCAAAGACGGCAAGGTAGTCGATGCCCTGATAAAGCTGGCCGAGTTTTCCGTGCCCATTGACGCCAAGTTCTCGCTGCCTTCCTTTGAGAAGGTGGTAAAGGCCGAGAGTGAGGAGCAGAAGCTGAAGCTTCGCAAGCAGTTTCTCAGGGACTGCGCGGCTCACATCGACAAGATCGCATCATCCTACATTCGGCCGGCCGAGGGCACGCTGGACTTCGCGTTGATGTACATACCCGCCGAGAACGTCTACTACGAGATGGTCGTCAAGTACACCGGCGAGGCCCAGGACATCCTTCAGTACGCCCTTGACAAGAAGGTCATACCGGTATCTCCGAACCTTCTATATGCCTACCTGATGACGGTGGTGATGGGGCTTCACGGCCTTCGAATCGAAAGGCAGGCCGCTGAAATCCGTCAGAACCTCAAGAAGCTCAACTCCTGCTTTGCAGAATTTGTCTCGAACTGGGACACTCTCGGCAGACACCTGCGAAACGCCTACAACCAGTACGACGAAGGCCAGAAGAGGCTCGACCGCCTCGGTCTCCAGCTCGAACAAGCACAAAACCGGAGCGAAGAACAACCGGCATAGGCAACAGGCGGCTGCCCGCGAGTGCCGCGGACGGAACTCGTCGCGGGGGTCTGGCTTGATGGCCGGGCCCTCCAATTTCGAGCAAGGAGTTGTGACGCTTGCGCCCGTGCATCAAAAAAGGCGGCAAAGGTATTTGACACGGTCGGTTGAGGTCCTTAGTATTTCGGCGTAGGCTTTTATCCTGGAACTTCTTACTTCGAGGAGCATAAACGATGGCAGAAGGTAAGGCGATTAGCCTGACGGACGAGGATTTCGAGGCCGAGGTATTGCAGTCGCGGATACCGGTTATCGTGGATTTTTGGGCCGAATGGTGCGGGCCGTGTCGGATGGCCGGCCCGGTACTCGATAAGATCGCCGAGGAATACGAGGGGAGATTGAAGGTATGCAAGATCAACATCGACGAGTACCGCGACGCCGCGGTCAAGGCCGGCGTGACGGGCATACCGACAATGAACCTTTACAAGGACGGCCGGGTCGTTGAGCAGATCACCAGCATCACCGCCAGCTTCGAGACCGATCTCAAGGAGAAAATCGCCCCGTACCTATAACCAGCGGGTATGCAAATGGACGAGGAAAAGCCCCTCCAGCCGATAACCAGCCCCGAGTATCTCGACGAGCTGCTCGCCGAGGGCTACAGCGTAAAGGGACCGAGAGGCGACCCCGAACGGGACGCAGCCTCGCTGAAAAGGCATATCCAGAAGGGCAAAGAATACACGCCCGAAGTGTGGTTCCCGGAGAACGGCTACAAGTTCGTCGAGCCGAGCACCTTCACAAAGGGCTTCAGGATCGCATACAAGATAATCGACGATTTCCCGGATGAGCGGTACAATTCCAATTACAGCCTGATCAAAGGCGGCAGTGAAATACCGTTGTACCTGAAAATGGAAGTACCGCATCTGCAATGAACCGCTTTGGCGGGGAGATGACCGGGCGCGGGTGAAGACTATGAAGGAGCGATGATTTACGAAGACCTGAAAGACAAAAAGGTGCTCGTGACCGGGGCCAGCAGCGGGATAGGCCTGGCCACCGCGGTCGCGTTCAGCAAACAGGGTTGTTTTGTGGGGGTGCACTACTTTCGGACCGGGGACGGGGCGAGAAAGGCATTGCGGCGGGTAAAAAGGTACAGCGACGGGGTGCTGGTTCGAGCAGATGTCCGGGATGAGCAGCAGGTCAACGCGATGGTCAAGGAGTTCGCCGACGCGGCCGCGGGAATCGACATCCTCGTCAACAATGCCGGGACCATGGTGGACAGGCAGTACTTCGAGGACGCCACGCTTGAGTATCATGACGACGTTTACGCCACGAACGTCCGCAGTGTGTTTTTGGTCACGAGGGCGGCCCTGCCATACCTGAAAAAGAGCAAGGGCAACATCATCAACGTCGGGTCGGTGGCGGGGCAGACCGGCGGGGCGGGCGGCTCGGGGATGTATTCCGGCGCCAAGGCCGCGGTCGCCACGGAGACCATCTCGATGGCAAAAGAGTTCGCCAAGTACGGCATCCGCGTCAACAGCGTGCTTCCCGGATTCATTGAAACCCGCTTCCATGAGCTCTACAGCACGCCGCAGCGTTGCAGGCAGGTGGCAAAGAAGACGCCTCTGGGCAGAAACGGGACCGGCGAAGACGTGGCGAACGCCATACTCTTCTTGGCGAGCAAGGCCGCCAGCTTTATCACCGGCGAATATATCGCCGTCAACGGCGGCCTGTATATGAGGGTTTAAGCGGATACGGGGTGGTATTATGACGGGGCACAGCCAGCCAGAACGATCAGGGACGGCTTTCAAGATGTCGGTTTTCGAGCGTCCGATCCCCAGAAGGGCCCTGCTCATCAAGGCCGGCGTGGCCGGTCTCGGGGCTTCGCTCGCCCTGGCCGGCAGTTCCACTGCGCCCCGGCGCAAAGACCGCGCCACAGCGGGCTCGGTCCATCTGGCATTGCTCAGCGATACCCACATACCCGAGGACACGAACGACAGCTATCGCGGCTTCTATCCCTATCAAAACCTGCAACAGATCACCCGGGAGCTGATTTCGAACCGGCCCGATGCCGTGGTCATCACCGGGGACCTGGCCCGCCTGAGCGGACAGGTGGGGGACTACCGGAATCTCGAAAGACTCCTGTCGCCGCTGGCCCGGCAAAGGCCCGTCTATATGACCGTCGGCAACCACGACAACAGGGACAATTTTCTCAAGGTCTTTGCCAAGCTGCCCGGCGAGAGGCAGTCGGTGCGGGGTAAGTACGTGGTGGTCGCCGGTCTGCCGGCTGTTCGGTTGATCATGCTGGATTCCCTTTTCATGGTGAACAAGGTCCCGGGCCTGCTCGGCAAGGCGCAGCGGTCGTGGCTACAGAACTACCTCCGAGCCAGCGACGATACCCCGACCGTCTTGTGCTTCCATCATACCCTCGGCGACGGCGACGGCGACTTGCTGGATTTGCCGCGGCTCTATGACATCGTCGAACCGATACGCAAGGTCAAGGCAATCATCTTCGGTCACTCGCATGAGTACCGCTTCTCGCGCTACAAAGGCATTGCTCAGATCAACCTTCCAGCGACGGCGTACAATTTCAGCGACAGGGAGCCTGTCGGGTGGGTCGAAGCGAGGCTGACGGCGCGGACCGGCCAATTCATCCTCCACGCCACAGGCGGCAACAAAGACCAGGATGGTACTACCAAGACCCTTGCCTGGCGAACCTGACTGCCATCGACGACACAAGTATGCTGCTGTTTCGGCGCGGCTTGACAAGAGCCGGCCTACGGCTTAAGCTAAAAAGCTCGCAGGAAATCCAGTTTGTGGGAATTCATAACTTATGCCCGTGAAAGTAGTAACCCGTTTTGCACCGTCGCCGACCGGTTATCTGCACGTTGGGGGGGCCAGAACCGCCCTTTTCAACTGGCTCTGGGCCCGTCGGATGCGGGGCACCTTCATCCTGCGCATCGAAGATACCGACCGCAAACGCAACACCCCCACCGCCGCGCAGCAGGTCATCCACGACCTGCGGTGGTTAGGCATCGACTGGGACGAAGGGCCCGAAGTGGGCGGCCCAAACGGCCCTTACTTCCAATCGCAGCGCAAAGAGATATACGACAGGTACGTCCGCCGGCTGCTCGATGAAAAAAAAGCCTACTATTGTTTCGACACCGCCGAGCAGCTCGAGGCCTTCCGCAAGCAGGCCGAGGCCCGAAAAGCCAGCTTCGCTTACCGGCGGCCCGAACACTTCCCCACACACCAGGAAGCAGAGCAGGCCCGCGCAGCCGGCAAGCCTGTCACCGTCCGCTTCGCGGTCCCCCAGGACCAACCCCTGGTCGTGCAGGACCTTGTCCGCGGCGAAATCAGGTTCGCGGCGGGCGAAATAGGCGACTTTATCATACAAAAAAGCGACGGCTTGCCGACCTACAACTTCGCGTGCGTGGTGGACGACTACCTGATGGGGATAACGCACGTGATCCGGGGCCAGGAGCATATAAACAACACGCCCGGCCAATTGGCGCTGTGGGGGGCGCTGTTCGGCGAGGCCGAGCCGCCCAAGTACGCCCATATGTCGGTAACCGTCAGCGATACCGGCGGGAAGCTCTCCAAGCGCGAGCGCCCGGAGGCACTGCGGAGGGCCGTAAGGCAGATGCAGGATATAGACCTCGACAAGCTGGCAGCCGTGGGGGGCCTTAGCAGAGACCAGCTGGATTCCTTCATCAAGGGCAAAACCACTCCTGATATGCCCAGCATTGACGCAATGGCGGAATACGTGGGGGTCGCCTTGCCGGAGATAAACATAGTCGATTTCTTCAGGAGCGGCTACCTGCCGGAAACGATGGTCAACTTCCTTGCGCTTCTGGGCTGGAACCCGGGGGACAACCGCGAGATTATGACCACCGCGGAACTCATCGAGGCCTTCGACCTGGATAGGCTGACCAAGAGCAACAGCCTCTTCGACCGCAAGAAGCTGATCGCCTTCAACACCGCGCACATTAAAACGACCCCGCCGGAGAAGTTACTCTCGCACTTCAAGGCCTATCTCAAGGCCGCGTGCTCACCGATGGCCAGGAGTACCGACGACGAGCAGCTTTTCAGGCTAATAAAGCTATGCGAAGGTGCGCGGACGCTTGCAGATATTGAGCGCAAGTGCAGGTTTCTTTTTATCCGCCGCAGCGAGATCAAATACGACGAAAAAGCCGTCAACAAGGTTCTGCTCAAGAACGAAGGTCTGGCGGTCTTAGCCGAGCTGCGTGACAAGTTCGCCGCAATGGAGGACTTCAATCGCGGGGCAATCGAGAATATGCTGCGCAGCCTGGCCGACCAAAAGCAACTCGGCCTGGGGAAGATAGCTCAGCCGCTCCGTGTCGCGCTCTGCGGCAACACCATAAGCCTGCCTATCTTCGACGCCGTCGCGATGTTGGGCAAGGAAGAGACGCTGGCGAGAATAAACCAGACGATTCAGACGGTCTGGGGGGAAGCCCAGATCTGAGGAGAATTGCAAGTGTCGCTACTTGTGACCGGTTCGATCGGGATTGATACGGTCAGGACGCCCTATGGCGTCAGCGAGGACTGCTTAGGCGGCTCGGCGGTGTATTTCAGTATGGCGGCGAGTTTTTTTTGTCCGGTTCGACTGGTGGGCGTGGTCGGCTCGGATTGTCCATTTGATTTTGCGGAGGTCTTCTCCGGCAGGGACGTCGATCTTGCGGGCCTGGAAGTAAGGCCTCACAGCCGGACCTTCAGATGGGCCGGGACGTACAAGGAGAATATGGACGAGAGGGTCACCGACCAGCTGGAGCTGAACGTCCTTGCCGAGGACCCGCCCGCGGTACCCTCGGTCTTCTCCGACAGCCAATTCGTATTCCTCGCCAACACTGCGCCGAAGCTGCAGCGCCAGCTACTCGGGCAGCTCCGCCGGCCGGCGTTCGTCGCCGCCGACACGATGAACTGCTGGATCCAGGGCCATCTTGATGAGCTCAAGTCGCTGCTCGAGAAGATAGATTGCTTGATAATCAACGAGGACGAGGCCAGGCTGCTGGCCGGCGAACACAACCTGGTAAGAGCCGCGGGGACTATCCTGGAGATGGGGCCCGGTCTTGTGGTCATCAAGAAGGGCGCTTCGGGGTCTCTGATGCGCAGCTCCGCGGGCGGGATATTCCTGCTGCCGGCCTACCCCACTGAGCAGGTCAAAGATCCTACCGGGGCCGGTGACAGCTTTGCCGGCGGCTTTATGGGTTACCTGGCAGAAACCGGAGAGACGGATTTGCCCACCCTCAAAACGGCGATCGCCTACGGGACTGTGATGGCCTCGTTTACGATTGCAGATTTTTCGCTCGAGGCGCTTCGCTCGACCGGACGGACGGAAATCGAC
>Ga0190334_1001140_pt1 | contig 11768 bp, 10 predicted proteins | sample 48720478_MG_FD_161270 | JGI IMG/M metagenome (GOLD analysis project Ga0190334, IMG submission 161270) | Hydrothermal vent sediment bacterial communities from Southern Trench, Guaymas Basin, Mexico - 4872-04-7-8_MG | ecosystem: Environmental > Aquatic > Marine > Hydrothermal vents > Sediment ...
AAAACCTCTTGACAGCTTTTTCAGGCGAATCACAGGCAAGGAACCGTTATACGTATTTTGCCTCGCAGGCAAAAAAGGAAGGATTTCAACAAATAGCGAACATTTTCATTGAAACAGCAGAAAATGAAAAAGAACACGCAAAAAGGCTTTTCAAGTTTCTCGAAGGAGGCGAAGTTGAAATCACCGCGGCTTTTCCAGCGGGAATTATCGGTGATACTAAGGAAAACCTGAAAGCGGCGGCTCAGGGAGAACACCATGAACACAGTGAAATGTACCCAGAGTTTGCCAGAATAGCCAAAGAAGAGGGATTCTACGAAATAGCTTCAGTGTTCGAGGCGATAGCCGTTGCAGAGAGGTATCATGAGAAGCGCTACCTTGCACTGCTTGAAAATATTGAAAAGAACAGAGTGTTCAAAAGGGAAGCTACTGTAAGATGGAAATGTGGAAACTGTGGCTATGTTCATGAAGGTACAGAAGCACCTGAAAAGTGTCCTGCCTGTGCACATCCAAGAGGCTATTTCGAGCTGTATGTCGAAAACTACTGAGGAGTATATCTGAACACAAAAGTAAGGGAACCGCGGCAGGTTCCCTTTTTCTTTCTAAGAGATCGTCAATCATAACAGGTATTTAATCGCACTGACAACAACAGCGCAGAAAACGATGTAGCGAAGCCATCGTGATCCCTTCTCAACGGTGAACTTCGCTCCCAACACCGCTCCCACCATGTTTCCAAAACCAAGAAGGATCCCAGACAGCAAATCGACTTTTCCGTTCAAAAGAAAGATAGTCAAAGCCACAGGTGTGTAGAAAAGAATTATCAGGACTTTCATTGCATTTGTCCTCACCAGGTCATAGCCAAGAAGCAGCGCTATGAAAAATATAAAGAAGAAGCCAACACCAGCTTGAATAAACCCTCCATAGAAACCTACGCCAAAGAATGTTGCAAGAAGAACAATTGGATTAGATTTAGGATGTCTTTCGCTGGTCCACAACTTTGGCTTCCATATTAAGAAGAAAGCCATGACAATCAGTATGAGTCCCACGATCTTTTGAAGAAGATTCTTGTTGATTTCAACAGCAATGAGGGAGCCGAACGTGGAACCTAACACTGCAGGTATTCCAAGAAGTAGACCGATTTTGAGATTCAGCACTTTGCTCTTCTTGAATCGATTCACAGCTACAATATTCTGCATTAATATTGCAATGCGGTTCGTTCCGTTGGCGACATCTATTCCCATACCTGTGAAAGTCAAAATCGGCAAGCTAATGAGAGAACCACCACCTGCCACGACATTCAAAAATCCAGCGGCAATACCCGCTCCAAAAACTATTAGGAAAGTCACAGTATCACCCTTTTGCCAAACACACTAACAGTTTCACAAGATGTTCAAAATCCTTCACTGATATGTACTCTGCTTGAGAGTGGAGGTATTTCACAGCGAGAGTTATTGGAACCATTTTTGTGTTGTGTTCCATCATGACTGATCCATCGGTTCCTCCACCTGTTACACCTATCTGCAATGGAATTCCACTTTGCTTCGCGATTTTCACTATCTTCTTCATTTCTTCGTAAGATGCTATCGCGCTGTTGTCTGCCATTCTCAGAACAGGACCTTCTCCTAATTTCACGTTGCCTGTGAGGCGAGAACAACACGCGAAAGAGTCCACGGCGTAGCAAACATCTGGCTTGTTATCGCTGGCATAAGCCTTAGCACCCTTTAAACCTATCTCTTCTTGAACTGTCCAAACAAAGTCTATGCGCCTTTTCAAGTTAGCTCGATGAATTTCGCGCAGCGTTTTTATCAAAGCAAGGCATCCAAATCTATCATCAAGGGATCTGACCGCAATAAATTTGTTGTTCAAGAAGCTGACGTGCTTTTTAAAGACAGCGTAGTCCATCACTGATATTCCCAAATTCTCTGTCTCTTCATATGTTGAAGTTCCTATGTCGATGCTGAGCTCTTCTGAAGACAGTTCTTTTGATAAATGAGGCGGAGTGATACCGATCACGCCATCGAATTGTTTATCCTTCGTGATGACTGTAACGTGACTCGCCAGAGCCACTCTGTCGTCAAATCCCCCGACCTTGCGAAATGTAAGATTCCCATTTGGCAAAATTCCTGTGATGAGAAAACCAATTTCATCCATATGAGCCATGAAACAAACGGTCTTTCTCCCGTCTCCCACAGAAACTACAAGGTTACCTATCGCATCAACGCGGTATTCGACACCTTGTGGCAGCTTCGATATTATGAATTTTCGGACCCTTTCTTCTCTGCCAGAGATGCCAGGAACCTGGCAAATCTCAGTTATCTCTTCAAGCAACATTTTCCCTCGCTCCTCTCATAAAGAACTCAAGAGTATTTTATCAGAATTGTTCGCCAAGGAAATTATTACAATAGCAGTCATGTGCGATAATATTCAAAGAAGAGACTTATAGGGGTGATTAAAATGAGAGCATCGCGCGGCACATTTTTTATTAATATTGCTATTCAAAGTAGTTTGTTTTGGCTTTTATTCTTTATTTTTAGAACAAAAACACCTACTTTGGGGATAATACCCGTCGTTGATGTGGTGGCTTTCCATGTGCTCTGTCTAATTCAAGCTTATTTAGTTAGCTTTCGCATCCCGGAAAAACTCTACAGTGCGCTTTCGGGAGTAGGGCTCTCGGCGGTATCATGGGGAGCTGGGATAGATTTTTTATCTTACTACTCCGATTTTTTTGCAAAGCTTGACACTGGGAACATGCTCCACAATGTTTTCTTTCTATTTGGAATCGCGACCTTTGGATTTAGTTTGTTTCTTTTAATGCGAGGGGTGATGTTGCATCTTGCAATTTTGAGAAAACAGATCATTTGGTCCAGAGAACTCGATATACGCATGGATGTGGTCGTTCTTTACAAGAAGACAATTGAACTGCTGAGTTCCATTTTTGAATCGAGCGCAGTGGTACTAATGGTGGATTCCTCTGAAGGAAGCGAAGTCTTTTTCGCAGGAGGGAGTATCCTGAAAAAGCATTTCAAATGTGGTGATTTAAACACAACAAGGACAATACCAAAATCGGAGTTCATTCTCGCAGACGATCCTACTATGAAGAAGATTTTCACAAAAGCGGAGTTTGTCATTCAGTTACCTATATCGAAGGACGCTGTTTGTTACATTGGACAGACTCGAAAGATATCGAGTTACATTGCAAGGAAACCTTACTTAATTCAGAATCTTCATGTGTTTCTGCACTATATCTTCAAAGCTCATAAGCTGCATTTCGATCTTACAGAAGCGTACAACAGAGACTCTCTCACAGGAGCGTATTCCAGAGAAGGAATTTTGAAAATCATTCAACGCTGTGTAGATGCCAGGACTCCATTTAGTCTTGTCATGATAGACATAGACAATTTGAAAAAGATCAACGACACCCATGGTCATAGCATAGGTGACGAGTTTTTGAGACATTTTGCATCACGACTGCAGGCTAATTTGAGGTCCGAAGATAGCCTTGGCAGATTCGGAGGAGATGAATTCATCATAATAATGAGAAAGTCAAACTATGAAGAAAGTCGCTCGCGTATGGAGAAAGTCTATTCACAGATGAAAGCGAATCCATTCACTCCAAGAGATCTTCCAAAAGTGAGAATACCAGTTAGTTACAGTTTCGGTATTTCTACATGGGCAGAAGGGAAAAGTATTGATGATATTATAAGAGATAGCGATGAACGTATGTATGCTATGAAAAGAACTTACCACGGAGGTGCGCAAAAAAGTGAAAGTCTTCGTAACACGCCAGATTCCGCAAAAGGGTCTTGAAATGTTGAAAGCACGCTTTGAAGTGGAAATTGGTGCAAGCGATAGGAACCTTTCAAGGCGGGAAATATGTGAAGGAACAAAAGATGCTGACGCCTTAGTGTGTTTGCTCAGCGATGCTATTGACGAAGAAATCTTAAGCGGCGCAAAAAAGCTAAAAATAATAGCCAACTACGCGGTCGGTTATAACAATATCAATGTAGAATACGCTAAAGAGCACGGCATTTTCGTTACAAATACACCAGGTGTTTTGACTGAAACAACTGCAGATCTCACATGGGCTTTGATGCTCAGCGTGGCGCGAAGGATCGTTGAGGCTGACAAATTCACCCGTAGTGGGAAATTCAAAGGATGGGAACCGGAATTGATGCTGGGTTCAGATGTTTTTGGCAAAACCTTAGGAGTGATAGGAGCTGGCAGAATTGGTCAAGCTGTGATGAAACGCGCAATCGGGTTTGGCATGAGGGTAATCTATTATTCAAAAAGTAGGCTTCCTCTGGATATTGAAAGTAATTTGAATGCCAGTTATGTTTCACTGGAGAAATTGCTCAAAGAAGCCGATTTTGTTTCTCTCCATGTTCCCCTGACCAAAAATACCTACCACATGATAGGAGAAGATCAGCTTTCTTTGATGAAGCGAACAGCGTATTTGATAAACACCGCGCGTGGCCCTGTTGTAGACGAGGAGGCTCTCGTCAAATTTCTAAAAGAAAAGAGAATAGCCGGGGCAGCTCTTGATGTCTTTGAGAATGAGCCTCTCTTGACTCCCGGTTTGACAGAACTTGACAACGTTGTTATCACACCCCACATAGGGAGCGCTTCCAAAGAAACACGCGAGAAGATGTCGGTAATCGTGGCTGAAAACGTAATCGCGGCGCTCGAAGGGAAAATTCCACCAAACTGTGTGAATTAGTCGATACTTGTATCCTGTAAAGCTATCTTTTTGATATTTCTAACTAAATATATAATTATCGCAATCACAACTGCTGTAGGGGCGCCTATTCCCACAATGGGAACAAGAGCTTCAATTTTGACAAAATTCAGAAGGGATTCTCTGGAAAACATGTAATACTGTAGCGGCAGAATCGATGCAAACGCAAGAGCCAGAACAATGCCTTCGATTGCGAAAATGTTTGCAGTGCTCATCACTTTGGAAGGATTACTCAAATCAACTCGATTCCTTTCCTTGATCATGACTTTCAACCCGAGCATCGCCGCGGCGCTGTAAAGACTGAAAGCCACCGGAATCATCCAGAAAATCCTAAAAGGCAAATTAAAAGCAATTTTGAAAACAAGTACAACAGCAAGAAAGGCGCACGAAAAAAGCGTTGTAGGGACAATTATTTTCGGCAGTATCAACTGCAAACTTGTCACCGGAAAATTCAGTGGGACAGGCCAGGCTAAAAACTCCTGTTTCAAAAGAGTGCCTGAAAGAATCGACACGTAGAATGTGCTTATCAGAAGACAGAGAAAGACTGGCATGAGGAAGGACTTAGTTGAAAATCCCAATATGAAAGCAAAAGCAATCGGATATATGAACATAAACACGGCTTGATCAATCCTTAAAAGAATCCTTGCGTCTTTCATATAAAAACCCTTCAAGAAAAGATTCTTCCTAATCTTTTGCGCTTCTGTTGTACTTACTTTCTCAGAAAACGTTCCGAGATCGAGGCTATTTGCCAGTTGCATGGAAACAACCCACAGAAGAGCGCTCACCATTATCAGTAAAACAAGATACAGATACTCACCCTGCAAAACCATCACGGGCCATGAAAACACGTTCCATGCGCCTGTAAACAGCGAAACAACTTCTGTCAGTTTCTCAATGGATCCCAGGTTCACCTCTTTAAATGCATATCTTGGCAGAAGTTGCGATGCGGCGAGGAATAGCACAATGGCTATTATGTAAACTATCATGCTAATTCTTCGCGCCAAGGATCGATTCATCCACTTTCCAAGAAAGATGGAAAGAATCAGCGAGATACACAGTACGAGCAAAACGGCGAGCAAGGCGCTGATAATAGATAGCAGAAAATTTTTCCCTGTGGCTACAGCGTAAGTGGGTATCGTGAACAAATACATCACAACTGTTATAGACTGCATCATAAGTGTTAGGATCATTTGATAGAGAACAATCGCAGATTTTTTTACTGGTAGCGTCAGAAGCATCAGCACCTCTTCGTTCCTGAGAAATGATGTAACAAAGCTTGGAACAAAAGCTCCAAGAAAAAGAACTCCCACCACAGTTGACCACATAGATATCAGGAAGGTAGCAAGATCTGTCCCTGCAATTTGAACATCTTTGAGGAGGTAAAAACTTCGCCCAAAGAGCAAGATCATAGGAATCCCAAAGGCAGTTGAAGCTATTATTGGCATTAAAGCTGCACTTACCTTCCCTCTTTTTCTTCTGGAATCAGTGTGAGCAGCGCTTGAACCGGAAAGGCCGTACTTCAAAAGGATCAAGAATTTTTTCACAACATCACAACTCCTTGATGATTTCTTCTATGTTTTCACCTTCTGAAGTCAGTTCCAAAAACACATCCTCAAGAGATGCCTTTTTATCAGCGGTTTGCTCTCGAAGCTCATCTAAGGTACCTTCCGCTATAAGTTGGCCAAGGTGAATGATTCCTATCCGCTTGCACATCTTTTCAGCTATTTCCAGAACGTGCGTTGTCATGAACACTGTGCAGCCGTCTTCTATATACTTTTTGAGCAAAAGCTTTAATATTTTTGCTGACTTAGCATCCAATCCCACCGTGGGCTCATCTAAGAACACAACTTCCGGTTTCCTCATGAGAACACTTATGAGGTATAGTTTCTGTTTCATACCATGTGACATGTCAGACACAGTCTTTTCCAGATAGTCAACGCCAAAGGCTGAGCACAGTTCATCTATTCTCGGGGAAAGCCGCCTTTTGTTGAGATCATAGATATCACATATGAAGTCGAGAAATTCCTTTCCCTTAAGATGTGGATATATCCTTGGTTCGTCGGGAACAACTCCTATTCTTTTCTTGATCTCTATTTCATGTGTTTCCATATCAAGATCCATTATCTTAACAGTGCCTTCGGTAGGCTTCAAAGAACCTGTAAGCATACGGATAGTTGTTGTTTTGCCAGCTCCATTTGGGCCCAGAAAGCCATATATTTCTCCTTTCTCCACAAACAAATTGACATTTGTAACAGCATTAACCTCACCGAATTTTTTGGTCAAGTTGCGTACCTCAATTATCATTGAATTCCCCCTTCAAAGTAGCTTGGCGGCGAGATTCGCGAGTTCTGACCGCTCTCCCTTTACCAGCGTGATGTGGGCAACTTTCTCATTTCCGCTCATCCGTGCTGCTGCATAAACGAGTCCGTTACTGCTTTTGTCAAGATAGGGCGTATCTATCTGGTATGGATCTCCTATCAAAACAACTTTAGACCTTTCTCCCACACGTGTGAGTATAGTTTTCACCTCATGTGGTGTCAAGTTCTGAGCTTCATCAATAACTATGTACTGATCTGGAATAGACCTGCCTCTTATGAAACTGAGAGCCTCTATTTCCATAACATCTTTCTTCAAAAAGTCTTTGAGTCTCATATTTACACGATCAAACAGAAATTCAAGATTATCGAAAATCGGTTGCATCCAGGGTTTCAACTTCTCTTCAAGTGATCCGGGCAGGTAACCAACATCTTTTCCAAGTGGAATCATCGGTCTTGTCACAATTATACGTCTGTACTTCGATTGGCGTACAGTTTTTTCAAGAGCGCAGGCGAGAGATATCAATGTCTTACCTGTGCCCGCTATTCCAACAATTGTTACCATAGATATGTCGTCATCGAGCAGGGCATCCATAGCATAGAGCTGTTCCGTATTCAACGCGTTAATACCCCATATCGAAGACTTGTAATCCAAAAGAAGCCTTTTCAATTTTCCGTTGTTGACTTTGAAGTGTTCATTGCCGATTTTCACGTACTCGTTTTCGACAACTTCAAGTTGGTCCATGTCAAATTGTGATGGATCGGCGACAGCATTTGTCAGATCTTTGTATCCAGGCGGTAGCAAGTCTAAATCGGATCTATCTGTCAAATAATCCTGCGCAGGAATTCCCAAAGCCGACGCCTTGACTCTTAAGTTGATATCCTTGCTGACTAAAAACGTTGGAACTCCATCTTTTTGAGATATATCTAAGGTGTAAGTAAGAATCCAGTTATCCAGATATCTTTCATAGAGGAAGTCTGGTCCCCGAGGTTTTCTTTCCGCAATAACATGAACTCTGAGGGTGCCATTACCATTGATGGGCACTCCTTTAGATAACTGGCCCTTAGAGCGAAGCTTGTCGAGCGCTCTAATTGCGTCACGAGCTGCTTTTCCCACTGAGCCCGAATGTGTCTTCAGCTTATCCAGTTCCTCGAGCACCGGAAGTGGAATTACCACGTTGTTGTCTTCAAAGGAATAGATTGAATTCGGATCGTGAATCAAGACATTCGTGTCAAGTACATAATTTTTTACCAATCTCGTCCCCTCCAAACTCGTATGAACTCTTTAACACGATCATGCCCGAGTGATCGCATCATTTTCAGGAATACCTTGCATGTGAGAACGGCATCGTCCAGTGCCCTGTGATTGGGTTCATCAAACCCATACCTGTGCGCGAGCCATGTCAAGCTCTTTGTTTCTCCAAAAAGAGTTTTTGAGATCTCGCTCGTATCGACATACGAGATACTCAAAGGAAATGTGCCGATTTCCTTTGCCTCCATATCGAGAAATGAGAGGTCAAAATCACCATGATGCAAAACCAAGATCGATTTTCTCACATAACCAGCAATCGTTGGAAAGATCTCTTCCATTGTTGGCGCATCGCTTATTTGAGAGTTGCTGATCCCATGAACCTTTTCAGTAAGAGCTGGGATTCTCACTATCGGATTCACAAGGCTTTGAAAGGACCATCTGAGAAGCACCTTGCCTCTGTAAATTGGGACCATCGCAATTTCAATGATCCTGTCTCCGTTCATCGGATCAACACCTGTTGTCTCAGTATCCATAGCGCAGAAAATAGTGTTTTCCCACAATATCATCACCGCTTTTATTTGCCCTTCATGTCATCCTTCATGTGCAGATCAATTTGTGTAAAGGGTATTTCAATCCCATTTTCATCAAAGTTGTGCTTTATTCTCAGAGCCAACGCCTTTTGTGCCGCGAAATAGTTTTCCCTCTTTACCCAGTACAGAAGTTGAAAATCTATTGAGGAGTCACCAAAGCCAACAAAGGTCACGGAATTGCTGACCCCCTCTTTCTCCACCAAAGGCTCTTCCTCAAGAGATTTGCTGAGAAGTTCCAAAACCTTTTTCAAATCAGACGAATAAGAAACCCCTACTTTCATTGAAAGGCGTCTCACCGGTCCAGGCCAAAACTGAGTCACCTTTCCGTTCCATACCTGTCGATTAGGAATCAGCACCGATTTCCCATCAAAGGATCGCAAAGCCGTGTGATTCACCTGCACCGCGTTGACAACACCCGATGTTCCTTCAACATCCACGACATCTCCCTCTTTGAGTTTTCCAGTGATCAACACGAGAAAGCCTGATATCAGGTTTGTCAACGGATCTTGAAGCGCAAGACCTATTATTATTCCTGTGACACCAAACGCCGCCAAATAGGGCAACAAATCTATGTTCCATATCTGAAGAAGCACCATCACCGCTATAACAGCAATTATTAGGCCCAAAATAACCCGTATTGTGTTGGGCATTTTGAGCTCTCTTCCGAGTCTCCTGGCTGTCTTCTTCAGTGTACCGTAAAGCAGTCGATATATCCAGTAGGACACGGCAATCACAATTGCTGACTCAATTCCTTGAATCAAAATTGTCTTCCAATTCATGATACTCCCCCTCTCGAAACATTTGCACTCATCTAATACCTTATAATACAACAGGAGGGGATCATGCTGCAGGATGTCGCATCTAAGAAAATTTTCGTCTTGTTTTCGAGCTTTATAAGAGAGATGAGCAATGTCAGAAATCCCGAAGATCTGATGAAAGCCCTTGTGAGAATCACAACAAAACTGGCAAATTGCGCCTGGGTAAGCGTCTGTGATCCGAATGGTAATGTAGAGTTTGCACAAGGAAATCGAGATAGCGAACTTTCAGAAGAACTCAAAAGCATGGTTCACTGGTCTACACAGAATCTCACTCCCTCATATTTGCCTGGAGAGCAGGGCACGATCTTCATCTATCCACTTTCCAAAGCAGAGAAGATCATTGGGGTAATGATCGGAGAGTCGCTGGGTGAACTACCGATAGAGTCGGCAGACACAATGAGAATCCTTGCATTTCTGAGCTCGACGGTTCTGGAGAATTTGGAATTGTACGTGGAGCTGGAAAGGCAGCACAACGCGGTTGAAGAGACGTTACGGTACATGCACGAGATACTCAACACGTTTTCTCAGATGATCGTCGCCGTTGGAAAGGATTTGAAACCCGTTTTTTCAAATATAAGGTATCTCGACCAGGCGAAGAACCCCTTGTTCGAAGAAGAGGTGAAGAAGATAGCCCAAAAAGTGTTTGAAACGGGAACAAGGCAGATTCAGGAATTAGAAATGAACGGTAATTTTTACTCCATAGTGGGAGAAAAGTTGGAGTACGAAGGTGAGCATCAGGTACTTGTGACATTGGCTGATATAACCAATACCAAAGAGCTCGAAAGACTCAAAAACATTGACAAGATGAAAACAGAATTCGTTGCCAATGTTTCCCACGAATTAAGAACGCCGCTCTCAGCAATAAAAGCGTACTCAGAGACATTGATCTCGAGCATAGACGATCTTGATAATGCAACAATGGCTGATTTTCTCAAAACGATTTACAACGAAAGCTTGCATCTTGAAAGGCTTTTAGAGGAATTGCTGGATTTTTCGAGAATAGAACAGCACATGCTTAAACTGGAAAGGACAACTTTTGACATGATGGACCTTGTCAGAGATGTTGTTCACTCCATGCAAGAGTTTGCAAAAAGTCGCGGTGTGGAACTTCTGGTGGAGCAAGAAACCCAGGATACGCTTATCACCGCGGATCAAAGGCGTATTCGACAGGTTCTCATAAATCTTGTCAGCAATGGGATAAAATACTGTAAAAAGGATAACTCAGAAAAATATGTCAAAGTCATTGTACAGAGTTCAGAAGACTTTCTTACTGTAGTTGTAGAAGACAACGGGGTGGGAATACCAAAGCAGATTCAGGAAAAAGTGTTTGAGAAGTTTTTCCGTGGTGGTTCCTCGCTAAATTACGAGATCGAAGGCACTGGCCTTGGTTTAACAATCGCAAAGGAAATCGTGGAATTGCACGGTGGACAAATTCGTCTTGAAAGTGAAGAGCGAAAGGGAAGCAGGTTTTTTGTTGACTTCCCTAAGGGAGTAGACAAGCATGAAGCTTGAAGATATCATCTCCAGAGTAGAAGATTTGCCAACACCCGATCCGGTCGTGAACAAAATTATATCGACAGCTTCAGATCCTGAGGCATCGGCAAAGGATCTTGCCAATGTTGTAAAACTCGATCCGAGCCTCGCTTCAAGAATTCTGCGTCTGGTCAATTCGGCGTATTATGGTCTTCCACGGAAGATCACTCTTATCAATGAGGCGGTTATGATTCTTGGCTTTAGAACCGTCAGAAATATGGCACTGAGTGTTTTCACATATGATTCCATATTGTCACGAAAACACAGAAAGCATTTGGATTATTCTCAGTTGTGGAAGCACTTTGTTGGAGTGGCTGTTGGCAGCGAACTTCTTGCCCAGATGACGGGATATCCAAACAAGGAGGAGCTTTTCATTGCAGGCTTGCTTCATGATATGGGTAAGATTGCTTTAGATTATGTGTTTCCCGAGGTTTTCGAAGCCGCTGTAAAGCTGACTTCAAGTTTGAAGATTTCTTTTTGTAAGGCAGAAGAGAAACTGCAAATTCCCGAACACGCAGCGGTTGGTAT
>Ga0190334_1001142_pt1 | contig 11762 bp, 11 predicted proteins | sample 48720478_MG_FD_161270 | JGI IMG/M metagenome (GOLD analysis project Ga0190334, IMG submission 161270) | Hydrothermal vent sediment bacterial communities from Southern Trench, Guaymas Basin, Mexico - 4872-04-7-8_MG | ecosystem: Environmental > Aquatic > Marine > Hydrothermal vents > Sediment ...
CCGGAAAATGTTTGAGCATATTCCCTTGAAGTTAAAGCCGAAATAACGCCTATGTTCCAGTTGTTCCCGATTTTGCCTGTAAGCTTTGCTGCTCCTAAAATGGTTGTTCGATCTGGATATTTAGAATAGTCTGCGTCTGTATATCCCTGAGGAGGTCTTCCTATTCTTCTGCTATAGAAAAATTGGGGAGGAGTCCAGTTAACATTGACATTCATGTTAACTCCCCCATGTCCGAAAGTAAAAATACCGGCTCCTTCTATGAAGAAAGGCCTTTTTTCTTCAAAATAAGTTTCATAAGCAGTTAAATTCATTACAGCCGGGTCAACTTCTACCTGTCCGAAATCAGGGTTAAAGCTAAGATTTAATTTTAAATTGCTTTTAAGATTGATTTTAGCATCAAGTCCGATATTACCTGAAAAATCCTTTCCGCTTTTAAAGGGATTCCCTTCCTCTTCGGGATATAAATTTGCCTGTCCGACTATATAGGGTAATAATTCAGTATAAATTCCGGGTTTAATATCACTTATCCCCACCAATTTTGCAAAGTGTGATACATATCCATTGTCGTTTCTCGGTATCCAAACAAATGAGACTTTTTCATTCTTCCTCTTAATTACCCTTTCAAAATTAACCCCCCAAACCTGCTCCTTTTTGTCTGATTTGAAGTTTAATTGATTAAAGGGAATTTTTATTTCAACTGTCCATCCGTCCTTGTTTATTTTAACGGCTGATTCCCACACACAATCCCAGCTATCATCCCTGTTTGAATCATTATAAAGTGCTCCGTCCAAAACCGAATTTGTAGGATTTATTTTAAAGAGATAACCGGATCTTCTGTCAAGGTACGGATCTATTGCAAATATGAATTGGTCAGCTTCAGGATCACTGTCTCTTACTCCGAACCTTTTTACAATTTTATCCAGCGCTGAATCATAGAGCTTTGCGGCAACATAAAGGTTCTTTTTATCATAAGCCACCCAAACTACAGTTCTTTCTGTGGGCTTTCCTCCGTCAACTGGCATTGATTGAATAAAATCATCTCTTCCTCTGTTTTTCCACACTTTTTCATTTAAAACACCATCAATTTTTATTTTTTCATAAGTTCTGTAAGCTTTTATTATTTTGTTTTTTCTCGGGTCAACCTTTTCCGAAAATGCATAACCAAAAAATATTAGTGAGAGAATTAATAAATAACCTATTTTCTTCAAATTCATAATGCCTCCTGAAAATTAAAATTAGTAAAAGTATTACGGTCAGAAGCTATTTTTGTTCCATCTTGGTTAACTTTTAAGAAATTATCGTGGCTTTACTTTATTGTATTCATCAATAAGCTGTTTTAAATTAAGGTGTGTGTACCTTTGAGTTGTATTAAGTGATACATGTCCCAGAAGTTCCTGAATGGTTCTTAAATCTGCTCCCATTGAAAGCAGATGAGTTGCAAATGAGTGTCTTAATGAGTGGGGGGTAATATCTTTAGTGAGGCCTTTTAACAAAAGATGCTTTTTAAGCATCATTTGAATATATCTTTGAGAGAGCCTTTTTCCGAATCTATTTATAAAAACCGCTGAAGTTTTCGGCCTTTTCTCCTCTCTGTTCCTAATATATTCTTTTACCTTTTTTTTTGCAATATCTCCGAAGGGTACTATTCTCTCTTTTTTCCCTTTCCCTTTTACTCTTATAAGCTGTTCTTTGAAGTTTATATCTTCCAGATTTAAAGAAACGAGTTCAGAAATTCTTATTCCTGTAGCATAGAGTAGTTCCAAAATAGCATCATCTCTTATTTTTGTAAAATTATCTTTATCTTTCTCCTTTTCCTCCAAAAGTTCATTAACTTCAGTTATTGTCAGAAACTTTGGAAGAGGTTTATCAAGTTTTGGAAGAGGGACTGATTCGGCAGGGTTTGATTTTATAATTCTTTCTTTTAAAAGGTATTTGAAGAAAGACCTTAATGCTGAAATTTTCCTTGATATTGAAGTCTTTTTTTCTCCCTTTTCTGACAAAAGCACTATAAATCCCCTTATATCAAGAGGGGTAATTTCATCTATCTTTTTTTTGTCTGTATATTCTAAAAACTGACTTAAATCCATTCCATAATTTTTTATAGTATGCTCGGATGAGTTTTTCTCGTATTTAAGATAATTTAAAAACTTTTTTATGTATTCTTCCATTAAAACCACTCTGTTACAAAAGACTTCAGATGTGATGTATCATTCAATTTGTAAAGGACATATCCTCTTTTTTGATCATAAATTAGTGTTGACACTGAGGCATTATCAAGATGGAATTTCCAGAAAAAATCATTTTTGAGCCCCACTGCGCAGGCTATTAGTGTTTTTAAAACAGATCTATGTGAGATAAGAGAAATCTTTTCATATGTCATTATTTTTATGGATTCAAGAAGATTGCAGACTCTTTTGTAAACATCCCAAATACTTTCACCTGCGGGGAATACTATCTTTTCCGGAGTTTCTGTCCAGAGTTTCCACATTTGAGGATTTTCCATTTTTATCTTTTCTTTTTCAATTCCACTCCAGCTTCCGAGATCAAGATTATTTAATCTCTCATCAATTATAATTTCTTTTTCTGGAAATATTATTTTTGCTGTTTCAACAGCTCTTATAAGAGGGCTTGAAAGAACAGCTTCAATGTTTATAGAGTTAAAATAGTCTTTTGTGAATTTTGCCTGCTCTCTTCCTGTCTCCGAAAGAGGAATATCAAGCCTTCCTCTGAATATCCCCTTTTTGTTTGATTCTGTCTCACCATGTCTTATCAAAAAAATCTCTTTTTTCCCCATTTTATTAACCTCGTTTTATATTATCACAAATCTAAAGAAACTTTAATTTGACTTGATTATTCACTGTCTTTCTTATAGAATTTAAAAATATCGGAGATGAATTTGAAAAGAGAAAGAAGAAATTTAAAAAAGGAAATTATAGAAAAATACAAAAAACATGTTTCCTCGTCCAAGGTAAGATTTTACAAAAAATATGGAATGAGCTTTGTTATGGGAAAAAGGGAAGGGAGTTTTATCTGGGACATTGAGGGTAAAAAAAGGCTTTTAAATCTTCATTGCAATGGTGGAGTTTTTAATTTGGGACATAGAAACAGAGAGCTTATTGAAATATTGAAAGAGTCAATTGAAAATTATGATATAGGCAATCACCATTTGATAAGCCGAGCGAGAGCGGAGCTTGCCGAATACATTGCTTATCTTATGCCGGAAGATCTTGATTATGTTATTTTCGGAGTTAGCGGAGGGGAAGCAATTGATACTGCAATAAAGATAGCAAGAGGGTTTACAGGAAGAAGAAAGATAATATCAGCAAAAGGTGGCTATCACGGACATACGGGCCTTGCACTTGCCGCTGGGGATCCGAAGTACAGAAAGCCTTTCTGTTCATCATCATCTGATTTTATTCAGATAAAGTTTAATGCCATAAAAGCCGTGGAAGAGAGTGTTGACAGGAGAACCGCAGCAGTTATTCTTGAAACAATTCCTGCTACACTTGGGATGCCAATTGCTGACAAGGATTATTTTAGGAAAGTAAAAAGAATTTGCGAAAGAAAAGGTGCACTTTTGATTCTTGATGAAGTGCAGACAGGCCTTGGAAGGACTGGTAAACTCTGGGCTTTTCAGCATTTTAATGTTGTTCCTGATATTGTTGTTCTGGGCAAAGGACTGTCGGGTGGTATTTATCCTATTACAGCTACTGTTATAAGAAGAGAGCTTGAAAAAGTATTTAAGAAAGATCCTTTTGTTCATATTTCAACTTTCGGAGGAGCTGAGCCGGCAGCTATTGTTGCAAAAAGGGTACTTGAGATAGTATCTAATGAGAATTTTTTAAAATCTGTTAATAGAAAGTCCGAGCTTTTTTCACTTTATTTTAATGAATTGAAAAGAGCTGAACCTAAATTTGTAAAGAGTTTAAGGAGATTGGGCTTGATGATGGGACTTGAACTTTACGATAAATATTCGGGACCTGCTCTTACCAAATCTGCTTACGATAAGGGAGTACTTTTGGTTTACGCTAACAATGACAAATCAATTGCTCAGCTTTTACCTCCTCTTACAATTTCTGAGGATGAAATAAAACTTGCTTTTGAATTATTAAAGAAAGCCGTTAAAAAGGCAAAGTATTTGAGATATCTTTTAAAAATTATTTAGAGGTATTTTGTGGACAAGATTAAAGTATTGAAAGAGTTTGAAAAGAGTTTGGTCTCCCACAATCCGGAAAATTCCGGGATAAAGCCTGAAATAATAGGATATGGTGAAATATCCATAATATTTAAAATTCCGGGATTAGAAGGTTTTGCATTAAAAAGATTACCTCTTTTTAATGCAAAAGAGGAGGCTTTGGATTACGAGGAAAAGTATAAAAAGTATTGCAATTTTCTAAAAGAAGCCGGAATAAAACTTCCGGATGATGAAACTTTTATCGTTGATATTGGAAGAATTCCAGTATCCCTTTATATTGCTCAAAAAGAACTTCCTTCAAATTCAATAGGCAATAAGATTATTTCGGATATGAAAAAAGAAGCGATAAAGGAATTTTTTGAAAGAATAGTCTTTGAAGTAAAAAAGGTGTGGGATTTTAATAAGAAAAATAAGGAGAAAATTGAACTTTCAATAGACGGTCAGCTTTCAAATTGGGTTTTAGTGGGCAACGATATTTACTTTATAGATACAAGTACTCCGCTTTTCAGATTAAATGGTGTTGAGCAGATGGATCCGGAGCCCCTCTTAAAGAGTGCTCCGGGATTTTTGAGATGGATTTTAAAACTCTTTTTTCTCGATGATGTTATGAACAGATATTATGATGAAAGATTGGTTTACATGGATTTTGCTGCAAATCTTTACAAAGAAAAGAGGGAAGATCTGATTTCAATGACGATTGAAATAATAAATTCAAATTTATCGGAAAATCTGGAGAAAATAACGAGAAAAGATGTGGATAAATACTATAAAGAGGATAAACTCATATGGACTCTTTTTCTCTCTTTTAGAAAATTGGACAGATTTTTAAAAACAAAAGTTTTTCGGAAAAGGTATGAGTTTATCCTTCCCGGAAAAATAGAGAGGTAAAAATGTGTGATACTTTTGTATTAAAAAAAGATGGGAAAATATTTTTCGGAAAAAATAGTGATAGAGAATCCAATGAGGCTCAAATCATAGAATATTATTCGCCAAGAGCATATAAAGAAGGAGAAAAGCTAAAGACAACATACATTGAAATAGAGCAAGCAAAAGAGACTTTTGGAGTAATAATAAGCAGACCATTCTGGATGTGGGGAGCTGAGATGGGGGTGAATGAAAAAGGTGTTGTGATTGGGAATGAAGCTGTTTTTACGAAAATGCCGTATATAAAGAAAGGTGTTTTAACAGGAATGGATATCTTGAGGCTCGCTCTTGAAAGAGGAGGGACTGCCGAAGAAGCAGTTGATATGATTTTAAAACTTCTAAACGATTATGGACAGGGGGGAATATGTGGGTTTGAAGATAAGAGAATGAGCTATCATAATAGTTTTTTGATAGCTGATAGAGAAAAAACTTTTGTGCTTGAAACAGCCGGAGAGTTTTGGGTTTACAAAGAAGTAAAAGATTTTTATGCAATATCAAACAGGCTTACTATTGAAGAGGAGTTTGATAAAATTCATCCTGAAGCAATAAATTTTGCAGTGAAAAAGAGATGGATTAAAAAGGGAGAAGAATTTAATTTTTCAAAAGCTTTTTCGGATTTTCTTTTTACAAAATTTTCAGGCTCATATTTAAGATGGTTAAGAGCTTCCTCTCTTTTGAAAAGTAGATATAAGAGGTTTAAACTTGAAGATGCTTTTTCAATATTAAGAGATCATAGCGATGTAAAATATAGTCCTGATTCCCATATTTTAGCTGATTATATCTGTGCTCACGGAGGAAATATAATAACCAGAAATGCTACTCAAACAGTTGGCTCTTTGATTGTTGAAAATAGAACTAATACCACAAGAGTTTGGACAACGGCAACATCTTCTCCCTGCACTGCTATTTTCAATCCTGTTCCCTTTGGAAGTCTTCCGATTTTGGAAAAGAAACCTGACTCTTATTGTGATGATGAAACATACTGGTGGACTCATGAGAAGCTTTACAGAGAAACTTTAAAGGATTTTGAGGAGCGAATAAATGTATATTCTAAAGAAATAAAGTTTTTCGAAGAGAGAGTAATTGGTAATACGGAGGATGAGGAAATAGTTAAGGATTTGGACTTTTATAATGATAATTTTGTCAAGGCTAAGCAGAAATATCTTGAATGGTATGAGTGGATAAGGGAAAGAAAAATAAGAAAAAGACCTAATTTTGTTTTCAGAATATTCTGGAATGGTCAAAACAGAAAAGCTAATATTAATATTAGGCTTTAGAGTAGGTAAAAATTAGTTGCCAAGCCTTTTTATATATGTTATTATTTTTTCGAGGTTAAGGCATGGGAGTTTTTGATATTTTTAAAAAGAGTGTTTCGACATCAAAAAATGATATTATAAAGACAGAAGAAATAGCTGAACATCTCTCTCGTTTGTTAAAAAATGGGACAACTCTTTATTTTAAAAGCGGTAATTATGGAAAGAATGTTCCTCTTGTTTTAAAGAAAATAGGAGAAATGAGAAAAAGAATTGCTTTCAAAGCGATTTCAGTATTTCCTGAGAAAGAAGGAGCAAAAATAACAATTGAATATGAAACAATGGGAAATCGTTATAAATTTGAAACAAAGGTAATTTCTTATAAAGAGGAAACAGGAATTATTATATCAACTTTCCCTTCTATTATAAGAGATAATGAAAGAAGAAGGGAGAAAAGAGTTAAAATACCGAAAAGAGCGCGGTTTATGGTCAAGGTTATTTCAGGAGTAGGAGGAGGTATAGGTTTTTCTGGCGATATTAATGATTTAACTTCATTAGGTATGGGTATGTATGTGGAGAGAATTATTGATATTAGAACGGAAAAGGAAATGCAGATAAAAGAAAAACTTTTTGAACCAGGGATGGATTTAAGTATTATAAGGTTTAAACCCGAAGGCTCGAGAGAGGCCGAAGTTTCAGGAAAACTAATTTATTCAATAAAAGATGGAACAAGGATAAGAGTTGGGATTGAGTTTCAGAAACTTTCTGATAATAACTTAGGTATTGTAAAATCAATACTTATGAAATTTTCAGGGAGATAAAAAATGAAGAATAAAATAAAAATAGGTTTGCTTTTTGGAGGGATGTCTCCCGAACATGAAATTTCAATAATTTCTGCAAAATCTGTTTATAAGAATCTTGATAAGGAAAAATATGAAGTTTTTTCATATTATATTGATAAAAAAGGTTTTTGGTCAGAGGTGGAATCTCCTGAAAACATAGAAAAAAGAAAAAACGAACCTGCCCCATTTATTGCTTTTAAGGGGAATTCCTCTTTTATTGAGTTAGTTGATATCTTCTTTCCCATTCTTCATGGTCCTTATGGAGAGGATGGTACTGTTCAGGGAATTTTTGAAAGTTTAAAAATACCATTTGTAGGGGCAGGAGTTGCTGGGGCTTCAGTTACTATGGACAAGGTTTTGACAAAGAAGATTTTAGAGGCTGATGGGATTCCAGTAACGGATTATCTAATTTTGTGGAAAAACAATGATATCTTGACAGAGCCTCAGAGGATAACGGATAGTGTATATGAGGCATTAAAGTTTCCTGTGTTTGTTAAACCATCAAATTCAGGGTCAAGCATAGGTATTACAAAGGTAAAAAATACCGAAAATCTTCCCTCTGCTATAAAAAAGGCTTTTAAATATTCTGAAAAAATTTTAATTGAGGAGGAGATTGAAAATGCAAGAGAAATAGAGGTTTCAGTTTTCAGTGATAAAAAAGGAATAAGAGTTTCAGTGCCTGGAGAGGTCATTCCTTTTAATGAATTTTATGATTATGAAGATAAATATAAGCTCGGTAAGACAAAGTTTAAAATTCCGGCAAAACTTCCGGAAAAGTTGGTTAGAAAAATACAGAAAGCAGCCTATGATTCTTTTAGAATTTTAGAACTTTACGGAATGTCCCGGGTGGATTTTCTTTTGGATAAGGATAATAATTTTTATGTAAATGAGGTAAATGCTATACCGGGTTTTACCTCTATTAGTATGTATCCGAGACTCTGGGAAGAAAGTGGTATTAAATATTCCGGACTTTTGGATCTTCTTATTCAATCGGGTTTGCAGAGGTATGAGCAGAGGTAGAATTCTTGCTATTGATTTTGGAGAAAAAGTTTTTGGACTTGCAATATCAGATAAAGAGCGGAAGTTTTCATTCCCCTTGAAAAATTACAGGAGAAAAAATATTGAAGAGGATATTCTGTTTTTAAAAAAACTTATAGAGGAGAGAAAAGTGGTAAAAATTATTTTTGGAAACCCTTTGAATTCAAAAAGAGAAGAATCCAAAATGAGTAAAAAAGTTAGAGATTTTGTGGGAATATTAAGCAAAAAAATCAAGATAAAGATTGAGCTTTATGATGAAACATTTACTACAAAAGAGGCTGAATTTGTTTTAAGGGAATATGGTTTTAAGGAGAAAAAGATGAAGGGTAAAAAGGATTCAATAGCAGCTTCTTTTATCCTATCCTCATATCTGGAGTCAATAAATGAAAGTAATTAAAGCTTTATTGTATTTTATATTTGTTTTTATTGTTGTTGGAACTATTACACTTTACCTTTATTTTGATAAAGCAGTTAATACAAAATTTAAGGCATTTCCAGGAGAAAAAATTATTTTGATAGATAAAGGCTCTTCTGTTTCAAGAGTAGCTAATATTTTGGAAAGGGAAGGTGTTATAAAAAGTTCTGATATCTTTAAACTTGCCTACAAGTTTTATTTTAGAGAGAAAGTAATAAATGCTGGGGAGTTTAAGTTTAACAAACCTCTTTCAATAAAGGAGGTTCTTCAAAAATTGATTTCAGAATATGGTATTCTTGTAAGTTTTACAATAAAAGAGGGAGATTCTATTTTTGATATAGCTGGAAATCTTGAGAAAAGAGCTATTTTTAGAAAAGATGCTTTTCTTAAATTTGTAAAAGAGAATACATATTTTATTGCTGATTTGGCTCCCAATGCAAAGAGTTTGGAGGGATTTCTCTTTCCCGATACTTACAAGTTTTCAAAGGGAATCGAAATTAGAAAACTTGTGAGTATGTTTGTAGAAAATTTTAGATCAAAATTTTTTCTTGTGTGGAATAAAAGGCCACCCGATTATAAATTCTCCATTTATGAAACAGTGACATTTGCCTCTTTGATAGAAAAAGAAACCTTTTCGGGATCTGAAAGAAGTTTAATAAGCTCAGTTTTTCACAATCGTTTGAAAAAAGGAATGTTTCTTCAATGTGATCCTACTTTTATATATGCTTTAAGAGTTGATGGGAAGTGGAAGGGAAAGATAGGGTACAGAGAAATTAAATATAACTCTCCCTACAATACATATCTTTACAAGGGCCTTCCCCCAGGTCCTATTGCGAATCCTGGAATTGATTCAATTAAAGCTGCCATATATCCTGCAAATACCAGATATTTATACTTTGTTTCAAAAAATGATGGAACTCATTATTTTAGCAAAACATTGAAAGAGCATAACAGAGCAGTATATAATTATCAAATAAGAAAGATAAGATGAAAAAGAGATTGGTTTATATAGATTATTATCGGATGATTATAATTCTTTTAATGATTCAAGGACACACTTTAAGAGCTCTTTTAAGAGAGGATTTGAAAATGGGTGTTTGGTTTAAAATTCATGAGTATATCCATGGAGCTGTAGCACCGGGATTTCTCTTTCTTTCAGGATTTCTCTTTTTTTACACTCTAAAAAAAAAGATAAAGATGCAATAATTTCAAGAATAATTCAATATATAGGAATTATTTCAATAGGCTATTTCCTTCATCTGCCATTTTTTTCTTTGAAAAAGATTGCTTTGTTATGGGATAAGGGAGTAGGTGAAAAATTACTTCAAATGGATATTTTGCAAACAATAGGGTTTTCTCTTCTCTTTTCTGCTATCTTGTGGCTCATTAGTAAAAGTGCTTTTATACCTGTTCTTTTAAGTTTGGGAATTTTTGATATTTTTCTTATTTTTTATAAGATTAACATAACGGAAAGCTTTTTCAAATATTTCTTTTCCTCCGAACTTTCTCCATTCCCCTTTTTCCCTTGGTCACTTTACTTTATTGTGGGAGTTTTATCCTCCAAATATTTGAAGAAGAAAAGTAATTTGCTTTTGATTTTTTCAATTGTTCTTTGTAGTGTTCAGATTTTTGTTTCAGGTACTTATGCTGAGAGAATTGCTGATATTGGAAAGATTCTTTTATTATTTGAAATATGTAAAAGATTCTGTACTACGGTTCCTCAAAAAATGAATGCTTTTATGAGGGCTTCACGGGAAAGCCTTTTTCTTTATATTTCGCATATTATGATAGTTTATGGCTCTGTTCTTTCAAAAGGGTTATCATTTTACATAGGGGCAAATCTAAGTTTTTCAGGGTTTTTAATAGTTTTTATTACAATGAGTGCATTGCTTTATTTTGTTGCTTTTTATATAAATTTGATTCGTGAAAGATGTTTTTCTCTGTTTCTTCTTATAAAAAGCATATTGTACCTTATCTTTTTTGTGGAGTTCTTTAAAAGACCTTGGTAATCAAGCCTTTTCAAAAGAGTCTGATAGAAAGGCTTTTAACTCTTCTATTCCTGAAAAATTCTCTATCTTACCCTCAATCCAATCCTCTCTTCCGCCACCTCTTCCTTTGACTATTGAGAATATTTCAGAGCTTATTTCTCTAAGGTTTAGTCTACCTTTTCCTCTCCCAATCAAAATGTATTTTGATGGCTCTTTTGTGAGGAAAAGCACATTTTTCCCATTGTTCACCAATTTTTTTGCCATAAACTTTATGTCTTTTATTTCTTCATCTTCAAATATTTTGAAAATAAATTCTTCTGATGATTTTAAAATATTTTCTATCTCGTCTTCAATCTCTTTTTTCTTATAGAAATTGAGTTTCTTTCTCATATTCTCAAACTTACCCTTTATATCTTTAAAAGCCTCGGTAAGTTCTTCTTGGGGCCTTCCTGTTTCTCTCTGAAGATTTAATATTATCTCATTTTTTTTCTGATAATCCTTTAAGGCTCTGTATCCTGCCACATAGTATAATCTCATATTTGATCTTACTTTGTCAGTTTTAATTATTTTTATAAGAGAAATTTCTCCAGTACTTCTAACATGAGTTCCCCCACATGCCGAATAATCAAATCCATCTATTTCAACTACTCTTATTTTTCCTTTTACTTTTGGCGGTTTTCTTAGTGGAATATTTGAAATATCTTCGGTTTCATAGGCCTTTATCGAAAGATTTTTGATTATTAGATCAAGACATTCTTTTTCAGTCTCAACTATTTTCTCAAAAGGAAAACTTTTTGTATTTATTTCTATTGAAGAATGCTTATCACCAATTGAAAAAGAAAGAGTTTCATATCCATAGAGCTTTATCAGCACTTCTGATAAAAGATGCTGTCCAGTATGTTGCTGCATATGATCGTATCTTTTTTCAAAGTCAATTGTGATTGTTATCTCATCTATTGATATCTCTTTGTCAATATAGTAAAAAATTTTATTTTCCTCGACCTCTGTTTTGATTATTTTGATTCCATTAATGAAACCGATATCTGAAGGTTGTCCTCCTCCTTCCGGATACACTATTGTTTTATCAGGTAGGATTTTCCATAGACT
>Ga0190334_1001143_pt1 | contig 11761 bp, 9 predicted proteins | sample 48720478_MG_FD_161270 | JGI IMG/M metagenome (GOLD analysis project Ga0190334, IMG submission 161270) | Hydrothermal vent sediment bacterial communities from Southern Trench, Guaymas Basin, Mexico - 4872-04-7-8_MG | ecosystem: Environmental > Aquatic > Marine > Hydrothermal vents > Sediment ...
CAAATTAATGGATGTAAAAGATGAAGTTTTTCAAATCCATAAAAAAGAAGTATTACTAGAAAGAAATTATATTCAAATGGCAAAATTGGTGAAAAAATGGGGTGTTACCCTTCCTACATTCAAAGGATTTAATAATTTAGGTGTAGTCGTTGGAGCAACTTTTCCAGCTCAATTAAAAGAAATAAGAAAAATCGTAAATAACTCTTTCATTCTCATTCCAGGATATGGCACGCAAGGAGGTTCTGCAAAGCAAGTGATTCACGGATTTTATCCAAATGGATTAGGTGGCATTGTAAATTCCTCTCGTGGAATAATATATGCGTATAACAAGTATAAAAATTTTAAACCAGAAGAATTTGCTAAAGCTGCTAGATATGAAATTGAAAAAATGAACTATGAAATAAATTCCGAAATTAAAAAATTATAAACCATTATATTCTAAGGTATTGGGGGTCTAATGAACATTATAAATCCAATTACAACGCCTCCAGCAATTAAAGGGACAAGCATTAAGATGAAAGTCAATAACGCACTTCCCAATCCTGTTTTATGAATTACGTTTATTATATTAATTTCTACAAGAAAAATGATGATAATGGGCATGATTATATCCATTGGATTTGGTCCTTCACTAAATGCTCCAGCAGAAGCTAATAAAAATCCTGGAGATAAAATGAAAGCAATCATTAATAATTGAATGAAATAGCTAATTATTACCCATTTAAAATTCGTTCTAGCTTTAGCTTTTGTAAAAGCCAAGCCCATTTTTAAGAATAGTATTGATAACAACAAAGCAATAACGCCAATCACGGAAAATACTATCACTAACTCCCGTGGTAGTCCATCAGCTTGAAATATGGTCAATATCATCGTTTTATTCCTTAATTAAGAATTTTTTGTATGAAAATTAAATTAATTTTTCCAAAACATTAATGTTTTCACTTAGAAAATATAAAAAAGAATTTTCATTTAAAATTAATTTTTTTAATTAGATAATTTAAATACGAGACATCATGTTAAAACAATAATAAGGTATTCTAAAAAGTTATGGAGGTCTAAAAAAAAGAAAGCATGAGATTGATTTGCAATGGTCGATAAAAAAGAGAACAGTATTTCTGACGATATAAGAATATTTGTTGCCGTGTGTCAATGAGGTATTAATATAGCAGAAATCGTTGATACTAAAAAATTGGTCGAATTCGCTAAAAAACTTCCGAATGTAGTGGCTGCTGAGGATTATATAAGCCTTTGTACTGAACCTGGAGCAGAATTCATCAAAGAGAAGATGAATGAAAATAATGCCAATAGGTTAGTAGTTGCTTCTTGTACACCAAAAACGCATGAACCGGTTTTTCAAAGCGTTTTAGAATCAATGAACATGGATCCATCATTTCTTGAATTTGTTAATATTAGAGAACATGTTAGCTTCGTCCACAGAGAAGATAGAGTAGGAGCACAAAAGACAGCAGAAGATGTAATTAAAGCAGGAGTCGCTAGGGCATCGGTCCTGGAAAAAATTCAAGTGAAAGAAGTTGACATAACAAAAAAGACTTTAATAATTGGCGGAGGCGTTGCTGGTCTAACTGCGGGAATAGATTTAGCAGAAGAAGGTTTCGAAGTTCATCTTATAGAAAAGAGTCCCACGATTGGGGGCAAAATGGCAATGTTAGACCGAACATTTCCTACTGATGATTGTAGCATATGAATATTAGGTCCTGTAATGCTTCAGGCAGCTAGAACGCCAAATTTAAACATATATACATATAGTGAACTCGAGGATGTGAAAGGATTTGTTGGTAATTTTGATATTAAAATCAGAAAAAAGGCTAGATATGTAAAACAAGTGTGTAATGGATGCGGAGCTTGCCTGGAAGTTTGCCCAGCAATCGGATATGATGAATTTAATGAAGGAATGAACTCAAGAAAAGCAATTTACATGGCATTCACGCAAGCTGTCCCTTCTATTGTACAGATTGATATTAGTCGTTGTATTAAGTGTGGATTATGTCAAAAAGCTTGTGAATTAAATGCCATTGATTTCGATCAAAATGATGAGATCGTTGATTTAAAAGTTGGTTCAATAGTCGTGGCTACGGGATGGGATGAATATGAACCAGAAACGGGATATTTAGGATACAATGTTTATCCAAACGTTATTACACAGATGAAACTTGAAAGAATGCTCGCTCCAAATGGTCCTACTGTAGGTCATCTTGTTCGACCGTCCGATGGAAAGCGTCCTAAAAAGATACTTTTCATTCAATGTGTTGGTTCAAGGGATTTAAACATGCAAGCTTATTGTAGTGCGGGAGTATGTTGCATGATATCAATAAAAAATACGAAATTGATCAAACAACATTATCCTGATTCCGATATAACTGTAGCATATATGGACATCCGAGCTGCTGGAAAAGATTATGAAGAATATTATACAGCATCCCGTAAGGAAGGAATTAGATATATTAGGACAAACATCCCAAGAATACAGGAAGATCCAGAAACGCACGATCTTAAGGTAATCATTCAAAATACATTATCTTATGAAACGCTTAAAGAAGAAAAATATGAATTGGTCGTGTTGTCGTGTGCAATGATCCCATCGAAAGGCGTTGATAAAATTGGTAAGCTTCTAAAGTTGGAGACCAGTCAAGATGGCTTCTTTAAAGAATATCACTCTCGTTTAAATCCGATTGATACGAAAATACCCGGTATAGTTTTAGCAGGCGTGGCTCAAGGACCAAAATCAATTGCGGAGTCTATTGCTCAAGGAAGGGCCGCAGCATCTTCTCTAGCAAGGTTAATGAGCAAGGATACTTTCAAAATACTATTGATTCGTGCTACAGTCCAAAAAGAACTATGTGCAAAATGTGGTGCTTGCGTGCTCAATTGTCCATATAACGCTATTATGGTTGAAAAGGATGGAGCGGTTGTAGATGAAATATTATGCCGGGGATGTGGTTCATGTCTGTCAGCATGTCCATCTGAAGCAATTACTCTTAGATACTATAGAGAACCTCAATATGAAAAACAAATTGATGCTATATTAGAAGAGGTATAAAGAGGTGAAAAAGATTGTCCGATAATGCAATAAAAATTTTAACCTTTATGTGTTGGAAATGAGGATATGGTGCCGGAGATATGGCTGGAACGATTAGAGCGCAGTACCCTTCTACTATACGACCAATTAGGATTAATTGTACGGGTAGAGTGACACCGTCCTTAATAATGCGGGCTATAGGTCGCGGTGCTGATGGCGTCATTGTTGCTGGATGATATGAAGGCGAATGTGATTATGAAACGGGTAATATAATTGCTGCCAGAAATGTAGAATATACGAGAGAAATATTAAAAACGGTAGGATTATCTCCTGAAAGAATTCAGATGTTCCACTGTAGTGCAGCAGAAGGACAGAGATTCCAACAAGAAGTTACCCGCATCTCTAGTATAATAGAAGATTTAGGAACGAATCCATTGAAAGAATCGAAAGCTGAACAAAAAAAGCCTCAAGATATTTGAGAAAATAAAAAGCATAATTAATCCGAGTGAATGATTCTTGTGAGAAAATCTTAGTCACAAGAAGACAAACCATTTGCAGTGGTTTCGGATACATGAAATCCATTTTTAAAATGGTTTCTTTATTTTTAAATTTATTTTTATTAAAAGTTTAGATACTAACATCTAAAATTAATTTTATTTAACATTTTTAATTAACAAAAATAAGATTTGCATTTTATTTTAAATTAAAATTTGAAATTAACCGTGTAGTTCTAATAATTAACCAGGTGAGATTGTTATATGGGTAAAAATGTGCTTACTACTGCTCAAAACATCTTTTTAAAAGCAAAAAAGCTGCATGATGCTTTCCAATTTAAAAAAGCAGCTAAGAATTACCATTCTGCCGGCTTGAATTTCTTAAAAGTAGAAGATTTGGAAAAAGCCGTGCAAAGTTTCATTCTTGGGGCAGAGTCTTATATTGAAGCTAAAAAATTTAAGGAATCAGTTGAATTATTAAGATTAGCAGCAAATATTTATTTGGATATTGAAGATTTTGATAATGCATTCCAAATTTTTAAAGATATTATGAAAATTGTCCCAAAGATAACTGATAATGAGAAGAAAAATAATTTTTACATTTTATTTCCAACTTTATCTTATTTGTGTTTATTTGTAGAAGGCAAGCAAGAAGAAGGACTGAAAATCATAAAAAAATATCAGAAAAATGTAGATAGTGATTTTTTCAAGGAACATTATCTAATTAAATTAATAACTGATTTAACGATTTCTACGAGAAAAAAAAGTGAAAAACACCTGGAAAAAATATTTCATTATTTTGAAAACTTTAAGTTAAAAGAAAAAGAAATTGATCTTTTAAAGAAGGCATTGTTTTTAACAAGGCTTTATTTAAACACGGAATCAATATTATCTTTGGATAAAGAAGTATACACGACAAATGATCTGATTAGAATGACTTTAATCTTAAAAACAAGCCATCTAATGGATACTTGGAATGATATATTTAATAATATTAATATCAACGAGATTGAAATAGAAAATATTGATTATAAAATGTCTGATAATCTGAATATTCATGAAAAGCCAGCACTTCCGATTAAGCTTGACATGAATAAGGATGAAACACTACATTTTGTAATTAAACCCAATTTTCAAAAAGATGGATCTTACATAGGTCCCTTAGAAATTAAATGTAAAATAAATAATAAATTGGTATTCACCCATGCAACAGATGCTGTTCAGCCAAATTTGATATCTCCTCCACCAGTATTAGAAATCTCGATGAGAAATTTAAGAACACCATTAATAGATCAAACTTTTCCTATAGAATTTACTTTACATAATGTAAGCGAGGGAGAGGCAATAGATATTGATGTCAATGTTGAATTTCCTGAAGAAATAAAGATAATGAGAGGCACGATCTCTAAACAAATATACTCCCTTAGACAAAATGAGGAAATAAAATGGGAGTTAAATATCAAACCCTTAGAAGCTGGAGATCACGTAATCATAGCAAGGATAAAGTTTAAGGATCCAGATCAAAATCCAATTGAATTAATAAAAGAATTTCCATATTCAATCAATCTTTAAGACACTCTGTTTTGAATAAGTTTATATTACGATAGGTTCTTTAGGAACATTAGTAACTTGTTCGCATTTTTCTTTTCCTATAATGATATCATCTTCTAATCGAATACCCCATTTTTCCTGCCAATATAATCCTGGTTCGTTAGTATATACCATGCCTTTTTTTAATTTGTACTCATCTGGAACTTTCCAACTTATTGGCATGCCTATATCATGAATTTCAAATCCTAATGAGTGACCTAAACCATGAAAGAAAAGCTTTTTATGATCATACCCTTCTTTTTCTAAAAATTCTCTGCATTTTTTCGCAGGCATGTTATTTTGCACTCCATCGACATAGTATTTTGCAGCTTCTATTTTTGCATCATAGATCGCTTGATAAGCATTTAAAAACTCCTCTGGTGGATTCGATCCCACCCAAAAAGTCCAAGTTATATCAGAACACATTTCATCAATTTGTAAACCAGTATCTATCAATAGTACTCCATTTTCTATCTTTTTTAATGATGTATTATGATGAGGATCAGCGGAATTCGCTCCTGAGGCAATAATGGTCTCAAAAGCAGATCTTCCTAGTCTTGAATATTCATAATCAATTTTTGCTTTTAAATCTCGTTCAGTCATTCCAATTTGAACCCAATCAGGGATTCTTTCCAAGATTTCCATGGTTGCTTTACAAGTCTCTCGTAAATCTTTTAATTCTTGATCAGTTTTTACGCTCCTTAATTCATATAAAACGTTTGCAGCAGAAACAAATTTTATTTTAGGAAAATTTTCCTTTAACCATAAATAATCACCCGCCTTTATATAATCCGCAAAACTTGTGCTTTTTGGGCTTATAATGTTTTCTCCATAATTTAGCGCTACTTTCCCTTTTTTCAGAATTTTTTTTAATTTTTGAATCAAATCTTCATGTGAATTAAAATCCTTTACATCAGCATCTATGTTTTTCTTTGTTAATGATTTTTTAATCATTGGAGCTTCCATCTCTACAGCTAAAATCTCGTGCTTTCCATTAGCTACAACATGAATGTAATGCCGAGCATGAGATTCAACACCTAATAAGAATCGTGAATTGATATCACTATCTTCCACGCTAACAATTAACCAACTATCAATATTTAAGTCTTGAAGTATCTTTCGAGCTTTTTCGAACTTGTTCATGTTTTAATGTAATGGTTTTTAATTTATTAATGTAATTTTCATGAATCGATACATGCAATTTACTTCAAAAAGAATTTAAGGAAAAAAAAGCATGTAATATATACTATAATACACATGAAATGAAAATGGAGTTAACAGTAAAAAAATTAATTTATGAAACGGGAAATAAGAAAGATGTCATACTAAACTATAGAGATGCCAAAAAATTAGGTTTAAATGCTGGAGACAGGATCCGTATAAAAAATGTTCAATCTAAATCAATTGAAAGTAAATCTTGGGTTGCAATTTTAGAAATTGATTATTCTAATTCAATAGTTAAGGAAGGAGAGATAGGAATAACGCTAGATATCTTAGAAGAAAAAAAAAATTTAGAAGAAAATGCAGTAATATCTGTAAAACCTGCTGAACCTCCTGATTCATTTAAATACATACAAGAAAAGATTAAAGGAAAAAAGCTAACGGCACTTCAAATTAATAGCATAGTTGCTGATGTTGTTTCTGGTTCTTTATCTAAGATAGATTTAGCAGCTTTCATAACTAGTGTCTCTATAAATGGTATGGATAATGATGAGATGACTGCAATGACATTAGCAGAGGCTAATAGCGGAGAAATTTTTAATTTTGGAGAAAAAGTTTTTGACAAACATAGTACTGGTGGCGTGCCAGGAAATAAGGTTTCTTTAATAATCGTACCAATAGTTGCAGCTGCTGGGCTTATAATCCCTAAAACTTCCACGAGAGCAATAACCTCTCCTTCTGGTACTGCAGACTCCATGGAAGTTTTAGCTCCAGTTGTCTTTAACTCAGAGGAAGTAAAAGAAATAGTTTCTAAAGAGAATGCATGTCTAGTTTGGGGTGGCGCACTTGACATTGCTCCTGCTGATAATCTTCTAATTGAGGTAGAAAGACCATTACACATGGATCCTATTGGTTTAATGATTCCCTCCATCCTTGCAAAAAAATTAAGCATGGGCGTTAAGCAATTAGTATTGGATATTCCTGTGGGACAAGGAACTAAATTTCCTACTAATAATGATGCTCGCAAATTTGCCTACATTTTTAAAGAAATCGCCACACGAGTAGGAATATCTGCTGAATGTGCTTTAACACTTGCTCATCAACCCATTGGTCACACTATTGGACCCGGTATAGAAGCAAAAGAAGCTTTAACATTATTAAGAGATTATAATGCTGGTCCAAATTCACTCATAGAAAAATCAACAGAACTTGCTGGAATCTTGTTAGAAATGGGTGGTAAGGCTCAAAGAGGCCAAGGTCAAATTCTTGCAAAGGAAATTTTAAAATCAGGTAAAGCTTATGAGAAAATGAAAAGAATTATAGAGATTCAAGGAGGAGATCCTGATATTAAACCAGAAGATATTGAATTAGGACCATACATTAAAGAATTTCATGCTACTAAAGAAGGGCACATCACTGCAGTTGATAATTCAATTATTAATCAAATTGCTAAAGCAGCAGGTTGCCCCCAATCAAAGAAGTCTGGCGTGGAAATCTTTAAAAAACAAGGAGCTAGAATAAAGCAAGGCGATTTAATCTTTAGAATATACTCTGATAATCCTACTAAATTAAATAGAGCCGAGAAGATATATAATTCTACTGGTGGCCCCATAATCCTTGGTGGTATGATGATTGAAAGAATTTAATCTGATTTAAATTATCTTTCGCATTAAAGATATCTTTAATTTTATTAATCAGTATCATTTGAACTGAATTAATTATCTCAAATAATTCATGTTTTATTCCCTAATTATGAAAATTTTATGCGAAAATGCTTTTTTATTAGAAATATTTATCTAAATAAATCTTAATTATTAACAGATAAAAATGAAATTAATAGCAGAAAAAATATATGAAAAGTTAAAAAATTCCGAGATAGATAGAAATTCTGCTATTAATTTACTCATTCATGTTTTAGAAAATTCAGAAAAAGTTGAACAACGATTAGAATGCTTGAAAATTCTTGAATTAATTGATGAAAGCAATGAAGAATTATTTAACATATTAGAAAACATTTTAATCTCTGATTCTAATGCTAAAATTAAGATAAATGCAGCTAGAACAATGAAAAAATTATTTAAAAGTAAAGTTAATGGTCCCTTAATGTGGGCAATCTCAAATGAAAAATCTATTAATTGTCTCATTTCATTCATTTCAATTCTAAGCGACTCGGATGATTATGATGTGAAAGAATTTTTAATGAAAAAATTTGTAGAAATAAGAAATAAAAAATATAAATATAATTTAAAAGATTTAGTTAATGAACAAACCATTAGTGAATTCTCTAATCAAGAATTAGGGGAATTATTGATCAACTATTACTTGATCTCTACCCTTAAATTACATTTTGGCTACATAACGTTTAAGATTGATGAACAGGGCACCATAACTGAATTAGATTTGTCAAATTTAGATATCAAGGGTGTAGGAGTAGATAGAATCTCTACAACTATTAATTCCATTCTCTCTTTATCTTTTCTTAAAAAATTAAATTTAAGTAACAACCAACTGAAAATATTACCTGAAAATATGGAAAAGTCTAGTAGCTTGGAGCATCTTGATTTAAGCTTTAATCAAATAACACGCATTCCACAATCCATTTTAAATATTAGTCATCTCAAAATATTAAATCTTAAATCTAATAACCTTAAATATCTCCCTAAAACTTTGGGAAATTTAAAATATTTAATTTCGCTTGTTTTAAGAGATAATTATTTAAGGAAATTGCCAAATTCGATTATTAATTTAAAAAAGCTGAGACATCTTGATCTTCATCACAACAAATTTAATTCTTTTCCTATTGAATTGAAACCTTTAGAATCTCTTGAAGAATTAGATCTTGGGTACAATAGGATAAATTTTTTACCAGAAAAATATTTAGAATCAATATCATTAAAAAAGTTAAATCTTGGAAGAAATCAGATTAAAGAAATTCCAAATGAGCTGGTTAATTTAAAAAATCTTGAAGATCTTCAATTATATGATAATCAAATATCTAATCTGCCAGATTCTCTTTCTGCATTAAAACATTTGAAAATCTTGAACCTAAGAGGAAATTTGCTTGAATGCGTTCCAGAATGTATCCAAGATTTAAATAACATTGCTGAATTAAATTTAAGTTGGAATAAAATAAGAAAAATCCCTGATTGGATTAATTCTCTTAAAAATTTGGAAACTTTAAACCTATGGGGAAATAAACTCAATGATATTCCCAAATCATTGGAGAATATACCTAATTTAAAGAATCTTTTCTTAAATTTTAATAAAATTTCCCAATCAAATAAAACTTTAAATAATTTAAAACGAAAAAGTATAAACATTACATTATAAGTTTAATAAATTCGATCCATGAATTGTTTACTAATAAGATGAGATGTACTCTAATATGGAAAAAAATGTTGTTGAAACAATAAAAATAAATAAAGAGAATTGTACTGGTTGTAGAATTTGTCAAATGATTTGTTCTCTCACTCATTTTAACAAAATTTCTCTTAAAGATGCTTTGATCCAGATTGATAATCCTTATGATTTAACATTTGAAATTAAATTCCTAGAAAATTGTCTTAAATGTTATTTATGTGTTGATTATTGTTTATATAATGCTCTAGAAAGAATTGAGGAAGAGGGTTAAATATGGAATTGTATGGATATACTGGAAAAATTCTCGAAATTGATTTAAAAGATGAAAGAATATCGGTTAAGCAAGAAAAAGAAGAAGATCTAAGAAAATTTATTGGCGGTTTTGGAATGAATTGTAAATTAGCTGCGGAATACCTAAAACCAAGAATCGATCCTTTCTCTCCTGAAAATGTTATAATTTTAGGCACAGGTCCTTTAGTGGGGACAATAATGCCAGGTTCTTCAAGATTAGTCGGAATCACGAAGTTTCCTGCGACAGGTGCAATAGCAAACTCCTGTGGAAGCATGAGTTTTGGTTTTCACTTGAAACAATCTGGTTATGATCATGTTGTTATAAAAGAAATTTCTGATAAGCCAATATACATTTATATAAATAATGATGATGTAAGAATTTTAGATGCAAGTAATTTGTGGGGAAAAGATATCGCAGTTACAACAGATTATATGTGGAAACATTATGGTTCATGTAGGATAATTGCTATAGGGAGAGCTGGAGAGAATAAAATTAATGGAGCTTTAGCATTAATAGATAAAACTTCCACGTTTGGGCGAGGTGGGCTAGCAGCGGTAATGGGCCATAAAAAAGTAAAATGTATTGTTGTAAAGGGGAATAAAGGCATAAAAATCGCTCAACAAGCAAAATTCTTGAAAAAGTATAAATCATTTATCGAGAGAGTTAAAAATTACCCTCATAGACCCTCTTGGATTGAATTAGGAATGCTTCGCAGCTTGCCCGTGGGCATGATTCTTTCAGCTAAAGGAGAAAAGAAAAAAGCAAGGCAGTGCAATGAAAAGAGCTATTTGAAGAAAATGAAAAAACGACGTATTGCTTGTCCATCATGTCCTATGGCAGATAAAGATATTTTAGAAATAAAAGAAGGAGATTTTGCTGGTCTGATATGCTATGCTTCTTCTGTTATCAATCCATTTTTAATGTTTACCATCGATGGTTTATCTACATATAACGAAGCAATAAAAATTTTTGATGAAATTAATCGAAATGGTCTTGATGGGCTAACAATAACTTCATTGTTCGATTTTATTGGAAGAATGCATTCTAAAGGATTGATTACAGATTCAGATTTAGGATTTGAATGGAAAAATGATTTTGAAACGCTAAAATCTCTTTTAAAAATTATTCTTAACAAAGAAGGTTTTGGAAAAGTTTTAGCAAAAGGTTGGAATGCAATTGTGGCATTAAAAGAAGAATTCGCTGATGAAATACCAGCGATTAAGGGGTTAGATGTGGTTTTTGACCCGCGATTAATTAGGTTAGGAACGATGGAATTTGAGCAAGTTGTTAATCCAAAAGGAGCGCATGTAGCTTCTGGAGGATCTCCCACATATGTGGGGGCGGGAGGCACCCCAGATAAGATGAGAAGGCATTTTGATCGGATGGGTATTCCGAAAGATGCACAGGAACGCATATTTAAGCCTCCAAGAGAAGCAATGGGAATAAATGTAGGAAGGCTTACTAGATATGCAGAAGATTGGTATGCTGTATTAACATCATTAGGTTTATGTGCGAGAGCTCAAATGAATCGCTTTTATAGTTTAAATTCTGTTACTGAATTTTATAGCTTGATTACCGGTTTTGATCTGACAGCTGAAGAATTACGGAAAGCAGCAGAGAGATCATGGAACTTGTTAAGATTGCTTAATTACAAGGAAGGATTCAAAAGAGAAAATGATTCATTTCCTAATGTTTGGTTTAAAACACTAAAATATGGGCCTAATGAATTGAAGATTTATGACTATTATGGCACAACATTAATCACTCCAGATATTGCAAAACAGTTAATATATGATTATTATGATGAGAGAGGCTGGGATATTAAAT
>Ga0190334_1001144_pt1 | contig 11752 bp, 6 predicted proteins | sample 48720478_MG_FD_161270 | JGI IMG/M metagenome (GOLD analysis project Ga0190334, IMG submission 161270) | Hydrothermal vent sediment bacterial communities from Southern Trench, Guaymas Basin, Mexico - 4872-04-7-8_MG | ecosystem: Environmental > Aquatic > Marine > Hydrothermal vents > Sediment ...
TACGGACAGGGAGCAATTCCTAGGGCGCTACAACGGCTTTGATGCTCCCCATGTGGTTGCCAACGGGCAGTCGGAAAATTCCCGGGCACATGGCTGGAGCCCTATTGCTTCCCATATGAAAACTATCCAACTTACCCCTGGGGCCAGCAAAGAACTTGTGTTCATCCTGGGCTATGTGGAAGTCGATGAAGGCAGTAAGTGGGAGTCTCCCGGGGTCATCAACAAACAACCGGCAGAGGAGCTTATGCAGGCATACCAATCCACCAGGCAGGTAGATGAAGCATTCGACGAACTGAGGCAATACTGGAACAGCCTTCTGTCAAAATACCAGGTAAAAAGCGGCGATAACAAGCTGGATACCATGATCAATATCTGGAATCCATACCAGTGCATGGTTACCTATAACATGTCCCGTTCAGCGTCGTTCTTTGAAAGCGGCATCGGCCGGGGAATGGGTTTCAGGGATTCCAACCAGGACCTGATCGGTTTTGTACACATGGTGCCTGCCCTGGCCAGGCAGCGTATTCTCGATCTGGCCAGCACACAGCTTGAGGACGGCGGGGCCTGGCACCAGTATCAGCCACTGACCAAGAGAGGAAATGCCGATATTGGCGGGAACTTTAATGACGACCCCCTGTGGCTTATCCTCTCAGTAACAAATTATATCAAAGAAACAGGAGACTTTGGTATTCTTGATGAAAAAGTACCATTCAATAATGATGAATCCAATACAGCCAGCCTGTTTGAACACCTGAGCAGATCCTTTTCATTCACCCTGAACAATCTGGGCCCTCATGGCCTGCCACTGATCGGGCGTGCAGACTGGAATGACTGCCTGAACCTGAACTGTTTTTCAGTGGTTCCGGACGAGCCCTTCCAGACCACAGAGAACAAAACCGAAGGATCAAAGGCAGAATCGGTTATGATAGCCGGGATGTTCGTGCTCTTCGGCAGGGACTACGTGGAACTCTGCCGGGAAATTGGGTTGGAAAAAATAGCAGAAGAGGCTGCCAGCCAGATCCGGACTATGGAAAAAGCCATCCTGCAATATGGCTGGGATGGCGAATGGTTCCTGCGGGCCTATGATTACGATGGGAACAAGATCGGTTCCTCTGAAAACAGGGAAGGAAAGATCTTTATCGAATCCCAGGGTTTCTGCAGTATGGCAGGGATCGGGCTGAAAGAAGGAAAGGTCCGTACTGCCCTCGATGCCGTGAAAAAATACCTCGATACACCCTACGGACTTGTACTGAATAACCCTCCTTATACCCGGTATTACCCCGAGCTGGGAGAGATAAGCACCTATCCGCCGGGTTACAAGGAAAATGCAAGCATATTCTGTCACAACAACCCCTGGATCATGATCGGGGAGACTGTGGCCGGCAACGGGGATCAGGCTTTTGAATACTACCGGAAGATCTGCCCCGCCTATCTCCAGGAGATACAGGAGCTTCACCGGACGGAACCCTATGTATATTCACAGATGATCGCAGGAAAGGATGCCGTTATACCCGGGGAGGCAAAAAACTCCTGGCTTACGGGGGCGGCTGCCTGGAACTATTACGCCGTTTCGCGCTACATCCTCGGCATCAGGCCGGAATACCAGGGCCTCAGGGTTGACCCCTGCCTGCCTGCAAGCCTGGATGAGATCCGGATCAGCCGGGTCTTCCGTGGTGCCACCTACCACATTCATATTCGGAACGGCGACAGGGGGAAAGGTGTCAAAAGCATCAGGCTGGATGGCAAGCCCTTTGAAAAAGACCTGGTCCCCCTGTTCCCAAAAGGGACCAGACACGAAATAATAATAGAACTCCATTAGACCCGGTATGTTCCGGGTTTATAAAAAAATCTGAACCATGAAACCATCAATGAACCATTTGTTTTTTGGATTAACCGCAGGAATGACACTCTCCCTCCAGGCACAGGATAAACCCAATGTGCTTTTCATTGCCGTGGATGACCTGAAACCCCTTCTGGGATGCTATGGACAGGATTATATGATCACTCCTCACATAGATGAGCTGGCAGGGAATGGTGTGATCTTTACGAACGCACACTGCCAGCAGGCGGTTTCCGGACCTACCAGAGCCAGTCTGCTTACCGGGATGCGCCCTGACTATACCGGAGTATGGGACCTGAAAACGAGGATGCGCGATGTAAATCCGGACATCCTGGCCATGCCGCAGTATTTCAAACAACAGGGCTACCAGACCGTGGCCATAGGGAAGATCTATGATCCGCGATGCGTTGATGAGGATTATGACAGGCCATCCTGGTCTGTTCCCTATGCGAAGAGTGCAAACTACATCTATCCGGAAGCCTACGGCGAACCCGCCTACTCATACTATGCTTCTGCAGAGAGCAAACAGATCGTTGCCAGGCTGGAAGAAGAAGCCCGGGAAAAAGGTATTCGAGAGGTCCGAAACTATGCCATTGAGAAATACAAACCATCCGTTGAATGTGCAGATTATCCTGATGAAGCCTACCAGGACGGACAGATCTGTAACAATGCCCTCAGCTATATGAAAGAAATGGCCGGAAGCGGTGAGCCTTTCTTCCTGGCTGTTGGTTTTAAAAGGCCACACCTCCCCTTCTCGGCACCGAAAAAATACTGGGATCTGTACGACAGGGACAAGGTCCACCTGGCTGAATACCAGAAAGCAGTGAAAGGCGGGGTTGATATCGCCTATCACAAACATGAGGAGCTGCAATCCTATACCGATATCCCGAAGATCGAGTCTTTCTCGGATATATTCACCAAACTGATCCCGGAAGACAAGCAGCGAGAATTGATCCACGGCTATTATGCCTGCGTATCATTCATCGACGCACAGGTTGGTAAACTGATGGCAGAGCTGCAGGAACTGGGTCTTGAGAAGAATACCATTGTCATCCTGTGGGGAGATCATGGCTGGCACCTGGGCGATCATGCCCTCTGGTGCAAACACACCAACTTTGAACAGGCCACCCGGGTTCCCATGATCATTTCTGTTCCCGGGGAACAACCAGGCAGCTATTCCATGCCGGTTGAATTTGTGGATATTTTCCCCACCCTCTGCGATGCCATGGGCCTCGACATCCCTGCACATCTTCAGGGTAAAAGCCTCATGCCTGCGATCCAGGATAAAAATGTACGAATCAAGGATTTTGCGGTGAGCCAGTTCGATCGTGGAAATAATCACGGGTACACGATCAGGACCGACCGGTACCGGTTTACGGTATGGATGAAAGACGACTACCGTACCTGGATGCCCTTCGAGGCAGACCGGGTCCTGGATTGTGAGATGTATGACTACCAGACAGACCCGAATGAGACCCTGAACCTTTACAGGCTTCCCGAATATGAGGGGCTTGTGAACGAAATGTGGGAAAGATTTACCGGTTTCGTAAAAACACAGAACCAGGAACTGGCAGGGGCTGCTCCCGGCAAACCAAAGAAGAAAGAAAAGACCCGGCCCCAAAAAACGGATGCAGGGATTGCGTTCACTGACCCCCTGGATCAAAACTGGCAGGTCAATGTAAGGAAGGGGGCGATTGCTCAATTTACTGTGGAACAGGATGAAGAAAGCGAGGATAATATCCTGCATGTTGTGGTCGACCAGCTGGGCGAAAATCCCTGGGATCTGGGCATGAATGGGAAGGGTTCCATTGCCATGAAAAAAGGCCAGCAACTGGTCCTTCACCTGGAGATGAGCGGACCGGAAGTTAAATTCATTCTCCTGTCTGAAACCGGGGAGAGGGTTATCCAATCTCTTTCCGGCGGGAAAAAGATGAAAAACGAAAAACTTTATTTCCGGGCTAAAAAAACGGATAACTGGAACCTCCGGCTGCAATTCCTGGAAAAAGGAGACTACCGGATCAAGATCCTGGGCATGGAACTCAGGTAGCCTGGATACTTTCTTTGAAATAAGAAGCGTCCGATAGTATTATTCGTAATATATACCAGTACTTATGAAACAGAATATCATTTACCTGATTGCCGGTGCAGGGGTCCTGGGAGCCTGCAGCGGGAACAGGTCTGACCAGACAGAAAACACCTTACCCGGGCTCCGGCAGGTACGCGATGCAACAAAGCGAAATGTCATTTTTATCCTGACCGATGACCACCGTTATGATTACATGGGATTCACCGGAAAGATCCCCTGGCTCAAAACACCCAATATGGACCGCCTGGCCAATGAAGGAGCCTACATGAAAAATGCCTTTGTCACCACTTCTCTCTCCTCCCCCAGCCGGGCAAGTATCCTCACCGGGCAGTACAGTCATGTTCATACCATTGTCGACAACCAGGCTCCCGATCCCGGGAACCTGATATACTTTCCGCAATACCTCCAGCGGGCGGGGTATGAAACGGCCTTTTTCGGAAAATGGCACATGGGAGATGAAAACGATGAACCCAGACCGGGTTTTGATCACTGGGAAAGTTTCAAGGGACAGGGAGAATACTATGCTCCCTCTCTCAATATCGACGGGAAACGGATCAAATATGACAGCAGCACCTATATCACAGATCTGCTGACTGAACATGCGATCAAATGGCTGACGGACAGGGATCCTCAAAAACCCTTCTTTTTATACCTTTCCCACAAAGCGGTACATGCAGAATTTGAACCGGCAAGACGGCACCAGGGCATGTATGCAGGCAAAAAAATCGAAAAGCCTGCCACCTACACCCAGACCATGGATGATACCTATAAGGACCTGAAATGGCCGGAATGGGTCAAGCAACAACGGTACAGCTGGCATGGGGTAGATTACATGTACCATGGCCAGGAGGGGGAATTCGATGAGCTGATACAGCGTTATTGCGAAACCCTGATGGCTGTAGATGAAAGTGTCGGCAGCATCCTGGACTGGCTCAGTGCAAACGGACTGGATCAGTCCACCCTGGTCATCTATATGGGCGACAATGGGTTCAGCTGGGGAGAACATGGTCTGATCGATAAACGTCATTTTTACGAAGAATCTGTCAAGGTCCCACTGCTGGTGCGTTGCCCCGACCTCTTCCAGGGAGATACCACGATCCTGAATATGGTCCAGAATATAGATATTGCCCCGACCATCCTTGCAAGCGCCGGGCTGGAAAAACCGGATTATATGCCGGGTGAGTCTTTCCTGCCTTTGCTGGCCGGGGAGAGCCCAAATTGGAGGAGCCGGATCTACTATGAATATTACTGGGAATATGATTTCCCCATGACGCCAACCGTTTATGGAGTAAGGACAGATACTTTCAAGTTTATCCGTTATCATGGGGTATGGGATCAAAATGAGCTGTATAATCTGATCGAAGACCCGGAAGAAATGGTAAATTTGATGGGAAAGGCAGCCTATGACTCTATCGCCAGAACCCTTTGTTCCGACCTGTTCGACTGGCTTGAAAACAGCGATGGAATGCAAATCCCCATTAAACGTACCGTAAAACATCCCTTCGGGGACTACCGACACCCATTACAGTATTAATGAAATGTTGTTTATTATGAATACAAAAAATTGGATAGTATCCGGAAGATGCCTTGCAGGTATCCTTGTTTTTACCCTGGTGTCCCAATCCTCCCGGGCCCAGGAACTGGTAAAGTATAAGCAGGTGGATACCACAAGGCTCTTCCTGGAAGTCCTTCGTCCCCCGGAGCAACGGGCTGACACAAAATACCCTGCCATGGTCTTTTTCCATGGAGGGGGTTGGAGAAATGGAGACCGCAGCCATTTTGCCCGGCAGGCTGCCTATTTTTCAGAACGCGGAATGGTCTGTTTCCTGGCTGATTACCGGATAGAAAAACGCAACCATACCTCCCCTGTCGAGGCGCTGGAAGATGCGAAATCGGCTATGCGTTATGTCAGGGCCCATGCTGAAAAGTTTGGGATTGATCCCGGCCGGATTGCAGCAGCCGGAGGATCAGCAGGAGGGCATCTCGCAGCAGCCTGTGCACTCGTTGAAAAATACAATGATCCGGGTGATGACCTGTCTGTCAGCCCGGTACCCGACGCCCTGGTCCTGTTCAACCCAGTGATCGATAACGGGCCGGCCGGATTCGGTTATGCTCAGGTCGGGGAAGAATACAGGTTCTTTTCTCCCCTGCATAATATCCGGAGGGGGGCTCCTCCCTGCATCATCTTCCTCGGGACAGAAGACAGGCTTATTCCCGTGGAAACAGCTGAATATTTCAAAAAAGCACTGGAAAAACTGGGGGGGCGTTGTGATCTCATCCTTTACAAGGGACAGGAACACGGGTTCTTTAATTTTAAGAATTACGAATATTTCAAAGCTACTGTACTGGAAACAGATCAGTTCCTGCAGTCACTGGGATACCTTCAGATTGAACCAGAAGCAAATCTTCCACAAAAAAAGTAATCATCTTTGCGGCTGAACCCGAACATATTGCTTCCCCTGTTGCTGGGGCTTCCTGTGCCGGACCAGGCACAGCAAAAAAATGTACTGCTCATTGTGGTGGATGACCTGAAACCCGTGCTGGGATGTTATGGCAGCGAAACCATCCTCACCCCCAACATGGACCGGCTGGCCACAGAAGGTGTATTGTTCCAGAATAACTACTGCCAGAAGGCAGTGAGCGGCCCTTCCAGATCCAGCCTGCTAACCGGGAAAAGACCCGATCATATCCAGGTATGGAACATGAGCTCCCTGATCAGGGATGTAAACCCGGATATCATTACACTGCCCCAGTACTTTAAAAACAATGGCTACGAAACAGCCGGCATCGGAAAGGTTTTTGACCCCAGGAACGTGGACAGCGGGCATGATGCCATTTCATGGACCATTCCCTATACCGCCAACTGGAAATTGCCGCTGGCAGAGGGATACGAGGATATCCTGTTTGGCAGTTACCAGTCACAGGCGGTTCGGGACAGTGTGGCTTATTATTATGACCGGGCGGCAGACCTGGGTTTAACAGGGTCGGCAGCAGAGGATTATGTGAAGGATCATGTCAAACCCTCTGTAGAATCGGCCCCGGTTCCCGACGATGCCTACCGCGAGGGGGCCTTTGCCAACGAAGCCATCCGGTTGTTAAACGAATTCTCGGGAGGGACCAAACCCTTCTTCCTGGCAGTTGGTTTCAAAAAACCCCATCTCCCCTTTGTGGCTCCCCAGAAATACTGGGACATGTACAACCGGGAAGAAATGCCCCTGGCAAATTTCCAGTCCAAAGCCCTGTACAGCCCGGAATGTGCCTTCCATAATTCTGAAGAATTGCGCGGTTACACAGATATCCCCGATTTCAGCAGCTTCAGTAATTATGAAGAGGCGATACTGGATGCAGACCAGCAAAAAGAACTGATCCATGGCTATTACGCCTGTACATCCTATATCGACGCCCTGGTTGGAAAGGTTCTGGATGAGCTGGACCGGCTGGATATGCGAAAGAACACGATCGTATTGCTGTTCGGCGACCATGGCTGGCACCTGGGGGACCACGGACTCTGGGGAAAACACACCAACTTCGAACAGGCCACCCGGGCGCCCCTGATCATTTCCGCCCCTGGCTATTCTACCAATTCCACCTCCTGGGCCATCACCGAATTCCTTGATATTTACCCAACCCTCTGTGAGCTGGCAAACCTGCCCGTCCCATCTGACCTCGACGGAAGAAGCCTCGTGCCCAACCTTGCTGATCCGGTATCACCCGGAAAAAAATTTGCTGTTTCACAGTATTCCCGTGACAGACTCAACGGATACACAATCCGCACAGGACGATACCGGTATACAGAATGGTTTGCCAATGGCTACAGGTCATTCGACCCTTACCTGGAATCGAATATTTCTTATACTGAACTCTATGATTACCAGACTGATCCGGAGGAAACAGAAAACCTGGCCGGGGCGCCCGCCTATTCTGTTTTGAGTGAGGAATTGCATACAGCCCTCCGTGAATTCCTGGAAAACGGATCTATCCCGCTGGGCCGGGAGCTGCCTGGGAATTCGGCCGGCGAAGAATATCTTGTATGCCCGAACCCGTTCTCAGACAGGATCATGTTAGGCACAGACCATGAAGTATCCGGCCCGGTCCTCGTCAGGGTCTACTCCCCGGAAGGAAAGTTGTTGCATCTTAGCAAAGCCATGCCCAGCGAACCAATTGACCTTTCCGGACTTAAGCGGGGCTTGTTCCTGTTGCAGGTCGACGGGATTATGACCCGTGTTGTAAAAAAATAAATGTGACATGGCCAGACCCCTGCTCACCCTCCTGTTGATCTTCCTGTTTCTAAGTCTTCATGCACAGGGACCCAACCGGGAAACAGCATTTCTATTTCTCCAGAAGATGGGGAAAGGGGCCAACCTCATGGCCGCCAAGGTTGATGGGTTTTATTTTGACACCAGGGATGCTGAAATCCTTGTTGAGAACCACTTTACCCATATCCGGCTGGGAGCCAAACTGGATCGATACACAGGCCCGGCACCTGTTTATGAGATAGACCCGGTCCGGCTGAATTATGTCCGGTCCTGCGTAGATATTCTGCTCGACCATGGGCTGATGGTGGTCCTGGATCCCCTGCATCAGTATAATGAAGTATATACAAATGCAGATCTGCCGCGTCTCAGAGCCATCTGGCATCAGATCGCCCTGACATTCAGCCAGCATCCCGTCGAGAGCCTCTGTTTTGAGATCATGAATGAACCCCATGATGATTACAATTTATATGATCTGGTCCATGGCAGTCTGTCTGAGATCAGGTCTGTTCCCGGGAATGAACACCGGATGGTGATTGTTTCTGGTCAGGGCTTCTCAACCCGGCAAGCCCTGATCGATGCGTTCGACCAGGATATTTTCCCTCCGGATGATCCCGCACTCATCGGAACATACCATTACTACGATCCAAGACCATTCACCAATCAGGGCACCATGGGAGAAACCCAGAACTGGGCAGCTAGCGGGGACAGCGATCCGGATTGGGTGGCGGTAACTGCTGCATTCACGGAAGTCAGCACAGCCAATAGCAACTGGGCAGCAAGGAATAACAGCTCTCCCCTTCCTGTGTACCTGGGTGAATACGGGGTGGATAATGCAGCTCCCCTGGCCGATCGCAAAAGATGGCTGTGGTGGATCCGGAACCAGGCTGAATACCAGGGCTTTGCCCATGCACTCTGGAACATGTACAATGACAGCCCTGATTCCAAAGGAATCGGGCCATGGACAAACCTTCAAAAGCAGGATCCTTCAACCAGATACCTCCGGGCCGATCTTGTAGAGACCCTGCTCGCCAGGTATGAAGCCGAGGAAGGAGTCCCGGTTACCGGTTGTACGATTGATGCTTCCCGGACAGATGCCTCTGAAACTGCCATCCGTATGTCACAGGCCGGGGACGCTTTCATGGTGCCGGGGATCTACCAGGGAAAGTCTGGAGATTTCGGGGTTTACCTGAGGGTCAGGAACGAAGGGCCGCTGGCTGCCAGGCTTATACTCAGGTCCCGTAAAGGTGCTGACAGCGGGTTTGGAAATGAAACAAGCTTCGAGATCCCACCAGGTCCGGAAACAGGCTGGGCAACTGTTCAGCACCCGGTATACCTTCCCGCTGATACGGGGGCTGTACTGTCCCTGGAACTGGCTGAGGGAAGCGGGCTGCTGATCGATTTCATAGCGATCAGCCTGGGACAATATTACGAACATTATTTTCCGGGAACCCCTGTCATGACAGGTATGGAGGATCTTCAGGAAAACACCGGTTTCCTGGTCCATCCCAACCCCTGTTCCGGGTACTTCTGGGTCCGGGAGAAGGATGATGCACCCGGCACTTCATTCCGGGTCAGCATCAGCGACCTGACTGGCAGGATCCTCCAGGTCGAAAACATCACCAGTCACGTTCCGTTCCATCTGCAACCCGGCATCTCGCCCGGCCCCTACCTGGTCCAGGTCTGGATTGACGGACAGGAAACTGCACAAGATTTCATACTGATCAAAAAAGAATAACATGAACACAATCATCTCATTATCACCTGGTTTGGTGGCAGCAGGCGGGACAATTCTTCTGATGGGGAGTGGCCCTTCGGCAGGAAAATCGATAACGCCCCCTCAGAAGCGGCCAAATATCCTTTTTATCGTGGTGGATGACTTGAAACCTACCCTGGGCTGTTTTGGAGACCCCCTGGCCCGGAGCCCAAATATTGACGGCCTGGCACAGTCTGGCACGGTCTTCACAGGGACATACTGCCAGCAGGCCGTGAGTGCCCCTTCCCGGGTGAGCCTGTTTACAGGGATGCGCCCGGATTACACCGGGGTGTGGGACCTGCAGACCTTCATGCGTGACGTCCATCCCGATATCCTTACCCTGCCCCAGTTCATGAAAAAGAATGGTTATACCACCCGCGGATTCGGGAAACTGATCCATGGGGCTAGGAACAATGACAGACCCTCCTGGAGCTCACCGGTGATCAAAGATGAGGAACTGGCCTATGCTTCAGGGTACGATTTTCCTGCAAACGGACACTATCAGTCCCCCGAAGCCCAGGAAGTCTACCATGAAGCGCTCCGTAAAAATTTTAACTGGCGACAGACCACTGATCTTATGAAGGAAAGAGGCGTGGCACCTGCTGTTGAATTCCTGGATGTTCCCGATGATGCCTATGCCGACGGTGCCATCGCCAACGCAGGGATCCAGGCATTGGAGGAGTTCAGCAATTCGGACAAACCCTTCTTCCTGGCCCTCGGGTTTCACAGGCCTCACCTGCCCTTTGCAGCGCCGCTGAAATACTGGAACCTGTATGAGGATACGCCCTTCCGGATGAACCCCTTTCAGGAGCACGCCGCCCATTCCCCCGACCTGGCCTACACCACATGGGGAGAGTTACGCAGCTATTCGGATATTCCGGCCAAAGGGGATCTCGATGAAGAGAAACAGATCCAGCTGATCAGGGCCTACTACAGCTGTGTCTCCTATGTTGATGCCCAGATCGGGAAGGTTCTGCAAAGCCTCAAATCACTGGGAATGGCTGATAATACCATCATCATCCTCTGGGGCGACCATGGCTGGCACCTGGGCGATCACGGGCTCTGGTGCAAGCACACAAATTTTGAGCAGGCCACACATGCACCCCTGATCATTTCTGCCCCGGGATATCCCGCCAACCAGCAGACCTCCTCTCTGGCAGAGTTCATTGACCTGTTCCCGACAATCACCGAACTGACCCATCTGAAAACCCCTGCCACGCTCCAGGGCATGAGCCTGGTCCCGCTGCTGAAGGATCCTGCCGGTATGGTAAAAGAATACGCCATCAGTCAGTATCCCCGGAACAACGGGATCATGGGATATTCCCTCAGGAATGACCGCTACCGCCTGACAGTCTGGATAAGCGACGACTATCGCTCTACCCGGTCATTCGATCCCAGGCAGGTAAAAGCGGTTGAACTGTATGATTACCAGGAAGATCCAATGGAAACAGAATCAAAAGCGGACCTGCCGGCTTACCAGGCGGTCCGCGAAAGCCTGATGGAGCAGTTGATGGATTATTTCAAAAGCCAGATCCGGGTGGAGCAGGATCATTGATCCTTCCCCGGCAGCCACCGGCGAATTGCCCGAATAACATCCCTGGTATTTGCCTGAACAGGCACCGACAGGATCTCTTTGCCTGAAAGCCCGCTGAGCGCGGCAGGTTGGGCGGGCACAGGCAGACCATCTTCTTCCTGGTGAATGAATTTTGCCGGGTGGGCCGTTTCCAGAAAGAAGCCCTGCAGGTTGGCATTCAGTTCCAGCCAGGGCCTGAGACCGGCCCATCCGATGGCTCCGTGCAAATCGGCAATGTATCCGC
>Ga0190334_1001145_pt1 | contig 11737 bp, 11 predicted proteins | sample 48720478_MG_FD_161270 | JGI IMG/M metagenome (GOLD analysis project Ga0190334, IMG submission 161270) | Hydrothermal vent sediment bacterial communities from Southern Trench, Guaymas Basin, Mexico - 4872-04-7-8_MG | ecosystem: Environmental > Aquatic > Marine > Hydrothermal vents > Sediment ...
GCCGCGCTCCCCGCAGAGGACCGAGCCGACCGGACAGCCGAGCCCCTTGGAGAGACAGACCATCACTGACTCCGCACCGCGGGCGAGCTCGGCGGGAGGGGTCCCGGTCGCCACTGAGGCGTTGAACAGGCGCGCCCCGTCGAGGTGGACGGATATCCCCTCCGCATGCGCGAGGTCGGCCACCGCATCGGTGTATTCGGCGGTGAGAACGACTCCGCCGCAGCGGTTGTGGGTGTTCTCCAAGCAGATCAAGCGGGTCGGCGGCTGATGCGGATCGGATGGGTTCCTGATCGCCCGCCGCAAGCGATCGATATCGATCGTCCCGTCGGCGAGGTTCGGGACGGGATGCGGATGGATCGAGCCGAGGGCGGAGGCACCACCGGCTTCGTAGAGGAACGTGTGGGCGAGTTCACCGACGATCATCTCATCCCCCCGACCGGCATGGGCGAGGATCGCGACGAGGTTCCCCATCGTCCCGCTGGCGACGAACAGCCCGGCCTCCTTACCGAGCCGGTCGGCCATCCTCTCCTCCAGCTCCCGGACGGTCGGATCCTCCCCGAATACGTCGTCCCCCACCCTCGCCTCGGCCATCGCCCTTCGCATCCCCGGGCTCGGCCTGGTGACGGTGTCGCTTCGCAGATCGATAGTCTTCATCCCTTCCTCCCTTCTCACCGCTCCAGCTTCCATCCCATCTCGCCGATCAGCGGGACGAACCGGCACGGGCCGAGATCGTCCCGGACGTGCCTAGGAGGATGATACGCGATCCTGATCAGATCCTGGTCGTACAGGCCGCCGATCGGCCCGACGAAGATCCCCCCCTCCCGGAGCTGGGCGGTGAGCCGCTCCGGGACGGAGGGGAAGCTTCCGGTGGCGATTATCCGATCGAACGGGGCCTCGTCCGGGAGGCCGAGGGTCCCATCCCCGATCACGAAGCGGATCCCGCTGTAGCCGAGCCGGTTCAGCCTCTCCGCCGCCGCCTCGCTCAGTGCCGCCGATCGTTCGATCGTCCAGACCCTCGCACCCAGTTCGGCCAGGATCGCGGTCTGATATCCCGAGCCGGTCCCGATCTCAAGCACCTTCTCCCCTCCCGAGAGCGCCAGCGCTTCGGTCATCAGGGCGACGATGTACGGCTGGGAGATCGTCTGCCCCTCCCCGATCGGAAGGGGATGGTCGGCGTACGCTGCCCCTCTCCACTCGGGGGGGACGAACTCCTCCCTCCTGACGCGAAGGAACGCCTCCAGTACGCGCTCATCACGGATCCCACGGCGACGGAGATGGTGCTCCACCATCCGCACACGCCGCTCGCAGAACTCGTCCCTTCGGGCCCGATCGCTCATCACCCCATCCTAGCCGAAATCTTCGGATCGACCGACTCACTCCTCGACCGGCTCCTCGAAGTAGTCGCGGATGATCCCCCGCGCCCGCTCGAGATCGCGGGGACGGACCATAATCCGAAGCTTGGCGAGCCCGTCGAGGGAGAACGGGTAGATCGACGCCGGGACGTCCCCGACGAGGTTGACCGGTATCCCGAAGTCCTCGAGGAGCCCCTTTATCAGTTGCGCCTTCGGCTCGCCCCAGACGACGTGGCAGACGACGAGGTCCCCCTCCTGATCCTCTCCGCGCCGGTCGAGGAGGTAATGGACGATCGTTATGCACTGGCTTGTATGAAGCGATCTACCCCCGAGGGAAAGGCGGGGGAGGTCGGAGAGGAGAAGCTCCTCCTCATCGGTGAAGCTCATATGATCGGAGAGGATGAACGCCGGCTGATCCGGGAAATCGAACGAATCCGCCGGTTCGCCGTCCTCGGAGAGGACAACCGGGGTCGCCTCCAACTGATAGAGCCGATCGAGGGCATCGGATAGCGTAGCTCGCGATGCATAGATCCCGGGCGTGCTTTCCACCTCCTCCGCATCGAGGGCGGCCAAGGCGTGCTTGATGAGGGCGGCGGTAGAGCGCTCATCAGGATTCAGTCGTTTGACCAGCTCACCGATGATCCTTATTTGCACGGCGTTCTGGAGGACGAGGATCGTCTCCACGTCCCGCCTGATCCCATGGGAAAGGAAGAGCGAGGCACCGATCGCCCGACAGAGGATGTCGATCCTCCCCGCTCCGCCGGGGAGGTCGTCGAGCGAGAAGCCGGGATCGAGCGGCGCCTTATGTGCGATGACCAGGAATCGCCTCATGGTCTGAAGTCTACCCCCACGGGGCGGGAGGCGCCAAGCCAATACGGGCGGGGAGGGGGTCTCTGTCAGCGGGAAACCGGACGTTCGCTGGTCGAACTGGTGATCCATTTCCGCTATCGGTCGGTCGCGCACCGTAGAGGCGGAGGCCGGTTCGAATTACGGTCGATATGCTAGAAAGAGGAAGCCGCTTGAATGATGAGTCAAACCAATCAGTGATGGCTCTAAGGCCGACAAAGGGGAGTGGACGGTGAACATCCGAGGTTTGCTGATCGCGATCGGGCTGGTATTGGGAGCGTTCATCGTAGCAGCCGGGAGCAACGGAGGAGGCGAATACATCACGGGGAGTTGGTTCGCCGAAATCGGGATCTCGCCCCAGCAGACAAGGCCATTTGACTCGTTCCAATCCACACTCGATGTCGGGCTTCACCTAGACTTCTTGGAGATCTCGAGTATCTCAGACTTCATCTTCGACGGTTGGCTCTGGCAGGAGTTCGACCTCGACGCAGCACTCGGCCCAGTCAGTTTCTCGGGGCAGTTGCTGTTCGAGCCGCAGAGCGGAGCATTCTTGTACGCTCAAGGAAAAGCGGCGCTCTTCATCCCGCCTCTTACCGTCAGCTTGTACGGGGCATTTGTCGGAGCAACCCAAACAGAGCCGGTGAATTATGGATACGTGGTCGATCTATCCGGGGAGATCATCGGCGGGCTTTTCACCTTCGAGAGCACGACCTACTTCGGAGCGGACCTGAGCGGAATCACGTTCACCGCTACGGGAGCCTATACCGATCCCGCGGTGCTGTCAAAGACGTATGAGACCGACCCGACGATCGAACCGATCCCCGCCTGCTTCTGCGGCGAGGAGATGACATTTACCGCGAACGCTTTCGGCTGTGTCGAACTGACGAGCACAACCACTTTTGGGAAGACAGGTTTTGAAAGCGAAGAGATCGAGCTCTCCTTCCTTCATCTATTCGGAATCCCGTTCAACCTCGTTCTTGACTTCACCTATACCCTCCAAACGAAGAGCTACACGTTCTCCCCATCGCTTGAGACCGACTACGGTTGCCTATCCGTGTATACGAACCTCCTCGGAAGCGGAGGGACGATAACCGGGATCGAGATCTACGGGATCAAGTTCAGCGCCAATATAGGTGGGGCATCACTCACCAGTATTTCCAACCTGAACACGTCCGACTACGTCATCACGATCCCGGCCTTCGGCCTCGTCGTCGAGCCGTTGAGCGATGCCATCAGCGAGGGGCACATCTACTACCCCCAAGATTATTGGGAGATCGTCTCCCTCACCGTCGACGTCCCTCCGCTCGGAAGCGGGTTTTCATTCTCAGTCGACACGTTCTTCAGCACTTCAACCGGGCTTCTCTTCGATTGGGGGCAGAGTACGATGGGGGTGACGCTCGCGTTCGGTTCATCCATCCGCATGTCAAGTTCGATCACCGTAGACACGACGGGTTTCACCGCTTGGAAGCTCTCCGTCAGGCTGAACTGGTAGGTGAATCGGTTAGTCATCCTGGCAAAGGGCCGGGGGAGTGGTAATCCCCCGGCCTTCCCTTGAGGGTTGGAGAAAAGGAAACCTGGAGGAAAGTGTGGAGGCGAGCGGATTCGAACCGCCAACCTCTGCGTTGCGAACGCAGCGCTCTCCCGATTAGAGCTACGCCCCCAAAATCACTAGCGGCGCAGGGACTCGAACCCCGAACCTCTCGGATATGAGCCGAGCGCTCTAGACCGGTTGAGCTACGCCGCCTCGTCTGGTTGCGGGGGCCGGATTCGAACCGGCAACCTCCGGGTTATGAGCCCGACGAGCTTCCAGATTGCTCCACCCCGCGGTATCTTCTCTCTTTTGCCGGGAGCGGGAGTCGAACCCGCACGAGGAAACCCTCAAAGGATTTTAAGTCCCTTGCGTCTGCCAATTCCGCCATCCCGGCTTGCTAAGCTCGTTTCCTCGCGTCTGAGCGGGAAACGGGATTTGAACCCGCGACCCCTGCCTTGGCAAGGCAGTGCTCTACCGCTGAGCTATTCCCGCTTAGGCACGACATTATAGCTCCTCCGCTTCTGGGCTTCAAATGCGAAGGGCGGGATTCGAACCCGCACGCCCGAAGGCACTAGCTCCTAAGGCTAGCGCGTCTGCCAATTCCGCCACCCTCGCAAGCCTCTACGGTCAAGCGTATCAGCTGCGAGGGAGGCGTTCAAGACCCCCGATTCCCTCTAGGGAGAGCCGGAGCAGCAATTGCACGGCGACGAACAGCACCCGAACCACCAGAAGAACGGGAAGCACCCGGTCTGGCAATTGCCGACGAACACGAGCGTCGTCTTGCACGCACAGCTCGTTATCGAGGGGAGCTCCTCGACCTCACACGCGTTGCACCAGTATTGGTAGTTACAGGCGCACGGATCGTAGATGGTGAAATAACGGGAGAGCGTACCGACCGACGTGTCGACGTAGAGCATGTACTGCCCAGCGCCAACCGGATTCCCGTCCGCATCCACCTGCGCCCAGGTCCCGATCCAGCTAGAAACAGGGACAGGGGCATCATTGACAGCGTTGTAGATCGTCTGCCCTGCACTGTTCGTGATATGCCAGCCGAGGACAGAAGTCTCCGGACAGGAGCAGCAACCCCACCACCAGATCGTCGAATCCTCGATCTTGAACTGGACCGTCTCCCCCGCTTTGAAGCGCGTCCCGTAGAGCGTCGAAGTGGCCGCAGCTGTGCTGACCGCCACCGCCAGAACCAGAAACACCAACGCAATACCAACCTGTCGCCTCACAGCCCTCACCTCCATTGCTTATTAGCTATACACCCAAAGATCCAACTCCGTTTCACGCAAGCGGGTTGGACGATCGATCATGATCCTTACCTCCTCTTTCCACTATAGCGCGGGCGGCACTGAAAGTGAAACCGCCCACCTCTTCCCACAGTTTTCGTAGTACCCTCCTTTTAAGCACCCGTTCTCCACGCTTGCTCCTGCAATCGATTTACCCCAGCGAGGGGAGACTGGTTCAAATCGGGTGATGAGGGTATCGTGACTGACGGATTCTCAGGGCTATAATCGGGTGACACCACGCGCTAGTGCAGGAGGGGATATGGGAGGCTACCGGATCGCTATGCTCCCCGGCGACGGGGTCGGCGGGGAGGTCTTGGAGGCGGCGAAGCTCGTCCTCGATGCGGTCGGCTTCGAGGCCGACTATCGCTACGGCGACATCGGTTGGGAGTTTTGGAAGTCGGAGGGGAACCCCCTTCCGGAGCGGACGATCGATCTGTTAAGAGAGACCGATTGCTGCCTGTTCGGGGCGATCACGTCGAAACCGAAGGAGGAAGCGGCGGCCGAGCTCGCCCCCGAGCTGCAGGGGAAGGGTTACACCTACTCGAGCCCGATCGTCGGATTGAGGCAGCTCTTCGACCTCCACACGAACCTCAGGCCGTGCAAGGCGTATCCGGGGAATCCGCTCAACCTCCGCGACGACATCGATCTCGTCGTCTTCCGCGAGAACACGGAAGGTCTGTACAGCGGGGTCGAATGGCACCCGCTCCCCGACGACGTCCGTCGTGCCTTCGATACCCATCCGAAGATGGCCCGTTTCCGGGATGTTGGGAACGAGGAGATCGCCGTATCGGCGAGGATATTCACGCGGGAGGGGTGCCGGCGGATAGTCCGGAGCGCGTTCGAATACGCGAAGGAGCACGAATACCCGACCGTGACCGTCGTAGAGAAGCCGAACGTGATCCGCGAGACCTCCGGGTTGATGGTGCGTGAGGCGCGGGCGATAGCCAAGGAGTACGACGGGATCGAACTGTGGGAGACGAACGTCGACGCGATGTGCATGTGGCTCGTCAAGAACCCGCAGGATTATGGGGTACTCGTCAGCTCGAACATGTTCGGCGACATCATCTCCGATCTCGCCGCCCAGATCGTCGGCGGGCTCGGTTTCGCCTGCGCAGGGAACATCGGGGACGACTACGCCGTCTTCGAGCCGACGCATGGGTCGGCCCCGAAGTACGCCGGCCTGAACAAGGTGAACCCGATCGCCACGATCCGTTCGGCGAAGATGATGCTCGATTACCTCGGCGAGCGGGGACGCGCCTCCAGGATTGAGAGGGCGGTCGCCCGCGTGATCGGCGAAGGGCGGGTGCGGACCTATGACATGGGCGGAACCGCCTCGACGACCGAGATGGCGGAGGCGATAGCCGCCGCGGCGAAGGAGGGTTAGATGACCGATTCGATCAGCCGGAGGATGGCCCGGTTCGCTCTCGACTTGACCTACGATCAGATCCCCGAACCGGCCCGTAGGGAGGCGAAGCGGTTCCTCCTCGACTCGATCGGGTGTGCGCTTGCCGCGCTCGATCACGAGGACATGGTTCAGGCCTACGAATATGTCCGCCGGCTCGGCGGGACCGAGGAGGCGACGATCATCGGGCACGGGACCAAGACGAACCTCCCGAACGCCGCCCTGATGAACTCACTCCTCATCCGGGCGATGGACTATAACGACATCTACTGGGTGAACGACCCGTCCCACCCCTCCGACATCATCCCGGCCGCCCTCGCCCCGGCCGAGTTCAGAGGGCTGTCCGGGAAGGACTTGATCGTCGGGATCGTGATCGCTTACGAGCTTGAGATGCGGCTCTGCCACGCCGCCGAACCCGGGATCCGGGAGGTCGGCTGGCACCATGCGAGCCTGACCCAGTTCGTCAGCCCTCTCGTCGCCGGGAGGATGCTCGGCCTGAGCGAGGACGAGCTCGTCGCCGCATGCGGGATCTCCGGTTCGAGCCACTTCACCCTCGGCGGGGTCGTCGCCGGACACCTGACGAACATGAAGAACACCGCCGATCCGATGGCGACCGAGGCCGGGGTCCGCGCCGCCCTCCTCGCCCGGACCGGGTATTCCGGGCCGGTCGAGGTGTTCGAGGGGAAGGAAGGGGTCTTCGAGGTGATCGGGAACGTGAAGTGGGATCCGGAGAAGATCCTCTCCGGACTCGGTGAGGAGTTCCTGATCACGAGATGCGGGTACAAGGCGTTCCCGACCGAGGCGTTGACCCACCAGCCGATCACCGCCGTCCTTGAGCTTGTGGCCGAGAATCGGATCGACCCCTCAGAGGTCGAATCGGTCCTCGTCGAGACGACGACCCGCGGGGCGGACATCCTCTCCGACCCGTCGAAGTACGAGCCGCGGACGAAGGAGACGGCCGATCATTCCCTTCCCTACTGCATCGCCGTCGCCATCGCCAAGGGGAACGTCCTACCATCCGACTTCACCGAGGAGGCGCTCGCCGACCGGCGCGTCTGGGATCTGCTGCCGAAGATCAAGGTCATCGCCGACGAGGAGATCGACCGGCTCTTCCCGGCTGTCAAGCGGGCGATCGTCACGATAAAGACCGTCGACGGCCGGTCGTTCACCAAGGTCGAGGATCACGCCAAGGGCCGAGCGGAACGCCCGTTAACAGACTCCGAACTGATCGATAAGTTCAACGCCAACGCGCATTCGTTCGATGAGAAGGGGCGCGGGCTGATCGTCGAGGCGACCCTCGACCTCGAGCGGCTCGAAGATGTCAGCTCATACATGAAGCTCCTGGTCAGGTGATCGGGGGGAAGGTCGTCGCCGGGATCGTCTGGGATCGGGAAGGGAAGAGGATCCTGATCGCCAGGCGCCGTCCCGGGGACGAGCACGGCGGGGCCTGGGAGTTCCCGGGCGGGCGGGTCAAGGAAGGGGAGAGCGAGGAGGAGGCGCTCGTCCGCGAGCTCGAGGAGGAGCTCGGGATCCGGGTCGAGGTGATCGCCCCCCTCACAACGGTGAGGCACGAATACCCCGGCGCTCCGATCGCGTTGCACGCTTTCATCTGTCGGCACGTGCGCGGCGAGCCTCAACCGATCGAATGCGCCGCCTGGCGGTGGGTCCCGCTGGACGGGCTGGCGGCCGAGCGGCTCTCCCCACCGGACAGGAAGATACTCCCATTGATCGAGCCGCTAGAAGGTGACCTCTAGGGCGATACCGAAGCTGATCATCCTCCCGAACGTGTCGGCCTGGATCAAAAGGACGGCGGTATCCGAGAGCTTCAACCGGAGCCCGCCGGCGAGATGGTGCCAGACCTCAAATGGATCGGCGCTGAACGGGAAGAGCGGCCGATAGGAGATGAAGACCGGGAACGCCTTCACGTTGCTGTCGAGAAAAACCTCCAAGAACGCCCCCCAACCGGCGAGCTCCGCCGCCGACCCACCGCCGAACCCGAAGGCGAGTGAGAAGGAGTCCGGCTCGTCGAACAGCGAGAACTTGAGGTCCCCGACCGCGCCGAGCCAGCTCGGTTCACCGGTCTCCAGCGAGACCATCGCCCCGCTCTGGAGGCCGAAATCCACCTTGTCGCTCAGCCCGAAGGTGAGCCTCGCCTGCGGGGTGATGAACCAGTTGTAATCCTCATCGATCTGAATGTTGAGTAACCCTGAACCTATCGTCAGGGCGACGTTTCCCGCTCCGACCGTCTTCGCTGTCTGAAAGATGTTGAAGAAACACCCGCTCAGCAAGACCGCAGAAGAGACCACCGCAACCACCAATATCGACTTCCCTCTCTTTCGCATCCCCGATCCCTCACTTTTCGTGGTAAACTGACGCCACTGTGCCGTACTTTCGCGCCGCTGTCAACTGCTAAGGATCGGAAACCAGGGGAAGAAGGTCCGTGAAGAAGGAGGGATTGTGAGACAGAGAGGTTCGATCGGGCTCGTTATTCTCAGCTTGGTCTTCCTATCGATCGGGGTGATCGGCTCCACTCCGAGGTCGCTGATCGAGGAGGCGGATCGCCTCTACGATCGCTGGAGCGGCGGATTCGACCTCTCATCCTACGGTGAGAACCTGAGGGAGGCGATCTCACTCTATGAAGCGGCCCTTGCAGGTCTTCCCGAGGAGAGCCTGCAGACGCGCGCTTACGTCTTGAACCGCCTCGCCCGCGCCGAGTTCGAGCTCGGGTTCGCCTACCTGACCGATCGGGACGAACTCGAGGCCGCCTATAGCAAAGGGAAGGACTACGCCCTCGCCTCCCTCAGGCTCGATCCGGCCTTCCGCGAGACGGAGGAGGAGAGCTTCCGGGCGGCCCTTTCGGGGGCGAACGACATCGACGCGATATTCTGGTACGGGAACAACCTCGGTCGCTACCTCGAATTCCATCCGCTGACCGCGATGAGGGGCGGGATGAAGGACGTTCGGGCCTCGTTCGAGCGGGCGATCGGGCTCGATCCCGGCTATCTCGACGGCGGTCCGTGGCGGGCTTTGGGATCGTTCCTTGCCCAGATCCCATCCGCCCTCGGAGGGAACATCGATCGGGCCGAGGAGGCGTTCCGAAGCGCGATCTCCCTCGGGGCCGGCTACCTCGAGAACAAGGTCGATCTCGCCGAGTACGTGATGAAGCCCAAAGGGGATACGGAGGGGTTCTGCTCCCTGCTCAGAGAGGTTCTGGCCGAGGCGGACGACCCTGAGGTGATCGCCCGCTGGCCGCTCTACAACACCCTCGCCGTGACCCGGGCGCGGGACCTCCTCGCCGACGGGTTGTGCAACTGAGATTTGTCCATCCCTGAGCGGGATGGTATGATTTGAGGGTCGTTTCAAGGGGGGAGAGATGGCCGGGCATTCCAAATGGGCGAACATCAAGTACCGGAAGGAACGGCAGGACAAGAAGCGCTCCCATCTGTTCGCCAAGCTGATCAAGGAGATCACCCTTCAAGCACGAAACGGCGACCCTAATCCCGAGAACAACCCCGGCCTCGCCCAGGCCCTCGAACGCGCCCGCGCCGCGAACCTCCCCAAGGAGAACATCGAGCGGGCAATCAAGCGGGCGACCGGAGAACTCGACGGGGTAAGCTACGAGGAGGTAACCTACGAGGGGTATGCCCCCGAAGGGGTAGCGGTTCTCGTCCGCGCGGTGACCGACAATCGGAACCGGGCGGCGGCTGCGATCCGCCACATCTTCAGCAAGCACGGGGGGAGCATGGCAGCGGCGGGGAGCGTCTCTTGGCTGTTCGAACGGCAGGGGGTCGTCGTCCTCTCCGACCTCCCGGTGGGCCTCGATCGCGACGAGCTTCTGATGTCGCTGATCGAGGCCGGGGCCCAGGAGATGGACGATCAAGGGGAGACGATCGAGATCACGTGCTCCCCGGCGGATCTCACCAGCGTGGCCGAGGCGGTCCGAAAGATGGGTTTGACCCCGATCCGTTCCGAACTAACGATGGTCCCCAAGAACACGGTCCGGGTGGAGGGCCAAGCGGCGGCCAAGGTGTTGAAGCTGATAGAGGCCCTCGACGAGAACGAAGACGTTCAGGAGGTCTTCGCCAACTTCGACATCCCAGACGAAGTGTTGGAGAAGATCGACGTATAACACAAAGGAGGAAAGGCATGAGGAAGACGGTGGTGGCGTTACTTGTCCTAGCGGGGCTGTTGGTCCTGGCCGTGGGAGCGGTCGGTGCGGACAACGACGCGTGGATACCTGGGCTGGCCTCATTCGTGATCCCCGGCCTCGGACAATTCATCAACGATCAGGTGGATAAGGCGTTCCTTCACTTCGGGATCGCGGTGGCGATAGACTTCGGGGCGTACTACCTCACCACGCTCCTCCCGTACAACTACTACAGTTACCCGCTCGTCGGGTTGGCCCATCTCGGCTGGGCGCTGTACAGCGCCTACGACGCCTACTCGGTGGCAAAGGAGGAGAACTTCACGCTCGGGTTCACCGAGAACGGGTTCGGCTTCTCCTACAGCTTCTAACTGAAGAAGAGGACGAGACTGAGCGCGAGGAAGAAGAGGACTTCGGCAAGTCGGAACTCGCCCTGGCGGAGATCCACCGGGGCGGATTTCGTTGGAAGAAGCTCATTCCTGACCAGATGGACCCCGCCTTCATCCACATCGACGAGGAGCCTTCCGAGATAGTGCCCGAACGCCCCTGACTGGACGATCAGCGTATCGCCGACGACGACCGGATCCGGCGTCTCCTCGTGCGAATGTCCGGTTACGAAGACGTCGACATCGGGAAGAACAGCGGCGATCCGCGCCGCCTCGACCACCGGAAGGTGGGCGACGACGACGATGAGATCGACCGATCCTTCAAGCTCAGCGATCTCCTCCCTCAGGGCGACCTCGGGTGCGATGTAGTCATACCACGGGTAATCGCCGAAGGGGAAGTACTCATCGGTTATAAGGCCGATCGACAGGATACGCAGTCCGCCGCGCTCGATGATCTTGGATCCGACAAACGGAGAGTCCCACCCGAACGCCGGCTTCAGGTTCGCACAGAGGATGGGGAAGGCCGCCTGTTCGATGAGTGCGTTGAGGCGCCTTTTCCCCCAATACAGCTCGTGATTCCCGAGGGCCATCGCGTCATAGCCGAGGTGGTTCATCCACGCCACCATCGCTCTGCCCCCCCAGACGGCGTATATCGGGTTTCGGAAGTCCTGCCAACCGTCTCCGGCATCGAGGAGGAGGGTCGGATAGCCGTCCTTCCGCGCCGATTCGATCAGCGAGGAGAGGGAGGCCATCCGGGCGAACCTGAGGTGAATGTCGTTCGTGT
>Ga0190334_1001148_pt1 | contig 11721 bp, 10 predicted proteins | sample 48720478_MG_FD_161270 | JGI IMG/M metagenome (GOLD analysis project Ga0190334, IMG submission 161270) | Hydrothermal vent sediment bacterial communities from Southern Trench, Guaymas Basin, Mexico - 4872-04-7-8_MG | ecosystem: Environmental > Aquatic > Marine > Hydrothermal vents > Sediment ...
AGAGGAAACATCTTCTGATAAAATAATTGGTAAACTTGAACGGCAACTTGTTCAACAAGAAGAAAACATAAAAAAACTAAAACAACAAATTGAGTTGAAAAAACTTGAAGGAGATCTTATCTATCTTAACTACCAGATAATAGAAAATCTTTTAAAAGATATCAAAAAAATTTTAGAGTTAAAAGAAAAGGAAGAAGAAATCAAGAAAATCAACGAGCAGGATATTGTAAAAGTTTTTGACCCTGTGAAAAACCTTCTAATTGTAAATCTTAAAGATAGCTCTGGTAAAAATTTTGAGATGAAACTTAATTTCAGGAAATCTACCTCTGAGAATGCTCAGAAAGCATATGATGATCTGAAAAAGTTTAAAAACAAACTTAGAGGTGCTGAGAAAGCTGCTGTTAAAACCAAAACAGAGCTTAAACATATCACGAAAAAGAAAAAACTTGAGGGAAAAAAACAAGAGAAACTAGATAAAAAGATTGAGAAAAAAGAAAAAAAATTCTGGTTTGAACGATTCCGTTGGTTTATCTCTAGTGAGGGAAATATTGTTATTGGAGGTCGTGATGCAAAATCAAACGAGTTAGTTGTTAAAAAATACCTAAAAGAGGGAGATCGTTATGCTCATGCTGATGTACAGGGTGCGCCCAGTATAGTTGTTAAAAGTAGAAACATCCATGATGAAAAAATAGATATATCTAAGAAAACCCTTGAAGAAGCATGTATTTTTGCAGCATCTTTTAGTAAAGCCTGGAAACAGTTTGCTGAGGCGCAGGCATACTGGGTTTTACCTGAACAGGTTAGTAAAACAGCTCAGAGTGGAGAGTTTGTGCCACATGGCGCGTTTATCATACGTGGTAAAAGAAACTACTGTAGATGCAAACTTGAAGTTGCAGTTGGAAAGATCATGATAGATGACGTTTCAAAGGTTATGTGTGGTCCAACAAGTGCTGTTAAAAAACATACAGATCAGTATGTTGTTTTAGTACCAGGGGACACAAAAAAATCTGATGTTGCTAGGATACTCAGTAAGGTTTTTAATGTAAGCGTTGATAGTTTAGACCGTGTTTTACCTCCTGGTGGTATAACAATCATAGATGCTGTAGGTGTTAAACTATGAAAGTTTTATTCAAAGATCTTAAACATGGTGAAATCAAACTCGTACCAGAGAACCTTGATGATATATGGCATCTATACAACATCATAGAAGAAAACGATCTAGTCCGAGCAGTTACTTTCCGCACAGATGAACAAAAAGATGATAAAAAACGCTCTAAAAAAGCTGAGAAAAAACGCATGAAACTAGGAATCCGGGTATCAGAAGTGAAATTTCATGAGTTCTCAGATAGATTACGAATCCATGGCATCATTGAGGAAGGACCACAGGATCTAGGTTCTTTTCACACGCTTAACATTGACGCCGATAAAATGGAACCAATCACCATTATCAAAGAAAAATGGAAGGATTATCAGCTAAAAAGAATAGATGAGGCAGTAAAACAACGTAATCAGCCAATACTTGTTTTTGTTTCCCTTGATGAAGACAATGCAACAGTTGCAATACTCAGACAAAGTGGCATACAGTGGATAGCCGATATAGATTCAAAACGATCAGGCAAAATGTATGAAAGCAAGGACACACAGAACGAATATTTCAGTGAAATACTCCAGGTTGTTAAAACAAATAAAACACAGGCGTCTCCTCTTATAATTGTAGGACCTGGATTTACCAAGGAACATTTCCTCAAATATGGAAAAGAAAAAGAACCAAACCTGTTCGAAAAAACATTTATCCATGCAACAGGACATTCCGGTATGAACGGAATCCAAGAAGCAATAAAAACAGGTATTGTAAAACAAATCACAAAAGAAAACCGTGTTGTACTTGAAACCATGATAGTTGAAAAACTATTCGAAGAAATCAAAAAAAACGGACTTGTAACCTATGGAGCTGAAGAAGTAAAAAACGCTTTACAGCAAGGTGCAGTTGAAAAACTAATTATAGCAGATAAAATAGTTAGAACACCTCAAGGTGAAGAGCTGCTCAGGGCTGCCAAAGAAAACAACAGTGATTTTATAATAGTAAATACTATGAACGAAGCAGGTAAAAAATTAGAAGGGATAGGTGGCGTTGCGGCCCTATTAAGATTTAAAATATAGATAGTTTTTAGTTTTTACCAGAGTAAGCCATTGGTGCCCAGGTTTGAACACCCATATAGCTCCCCTCATTGTTTGTGCTATCACTATCAGAAGAGGACGTACCGTATTCTTGAAGCTCTGGATAGTAGTAATCATATGTTATTTCAAGAGTGAAATCATTGCCTTTGTCTCTAAGATAGTTAAGTAGTTTTATTGGTCTGAGAGATAAGAGTTTTTCTCCAACAACTACCTGTACTTCAAAGTCAAAAGAGATAGTGTTCATACCATCATATTTCTCAAGGAGAACACTTTCTGCTTCTGTTTCACTTTCAACATCCTCTATTATTTCATCGTTTGGTTTACTGTAAGCTATGAAGCTAAGTGTTTCATTGCCGGATCCTGTTGCAGAATGAGTTTTTGATTCCCCTATGGATGAGTTAACAACTGCTGTTAATGTGTCTTGGCCTTTTCTAAACAAGGCAAATTTAGTTACAATGTTATCCTCCCAGGTTATATGAACATCGACATTTATTATAACGCTACCGGGTTCAAGCGCTTCTACAGTGAACTCTCCAGTAAATGGTTCTTTTTTGCTAGCAAAACCAGTAATATCTGCTAGTTTACCAGATGCTGAAATCCATTCAACACTGTACTGTTTCGTCTTTTTAATAGGTTGTTTAGATCCTTCGTTTTCCCCAGATGTATAAAAAACGATTCCAACTGCGGCTACAATAAGGATTATAACTCCAACTACTGCTATTATTTTATCTGTTTTTTTCAAATTCATTATGTCACCCAACATTTTTATTTTATTAATTCTATTTTTCTATATTTATAAGTATGTTTTCCCCTTTATAAATTTTTCCTATTTTTTAATATATATTATTATTCTAAAGATAAGATAACAATAAAACATTATTAAATTTTTTGTTTATTATAATTTTCAAAGTACCACAGGAAGCATACTGCCACATTTTGAACATTTACCATCAACCAAACCATTTAAACTAACACGATATCCTATTCTCTCAATACATAAATTCCCACAAACAGGACAATAAGTATTGTCATAATCTCCACCGGGAACATTCCCCAGATAAACAAAAGAAACACCAGCCTCCTTAGCAGCATCATAAGCTCTCAACAGCACATCCATTGGTGTAGAAGATACATCCTGCAGCTTATAATCAGGATGAAAACGAGAAAAATGAACAGGAACATCCTTATCAAGTTTATCAACAACCCACTTAGAAAAACGTTTAACTTCATCCACTGAGTCATTATAACCAGGTATCACCAAATAAGTAAGCTCAAGATGGATACCTAGTTCTTTTGCAAGCTCACAAGTTTTTAAAACCGGTTCGAGCTTAGCTTTACATACCTTACGATAGAACTTATCTGTGAACGCTTTAATATCAACATTCATAGCATCTAAGAAACCAGATAACTCCCTTAACGGATCCTCAGATATATACCCATTTGTAACATACACGGTATACAAACCATCCTTTTTAGCAAGCCTAGCAGAATCAAAAGTAAACTCATACCAAATAGTAGGTTCATTATATGTATACGCGATACCTTCACAGGCATACTGTTTAGCCAACAAAACAGTCTCCTCAGGGGTAAGTTCCCTAAGATATGGGAAGCTCATATCAGCTGTTGAAATACTATAATTTTGACAATGAAGACATTTAAAATTACAACCAATAGTCCCAACTGAAAAAGCCTGTGTACCAGGGTGAAAATGATATAACGGTTTTTTCTCAATTGGATCAGAAGCAACAGATGAACAAGAACCATAAATCAATGTTTCCAATTTACCATCGTGATTTCTTCGAACACCACAAATCCCAGTTTTATCATTTTTTATTTTACAGTTATGAGAACAAATAACACATCTAACATATTCATCATCTAGTTTCTCCCAAAACCTTGCTTCTTTTATCATCCTAATAGTATCTCAAAAATACAAAACCCTAATTAAGTTTATTCCCCAAGGTTCAAACCCTTCATACTTCTTAAAAATCCTTTACCAGGATACTGGTCATTTATCTGCGGCTCCATTCTACTAAACTCTTTTAATTCAGAATCCGTCCTTAAAACATAACGAGCATAATAAAAAGCCTCTTCAACAGATACCTTCCCATCTTTGAAAAAAGAAAATCTTGGATGACGTCCAGTATCGCGGAAGCCAGCTCTAAAACCATCTGCATCACCAGTTTTAATACCATTAAACCACAGAAGAGAGAACAATGGACCCTTCGTTGTACTAGCATAACCTGTTCTAAACTTACTAGAACCAGCGATAACAACACGTCCAGGACGTGGAATCTTTGATCTAAGAAGGAACAACGTTGGAAAATCATAAATTGTTCTATCAGCAAAACCGCCACTGAAACAAGAATCAACAAAAACACATGTTTTCTTTGATTTAAGATTTGAAAGAAGAACCCCCAACTCACGATCCTCAATTGTTTCTCCATCCCATAGATAAACCGCACTTTTATCAAAAACCTTGTCACCAGTCAAAGTATTTTCACTATCACCAGAACCATGGCCAGATAACCATATAAAAACCTCACTATCATCAAATTGATTTGCTTGTTCTATAATATTCTGTATAGTAGAAACAACGTTTTTCTTGTAAGCACCAGCATAAGTTATATCATACCTATGATACCTCTGCATCAATGATTTGATAGGCTTACCAAAACCATTATCCTTACGGATATATCCATCATCAAACAGTATCACTATATTAGAAGTAGGAAAACCAAAGTTTTCAATGAAATACTCAGCCATCTCCTCAGCCAGATACAAACCACCATTACCAAGTTTACTCTCATTCTCAACAGGGAAGTTTGCAGCTAATACAAAAACAGCCCATTTATGAGCATCTGATTCAACAATCTCAGGGTTAAAAACATTCACATTTATTGTTTTTATCTCAGAATAATCAGCTCCATCCCATGCACGAACACTGATAGTATAACTCCCATCATCAAGAGAATAGGTATCCCACTCATATTTCCAAAGAGTTGTACCCTCAGCCTCTTCCCAGACACCACCCTCAACCATCACCTCTACTTTTTTCAAGGTTTTATCACCATCAGGATCAGATGCGAAACCAGAGATCTGAACAATCTTAGAAACATCATCACCATCAGAAGGATAACTTATACTAACAACAGGTATATAATTCTCCCGTTCTTGCTCCTCAACACAACCTGAAAACAAGGGTATAATAATGCAAATAACCGCAATCAACGCTAATGTTTTCTTTCTCATTATAAGTATAATCTTATTTTTTTAATATATAATACTATCTTTACATTTCTTATCATAAAAACGTAAAAAAACCAATACCCTCAAAAAGTTTATCACAATGATAATATTTCCAGAAACACAACATTGGGGGAAAAACCTTTGAAAAAAATGACATACGCCAGCAGTGGAGTAGACATTTTCAAAGAAGAAAAAGCAATAAAAAAACTAATATCAACTGTTAAGTTTAAAAGAAAAGGTTTTGGAAAACCATTAGGTGGACACTATGCGGGAATGATAGATTTTGGAGAATACGCTCTTGTACTGTGCACAGATGGGGTTGGCAGCAAAGTAATCATAGCAAACAAAATAAAAAAATGGGACACAGTGGGAATTGACTGCATAGCAATGAATGTAAATGATGCAATATGCGTAGGAGCTGAACCTTTAGCATTTGTAGATTACCTAGCAATTGATGATCCAAAACCAGAAATAACACAAAAAATCGGTGAAGGATTACAGAAAGGAGCGGAAGAAGCAAATATTTCAATTATAGGAGGAGAAACAGCATCATTACCTGAGTTAATCAATGGTTTTGACTTAGCAGGAACCTGCTTAGCCTATGTAAAAAAAGAAAACATCATCCTTGGTGATAACATAAAACCTGGTGATAAAATAATAGGTTTGAGTAGCAGTGGCATTCATTCCAATGGTTACACACTTGTTAGGAAAATCATAGAAAAAAATGGATTCTCATACATGGATGAGTTTCCCAATAACCCATATCCTGGTAAAACAATAGGTGAAATCCTACTAACACCAACTAGGATATATGTAAAAGAAACCATAAAGCTCCTCAAAAATATCAAACCCAACGGTATTGCTCATATCACAGGGGGTGGGTTGCGTAATCTTCCAAGATTAAACAAAAATGTAAAATATGTGATAGATGACCCATTTGAGCCTCAACCTGTTTTTGATTTACTCAAGGAATATGGAAACATAGATGATAAAGAAATGTATCAAACTTTTAACATGGGAATGGGATTAGCATTTATAGTTTCAAATGATGATGCTGAAGATACAGTTAAAATTCTGAAAAAAAATTCTAAATCAGAAGTAAAAATTGTTGGTAGAATAGAAAAAGGTAAAGGTGTTGCGTTCAAAAAACTTGGATTAAAATTCTAGCAACATCTGCTATAACATATCTTCAGTTTTTATAAAACATCTATCTAGAAAAAAAGATAGCGGGGAGTGGATTTGAACCACTGATCTACGGGTTATGGGCCCGTCGGGATCTCCTGACTACCCCACCCCGCTATAAATATAACGGAATTAGACACATACTATTAATTAACTTTTTGGGAATAATGTTTCTTATACTTAAAGTTAATACCTACTATCTTTAACAATTAACAAAATAGACCCCACCTACCAAGGATGATTATAACTAACAAACAAAAATATTTTAAACCAATTCACAAATTGAGATACAGGAGGTAAAATAGAAGAATGGGTATTCAAACACGTCTTATTAAAAAAACAGCTAAGAATCAACAGGTTTGCACTAACTGTAATTCTATCATTCCAGTTGGTAAAGTTTACCATCTCGAGGAAGGGGTTAACCAACATCTCCATTCCCTTATCGCCCGTCGTTTTTGCTCTGATTGTTATGCGAAATATGGAGAAAAAAAACTTTTAACAGGGAATGAATAAAAGATTTCCTCTTCAGTGAGATTTCAAAAAGGTTTTTCTATTGTTTTATATATTAGTGCTTCTCACATATCTGCAGGGGTACCCGAGCGGTCAAAGGGGCAGGGCTTAGGACCCTGTGACGTAGGTCTTCGAGCGTTCGAATCGCTCCCCCTGCACTATAACCCATGAAAATCATCGCGTTTGCAGGTATGCCTTTTTCAGGCAAATCTGAAGCTGTAAAAATCGCAAAAGAACTTGGTATCCCAGTTGTACGTATGGGTGATATGGTCTGGGAGGAAGTAAAAAAACAAGGTTTAGAGATCAACGATGAAAATGTTGGTTTTATTGCTAATAAAATGCGAGAAAAACATGGGATGGATATATGGGCCCGACGTACAGTTGAAAAAATAATATCGATGAAAAATGCTGATAAAATTGTCATCGATGGAGTGCGTAATTTTGAGGAGATTGATTTTTTTAAAAAAATGCTCGGATCAGATTTTGTAATAGTCGCTGTTGAAGTATCAGACGAAACACGTTATAAACGTGCTATGACTCGTGGTCGTGAGGACGACAGTCTTGATTTGGAACTTGTAAAAAAACGTGATGAAAGAGAAATCAGCTGGGGTCTTGATCGGGTTATAGCCTCTGCAGATATTGTTGTTTCAAATGAAGGAAGCATAGAAGAGTTCAGAAAAAAAATTAAAGATATTTTAACTAAGATTTGATTTTTTAAACGATAACCTTATCAAGGTTTTTTCGTATTTCCAGCCGCGGGGTTTTGTTTATGTACGAAGCAAAGGTTACAATTGGTCTTAAAAAAGGAGTTTCTGATCCTGAAGGAGCTAACACACTAAAAGCACTTAAACTTCTTGGTTTTAATAATGTGAAAGAAGCAAAAATGATACGTATTGTTGATCTCTTAATAGATGACAATTCTGAAGAGAATGTCCGTAAAAGCGTTGAGCAGATGTGTCAGCGTTTGCTTACCAACCCTGTTATTCATACATATGAGATTGATATTATAAAAAAATAATTTGGTGAAGCATAGTGGATTTAGATAGGTTTTTTAAGAAAAAAAATGTTGATTTTGATCTTTACGAGGTTGATTTGTTCTCAGCCTATGATCATGAGCTTGAGGGTATAAGTAATATGATGGGGCTTGCCCTCAACGTGGATGAGATGAAAAGAATCAGGGATTATTTTAAAAGTAAAAACAGGAATCCTACAGATGTTGAACTTCAGGCTTTAGGTCAGGCTTGGAGTGAACATTGTTGTTATAAATCCTCAAAAGTACCATTGCAACAATATGTTTTTGGCATAGAAGAAGATCGAGTAGTAGCACGTGAAGATGCCGGTGTGATGGAGTTCGATAGAGATCACTATTACTGTGCAGCACTTGAAAGCCATAATCATCCTAGTGCTGTTGAGCCATATGGAGGCGCCGCTACTGGTGTTGGTGGTATAGTTCGTGACGTAGTTTGCATGGGCGCTCAGCCTATTGCATATGTCGATCCATTGTTTTTCGGGCCACTTGATCTCCCGTTTGAAGAGATCCCTAAAGGTACAAAACATCCTACTTTTCTTTTTAAAGGAGTTGTTGATGGAATCCGGGATTATGGCAACCGCATCGGCATACCAACACTTAGCGGGCAAGTATATTTCCATAAAGGGTACACAGGGAATTGTCTAGTTAACGTAGGTTGTATCGGTGTAATGAAAAAAAAGGAGCTTATCCATAGCCGTGCAAAAGCCCCAGGTAACGTATATATTTACGTTGGTGGAAAAACTGGTAGAGATGGAATCCATGGTGTAACATTTGCATCTGCTGAATTGACTGATGATAGTGAGGAGAGCAGCAGATCCGCTGTTCAAGTTGGTGATCCAATTACTAAGGAACCTTTAATTCATGTAACCCTTGAATGTAATCGTAAAGGACTCCTTGAAGGATTGAAGGATTTCGGGGGTGGTGGGTTATCCTGTGTTTCAGGTGAACTAGCATATGAGGCTGGTTTTGGTGCTGAAATACATCTCGATAATGTACCACTAAAAGAAGAAGGGCTTTCTCCATGGGAAATATGGGTTTCTGAGAGTCAGGAACGCATGATGTTTTTAGTTGATCCAGAGAATGTTGATAAAGTTCTTCACATATGTAAACAATGGGACGTAACAGCAGTACCAATTGGACACGTTATAAAAGAAAAAATCACACGTGTTTTTTACAAAGGAGTTAAAATCCTTGAGATGGATATGGATTTCTATACAGGTGGACCTGTTTATGATTCCTGTCAGAGACCCTATAAGATAGTAACCAAAACTGATGTTTCAGCTGATCCTGAGTTTAAAATACCCAATGTTAATGATATCTTGAAAAAACTCTTATCATCGCCAAATATTGCTTCTAAGGAGTGGGTTATACGTCAGTATGATCATGAGGTACGTGGGAATACAGTTATAAAACCACTTCAGGGAAAACTTGGTTTTGAATCCCATGGTGACGCTACTGTTCTTAAACCCCTCGAGAATAGTTTCCGAGGGTTAGCTGTAACTGCAGATGTGAATCCGCGTTTCATGGAGCGTGATCCATACTGGGGTGCCTGTTCTGCTGTCGATGAAGTCTGTCGTAACCTGGTAAGTGTTGGTGCAAAACCTGATGCTCTTCTGGATTGTTTGAATTTTGGTAACCCTGAGAAACCTGAGAGGATGGGTGAATTTTATGAAGCCTGCCGTGGGCTTGGCAACATGGCACGTGCTCTACATCTTCCATTTATGAGTGGAAACGTTAGTTTTTATAATGAATCTGTTAAAACAGCTGTGCCTCCTACACCTGAGATAATGGGTATAGGTATTGTAAAAGATATACGTAAATGTGTTACAAGTGATTTCAAAAAAGAAGGAAATCTGGTTTACCTGGTTGGTAAAAAAACCGAGAAGGAACTGTGTGGATCAGAATATTACAATATCATGAATGTTAATGGCGGTATTGTTCCCAAAACTGATGTGAAGGTTTTAAATAACTGTATGAAAAGTATTCTAGAGGCAATTTCTAAAGGTTTTATCTCTGCATGTCATGATATAAGTGAAGGTGGACTTGGTGTTTGTCTCTCGGAGATGTGTATCGGTGGAGACTTAGGAGCGGATATTAACATCGGGGATGTTGGAGGGGATTTACGTTCAGATATAAAGCTTTTCTCTGAGAGTAATACACGATGGATTGTAGAGGTTAAAAAAACCTACAAAAAAGATTTTGAAAAACTCTTAAAAACTAGGAAAACTCCTTTTGTTTATCTTGGCGAAGTGAAAAACAATGTTCTTGTTGTTAAGGATAATAAGAAAAAAATCATTGATTTAAAAGTTGATATCTTGCGTGATCACTGGAGTAAAACCATCTGGGATTTTATGGGATAAAAAACATTTTTCATTTCAATAAAAGGTTTATATACAAATAATACTTTAATAATGGTGGGGTTGAAGTTGAGAAAAAATATTGCAATTTTATCAATAATCCTGCTGATATTGCCAGCAATACCTATACATGCTGAAAAAGCGGATACTGTTTTTAAAGAAAATAGTTTGCCATCTTATTTCAGTTGGCGTGATATAAACGGTACAGATTATACAACACCTGTTAAAAATCAAGCTCCAGCACCAACATGTGAAGCATATGGTTTATGTGCTGCACTTGAAACAAAAATGCAGTATAAGCTGAAAGAATTATACGAACCAGATTTATCAGAAACACATCTTTATTTCTACGCTGGTGGAACATACAAAGCAGGATATGTGAACATAGTAGATGCCGCAAACTACCTGATAAACTATGGAGTGCCAGATGAGGGGTGTTATCCTGATCCACATAGAGCATATGACTACCAATTTGAAAGTTTACCCGGCTGGGAAAACAGAACAGTAAAAATAACTGAATGGGGATGGGTTGATCATGATGAAAACTCAATAAAAACAGCGTTGATAGAGCATGGTCCTCTCGTTATATGTGTACGTTTCTGGAAAGATTTTTATTACTATCATGGAGGTGTTTATAAACATCGATGGGGGAGAATAGCTGGCGGACATGTGATGACAATGGTGGGATATGATGACAATGAAAAATGCTGGATTGTTAAAAACAGCTGGGGATCACAGTGGGGTGACAACGGCTGGGTAAAAATATCATACGACACAAACATGTTCGCAGAATGGTATGGAAAAGATACTGGCATAATGTATCTTGGTGATGTGTATGGCAATCTTAAACCTGATGTACCCAAGGTGCAAATTGAGAAACCAAAAAACTTTAAAACATATCTATTCGGGCGGGAAATTAACACTGTTTTTAAATTCAAAAGATTGCACTTCCAATTAGCTGCACCCCGCATATTTGGTAAACTAAAAGTAGATATATCCGCTGAGAGTACTAACAAAGTTGAGTTTTATATTGATGGCAAACTAAAACATGTTGATACCAATGCACCATACGAATGGAATCTTGATACAACCCCCGGGTTACATACACTGGATGTATTAGCATACAATGATCATAATATATCGAAGGATACTGTTGATATTCTTGTTTTTATGTAAAATTATGGTGGCTCAGCGTTTATAAGTTTATACAAATTA
>Ga0190334_1001151_pt1 | contig 11702 bp, 10 predicted proteins | sample 48720478_MG_FD_161270 | JGI IMG/M metagenome (GOLD analysis project Ga0190334, IMG submission 161270) | Hydrothermal vent sediment bacterial communities from Southern Trench, Guaymas Basin, Mexico - 4872-04-7-8_MG | ecosystem: Environmental > Aquatic > Marine > Hydrothermal vents > Sediment ...
TAGAATTTAGTTTTTTAATGGCGGTACCAGCTATTCTTGGAGCATTGTTCTTGGAATTCCCTGAAGTTTCAAGGAGTTCTGAAGACATATCTCTGCCTTTAATATCAATATTCAGTGCATTTATTGTAAGTTTGCTTATGATTGACGTTATGCTAAAAATTGCCAAACGCCTTAACTTTTCCAAATTTTGCATATTCTTTGGCTTTATAGCATTAATAGCCTCTATCTTGGGGGTGTTAATGTGAAAGGTGTCATACTTGCCGCAGGCAAAGGAGAAAGACTAAAACCCCTCACAGATGATAGACCAAAAGTAATGCTAAAAGTTGCCAATAAGGCGATAATAGACTATGTACTTGAAAATCTTTACCCATTTGTGGATGAATTCATAATAATTGTACGATACCAAAAAGAGAAACTGATGGAGTATTTAGGAGATGAGTACAAAGGAAAGCCAGTAACTTATGTGGAACAAGTGGAGGGAGAAGGAACAGCTAAAGCCATATACTCTGCAATTGAATATATAGAAGATAAGGAATTTTTAGCAGTTAACGGAGACATATACTTTGAACGAGATGGGATAAAAGGCCTATTACAAGCCTTTAGAAAAAGTAATGCAGATGCTGCCTTACTTGTAAAAGAATTCAAAGATCTGAGTCACTTTGGCATGATCAAAGTTGAAGGAGACTTTGTAGAAGAAGTAAAAGAAAAACCAGGAGCAGTTCCAGGATACGCAAACCTAGGAGCTTATCTCTTCAAGCCGGAAGTTTTTAAATTCATAGAAAACACTTCTCAAAGCCAACGAGGCGAATATGAAATAACAGATACAATAAACCTCATGATCAAAGAAGGAAAAAAAGTCACCTATGCAGTTTATAAAGGCTATTGGAACGATATTGGAAGGCCCTGGAACCTTTTAGAGCTAAATGAATACATCCTCAAAAATCACCTCCGACACAGCATAAAGGGCATTGTGGAAGAAGGAGCCACCATTCTTCCTCCCGTAGAAATTGGAGAGGGAACAGTTGTTAGGAGCGGAGTATACATCATAGGGCCCGTAAAAATTGGAAAGAACTCAAAAATAGGCCCAAATTGCTTTATAAGGCCCTACACAAGCATTGGAGACAAATGCCACATTGGGAATGCAGTCGAAATTAAGAACTCAATAATAATGGATCACAGCAATACACCTCATCTAAACTACGTAGGGGATTCTATCATAGGAGAAAACAGCAATCTAGGAGCTGGAACAATCACCGCCAATTTACGACATGACAATAAAAATATAAAGGTTGAGATAAAAGGTAAACTCGAAGATAGCGGAAGAAGAAAACTTGGGGCAATAATAGGTCACAATGTAAAGACCGGAATAAACGTCACAATATATCCCGGTAGGAAAATAGGAACCAATTCCTTCATTGGTCCGGGAGTGATAGTTGATAAGAATGTCCCTTCCAGCGTCTTGATAATCGCCAAGCAAGAAAAAGAGATAATCGAAAGGGGATGAGAATGTGGATTATTCCTTTTAATTTTATATCGCGGTGGTTACTCTTTCTCGCCGTAGCTTATAAAACAATTAAAACCCGAGAAAAAAGATGGGGATTAATAGCCACAGCTTTCTTTATAAATGCCCTCGAGGTGGAGAGCTACATCTTAACGCCTCTCGGCATTTTTATTAAACCGGAGACATATGACGTCATGTCTGTAATTCCAGCCTTCGTAATATCTGTCCTTCTAATTTGGGGGGTAATCCAGCTAAAGAAGGAGAGAAGCGAGTTCAAAGACGTTGCGATTTTGGGATTATTTGTTGTTGCTGCATATATATGGCTCTTCTTATTGGCAACTGAGCTTTTTGATAGATTTGAGCACTCTTTTACAATTAAAACCTCTTTTCCCGCTTTTGCCTTTGGAATATCTTTGATTTATGCAGGGTATGTCTTGAGAAGTTATATAATATCCAAGAACACACTTGAGGAGCTCTTTCCATGGGGCCTAGGTCTCGTAGGAGGTATCAACCTCACATACCCATTTGCAAGAAATATTGAATGGTTTGCCCCAATGGCATTTCTTGCTGCTGCCTTATTTAGGGTTATGGCTGCGATTGGAGCGTTGAAATTTGTGATATCACCCGCCAAGAGAGCAGTTTTTGAAAAAGTGCCCAAAAAAGAATCGCCAGAAATGAGTGGAGCATTCCTCTTCAAAAACAAGGAAGAATTAAAACAAACTTACCCCGATTTCTTTGAGAAGAACGTTATTATGATAACTCGAGATTTGTCAAAAAACAGAAACACAAATAGTCTTGTCTATTGGGTTACTAAATTAGAAGAGGACTCTATCAAAAAAGAAGATCATATATACCCCATTTCTCCCACAAAGATGGATATACTCATAGATTTAATAACCAAAAATCTCGAACACGGATACGAAAGTGTTTACATCGATACCTTTGAATATTTAGTTCTAGAAAATGGGTTTGAAAGTGCAAGTAAATTCTTATTTAGTCTTAAAGACAGGGTAATAAGCAAAAACAAACTATTGATATTAATTTTAGATCCAAGAACCCTAACAGAAAAACAAATGGCACTCATTGAAAGAGAGTTTTTAACACTGACCTCCCACCCTGAAAGGCGAAGATTTCAGAGATAAAACAAAAGCAAGAAGAGTTCAAAAGCCTAAATATTCTATAAATCTTCTAGTATGTTTCACATTTCTTTGTAATTCAATCTTTTGAAGTATTTGCCTTTCTATTGCTCTAATAGCATCATGAACAGCTTGTATTGCTCCCCATGTTTCTCCTGTAGCCATAAATTGGCCTTTATCCGTTACCAACCTCATTCTAGCTTGGTATAAGTGCACTCCTCTGAGTTTTTCTGGGAAACGCCTAATGTTTAGATAGATTATCCCCTCGTTTCCAAGCACTTCTTCATACCTATCCACAAACTTTTTAACATCCCCAATTATTCTTTCTCTGCTGAAGTCACTCAGATATTGGGCATCTCCCCCAAGTTGTAAGTAGAATTTGGCTTTCTTTTCTACCATCCTTGAAATTGGAAGCAGGAGATCTTTTACAGTCAATACTCCCTTCACAACATTCTCTTGGTTTATAATCACAAGACCATCAATATCATATTCTTTCATTAGACTGATGGCTTCTCTAACCATCGTCTCTGGATATACTGTAATTACCCCTTTAATCATCACGTCTCTCAGCTGCATTGAGAATGGAGGTATTTTTTCTCCTGCAACTTCCCCAAATTGACTCCTAAATCTTGGTTTTATAAAACGAATTATCAAGTCATGTAATGTTACAAGGCCTTCTAGTTTACCATTTTCACCCACAATAGGAATTCTGGAAATTGCATAATCCCTCATTGTTGCAAGGGCTTTTGCCACAGTGTCTGAAGGTCCAAGGGTAACAACGTCTTTTGTCATGAAATCTTCAACTTTTTTCTTCCCGAATTCTTCTTTAGCAATCCTTTCCAGAAGGGTTATATCACTTATTACACCCAAAATTGTTTTTTTATCCTTTCCAACAGGAAGTGAACGCAAATCAGTCTCAAACATAAGTTTGGCTACAATGCTTAGGTCCTCGTCTAATTCCAAAATCGGGGCGGTTTTATAAACATCCTTAACCTTAGCTTTGGTTGGGTCCCACTTCAAGTGGGAGCGAATTATCAAATCCTGGGTTAGTACGCCCTTGTATATCTTCCCATCAAAAACTACAATTAAGTCTGGGTCTTCCTTCTCAAAAATTCCAATCGCCTCAGAAAGAGGGGCGTTTATGTCTATTTTTGCAAATTTTTCTGTCATAACTTCCTGGACAGAAATCCCGACCATTCTTGACACCTCCTTCAATTATATATTGGTTTTTATTCCATTTAAACCTTTCCGAGATAGACTTTATTTACACTAAGTTAATAAAGTTTTCAACCCCTTAATATTTCAAATTTATCTCAAATGGGTACCTTCTTTTGAAAACTAGATACAGAGCACATAATCCTCCAAGTGCGTTCATAATACTATCCCTTACTTTGTTCACAGTACTTTCATGAATAAACGAGATCTCGCTCTCACTAAGCTTTTCAGCGACTTCCCATCCAAAACTCAGAAAGAAGAGAATTAAAAACGAATAAAGAACAAGTCTTCTCTTTGTTAAATCTAGATATCCCCCATTCGACATGTTATGGAGGATTTCGGCTGTAATGACCCAAACAATCATGCCTCCAAGAAAATGGCTCACCATGTCTGCGTTTTTCCACTCTTTATGAAAAAGGTCAATTGTAGTGAAAGGAACGTTTACGAGTGAAACATGCACCGCTATGAATATCCCTAAGAGCGCCATTGCTTTTCTATTGTAAAGGGGGGCTAAAAAAGACCTGAGTTTGTAAGGTGGATTGGGAAAATACTTCTCAGTCATATCGGGGATGTAAAGGCCCACTAAAGCTACAAAAGTTCGATATATATGATCAACCCTTTGATAGAGGAGAGCTGTTACAAGTCCAAGGAAAACAATGAACCTGCTTATATTGAGCACTGTCTTGGATTCTATAGAGATCACCAAAATAGCAATATGAGAATGTCCCATTTAAAGGTTTTGAAGAAAATTAAAAAGAAATTAACTAGGGGAACCTTTAGTTGCAAAAGGGCACTTTTTAAACATTTGGGATTCTTTTTAGGGTTCGAGAGCTTTCTATTTATTTTGGCATTATTTACACCAGGAGAATCCGCAGTAACAACTCCTCTTGGAATAATAACCTATGAAGGCATTCAAAGGTTTTCCCTCTTACTTGGGAAAGCATTTCTTTCTTCTTCTGCTGTTGTTGTAGTCTCAAATTCTTTGGGATTTCCATACATATTAGCCGAGATGGAAACCCTTCACTTTCTCCGGATACTGGTGCTAACTCTTGCATTCACCTATCGGTATCTTGAGCTTTTTGAAGAAGAGGCTCTTCGGATGAAAAGGGCACTAAACTCCAGAACATTCAACATTGGAAAAATAGAGTACTACAGAAAGCTGGGGGCACTCATAGGGGAAACATTTGCCAGAGCATACATCCGGAGTATAAGAATACACTGGGCAATGCTCTCCAGAGGTTTTGGAGAATTTCCCAAAGTAACCGAAGAAAAGAGAGTTGAACCCCTAGTTCTAACCTTAATTGCATTGGGGGTGACGTTGCTTTGATAGAACTTGTGAACATCCATTTTTCATACAACAATCGAGAAGTGCTGAGGGATATTTCACTTAAAATAAATGATGGAGAAGTATTTGGAATCCTAGGCCCAAACGGGGCAGGAAAATCAACCTTGATAATGCACCTAAACGGAATACTGAAACCTAAAGCAGGGAAGATTATTGTAAACGGTATAGAGGTTAACAAAAAGCCAAAGGAAGCTAAAAAAGCTTAAAAAAGTTTTAAGGTGAGTTTTATTGCTGCTTTCATTTTTCTCCAAAATCCTTATAATGTATCACTGCAAATGAGTAACGAAGTCTTGGCACTCACGGGGTGATGATATGGAGACCGTTGTTAATCAGATAAAATCAAAACTCCCGGAAAATTTAGAGGGGCTTTTGGATCTAGGATATAATTACTGGTGGAACTGGAATAGAAGGGCCACAAAACTTTGGGAAAAAATAAATCCTGAACATTGGAGAGAATATAAGAATCCCATCAAACTTCTCCTTGATACTCCTGAGGAGAGACTAAAGGAACTTTCAAAAGATGATGATTTCATAAATCTGTACGAGCTTGTTATTGATCAGTTTAGACACTATATGGAATCCGAAAGCACTTGGTTCTCAACGAATTGGCCCAAATGGGAAGAACCTGTTATATATCTGTGCATGGAATACGGAATAAGTAAAAGTCTTCCCATATACTCTGGTGGACTTGGAATACTCGCAGGAGATCATGTGAAAACTGCAAGCGACTTAGGACTTCCTTTTATAGGTGTTGGTCTTCTTTACAAGCATGGATACTTTAAACAACAAATAGATAAAAATGGAAACCAGATAGAGGTATTTCCGGAGTATGACCCCCATGAAATGCCAATAAAACCCTTAACAACAGAAAAAGGGAAACCAATTCTCATAGAAGTTCCAATAGAAGATAGAACAGTCTATGCGAGAGCTTTTGAAGTTAATGTTGGTAGGGTAAAACTTTATCTTCTTGACACAGACGTTCCTGAAAACTCCCCAGATGACAGGACGATTTGTGACTATCTCTACAATGCCGAAATTGATAAGCGAATAAAGCAAGAAATTCTCCTTGGTATTGGTGGGATGAGGCTCTTGAGGGCATTAGGGATTGAATCAGCAGTGATCCATCTAAACGAAGGCCATCCCGCCTTTGCAAACTTCCAAAGAATAGCATGGTATATGGAAGAAGGTTTGAACTTCTTAGAGGCTCTAACTATTGTAAGAGCAACTACTATTTTTACAACTCATACGCCGATACCAGCTGGCCACGATAGATTTCCCATAGCAGAAGTGGAAAAAAGATTGGCTAAATTCCTTGAAGGAATTCCAAAAGAAGAATTTCTTAACCTAGGTCGTGAAGGTGAAGAATTTAATATGACTCTTCTTTCGATAAGAACTTCAAGCTACGTGAATGCCGTAAGCAAACTGCACACTGCCGTCACCAAAGAAATGTGGAAAGAGCTCTGGAAAGGTGTTCCTCCTGATGAAATGCCTGTAGATGGCATTACAAATGGAGTTCATACAAAAACATGGCTACATAACGAAATAAAGAAGCTCATTGATAGATATATTGGAAGAGTTTGGAGAGATTATGCTGAGTTGGAGGGGCTTTGGTATGGCGTAGAGAGAATTCCCAATGAAGAACTATGGGAAGCCCACCTAAAGGCAAAAAGAGAGCTCATAGACCTCATCAAAAGAAATATGAGAGAAAGGAACAAGAGACTTGGCATTGAAGAGCCTATACCAGAAATAAATGAAAATGCATTGTTAATTGGCTTTGCAAGACGTTTTGCAACATACAAACGCGCAACAATGATCTTCAATAATTTAGAACGACTCAAAAAAATAGCAAACAATCCAGAAAGGCCAGTATATATCATTTTTGGAGGAAAAGCGCATCCAATGGATACTTCAGGTAAAGAATTCCTAAAAAGGACCTATGAAGTTTCCCAAATGCCAGAGTTTAAAGGCAAAATCATAATATTTGAGAATTATGATATGGGTTCAGCTAGGGCCATGGTATCGGGAGTGGATGTATGGCTCAATACTCCCCGACGACCTTTAGAAGCTAGCGGAACGAGTGGAATGAAGGCGGGCCTTAATGGTGTCCTTAACCTAAGTGTTTATGATGGCTGGTGGGTTGAAGGATATAACGGCAAGAATGGCTGGATTGTAGGAGAGGAGAGCATTGAACCAGAAACTGAGGGAGATGACATAACTGATGCAGAAAGTCTGTATGAATTACTCGAAAATGAGGTTATTCCCACATATTACGAAAATAGACAAAGATGGATTTACATGATGAAAGAGAGCATAAAGAGTATTGCACCACGCTTTAGCACACACAGAATGCTTAAAGAGTATGTGAACAAGTTCTACTCAAAGGCTTTAACTAATGCCGTTCTCCTACAAAGAGACAAATTCAATGCAACTAGAGAGATAGCCGCATGGAAAGCAAAGGTACTTAATTCATGGAGCAAAGTCAATATAGAAAGGATTGTCACTCATGACGCCATTGCTACTGAAATAATAGTAGACCTAGATGAACTCGCTCCTGAAGATGTAAAAGTTGAAATCTACTATGGTGTTAAAGCAGAGGGATATGCTATAGAAAAGCCGTATATAATAGAACTCAAACGTCCTCAACACCTAGGAGATACAAAATGGCTCTACAGATACAAAGGGAATGCTCTCAAGAACCTTGGAAATCCATGCTGGCACTATGCAGTGAGGGTTTATCCATACCACGATAAATTGCCCCATAAATTCTTGCTTGGTCTTGTTAAGTGGAAGGGTTTCTTTGACTTTTAGCCCTCCAAATCTATTTTTGGAAAATGTTATAAAGCAAAGTTCTTCAATTTAAGGAGGGTTACCATGAGGATAGTATTTGACATAGGTGGATCTGTTCTAGTTCCAGATGAGCCTGATGTAAAGTTCATAGAGGAAATTGCCTACCAACTGACAAAAATCAGCGAAGATCATGAAGTGGCTGTTGTGGTCGGAGGAGGAAGGGTTGCAAGAGAATATATTCAAGCAGCAAAATCTTTCACACCAAACGAAACTTTCAAAGATTATATAGGAATCCACATAACAAGAGCCAATGCCATGCTCTTGATTGCAGCTCTCAGAGAAAAGGCATACCCCTTTGTTGTAAGTGACTTCAGAAAAGCTTGGGAAGTTATGCAGCTCAAAAAGATACCTATAATGGGCGGAACTCACCCAGGACACACCACAGATGCTGTAGCAGCACTGCTGGCAGAATACCTTCAAGCAGATCTCTTAGTAGTTATAACAAACGTTGATGGAGTTTACGACAGCGATCCAAAAAAGAATCCAAATGCAAAAAAGCTGGACAGAATTTCAACTGAAAAACTTGTAGAAATAGCAATGCAAAGTGAAAGCAAAGCTGGAGGAAGTGGAGTCGTTGATGCATTGGCAGCGAAGTTCATTCAAAGAGGAGAGATAAAAACCCTAATTATTGGTAAAGATGATGCAAGAACCCTTTTTGACGCCATAAAAGGAAAACACAAGGGTACATTGATTGAACCTTAATTTCACAATCTTTTTATATTTATTGAGGTTTCTCTTATATGGTGATGTTACAATGAAGATTGTAGTGATTGGTTCTGGAACAGCCGGAAGTAATTTTGCACTCTTTGCAAGAAAGCTTGATAGAAAAGCGGAAATCATTGTAATAGGAAAAGAAAAAACAATGCAGTATTCCCCCTGTGCATTACCATTCGTTTTAAGCGGGAAAATCCCAAAGCTAGAAGATATCGTTGTATTTCCTAACGAATTCTATGAAAAACAGAAAATTCAAATGATGCTTGAAACCGAGGCAAAAACCATAGACAGAAAAAGAAAGGTTATAATCACAGATAAAGATGAAATCCCATACGACAAACTTGTATTAGCTACAGGCTCCAAAGCATTCATTCCACCAATTAAAGGTGTTGAAAAGAAAGGAGTCTTCACATTAAAAGAAATGAGAGACGTGAGAGAAATACAAAAGTACATAAAAGAAAGAAAGCCAAAAAAAGCCGTTGTAATAGGCGCGGGCTTAATAGGGCTTGAAGGAGCCGTTGCATTTAGAGAACTTGGAATGGAAGTTCTCGTTGTTGAACTTCTCGAGCATTTACTTCCAACAATGCTTGACAAGGATATAGCCTCAATAGTACAATCCCATCTAGAGGAGAAGGGAATCCAATTCAGATTTGGAGTTGGGGTGAGCGAGATTATCGGAGATCCAGTAACGGCCGTAAAGATAGGAGAAGAGGAAATTGAATCTGACATAGTCCTCGTGGCAACCGGTGTAAGGGCAAATGTGGATCTTGCAAGAGAAGCTGGATTGGAAATAAAGAGGGGCATTATTGTTGATGAATACCTGAGAACAAGTGATCCCGACATATATGCTATCGGAGACTGTGCTGAAGTCTATGATGCCGTGACTGGAGAGAGAATACTAAGTCAACTAGGTACAACAGCTGTTAGAATGGCAAAAGTAGCCGCTGAGAATGTTTTTAATAAAAACGTGAAGTTTAAGCCAGTGTTTAATACAGCCATAACAGAACTTTTTGATCTGGAGATAGGTACTTTCGGAATAACACAGGAAAGAGCAAGGAAAGAAGGGATTGAAGTGGTAGTGGGCAAATTCAAGGGATCAACTAAGCCAGAGTATTATCCCGGAGGAAAACCAATAACCGTAAAATTAATCTTTAGAAAAGATAATAAAAAGCTAATAGGGGCCCAAATAGTTGGCGGAGAGAGAGTATGGGGAAGGATAATGGCTCTAAGCTTTGCCGCCCAGAAAGAGGCTACAGTTGAAGATATCGCCTATGGAGAAACAGCTTATGCGCCCCCAATAAGTCCGACTATTGATCCAATAACTGTCGCAGCAGAGATGGCACTTAGAAGATTTAAATGACATTTGCTCTTTTTCCTTCTTTTTTGACTCTTTTTTGATTCTAAAGGACAAGAGTCAAACTTTTTGCCATAATGACAAATAAGGTTGGAAAAGATTTTTATAGATGCTCCCCATTTTAATGCGTTGGTGCACTATGATATTCAGGAGTGAGGGTTTTTGGGAATATAGTTGGTGAACCTTTTCTATCCATGGGTTACTTAGTAGTCCCTAACTCTAATTTCGACATTTCAAAACTGTTTGGAGGTGTAGTTTGTGGTCAGAGAAACTTGGGGAAGTAGAGTAGGTTTTGTTGCAGCATCTATAGGAAGTGCAGTAGGTCTAGGAAACATCTGGATGTTTCCAATGAGAGCCGGCCTTTATGGAGGAGCTGCGTTTTTAGTACCCTATTTGGTATTGCTATTTACAGTAGGGGTTGTAGGACTTACTGTAGAATGGACTTTAGGAAGATCAACCAAAGGAGGCCCAATAGAAGCATTTGCCAAAGCACTACCTGGAGGAAAGTACCTTGGAATACTTGTCAACATAATAATGATAATGATATTTGCCTTTTATTCACTAGTACTTGGATGGATACTTAGATACTTTATCGCAACTCTTACAGGAGAATTAACAAAAGCTAATCCAGGAGCGTTCTTTGATGCTCTTGCCTTTAGTAAAGAGGCACTTCTATGGCAGTTTATAGTAATAGCAATAACCATAGGTATAGTAGCAATGGGAGTTCAAAAGGGAATTGAAAGAGCCAACAAAATCATGATGCCGGCCCTTTTTGTGCTTCTTATCATGTTAACAATAAGAAGCATTACACTTCCCAACGCCTATGAAGGACTCAAATTTTACCTCTTACCTGACTGGAGCAAAATGATGAGCGGAAAAACATGGATGATAGCCCTATCACAGATGTTCTTCTCTCTGAGTGTTTTAGGTACTACAATGGTAGTTTACGGAAGCTACCTGAAGGAGAGTGATGACATTCCTCTATCAGCAATAGCAACAGCTTTCGGAGATACAGCAGTAGCAGTAACAGCGGGCTTCTTAATATTCCCTGCAGTATTCTCCTTTGGAGTCGAACCCACAGCAGGACCAGGACTAGTTTTTGTAACACTCCCCATGGTATTCCAAAAAATGCCTGGCGGGATACTCTTTGGGATGTTGTTCTTCCTCTTGTTGATATTTGCTGGATTGTCCTCAACAGTTTCAATGCTCGAAGTCTACGTTGATTCAGCAATTACAAAGCTCAATATGAGTAGAAAGAATGCCTCGGTCCTCCTAGGTCTGGCGACCTTCATAGTTGGAGCCCCCTCTGCACTAAGTCCCTCCTACTTTGATTGGATTGCAAACATCTCCACTGTTTATATAGGTCCATTAGGAGCCTTAATAGCAGCTTTAGCATTAATAAGGCTTGGAATAGAGAAGGCCTATGAAGGACTCAGAAAAGGTGCCTTAATAGAAGTCCCAGAAGCCTGGAAACCTTGGGTAAAATACCTTTACCCAATAGTGATAATAGTCATATATATCTCACAGTTTGTACTGGGGTGATAAAATGGACATAGTCTACCTCATAGCAATATTTGTAGTATTAATAAT
>Ga0190334_1001152_pt1 | contig 11697 bp, 28 predicted proteins | sample 48720478_MG_FD_161270 | JGI IMG/M metagenome (GOLD analysis project Ga0190334, IMG submission 161270) | Hydrothermal vent sediment bacterial communities from Southern Trench, Guaymas Basin, Mexico - 4872-04-7-8_MG | ecosystem: Environmental > Aquatic > Marine > Hydrothermal vents > Sediment ...
TAAAAGCATTCCAAGATTCTCTATATTGACATTGGTCAAATAAATCACCATGAATCCTAATATGATGATGGTGAAAAATATCTCGCACCTCTTGCACCGCAAGGTCATACTCAGAGTTAGGACGATTAAGATCAAACTTCCCCGTTTCCGCATCTCTCTTAAATGGGAGCACCCGTCCTGCTCCTCCCCATCCTGGAAGGAAAATCCTAAGATAATGCACCCCACATCGGCCTAAAATAAATGCCAGCTCCTCCAAGTCTCGTTGGTCAAAACGACGAGATTGAAGATCAACCACGGCACAATACATCCAAGGCATTCCTCGAGGCTTAGGCTTAGGGAGTAGTTGTTTCACCTTACGAGGATTTTTCTTTTCTTCCTCTTTTTTCTCCTCTTCCTTTTCCTGCTCTTCTTCTTTTTCCTCATCTCCCGCCTCCTCTGTCTCTTGCTCAGATTTCAAGCATCCTAATATGATAGCAACCAACTCCAACCACCAGCTTCTCAATCCCTCAAATAAGGAGAAAATAAGTTGTTTCACTCTCTTTAACATCTTTTTTTATCCTCTCAAATAATATTTCAACTCTCGCTCCCAGTTGCGGAGTTGAAAGCGATAGGAGGCAGGAAAAAATCTATTTCGTCGTAAATATCTCTCCATTGACTCTAATCTCGACAATTCCCAAACAATGCGGAAGAAATCAGCCTCACTCTCCCCTCGACGCTCTATCTCCCGACGCTCAGAGGCACTCCATCGCACTCGCTCTCGTGCCTTGAATGCGTGGCGGAGAGCATGAATCCTTCGAAGAAGACTCTCAATCTCTTGTTCTTCCATTCGATTATTTACCTCTCAAACACTCCCACTTCGATGGAAGTGTCGGGAATCGAACCCGAATCCAACCAAGAAAAGCTCCTGATCGTCGAACGCCCTTTCACTCCCATGAATACATTGAGGCTGACGCAAAACGATAGCCCAACTCCTTCTGCCATTGGCAGATGAGCTTTGAAAATATCATCCATTATCAATCCTAGTAGGAAACTCCCCCTCTGCTGCCTCCCAAAACAACCAAATTCCTTTCTTTCTTGCGATATCATCACAACACCGAGGACAAAGGAGACCACTTCCATTTGTGCGACCAGTAACCCTTTCCCAAACACTATCCGGAACTCGATAAACCATTAGATAGCGATAACCACAATTCATACACTTCTCTCCCAGCTCTCTTTCGTCAAAATAATCTCTAAGAAAGCGATTATAACATGAATAACAAAACATCCCTACTTTCGCTAGTAGTATTTTAAGCACAACCTTTTTTGCTTTTAAAAGGCGTTCTTTTAACCCCTTCATCTTATCTTTTCAGCACTTCCAAAGGCACCCTTAGTTCCCCTTTCCTTAACTTCTCAGCAATAAAATCTGTTATGTATTTGCACTCTTCTCGCCTCTGCATTTTACATCGAAAGAAAATTTTGCTAAGAATAACCATCCCAAACAATACTAACACTATTGCCATAAAAGTCATTGTTCTACCTCCTATCACCTAAGTGGTTCCAACTCCGAAACCCTTGGGATAACAAACCAATTAAGCCATTTAGAATGAGCAAAAAACTTAGCCTCTGCTAGCCATTTATTCATTTTTACTACTTCAGACTGAATAGCAGCTAGCTCCAAAGGTGAAATATCGGGATTCACTCTAGCCGTAGCAATTGTCTCTTTAAGGGCATAATATTGCTCGATTTTAGCAGTAGTATCAATCTTAGTGAACAAACCAGTTATAAGCATAATCATAAAGAAAATCAAGCACATCACACCAAAAAACTCCCAGTGCCCTCTAGAATATCGCTTAGAATATTGCCTAGAAAAATACCCCAGCAATCGTTCAATCCCTATTCCTAAAATTCCCAATACCAAAGACCCTAAAAGTAATAACATTGTTAGTTCCTCCTTTCTATCTCATTGACCCAATCAATGAGTGCCTGAATCTTATTTACAAAAATCCCCAATGCACGACAAACTGCGGTGGCATCGCCTTCGTAAAACTCCGGAATTTTAACTGCTCTCATTTCCTCAGTGCTAGCTAGAAGGAGTCGCTTCAATCCCTTCTCAGGCTCGGTGACTACTAGGTCGTAGCTTTCTTTCATTCCAATTCCTCGTATTTTTCCTTCATAATATTTTTGTGAACAATTGACATTCTCCCTTCCTCATCAATGGTAAACCAGTCGTCTCTTTCTATACCTTTTCCTAGAAATTGAGATACTTCTGCCAATAATTCGTAAAATTCTACAATATCACCTAATCTCAACCACTTCTTTACTTCTTCAAAATTCTCCTTAACATCCTTTATCCGAATAGCCTCTACTATCTCAGGTTTCTTTTTGAATTTCTTAATTTTCATTTTAATTTCTCCCACTCTTGCCGATGTCGCTCTCCAATGATTCGCCTCCGGCGCTCTTCGCTGATAAAAAGAGCAATACATCGGCGGATAGTCTCTGCCTCCGCCTTTATCTTCTCTAATCGAGGAGTCAGCCACTCGATCATTTCCTCTTTTTTCTTCAAACGACTATAAAGCTCCTTGAGGAGTATCTCCTCGTCACTCATTGTCATCCTAAACCTCCTGAGGATAAACTCGCCTTAGCAACACAACTGCCCTCTCATGATCAACCATATAATCATCCTTAGAAAATCGTCTCTGGTCAACTCTAAGCTCCTCAACCGAAACAATTGGCTTACTAGCTATTAAGATCATTGTTTTAAGTTTTTGTTTTCTTTGCTGTGCCATGCTTCTTATTCCTTATTAAGAAACACTCAAAGTGGAAACTCTGGCTCAGCATATTCAGGAGGTTTTCCATGAATGATACGCTGTACTAACATATACAATGCAACAAATGGTGCCCAAAAGGGAAGAAACACCACAATCACAAATACCAAAAAATTTTCATTAAGAAAAATTCTACCCAACCATAAACCAATTCTTTTCAATAAAGGAAGCGCTCGTTTCACTGCAAGAAAGCAAAAATACCCCATCCAAAATAAAATCCAAAAAATCACCCAATAAAACCACAATATTTCAAGTATATCTTTCACTTACCTCCTCCCAAAGACAATGTCTCATAATATCCTTGCACTTGCCGTAACTTTCGGAGTAATTCAGCGAACGATGCTTTAGCATCCTCATATAACATCTGTTCTTCAGGATCAGTAGCTGGAGCATCATGGAGAGTATAAAACTCTGATCTCAACTCGTGGAGTGATAGAATTAGTTGTTTAAGTCTCCGTTTTCTCTGCCGTAGTAGTTTGTTCATTTTACTCCTTCTCTTCCTTTATGGAATACCACTCATGGAGAACCTCAGAGATAAAACTAATCGCTTCCTCCATATTTTCAACAACTCGTCGGCGAGAGGTAAGAAGCAATCCCGATGGGGATAATTGAATAAAAAGCCCATTCTCAGCTTTGCGGAGTTCCATCTCCGTCACCCCAGGCCCTAAGATTGATTCTTTGTGTTTCATTTTACTCATTCCTCCTTTAGGATTATATTTTGTTGGAACGTGGCCTATGGGATAACCATGATAATGTTCCCAGCACCTACCATTCCAACGCCAATTTCCCATGCCGCCCTCAAATGGCCTTGCACCACATTCACATAAAAAATTTTGAGCATCTCTTAACCATTCCCTTATTTCGTGACCCATTTTATCCTCTCTCTAATATAGCTCTCATCATCTCTCTAATATAAGGGGGGCTACACCCCTCTCTTTGACACTCGCTGATCTCTGAGAGGGGTGTAAGACCGAGTTCAGCATTGGCAACTGCATTAAAACCAGATTCAGGGTTGGCTCCTAATTTCATTTTTTATCCATCTTTCAGCAATTGCTGAAACCTATATCTCTTATAAAGATAAAATCCCACCGCCACCACTATGACATCATCCGTCAGAGAGAAGTAATCCTCATCGTCGCCACTTATCACTTCCTCTAACACTCGTTTCAATCCTTCGTAGGAACGACAGGCAGGATCATGATGATAATCATACACCTCCGCCGGAAGCCTGCCAAAGGTAGTCTGATAGAGACGCACCACCTGTGCCACTCCGTCCCAGCCTTCCAGCTCAAAAAACTCTCCGACTCCTAACGCTCCAGCAAGACTCACATCGGGGGAGACGAAGAAATTCAAGCCTCGACGGAACTTGTGTCGGTGGAGAAACACTTCCACCTGAGGGCCAATTCTTTTTATTATTGTTTTTCTCATAATCATAACTGCCTTTCTTGATAACAAGACACTAGTCCCGAGGGAGTTACCTTGATCACAGCCGGCTGAAGTGTCAAGGTATCTCCCCCGAGAGGTTTTGTACTGAGGATGCCAGCACCGTCGGCTGGCTTAATATTAATCCTCTTCATTCACCTTCTCTTCACCAACGAAAAACCACTCTTCCATCCCGATGAATAAACCCTAAGCACTTTCCTCGTTTCGATTCAATCCAGCCTAACCATCCACCAACATTGTCAGGATTGGAATAGGCCTTGAATCTCATCCCTAAGAAAGAAAGCAATGTTTTAATCATTTTAACCTCCCTAATTTAATCGCATCCTCTCTCTTATATTATAAATCATTTCTCACCAAAAATCAACTAGGCTTAGTGATAGGCATCAGCAATGCCACCGTCTTCTGCCCTGTGTCCGGATTGGTGAACTCAAATCGCACTGGCTCCCGCTCCGAGTCGTAAATGCTCACCTTCACAGCTGGTGTGTCGCCACCTCGTCGTAACTGCGAGTTGAGAAACTTAGCCACAGCAAATAAATATCGAGGGTTGACAAGGAGTTCCATTCTAGGCTCTCCCATCGGGAAAGCTCGATCAGTGTCCAGGAAAATTATTTTTGAACATCTGATCTCAGCGACTCGTTCGCCTCCGTAGTTATCATACGTCCTAATCTTCACTCGCTCTCCTTTCTCCTCGTCGTTCTCTGCCGTGACGACTCCATAGGTCAATATCTCTGAAGATTTCTTTTTCTTCAACTCATGATGAATGTCTTTGACGGCCTCCTTCGACAATACCACGTCAAGATCAGTCTCACCCTCTTGTGGCAACTCGCCGGGTAAATCCTCAACATTGACCCGGGGATTGTCAATCCGCAGTAAGTAGAAGCCATTGGTCACTTCGGTAAAGGCAGCGGTGATATGCACCCCCGCATATCGCTCCCCTTCGTCAAAGTCAGCCAAGGAGGTGCAATGTTTGTTGAGGATACCAATTTTCTTAGATTCTTTTTTCATTTTCTCTCCTTCCTTTTGTTTTCTTATATTCTAAATCATTCCTCTCCATAGTCGCTTTCCCTCTGCTATTATAATAACCGATATATATTGTGTCATGTATACACGGCCATGAAGGAAACGGAATATGAAGAGTGTTCGCATCTTCCTCTACACGAAAATTAGCAAAAAACTCATGCGGGGCACAACATCCATCTTCCAACTCACCAATATAAATTATGGTCTTTGCCCACCTCTCGCAAATTCTACAAATTTCCTGGTCATTATAAGGAGGCCAGGAAATCAGTAAAATATCTCTATCATGATATTTCTCAACTGCTTGAATGCCATCCAATTTTTCTATTGGAAAAACGAGTTTTGCTTCTTTATGCCACGATGCCTCCCAAGCTCCATTATCCGTGGCAACTATATCACAACCATGAATAGCCAAAGCCTTTGCCAACCATCCTGCCCCAGCCATAACCTCAAGAACCTTTCTACTGCCTATCCAATCTACAAGAAACTTCGTCCAGTGCAAATCTACAATCGCCCACATGCCTTTTGCTATACATTCACGGCGAGCATCAAAAACTTCAGCATCCGCACAATATTGTGAGGGAATATATAGAGGAAAAGGAGGGATTTCTCCTCGACGAACACATCCTAAAAATTCTTTAATAATCATTCCTCGTCCATATGGGAAATGATCGCTTCTACCTTACGCCCAAGAGTGCTCGTTCTAACAGTAGTGAGTAAGTGATGGAAGACTGTCTCTCGAACATCATTCTTAAGTACAAACTTATACTCCTTGGTGGCTTCCTGAAAAATATAGCCGACACCAAGCTCATCTAAGGATTGTTGAATTTTCTCTTTTACTTCGAATACTTCAGACCTGGAAACATCGTCACTATGAGGAATAAGAGAGATTGAAATATCTTTTCTTACTTTTTCTTTTTTCCGTTTCTGGTGCTTCTCTGGTAAAAGACTCTTCAAAAACTCCAGCTCCCTTTGAGCAAGCCTTTTGCATTCAGAACATTCAATCTCATAAATTTCTGAAGACTCATCAAAATGCTTGTAATCATGATGATTAACCCACCTAACATATGGCGTTCCTCTGCAACCAAGACGTTCTGTTTTAGCATAAACAGGACAGCCAACACAACTCTCCTTCCTAAATAACTTACATAATGCACAATCATCACGACCTCTATCCTCTCCTTTACCAGCAATTATCTTCTCCCACTTCTCGATTGATTTCTCTAAGGCTTCTAGCGTTTCTTTGTCCATCATCACGCCTCGCTCGTCAGGAATTAGACGACCCGTCCTCATTTAAAGCCCCGATGGCCTGAGAGGTGATCACGAAAGCCTTGCCTCTCTGTACCTTCTCTCTCGCCTCCTCAAGCGACAAAAGACCCATCATCAGCCCGTTGTACCAGAATTGAACCTCCTCTGTCGTCAAGCGGGACGGGTCTCGTTGCTCAGGAGGTGGGTAATATTTTGTGGAGTTTCTCATCCTTGCCTCCTTTTTATTGCCACTTATTGAAAGTTCCTGGTCCATCATTGTTGTCGCCAATACAGTTTTCATTGTCACATTCTCTCAGCTCTACGCTGTACCTGCTATCTTTCAGTAAATCTTTCTTCTCCTTTTCGAGCCTCTTCTTCGCTCTCTTGGCCTCTTTTTTAGACCAAAAAACATAATCTTTTAATTCAGTTTCGCTGGGGGGATCATCTTCCCAATAGCAAAAAACAACGTGGTAATGTCCATGCTCTTTCCACTGCTTTTCTTTTTCTTCACCATAAAAGACTAAGCCTTCTGCCTCCATACCCCTAAAGATTTCCGGAAAAATTTTCCTTGCCAAAAATTTCCGAAGTTTCCAAGTTTTTCTCATTTTTGCCTCCTTCTTATTTTTTTCTCTCATCTCTATATATAATATAATAAATTTTGTTCAAAAAATCAAGTGTTTTTTTAAATTTTTTTAAAATTTTTTGAGATTTTTTGATCTCTCTGTCACCTAATGTATCCGAAGATGCTCACATTGAGGCCTCTCTCTATTGCTCGCTCTCATGTCTTGCCGGCTCTCAGGGAGGAAAGAGAGAAGTTGCATAGGAGAGGAGGAATCGATTTTTTCTCGATTCTTTTGCTTCCTCATGCTCCCTAACTTTCCCCTCGTTTCCTTCGCTCTTTTTCACTCTCCTTACGCTCTGCTCTCATGCTTAATACTGCTTAAAACACGCTTCGTGATGACTCTGATATAGGTGCGTAATAATCCTAGTATCAATGCATATGTTCTCTTTGATTCCTTTTTTCTCTCCTATCATTTTTTTCTTCTTTCTTTTACAATTGTCGCAATCCCTATCAGACCACCAACTATGTAAAGACCTCCAGCTATAATTGCTTCTACTTTTCCACCCTTTATTCCACTTTCCAAAAGAAAAGCTCCTCCCACAAACACTGCCCAACATCCTATTAATCCCAAAGACACTATGAGTCCCATTACTTACCTCTTACTATATAATATAACGTCCGTCCCCTAATATGCTTCCCACCTTTCCCATCTTTTTTCTCTTTTACCATTTTCCCTTCGTTCTTTTTTATCTTTACTTCTTGATACGCTACCCAACTTCTCCTAACTCTTTTTTAAAAAGGTAAGACTTCTTGTGCTAGTCGTTCTTCTGCTATCTCACAATATTCTGGATTTATTTCTATGCCAATAAACTTGCGTCTTAATCGCTTGCAAGCGACTGCTGTTGTTCCTGAGCCAAGGAATGGGTCAAGTACTATGTCATTTTCTTGTGAATACTCATCAATCAACTTTATGATAAGACCAAGAGGTTTCTGTGTGGGATGAGCTCGCCATTCCTCTTTTCCAATCAAACCATTATACTCAAAAACAATTTTTTTAACTGACTTACGGTTAATATTTGTCCATATCAATTCACAATCCCCAAAACTTGGCATTGTATTCAGCTTGTCCCAAACTACCCAATGGGTCCCCCTGGGCAACAAATCAGCAAAAAAGTTTCCGCCAAAAACCAAAACTTTTCTACCTATTCTTAGTAATTCTTCAAAATATTCTCTAGAAGGTCTCTGATTGTCCCATCTAATTTTATATCTACGCCTTGCTATTTTACCTTTGCCCGGAAATCCTCCATAACCACTAAAACCTTTATCCATTTCAATCCCATATGGAGGATCAGTCAAAATTAACTCAATACTCTCATCTGGTATTTGTTTCATTATCTCTAAACAATCGCCACAGATTATCTTGTTCACAAAATCATCCGGCCATTTCATTTTTTTCTCTAAGATCAAACAAACTCTTTCTCCATAAACTCGTAGCCTTCGCTGTCTCTCATCACTTCTTCCACCTCCGAGAGATGCGACCGAGGAGCTTCTTGCTGTCTTCTCTGTACTTCAGCCAAAAACTTTTCTACTTCTATTTCTCTATCGTACTCGTCAATGATCATTGCTTCCTTTTCCTTTAGGAGCCTGAGCCAATCTTGGAATGATGCTACCTCAACCTTTCCTACTCGCTGTGCTCGGAAGAGAGGCTTCCACCCGACACTTAGCTTGCAGATATGATACTGCTCTCCGCTCTCTTTTTTGTGAAGATAATAATTTGTGCCCATTCACTTTCTCGTCATTATTTCTTTCACTCGCTCTTCTTTTATCTCCTCATAAGTCACAGAGTCAAGTACTGGAAGAGTGAAAGCTTCTCTTACTGCTTCCCAATCCTCTTGCAACTCTCTCACCGAATATGCCTCAAGGCTGATGGGAGAAGCAGTACAATTAACTACCTGCCCTTCCTCATTATAATATACTTCATGAATGCTGTAAAGATAAGTAAGGGAGCCATCTTCCCTTTTTTCCACTGGATGTCTCAACACTCGATAGTTCCATGTCATTTTTCGTTCTCTTCTTTTTTCTCTGCTTTCTTTACTCCACCTCGTTTGGCTATCAAGCCATGAGAACGACGCTCAAGAAACTCCAATACATCGCTCTGTCGGAAACGCACCGTCGAATACCCTAACCGAATATAAGGCAACCACCCTTTTCTCCGCCACAGGTAGACGCCTTGAAGAGAGACCCCAGCCATGTCAGCCACCTCGGCTGAAGTGAGCAAAGTCTCCAATCGCTTCGTCTCATGTTCTCGCATTTCCTCTCCTAAAAACTTTTTTATTTCACTTATCTTCCAAACCCAAGCTCTTGGGAGGCGAATCGGCCTCGGAAAATCCGCCCGCTCTCTTCTCTCCCGAAACCATCCCGACCAATGAAGAATAGTCTCCGGATGGAGATTCAAAAACTGAGCAAGCTCCCGAAGTGTGAGAAAACCCGAATATTTTGGAATAACCACTCTGACATCGGGAGAGACGACATCACTTTTTTGCATCTCTCAATCGCTCCACTTTACCTACCACCTCCACATCACCAACTCTGGCGGTAGTTTTTCGCATCACTCGTTTCCTCAATCGCCCAGAGATCGGAAGATAAGGCCGTGCATTGAAACCTCGAAGAAAATAATCCAACTCTTTCTTAGCGTAACTTTTGTCCTGACGAGTAGGCTGTCGCCCAAGGAGATGGTTAAAAAACTCAATAAATCCTTTCATTTCTCTTTTTTCTCCTCCTTGAGACCTTCAATTGCTCCAAATACTCGCACCTCGCCTCTCTCATAGTCATACTCTTTGCAATATCGCCAGCCACTCTTAAACCGATGAAGATGCAATGTCTGAAGAAGGCCATGTTTATTTTCTGCCACCACTTCCATCCGCTGTCCGTCAGGGCTTTTACTAATTATTTTCTTAATCTTCATTTTTAAAAGGTAGAACCTCCTGAGCTAATCTCTCTTCAGCTATTTCACAATATTCTGGGTTTATTTCTATACCGATAAATTTGCGTCTTAATCGTTTGCAAGCGACGGCTGTTGTTCCTGAGCCAAGAAATGGGTCACATACAATCTCGCCTTCTTTACTAAAATCTTCTAGAATGTCTATAATTAACTTAAGAGGCTTTTGTGTGGGGTGTTGTTCTTTAAATTCTTGGCTGTCCCTAATAAAACCATGATTTATACACAAATATTTTTTCGATGGTTTATTTGTAAAAGATGTCCATATAAGTTCTGTATCTGTAAAAGGAACACTAGGTAATTCTCCTCTTTTGTCCCATACCAAGTAGCATTTAGTTGAGCAAAAGTATTCCCAATAAAAATTAGCCCCAAAAATAATTTGATTGTTACTAATTCTTCTTATTTCTTCCCATTGTTCTGTTGTTAATCGTTTATCATCCCATTTATACTTATGAGGTTTCCTACCTAAATCTGGGCAACAGCCATAAGTATTGAAAATATTAGTTATATTGATTCCATATGGGGGATCAGTTAACACTAAATCAATACTCTTATCAGGAATCTCTTTCATCACCTCCAAGCAATCGCCACAAATCACTTTGTTCACAAAATCATCTGGCCATTTCATCCTTCTTTCTCCTCGCTAATCGCTCCTGCATCTCTTTCTCGGCCTGATCAAGAATTTTCTGCCAAGCACTTCTGTAGGTGATCGACTCCCCCTTATGCACCAATCGAGGCACCCTTGCTCGAAGCTCCTCCTCTGAAGGATGAGACACCAAGTATTTGTAAGCAGTCACCACAACACCAGCCACAACATTTGCCACATCATCATGAGCACCGGGAGGATGTTGGACAGTATCTCGACCCATCCTTCCAGCTTTTCTCTCAAGGATAACAAGCTGATAACGAAGACGGCGGTTATCCAATAGTCTCACTCGTCGAAGATTGGCAATTGTTTGAAACTCAAGATAAATATGATTCTTATCCAATTCTGATACTGTATATTGAATGCCATGTTCCTCAAATATCTGAGAACTAAACTCTCCACCATACCGGTCCCCAACAACCTCCCAGATGCCATAATGCTTCATCATCTCACAGCAGTGTTGCACTGTGTCCTTCACCCGATAAGGAGGAATCTCCTCGTAAATGTAGTCAACCCAAACCTCTTGCCCCTCGAGATGAGCAATCGCCATGGCCAAAGAATCATCCTTTCCTCCTGAGACATCAACAAAAGCAAAATACTTTTTCCCTTCCTCTGGAGGTCGGATAGATACCTCATGATCTGTCAATTGCTCCACCTCATCATTGGACAAGTAGGTGGAGAGGTCTTCTCTAAACTCCGCTTCATATTCAGTTTTAGCGGCTGTCGGGTCTTTCCTTCTGGCTCGTCGCATGGCAGCTCTATTGACCGCTGGATTCATGGCTAATGTCGGTGCTTTCCAAATCAAAACATCACTAGCGTCACTTGCAAAATGCTCCTTATACATCTCAAACAAATAACCAAACTTCCCATAGGGAGTAGAGATTCCTATCAGCTTTGCTCCGGGGAGAAACGAGGGAATTAAAGCATTGACTATTTCCTCTGCTGGATTGGCATACTCCTCCGACCGGAAAAATGC
>Ga0190334_1001154_pt1 | contig 11690 bp, 10 predicted proteins | sample 48720478_MG_FD_161270 | JGI IMG/M metagenome (GOLD analysis project Ga0190334, IMG submission 161270) | Hydrothermal vent sediment bacterial communities from Southern Trench, Guaymas Basin, Mexico - 4872-04-7-8_MG | ecosystem: Environmental > Aquatic > Marine > Hydrothermal vents > Sediment ...
TGGATTTTTTGAAAAATATTTCATGGAGCAGTTGTCACCCTGAGAATTTCGTCAAAAGACGTCACACCTCTGAGAACTTTCTCAAAACCATCTATGAACATTGGTCTCATTCCCTTTTGAAGCGCCAGGTCGTAGATTTGACGTTCTCCTGCTCCGGATATAACGATATCCTTTATATCATCGTTTACTATCAAAACTTCACCAATTGCAACACGGCCCTTGTAACTTGTTCCGCCGCACTCTATGCAGCCTTCGCCAGCAGAGTACTCCACCGGATCAATATCCGGAAAGACCTCTTTCCATAATCCGTGAAACTCCCCTCGCAATTCAGCTTTCACTCTGCACGATTCACACAGTTTTCTAACGAGTCTTTGACTTATGACACCTATAAGGGAAGAAGTTATCATGTGACGATCTATGCCCATATTCACCATCCTATCGATAGCCGCTGCACTGCTGTTCGTGTGAAGTGTGCTCAGAACCAAGTGGCCCGTTAAGGAAGCTTCTATAGCGAGATTTGCCGTTTCCTTGTCGCGCATTTCTCCTATCATGATGATGTCGGGATCCTGCCTCAAGAAAGAACGCAGATATCGCGCGAAGGTTAAACCTATTTCTGGATTCACTTGACATTGAGTGACGCCGTCAATTGTATACTCAACGGGATCCTCTGCTGTAATTATATTAGTTGTAACATCTTTAAGTTTATTCAGCATTGCCACGAGAGTTGTCGATTTTCCACTTCCGGTCGGTCCCGTGATAAGAATGATGCCATTGGGCCTTTTCAAAAGTCTGGAAATTTGATTGTAATTGTAGTCGCTGAACCCTAATTCTTCAAGTTGCTTATATGCTCCTGAAACCTTTAAAATCCTCATCACGATCTTTTCGCCGTGCACTGACGGCATTGTTGACACACGAAAATCGTACTGCTCTCCCTGTATATTCATGTAAAATTTCCCATCTTGGGGAAGGCGCTTTTCAGAAATATCAAGGCCAGATATGATTTTTATCCGTGTCACAACTGGTGCGTGTTGCACCTTTGGGTAATCCATAATTCGTCTCAGAAGCCCATCAATTCTGTATCGAATGCGCACATAATTTCTGAAGGGCTCTATGTGTATATCGCTGGCATCCATGGTAACCGCCTTTTGAATTATGGCATTCACCATTTTCACAACTGGCGCTTCAGCTTCCATCACTAATTCTTCTTCTACTTCCTCTTCTGGTAACTCAAGTTGTAGTGGAATTTCATCTGCCAAAGCCATCGATGCCCCTTCTACATGTTGAGAGTAGAGAATGGAAAAAAGAGCGGGACTTGCCAGATAGATGATGGGCTCTTGACCTGTGAGAAATCTTACCTCGCTGACTATTCTCGACAAATTGTAAACGCTGTCCGTGACAACAACTATCTTATCGTTAACTTTGTCAACAGGAATCGCCCGCAGTTCATCGATTAACGCTCTGGGAATCGCTTTGAGAATTTCGATGGGTATAGTACTGGGAGGATCCTTCAACACGGGAATACCGTATTGATCCCCAACGGCTTCTGTTATCTGTTCCCATGTTACAAGTCCCATGTCTACAAGAATTTCGCCGAGTGCTTTTCTGCTTTCTTTTTGAATTTCAAGCGCTGAGGCTAACTGTTGCTTTGTGATGATCCCCTTCTCGAGTAGAATTTCGCCAAGGCGCTTGTATCGCCGAAAATTATTCGAATTCATCAACGAGATCCTCCAGGCCAAACCTGTATATCGCGGGAATATCGTTTTCCGGGAACAGAAAGCGGTCTTCTTCGTCAAAACCTGTTGCGATTACTGTCACTTTGATCTCGTCGTCGGCGATCTCGTCGTCTATTACCAAGCCAAACTTGACATCGGCATCCTCACTGCAATTGTGGCGTATAATAGCCGCTGCCCTGCGCATCTCTTTCAACTGAACTGATGGGGGAGCGGATATGTTGAGTATTATAGCGCGGGCATTTTCCACAGGGTGTTCCATAAGCCTACTTTCCATAGCTTTCCGTGCGCTCGTTACAGCTCTGTCTTCACCTTTTCCTATGCCAATACCAAGCATCGCTGCACCTGCGTTCCGCATGACCGACTCAATATCTGCAAAGTCCAGATTGATGTAGCCACGCTTTGTGATCAATTCCGAAATACCTTTGATACCCTGGTGCAACGTTTCATCGGCTTTAAGGAACGCGTTAACAACCGTGACATCTGATGAGAGTTCTTCCAGGAGCTTGTTGTTGGAGATCTTTATAAGAGTATCTACTTTATCTCTAAGGTTTTTGAGACCTTCCATAGCGACTTTCCATCTCGCATTCCCTTCAAAGTAAAAAGGAGTGGTTATGACAGCTACGGTGAGAATTCCCAGTTCTCGGGCAATTTCGGCGATAACAGGGGCTGCGCCCGTGCCCGTACCGCCACCAAAACCCGCTGTAATAAAGAGCATATCTGTGTTTTCAAGCATATCTTGAATGTTTCTCCTGTCTTCCAGGGCGGCTTCTTCACCTATTTTCGGGTTTCCACCGGCTCCAAGTCCTTTAGTTATCTTACTGCCAATTTGGATTTTCAAATCTGCTCTGTTCACTTCTAACACTTGAACATCCGTGTTCACTGCAACAAATGTTACTCCGTGAATACCCGCGTCTGCCATTCGATTAATGGCGTTGTTGCCAGCCCCGCCGACTCCTATCACCTTTATAACTGGTACTCTTTTTGCCTGATATCTATCCTTAGCGACTTCACCTGGCCTTCCTATTTCAAAGGGCATATCATCAACCTCCCAATAAACTACCAGAGATTCCTAAAGACCTCAATAAGCTTACTGAAAAAGCCTCCTGTCTTTCTCCTTACTGCGAGCGCTTCCTCTTGCTCTACGCTTTCCACACAGAAAATGCTTCCAAGAGCCGCTGAAAAAACCGGGTCTTCTACTATTTCATCAGCACCTAATAATGTTTCATTTGAAGAAGTGCCAAACGTTCCAATTCTCACAGGTTTTCTAAGAATGTCCAGAGCTAAATCAATGAGTCGCGGGATCTTGGCACCACCACCAGTGATCACAAGACCACCAGGAATTCCCATTTCTCTGAACTCAGGAACTTCAGCTTCCACTTCTCTGTAGGCTCTACGAACTTTGTTAAAGATTTCTCGCAAACGCGCGTGGACAATTCTCGCCAAAATCTCCATTTTTACAGTTTTAGAGGTTCGGCCATCAAGTCCTTTGTACTCAACGTCAAAAGGACTTTCTCCAATATCTTGATACATGGCGCTACCATGGGTTTTCAGAAGCCTCTCAGATTCTTCCAGAGAGGTGCTTAGAACTGTCGCTATATCCTTTATTATGTGCTTTGTACCAAGGGGTATCTCTATCAACCTGATTGGAATGCCGGTAAAGTACGCGACCAGTGTGGAAGAGCCATAACCAAGATCTAAGACGCAGACACCGCTGTCTTTCTCGGTAGTGGTCAGCACCCCTTCTGAAGCAGCTAACGATGACATCGAAACCTCTGGTTCCACTGGCAAAATGTCATCAAGAGAATAATCAAAAACGCTGCTCAAACTCTTGTCAATCACAACTGCCGTTAGTTCCACTGCCAACTTATTCGCGGGCATGTCTATCGGGTTAGAAACAACTTTTGTGTCGTCGATAAGGTACTTTTTCGGATAAACATGCAGCACTAATTTAAGGTTTTCTTCATGCTCCTCCCTTTTGAGAGCACGAGACTTGAGTTCTTCAACTTCCTCTGTGCCGATGATCTTCTTCTCAGACTCTGATATAACCATCTCTTCTGTCAGGCTTTCCAAACCAAATGCTCCACAGTTCGTCGAGACGACAAAATTCGCTCTTGTCACACCAGGAAGTTGCTCCTCGAGATTTGTCAGAAGCTTTGATATGCTATCTCTAAAAGCTACCGCGTCCTTAATTTCTCCTGAATCAATTCCTCGGCTTTTTACCGTTGAATACGCGAGCAACTCCCAAGAATCAGACTTTTCCGAAACAACGACCCCCTTGATCAGATGAGAACCGATGTCAATTGCCGCATATGTTTCAGTCCGTGCCAATTTGACCACCCCTGAGTTTGAGAATAACACCATTTGCAGTCAAAAAATACTCTGATCGTGGTTCCATCCTGCTCACTGCTGAATCAAGTGATAACAAATTTGCAATGATATCTTCCCATTTATCAAAGTATATCACTATTCCCTTCACTGTAACGACACACTTTTCCTGCAAATCAACTTCCACAATTTTGTTATCTGTAATGACTTCTCGAAGGCTTTCAATAAGTCTCAGTTGAGCTGGATCTATTTTCAAATCGTTTACAGATACGCCACTCACGAAAGCCATTGACAAAACACTTTCGGGTTTAGCCGAATAGAGGAGTTCACCTTTTGTAGAAATCCACCACAACCTTTCTTTGTAGCTCACCAAAGCGAGCCTATCTGCAGAATCAACCTTTAAAGCACTGCTGGTGCCAAAATCATTGAGTCTGATCAGATAAGCTGCGAAAGCTGTCAAACAAATCAACGTTAAGGCGAACAAAAATCTCTGCGAATTAAACATCAAGATTTGTAACTTTGAGAGCGTGCCTTTCGATAAAGCTTCGTCGCTCAGGCACACTTTCTCCCATAAGCAAGTTGAACAACGTGTCTGCTTCTTCGGCATCCTCTATATCGACTCGGATGAGCTTCCTCGTTTCGGGATTCATCGTTGTTTCCCACAATTGCTCTGGATTCATTTCTCCCAAACCCTTGTATCTCTGAATTTCAACTTTTCTATCTCCAATCTCCGCAAGAACTTTCTTCAACTCAATATCATCGTAGGCATAGCGCACGTTTTTTGAATAAGATACTCTGTAAAGAGGTGGCACTGCTATGAAAATCTTTCCATTAACTATAAGATCTTTCATGTACCTGTAAAAAAGCGTAAGGAGCAACGTTCTTATGTGAGCACCGTCAGTATCCGCATCGGTCATGATAATAATCTTGCCATATCGAATTTTCGAGATATCGAAATTGTCTCCAAGACCTGTGCCAACAGCTACTATAATATCGCTTATCTGTTCGTTTTTTAAAAGTTTCACCATTGATGACTTTTCCACATTCAAAATTTTACCTCTAAGCGGCAAAATCGCCTGAGAATACCTATCTCTGGCTTGTTTCGCGGATCCACCTGCTGAATCTCCTTCAACTATAAATAGCTCTGCTTTTTCCACCTCACGCGTTACACAATCGGCGAGTTTACCCGGTAGTGAAGCGGTCTCCATTGCACTTTTCCTTCGAGCCAGCTCTCTGGCTCTTCTGGCCGCTTCGCGCGCCCGCATCGCATGACTGGCTTTCTCTAAGATGGCTTTCAGCGAGGATTTGTTGGCTTCAAAATAATCTATCAAGTTTGACCGGAGAACCTTGGAAACAGCCTCTACAACTTCTTCATTGCCGAGTCTGGATTTCGTCTGGCCTTCAAACTCTGGATTTTTCAGGAATACGCTGATCACTGCCGTAAGCCCCTCGCGGACATCGTCACCTTGAAAGGATTCTTCTTTTTTCAGGATTCCCATACTCCTGGCGTACTCATTCAGAAGCCTTGTGATAACCGATTTAAATGCCGTTACGTGGGTTCCATCGTCTACTGTTCGAATATTATTGGCATAAGAAAGTATCTGCTGTGAATATGAGGAGCTATAAACCATCGAGATCTCAACACGAGTCCCGTTGTGTTCTCCCATAATATGAATGACGTCATGAAGCGCCTTTGCATTCTTGGTAAGAAATCTAACGAATTCTGAAATTCCGCCCTTGTAGTGAAAAGTCTTTTTTATCCGCTCTGTTTCGTCTTCAAACTCTATTGTCACATTGGAATTCAAAAATGCCAGCTCACGCAGTCTGTTTTCAATGATATCCGCGTCGAACTCACGCACGGAGAAAATTTCAGGATCAGGCTTGAAACGCACCAGCGTTCCTGTTTTATTTGTCGTACCAATAACTTTCACCTCTTCGAGAGGGGCACCACGAGTATATTCCTGATAATATATTTTGCCGTCCCTGTAAACCCATATCCTTAAGTACTCTGAAAGCGCGTTCACCACCGAAGCACCAACACCGTGAAGTCCTCCACTTACCTTGTACGTGTCTTTCGAAAATTTGCCTCCAGCGTGAAGCGTTGTCATAACCACTTCGAGAGCGCTTTTCTTTGTTTCTTGATGAACATCTACTGGTATTCCGCGACCGTCATCTTCCACCTCGACGGACCCATCAGCGCAGAGTTTTACTCGAATTCTCGAGCAATATCCAGCAAGAGCCTCGTCGATGCTGTTATCAACTATTTCATAAACTAAGTGGTGTAATCCTCGTTTGCCTGTCGAACCCACGTACATTCCTGGTCTGAGTCGAACTGCTTGAAGTCCCTTAAGGACCTTTATACTTTGGGCGTTGTAGTCAATCACTACGGCACCTCCTGAACTTGATGTCTTTTACTAACTCTTTACCCAGAACAGCGTTGATTCTCGATATCAACTGGGTTTTTAAAAAAGAAGCCTCAGATAACCACAAAGGATCATCGCAACAAAAATACAAAACTCCATGCGCGAAGTCATGAAATTTGGAATGGCGCGCAAGAGCATCTCCTGCGATATCTTTCCAATGCTCAAGTGCCATTCTCACTCGAAGCTGCTCATATACCGAGTTTTTGAAAGACAGACTATCCAGCACTTCACTAAACCGCTTCATAGTTAATCCCACAATTCGTTTTTACTCTTGATAAAATCAACGAATTTGTTGGCAATTGACCTTCCAACTTCTGTTCTGAGAACCCTATTCTTAAATCTATCAACACACACTACACCTCGACTCGTATGAGTCAAGAAAATCTCGGATGCCTGGCATAACTCGGTAGGCTCGATCCATCTTTCTGTAATTTTAAATCCCATGTCCCTGCACAGTTCAATGACACAGTTTCGAGTGATTCCAGGAAGAATACCACAATCTATGCTGGGTGTGACAATCTCATCACCAAGAATCAAAAACACATTGCTGAAGGTCCCCTCGCAAACCTGTCCTTTGCTACCGAGCATCAACGCTTCGTAGTATCTCCCTTTCTTCAATTTCGCCAACAAAATATCGCTCCTACCAATAACCTTTAAGAAAGCGGGTGTTGCCAACTCGTCGATCTTTCGAATTGGCGACACTGTTAGTTCTACAACGTCCCCTAAGTGGCTTTCTTCCAACGCTTTGAGATAAATCACAAGTTCAGTGTTTTGAAGCTGAATTTCAAAAGCGTCTATCACACCACTGGGTAAAAGTAGGATTCGAATATAAGATTCGGTATCAACTTTTTGTACTCCCTCCTCGAGTATAGAGCGCAAGTCTGTGTAAGAGTAGGGTATTGAATATCCAAGATAGTTGGCGGTTTTTCTAAGTCTTTCGTAGTGCTGCCTCAGCGCGAACACCTTTCTATCATAGGTTCTCAACGTTTCATAAGCGACTCCACCATAAAGAAATGCCGCCTCGGAAAGCCCAATAAATGCCCGCGACGAATCAAGCCATTTTTTTCTGAAGAGAAGCATTTTTTGAAACCACCCCGGATCTGTTGACCTTTTTAACTACAACAGATTCCATACTTCCAATTCTTCCACCGACGAACTCATGTTTGACATAGTATTCATCGTATCCCCAACAGATATCTCCGTCCTTTTTCTCCACCAGGACATGCCTCAGTTTCCCCACATTTTTCTTTCTCCATTTATAGGACACCTCGTCGACAAGCTGTGATGCAACTAACGTCCTTCGATTTTTCTCGTCAACAGGAATTTGATAAGACAGTTTTGAAGCTAATGTATTAGGTCGCGGAGAATATTTGAACACATGAACTCTGGAGAATTCTGATTCTTCGATGAATTTAAGCGTTTTCGAAAACTCCCCAAGCGTCTCGCCAGGAAATCCAACTATTATATCCGTCGTTATGGAAAAATGCTCATTCATATCCCTCAGTTTGGCAAAAGCTTCGCGCGCGTCGTCAACATAGTAGTGTCTGTTCATGAGTGAAAGTATTTTGTCAGAACCGCTCTGAATTGGAATATGCAGGTGAGGGCACATTCTCTCTGCGGTTCTAATGAATTTTAGAAGCTCATCTGTAATGTGTTCAACATTTATTGAACTCAGCCTGATTCGAAAGTCGCCAGTTAAACTGTCAACATTTTTGAGCATAGTTGCAAGATCGAAATCCATATGCGCTCCGTACCGCCCGAGGTTTATACCTGTGAAAACTATTTCTTTGTATCCGCGGCTTACCAAGCTCTTCACCTCTTGAACCACGAGCTCCGGCGGCTTACTCCTAATTGAAACGCCTCTCATGCTTGGAATCAAGCAATAGCTGCACACTTGGTCGCAACCATCTTGCACTTTTACATAAGCCCGCGTTCTCTCAGTTAGAAAACACTTGATCGTCTCTTTGAGAAATACGCCATCACCATTGCCCTGGTTCGAAAAATCACCTTTTATATTGTCCTCAACAATATATCTCATGAAATCGCTTTTCTGCTGATTGTTTAAAACTATGTCTGCCCCAGATTGCTCAAGTTTTTGATAGTCTTCTTTTGAATGACATCCGACAGCTATTACAAGAGCGTTGGGATTCATCTTTCTAAGCTTTCGAATCATTTGCCGTGATTTTCTTGAAGCGATTGCTGTCACAGCGCAAGTGTTCACTATACACACATCGACACCTTCCGGATGAGGAAAAACCACGAAACCATTGTCTTCAAGCTTTTCGATGAAAAGTTCTACCTCGTACTGATTAACTTTGCACCCAAGAGATGTCACAAAGGCAGTCTTCATAATATAGAGCAGACCCTCCGAGAATATGAGTGCAAAAAAGAAAAGTACCCTACGTCAAACCCGGGCTTCGAATGCCTTTGAATTTTCACCAACATCAGCTCCGATCATCAAGTATTCAAGTAGAAATCTCAGTTGGTATACCATACTTATTTTACCATATTTTGAGATCCGACGGGTAGATTAAGACAGTCAAGAAGAGCTTTTGAACCACAAAAATTCCCGTATCATGATGATATAACAGCCAATTTTAACGACACTGTCTCTCTTGTCAAGAAACTGGCGTTACAGGAAACCAAACCAGAAAGCCTATCTCTACTTAAAGTGTTAATTGAGGTGTTAAGATGAATAATAATCGCTATGCTAATCTTCCTCTGATAGAAGCAATTTGCGAAATTAGATTCGCAGAAGACACTCTTTATTTTGTAGGGATATTTTTGAGAAAAGCTCTGAGCCGCATAAGAATGAGCTGGGAGTTGAATTCACTCTTTTTATGGTTGTTGCTGATACTATCGCCCAGTTCAATTAGTGAAAGGTTAAACCAGTTACCTTGAGCGATAGAAGAAGTTTGGTTATATCAATTAGCGATTTCTGTTCCCAGTTCTTCCATAATCATATGTTCTATATTTCTCTTTTCACTCGATATACTTACACCTATTGCATAAACTTTCTTTCCCGCATACTTTCTCCAATACCCCTTTGTTTTTATCTGTTTTATCGCTTCCTTTGCATCCTTATCTATCTTTACTTCAAAGATCCACACCTCTCCATTTGTCTTCATCACCACATCCGGTCTACCACTTATCTGTTCCTCTTCCATCATTACATTGTATCCACTTGCTGCTAAAATCAAGTACAACCAGCTTGTGTATATCAACTCCGGTACCCTTTTCATAGCTTCATATCCTGCCCGATGGGTAATGGACTGTATAGCACTCATCAGACCGTTGTTCAGTTTGTCGATATCTTTTCTCAATATACCCTCGTCTATAACACGTTTGAACCCGTATATCTCTTCCTCTCTTATACTGTGCTTAACCTCAATCATCAACCTTGCAAAGCTTGTCTGTGCATCTTTGTTTGGAAAGTCTACTTTATACCACAGCTCACCTGTTGATGTTTCTTCTCTTCCAACATAGGTCAAATATCCAGCTTGTGTTAGAAAACTTATAGGATCTGCTTCTTCTACCTCTTTGCTTGTAAACTTGCTTTCAGTTATCATCTCGCCAGTTATTTTCTCTATTTCAATTCTCTTGTCTTTGATGTATTTATAAAGAAACGATGGTGCACCCGACTGATGCCAATAATCTTTGAAATAGCCCTTGTCAAAAAACAATAGTACTGAATATGGGTTATATACCTTGTCCATACCATTGAAAGAAAAACCATTGTAGTGTTCCCTCAACTTTTCCAGCAAATCGTTTCTGTTCATCTGTCTTTCCCTGCAATATCTTTCTATGTAATCGCCAAAATAGCTCTCCAATTCTTTTTCTGTGTATCCAAACATCTGCGCATATCTATCATCAAATGACACATCGTTCAAATTGTTCAATGCACTAAATACTCCCATTTTTGTGAATTTTGTGATTCCTGTTATCAATATAAATCTCAGCTCTTTATCTCTTTCCTTTAACACCGAGTATAGCTCTCTTAATAACTCCCTCATCATCTTTGCCCTGTCTATATCATCTATACTGTCCAATACCGCCTTCTCATATTCGTCCACTAACACTACTACCGGCTTCTTTTGTTTCATCGATATATCAAAGATCAAATTGCTAAACTTCACATTTATATCCCTACCCCTTGTCTTTATTCCATTCAGCAGTGCTTGCTCAGATAATATCTGTCCTACCTTTTCCAGAAAACTCTCTATTCTACGACTTGTTATCGCAGAAAAATTCAACCTTATCACCGGATATCTTTCTTTCCAATCCCATTTATCATGTATCCATGTGTTTCTAAATAACTCTTTCTCCCCTCTGAATATGTTTTCTATCACACTCAATGTCAGTGTTTTTCCAAATCTCCTCGGACGTGATACAAAGTAGTACGTCTGCCCACTATTCAAAAGTTCGTGTATGTATCTTGTCTTGTCTACATATATCATGTTATTTACTATAATCTTCTTAAAATCTTGTTCCCCTATTGGTAAGCCTTTCATTCATACCACCCCGTTGCAAGATAATCAAGTAGAATCGATTGTAAGAATAATTTTAAAAGTTGGTGAGGATAAACAAAGTTATACGGCAAAGTTGATCGTTTTTACCGCCTTTATTATATCATTAACGAGAATAAAATCTGTTGATGTAAACACGTTGAATTTGACCATGGTTTCTCACTTTATGCATAATCCTTGCGAGAGATCCTCTCAGCTAAAGAAAGATCCCTTCCCTGAGGTGTAAAATTGAAGTGGAACACGAAAAGAAGTGTAAAGATACCAGTGTTTCCGATTGATTGGGGTGATGTTCATGGAAAAAGGTGTGAAGTCGAAGCAGAAAGGCTCAAAGCGCTTACTGCTGATAACAAAAATCTGGTCAGGAGCTGTTATAGCGATTGGCGTGTTTATATTCGCCGGTTATGCCAGCAACTTTTTGACAACGGGGGTAGCAGACCCTTATGCAGCCGAGAATTATCCGTTTATTGAAAACATCCCGCCTTTTTTCAGTTTTATATGCGTTATTGGACTCGCATTGGCTTGGAGATGGAAACTTGCAGGAGGTTTAATAGCTATTGTTTTTAGCATCGCAAATTATGTTATTTATTTTATTCACTGGCCTTTGTCTGAAAATATCCACTATCTCATTGCACCTTATGGAATAAACGCTCTCATACTTGTTCCAGGAATGTTATTTGTCTCCT
>Ga0190334_1001156_pt1 | contig 11670 bp, 15 predicted proteins | sample 48720478_MG_FD_161270 | JGI IMG/M metagenome (GOLD analysis project Ga0190334, IMG submission 161270) | Hydrothermal vent sediment bacterial communities from Southern Trench, Guaymas Basin, Mexico - 4872-04-7-8_MG | ecosystem: Environmental > Aquatic > Marine > Hydrothermal vents > Sediment ...
GAATTTCAGTAAGGGTAGCAAAATACATAAAAGCTCCGACTACCGAGGCAAATAAATTTGACCATAAACTATTCCCCCCGACTAAATTACTAATCCATATTTTTGGTATCAATGCTTCGCTTCCTGGTCTGCCCAATAAAAAGCCTGCTACTAAAACTCCTCCCAGTAGAAGGGGTAATATCTGTTGAGCAAAACTCCAACTGGAACTTACCCACTGAGCCCGTTCTTCCTTATTAAACCACTTAATCAGCATCCAGAATAAAATAGTTAAGAGAATACCGGTTATATGCCACTTAGAATTATAAATTACTTGCCAAATTTTAAATGATCCATCTTTTCCCCAATTAGCAAAAATTAATATCCCTACCAGGGTTGCAAAATAAAATGCTGTCTGCCATAAGGGTCTTTCTTCTGGTGCGTTACTTTCAGCAAATAGGCTTTTATCTTTAATTTTTTCTTTTTCATCTTCATGAAAGATAAAGTGCATAGACAAGCCGATTACTATAGAGAAAATAATTGCTCCAATGGCGCGAGCTAAACCTAATTCAAATCCTAATACTCGAGCAGTCAAAATAATTGCCAATACATTTATCGCTGGTCCGGAATAAAGAAAGGCAGTTGCTGGACCTATTCCTGCACCGCGTTTATAGATTCCAGCAAAAAGAGGTAAAACTGTACAGGAACAAACTGCTAAAATTGTTCCAGAAACAGAAGCGACAGTATAACTTAAGAATTTATTGGCTTCTGCTCCAAAATATTTTATTATATTTTCTTGACTGATAAAATTAGCAATTGCACCGGCAATAAAAAATGCAGGAATCAGGCATAATAATACATGCTGACGAGCATAATCCTGTGCCATCAACAAGGATTCCATTAAGGCATTCAATATTTTAGAACTACTAAACGGCATAAAATAAAAAAACATAAATACCGTGATCATAATAAAAATTTTTGATCTTTGTTTCATCACAATCCCTTAAGGCCTCTCCTTCAGTAAACATGATAATATTATCATATAAACATATTACAGTCAAATAAAATATGTTTTATTGAGAATCAATTAAGCTAACTGTTACTGTAAAATATAGTGGGGTGTTACACGACAGAGGACAACGGTCTTCTGTCGTGTAAGAAATTAGCAGGTGAAGTACAAAAATTTTAAGCAAATTTAAAAAGTAGATTTTTCGAAAATTAGGTATAATCTAAAAAACGAAATCATGAAATAAAATTAAATTGATATGATATTTAAGTTTTCATTATCTGTATACCAATCATCTTGACACCATTTTGTGTTTTCATCGATAACGTCGCTGGTTCAACAATAAGACACTGTCCTTCTTTAAGGATAGTTTTTTCTTGATTAACCCTTACTTCTACTGTTCCTTTAATGACATAAAAGATTACATAAGAAAGCATTTCACAGGTTGGCATCTCTCCGTCAGGTGGAAGTTCGATGATTCTTGTTTTAAATTGTTTATCTTTATAAAAGACATTTTTATCCCTCTCTTCGTAGGGATGTGATTTCATTGTTTTAAGATTAAATACCTGCATTGTCCTTAGCTCCCTCTACTTTGGTTTTATCAGTCCATTCAATTATTTTTTCTATAGATAGGCCCATAATTACCACAAAAATAATGGTTAAAATTAATCTTGCTGCCATAAATTTTAACCCAAGGAATTGGAATTCTACTATCTCTTGAGGAATCTTTATGCACGCCCAGGCGGAAAGAAAAATAATGATGTTGGAAATTTTAGCCCCTTTTTTAATTAAGACTGCAGCTACCGGGAAAGCCACGTAAAGGGGACCTGTCGGTAGTGCACCAAAGAGTATGGCAAGAAAAATGCCTCTTATTCCCGAAGCCTCCCCCAAATATTTTACAACTGTTTCTTTTGATACCCACACCGCAAAAAGTCCCATCAACACCATCACAGCAGGAAGTATCCAGATCATTTCGATAAAAAATTCCCATGACGACGCAGTTATTACTTCTCGTTTGTCAGGAAATAACGATATAAGGATTATTGCAATCATTATTGCAATTCCGAGAAAAATTATATCTCGCACCATTCCTTTCTTTTGCTTTTCTTTTATATTCTCCTTCATAGTATAACCCCCATAATAAGAGCAATAACAATTGCAATAATAAAACTTATCCCATTTCTAAGCAAGGCCACTTTCTTACCTAATTCTTTTATTTCTAAAGGTAAAGTAATTGTCCCAATCATAGTTAATGTGGTAATGAAAGCGGCAGCTACAGTAATCGATGCCCCATTTTTAAGAAGTGACGCCGCGAGAGGGAAGGCAATTAAAGATGGGATATGCATAATTGCTCCTACTAATGCGATCAGGAATACTCCCCAAAACCCTGCCTGCTCACCAGCAATCTTGGAAATTTGAGTCTGTGGCACGAAACCAAAAAGCAAACCTATAAAAATTATTATAATAAAAACGATGGGCAGAATACGGATGAAAGATTTTACTGCCCCTAACAGGGATTGTTTTGTTTTTTTTCTATCTTTAAGAAAAGAAAAAATAAGACAACCACCTGCAAAAATGTTAATAAAGATAGCAGTTATATTCATTTAAATTACCTCACATTTTCATTTATATCATTTGCATGGTCATAACTATTTCTACTTGCGTCCTTGCCATTATTGGTTATTGGGGATTTCATTCGCCAGCCCAGTGCATCTTCCTGTGGGCAGGCAGCGATGCAAGACCCACAAGCAAAGCAATCAGCGTGAATTTTTTTCCCTTTGTAAAAGTCACTCATTGCCTGAGTGGGACAGGCCTTCACGCACAATTTGCATTTTTTACACACATCCCAGTTAATGCGAGGTCGCAATAGGCTTACCTGTTCCGTTATCCAGCCGATTAGCCCAAAGGGGCAGAGAAATTGGCACCAGGGCCGATAGACGATTAGACTGGCGATGAGCAAAGCAGACACGAACAGCCCGATCCACAGAGTGAAATTGAATTGAAAGAGCTTGAACGGGTCAATGATTTTGATCCAATCCAAACCCGCAACTACCAGACCTGCGACCAACGCCGTGAAGGCGATGATGCGGGCCGTATTGGAGAGCCAGAAGGGTGGCTTCCACTTAGGCAGTGGTATACGGTGTAATAGGTCTTGCAGTAGACCCAACTCGCAACCCCAGCCACAGATGGATTTGTTAGAGAGCAAGACCATCAACAGCAGAATGACCAGCATTATGACGATAGGGAATATAAACTGTTGGCGTACCAAGGTGGATGTAAGTAGGTTACGTACCGAAAAGACCGGATTGGGATTTACTCCTTGCCTGGTGATAAATCCAAAGACGAATCCAAAGAGTAATGTTCCTCCGATGAGGAAAGCGAGGCGTACTTTGAGCGTGACCTTGCGACGGCGCAGTAGAATGGTAGCAATCACAATCACTGCAATCCACAGAACGAATTTGATTAGAATAAATGAGTTAAAAAGTACTGGTTGGTTGGGCATTATAAAATTTCCTTTCTATTGATTAAACTTGATTTTTTTATTTATTTTTCGAAATACATGGATGATTTTTTTCGGAAATATCGCTATGACATTTTTTTATCTGTCCGGGAGTACATTCTTCCGTTTTACCTTTAAGTCTTTCCGGATATTTACACTCCTTTTTATTTACTTTTTTACCCATATTTATCACCCCTTTTAATTTTAGTGCTGCCGGGAAATCTTTTAAAAATTTATCTATCTTCTCCTTATCAGATGAGTAATGCACCCAATAACCCCTTTTCTCTATCTTTACCAGACCAGCCTCCTTTAAAATCTTAAGATGCTGGGATACAGCTGGTTGGGATATTTGTAAAAAATTAACTATACCGTTAACGCAAAATATTCTACTATTTAACAAACGAAATATTTTAAATCTTGTGGGGTCAGATAAAGCTTTAAATATTTTAGTAATTTTTTCAATTTCATAATCTGTCATTACTATTTCCCTTTATATAAGTATATTCATATTTACTTATATAATATATAGTAAAAATCTTCTATTGTCAATTATATTAATAAAAAATCAAAAACTTTTATGTAAAAAGAGGGTTTTTACTATTTTTACAGTAAGTAAAGGTAAAGTAAGATGTATATTAATTAAGGTAATAAGAATTTATTTTTCTGAACGGAGTAGTAAATAGATAAAAATAATAAAAGAAAGGAAGGTATTGAGGACGATGAATGAAGATAAAAAATTAATTGCTTATTGCGGACTTTATTGTGGAGACTGTATTAATTATAAAGGAGAAATTGCTGACCTATCCAGAGATTTGAGGAAAAAATTAAGACAGGCAAAATTTGACCGAGTTTCTAAAGGATTATCTAAATATTTTAAGGAATTTAAAGATTATGAAAAGTGTTATGCGACTTTAGGGGCTATGGTTAGATTACGCTGTAGTAGAGTTTGTAGAGACGGAGGCGGACCTCCGTTTTGCAATATCAGGAAATGTTGTGAAAAAAAGAACATTCAGGGCTGCTGGGAATGTGAGGAATTTGAAACTTGCACCAAATTAGATTTCTTAAAACCCATTCATGAAGATGCCCATCTAAAAAATCTAAAGAAAATTAAAAAACAAGGGACCGATAAATTTATTTCCGGAAAGAGATATTGGTAAAATAATTAATAATTAAAGTCGCAGTTATTAAATATAGGGAAAACTTATATAGAGCTTTTCTTATTCTCAAAAATTTTATAATTCTTAGTTGTGAGTATATAATACTTAAATTTGAATCAGTAAATAATATCAAGTATAAAATATTTGAATTTAATTTTGAAAGCATTATACTATAAAAAGAAATATTTGTAATATTTTGGATAAATTGCTTTTTAATATGATAAACATAGTAAAATTGGAGCCAAATATATGAAAAGAAAAACATGCCATTGTTGGTGGACTGGTAATTAATCCTTTCTTTTGATAATTATACACACTATTTAATACATTAAATTAAAGGAAAGGAAATAAAAATATGCAAATAGGAACTATTCAAATAATAGTACTTTTGATTACAGGTGCCGGTGTTGGTTTTGCTTCCGGTTTGTTAGGAGTTGGCGGATGTTTTATTATGGTACCTGTACAATTTTGGGCGCTCACATCAATAGGTGTTGACTCTACAATTGCCATTAGAATTGCTTTTGGAACAAATCTTGCTGTTGTTCTCCCTACTGCACTTAGTGGGGCAATTGGTCATAGCCGTAAGAAGGCTGTTCAGTGGAAAGCTGGTATTGTGCTGGGATTATCCGGACTTGCAGGTGCGTTTCTGGGAGGTTTTTTTGCTGCACATATTTCTGGGAATATTCTAAAAATAGGATTTGGTTCTGCTATCTTAGCTGGTGCCATCAGGATGTTAACAGCTAAGCCTCCTAAAGTAGACAAAGAGCCAATAGATAATGTTGTAAATTTTATATTATGGGGATTTCCTTTGGGAATTCTATCAGGCATAATTGGAATAGGTGGTGGTGTGCTGATGATTCCTGTGATGGTACTTGCCCTGGGATTTAATATGCATAAAGCAGTTGGTACTTCAACTGCCCTGATGATATTTACTTCAATAGGTGGAATTTTATCATATATCATCAATGGATTAAAAGTATCGCCATTACCACCATATTCTTTAGGTTATGTTAATTTTTTACAGTGGGCTTTATTGGCAGGACTAAGTATTCCCATGGCTTTGGTAGGAGTCAAAGCTGCACATAAACTTCCTGCTAAACAACTAAAATATCTTTTTATCATTGTGATGATCTACATGGGTTTGAAAATGATAGGAGTATTTTCCTGGTTAAATCTGCCTTTGTAGTTTAATAAAATCTGTAATTTATAACGGATAGCATATGAAAGTATATAAGAAATAAATACTTTCATATGCTTGTTTTTATAGCTGTTGTAAGCAAAAAGTAATTTTATTAACGTATTTTACTTAAAAAAAAGAGCGGAATGTAATTTAACACATAACACAGAACATAAAATTGTCTAGTATATAATAAAACTTATAATTAAATTAAATTATCAGCATAAAGATATCAATTGCAGAATAGGCAACTTTGAATAGCTTCCAAAAATGTTAGATAAAATGTAGAATAAGGGAAGATGATACTATAATGAAAATTTTATATATTTCAGGTAGTCCTAGAAAGAAGAGTAATACGGATTATCTTTTAAAACTTACATTATCCATAACTGGTGGGCAATTTATAAAACTTACGGATTATAAAATTGAATCCTGTAAGTCTTGTTGGATATGTCAAAAGTTAGGTAAATGCAGAATTGATGATGATATGAGTAATATTCTGATACCAGGACTATTAGGTAGCGAGGTATTTGTTTTAGGTAGTCCGGTTTATTTTAATTGTGTATCTGCTCAACTTAAGGCTTTTATAGACAGAACTTGGTGTATTAGAGGTAAGCTTAAAAATAAAATCGGTGGTGCAATTGTGGTTGGACGAAGATATGGTTCAGAAAGTGCTATCACAACTATTAATGCATTTTTTCTTAAACATGAAATAATTCCTGCAAATAGAGGAGTTTGTGGAATTGCATTTAAGCAAGAAGAAATTTTACATGACCAGGAGGCAATAGAATCAGCAAAAAGACTTGGAGAACGTATAAAAGAACTTAAACAGATTTTAGGGTATGAAGAATGAGTAATATTGTAATGCATTGCCTGACTTTATAGTTATAAGAAATATTACACAGAATTGTTAATTATCCGTTATTAATAAGTAGATAGTATTCAGAGGATATAAAATACATAAAAGTTTGATATTTTATGAAATATTTAATTGGCAATTTGGGTCGTGTCTTACATTCTATATCTTGAATTAATAAATTAGCCTTCTTCCACTTTTTTTTATATCTTTCCTAATTTCTATTAATTTTGTATTGAACAAAATAAGAGGAAGAACTTATTTCCATAGTTTTATCCCTCAATCTGAGCTGGTGGTTTAATGAAGTGCCAGCAATTTGATAGCAAGTAGATTAAATAATTAATATATCCAGGAGAAATGTTTAATGGTCAGTAATAATAAAAAACAAACCGAATGGGCCGAAGCAAAAAAGAAATGTCGATTAAATGAAGAAACAGTACGAATGGCCAAAGAGATGGGCTTAAACCCGAGAAGTCTAATAAAGAATATTCCGAGCAAGACACAAAAATGGAAGGCTCCTGTTCATGTTTGGATTCGGGAAATGTACAAAAAACATCAGAAAAAAGCCTTAAAGAAAAAGGTTTCGAAAAAGGATATACATATACATGGTGAAAGACAATAAGTTTAAACCAAAATGATTTGAAAAATATTAATTATGTGTCATATTTTTTAAGGAGATTATAATATGTTAAAAGCTTTTTGAGATCCAAAGAAAACTCTTCATATATGCACAGCTAAAAGTTGTGAGGGATGTGAAATTTCTGAAAAACTTGTATGCTATTTTAATATAAAGCAATTGTTTTGGTTTATACTTATGGCTATTCCAGTCTTTTTATATTCTGTCTTTTTTATTTATCAATTTAATCCTTTTCTACTGATACCTTGGATAATTTTTATTCTATCTTATTAAGGAAAGGACTTTTGCCGAATCAAGGCCGGCATCGGCGATTACCGCACAGATATTAAGGTCAAACCTATCTTTAGCCAATTCAAAGCTTAAGGGATAATTACTTTACTGTCTACTACATTGGCTGTCCTGGTTTCTTCTGTAATGGGTAATTCTGATAAGGCACTGATGAGGACAAAATTACGGTAGCCCCAAAAATATTTGAACTCTTTCTGAAAGGGCTTGGGGAAATGGACCATGATACTAAGACGAGATTCCGGGTCACCCTTGGGTCTCTTAGTCTTACTAAATCTATCCCTAATAGAAGTCTTAAGGTTGTTCTCTTTAACTTTAACCGGGATATTAGAGGAATCGAAGGTAAGATAAGTTCCCTTAATCTCTTTAAGCTCGATTAACTTGCTTACCAGAGAGTCCCTCACTTCCTGGAAGATGCTATTTTCAGTATCTCCTAAAAAGGCCGAAAAGTTCTCTACATAAGGTAGACGAAGGGGATGAAAACCGAAGACTAAGGCTAAATCAGGATTATCCTGAAGGTCTCTTACCAGATCAGAAAGATAAGATACATTTTTAATATTTTTGTAAATAAGGGCTTTAAGTAAAGCTTTATAAGGAATAGGTGGTCTGCCGGTAGAAGGATACAGTATCTCCAATGGTGAGGTATCAAGAAAAGAGAAAAAAATCTCGTATTTCTCTAAAGGTCTTAAGTTAAAAACAGTTTCAGCTTTAAATAAAAGTTTTTGGTTTGCCTTAAACCTATTCATAACATTACCTCCTACTTTTCTGAAAGGTTGCGAAAACTAAAAAACAATATTCTTAAAATATTATAGGCTAAAAGGTAGGTGGAGGTGAAATCAAAGTAAGATTAGCAAATAATTTACATAAGATAGAGATGAGGGTTTCAGAAAACTCTAGAAGGATGAAAAAATTTACCTCCAGGCCCCTAAAAAATCGCTAAAATGAGTAGAAATCAATCGATAACCTTCCTAAAACCCTTATCAGATAAGGGTTTCAAAGGGTGGAGTTGAAGAGTAAAATAGAGGTACTCTAAAAGCCTTGCAAGACAGGGGTTTCAGAGTTTTCTGAAAGGCACTTGTAATAATATAAAGGAGGTAATATTATGAAAAAATTTAACAAAACTAAAGTAGGAATCACTGTTGGTATTATTTTTGGTATAGTTGATATAATCCCTATGATACTTATGAAAATGACTTGGGATACATTGTTAGGTGCATTTTCTATGTGCGTAATTGGTGGCTTTCTCATATCAACCTCAAACTTAAAACTAAATAATACTTTAAAAGGAACGCTAATTTTCTTTTTAATAGCTGTTCCAATGATGATTATAGTGGTTGCTGGTAGCCTAAAAGAACTAATTCCAATGTTAGTTACGAACCTGGTTATAGGAAGTTTAATGGGTTATTTCATTGGTCGCTTTGGAGAAAAATAAAGCAATAAAGGTTTTGAATATGAACAAAACACAAATTCAAGAAAAAACAAAAAAACCGCTTGAAAAAGCAGATAAGCCAAAGGAATTCACAAAAAATATCAAAATTGTTAGACTAATATATTTGGAGGTTATTAAATATGAAGAGTAAAGAAATCAACAGCAAAACAGACTTAGTCGCTTACTGCGGTCTTTACTGTGGTGATTGTTTCGGTTTTAAAGGAACAATTGCGGATTTATCAAGAGATTTAAGAAAAGAATTAAGGCAAGCAAAATTTAGCGATATTGCGAAAGGTATTTCTTTTAAAGAATTCAAGAATTATGAAGAATGTTATGAATGCCTTGGAGCAATGGTTAGGCTAAGATGTAAAAGTGCCTGCAAAGGCGGTGGCGGGAACCCATCTTGCGCTATTAGAAAATGCTGCCAGAAAAAAGGATTTGATGGTTGTTGGGAATGTGATGAAATTGAAACTTGTAAAAAGTTGAATACTTTGAATGAAATTCATAAAGACGCACACAGAAAAAATTTACGAACAATCAAAAAGAAAGGGATTAGTAAATTTATTAAAGGAAAAAAATATTTCTAAATAAAAATTGATTGAAACGGGAATGGAAAAATCCTCGGCTTGGATTTTTCCCAAATTTTGCTCCGTTTCACTTCGCAAAACTTCGTATATCCCTATACGTTATATGACATTGCGGCGGGCTGTAGAAATTTTTGTAAATTAATAAGAGGTTAGAATAAATATGCCAAAGATAAAGACTAATGACATCATGACATATTATGAAATTCAGGGAGAGGGGAACCCCCTCGTATTTATTCATGGAGGTTTAGTCACTTCTACTATGTGGCAACTTCAAATAGATTACTTTTCTAAGAGCTTTAAAGTCATTACATATGATGTCAGGGGACATGGAAAAACGGGAGTTTCACCATTAAGAAAGTATTCCGTTGAATTATTTGCAGATGATCTAGATAAGTTACTTAAAAAATTGAAAATAGAAAAACCAATTATATGTGGATTATCCTTTTTTAGTTCTTAACGGTGAAAATGAATCAAAATCCGTACATTACCATGCAAAAGAAATAAAAAAATTAATACAAAATTGTGAATCAAAAATTATCTCCAACGCAGGACATACTTCGAACCTGGAAAATCCCGAAGAATTTAATAAGGTATTGGAAAAATTTCTTAAAGGAGTTGGATTGTGGTTATACTCGCTGTAACGCTGTGCATACCTTCGGTTGCTTGCTCTCACCTTGTTTGGGTCACATAACAACGGATAAAAGGTTACGGTACTATGCACCTTCGCTCAAATTGCCTTCGGCAACTTCTCATATCCGCAAACGTTAGAGGACATTAATAAAGGGAGTTAATAAAATAAAGAATATGAAGATTTTTGTAAGAAATGCTAAAACAAGTGATGCTGAAGATTTTGTTAGGCTTATTTGTCTTTCTGCACCATCTTTTTTCCCTGCACTTTATGGTCGTAATATGAAAAGTATTATGCAGAATTTATTTAAAGAGAAAAATAATCTTTTTAGTTATCAATATACCCAGGTTGTGGAAACAAATAACAAAGTCCTTGGAATAATCCTAAACTATAATTGGCACATCAAACCGAAAATGGATTTGACCACCGGAATGAAAATGCTGAAATATATGCATATAAATTTTGTTAAGAAGATTCCCGTTTTCTTAAAAACCAGAGACGTAGTTGGATTTTTACCCAAAGGAAGTTATTATATTAGCAATGTTGCTGTATATCCAGAATATAGAGGTAGAGGTGTGGGGAAAAAATTATTTTTTGAAGCGGAAAAAAATGCAAGAAAAGCAGGAGCAGATATGATAGCATTAGATGTAGAAACGGATAATTTCAAAGCTATCGCAATTTATAAGAAAAATGGATTTGTGATTGAAAAAGAGAATTCAGTACAATTGAAGAAGCAATTATTTTCTTTTTACCGAATGTATAAAGATATAAGATGAATGATAACGTTGTCTAACACAGCATACAAGCTGTGGCACGTTGCGCCTTCGGCATATTTTCCCTCACTGTGGTCGGGAAAACATCGTATATACTGCTGGTACCGTAAGGCGAAATGCCCAAGCCCGCTTTTAAGAAGGAAGATTTATATAAAAGGATATGATAGAATTATGACAATACTGCGGCAACCAGTAAAAAGAACATAAAAAGGTAGAAAAATGAAATATGAGAGCATCCTTAAAAAACTAAAAGCATTATCTAACCCCCAGGCAGTAGAGGGTATGGCGCGGTTCGGTATTAGCCCGGAAAATGCTTACGGAATTTCTATTCCAAGCTTGAGGAAAATAGCAAAAGAAATTGGAAGGGATCACTATCTTGCTCAACAACTTTGGGATTCAGGTATTCACGAAGCGCGCATACTAGCGAGTATGATTGACGAACCGAATGAGGTGACAAAAAAACAAATGGATGCCTGGATAAGAGATTTTGACTCGTGGGACGTATGCGATCAGTGTTGCATGAATTTGTTTGATAAAACTCCTTTTGTGTGGGAGAAAGCAATAGAGTGGACGAATCGCGAAAAAGAATTTGAAAAGCGCGCTGGTTTTGCCTTGATGGCCTGCCTGGCATGGCACGACAAGGAATCGCTGGACAAAAA
>Ga0190334_1001157_pt1 | contig 11667 bp, 7 predicted proteins | sample 48720478_MG_FD_161270 | JGI IMG/M metagenome (GOLD analysis project Ga0190334, IMG submission 161270) | Hydrothermal vent sediment bacterial communities from Southern Trench, Guaymas Basin, Mexico - 4872-04-7-8_MG | ecosystem: Environmental > Aquatic > Marine > Hydrothermal vents > Sediment ...
ATAAGGGATTCTGACATAGGAGGACAAAATGGGGGTTTTAGTTTTAAATTTAGAGGTTTGGGAAACATTTTTTGAGGGCTCTATGAGAGGCGAAAAAATAAGGCACAAGGGGATTAATGGGAATTGAAGAATTGATGATTGAGCAATTGAAGGATTGTAAAGTGGAGCTACGCATTAGAGTCAGCTAAGTTCATCCCTTACTGTCTAAGCTTTAAACCTTTTAAAAATTTCAATCCTGCAATTCTAAAATCCTACAATCCTTCAATCTTAGATGAATCCTTGCCCTGATTCATAGAGGATTGCGACGAAGGCTTCGGTACAATCGTGATAAAGTTCGCTATATTATCGTCAGAATCCCTGCCCTGATTCATAGGGGATTGCGACGAGAAAAAGTTTTGTTGAAGTTCCGTGTATTTCACCAGGTCAGAATCTTTGCCCTGATTCATAGGGGATTGCGACTCTTCCGATAATAAGATGATTCTCCACGCTAACTCATCGTCAGAATCCTTGCCCTGATTCATAGGGGATTGCGACGTTCTCCTTCTCCTGGTTTTAAAAAAGACAAGTCAACGTCAGAATCCTTGCCCTGATTCATAGGGGATTGCGACCATTTCGGCGAGCTCCTTTTTGCCATCAACGTATTCATTGGTCAGAATCCTTGCCCTGATTTATAGGGGATTGCGACCCAGGCGACGGTTGACCGGACAAAAACGGCTTTTTCTTGTCAGAATCCTTGCCCTGATTCATAGGGGATTGCGACCAGAATCCACAAAGAATGATACAAATATTTCTTTAGCCAGGTCAGAATCCTTGCCCTGATTCATAGGGGATTGCGACTAAAAGTAAAGTCCCCTCCTTTTAGAAGGGGGCTTTCATAAGTCAGAATCCTTGCCCTGATTTATAGGGGATTAACGGAAATTGAAGAATTAATGATTGAGTAATTGAGGGATTGTAAAAATAGCTTCTTCAAAAAAGCGAAGAAATTTCAATGTTCAATAATTTCAATTTTTCAATTCTAAAATCCTGCAATCCTTCAATCTTAGATGAATCCTTGCCCTGATTTATAGGGGATTGCGACCATTCCTCTCTTAAATCTACAACAAGCTTTTTTACTTCCGTCAGAATCCTTGCCCTGATTTATAGGGGATTGCGACTAACGTAACTAGACTCATGTTTACCTCCTTTACTCCTTCCAGGTCAGAATCCTTGCCCTGATTCATAGGGGATTAACGGAAATTGAAGAATTGATGATTGAGTGATTGAGAGGGGAAAATCATGCCCTTTAATTACCGGCTATTTTTTTCCAATCTGGTTAACATACTTGTTTATGAATCAGAACCTTATCTAATTTCACAAAAAGCCCTGGTGAAAAAACCAGGGCTTTTTTTATTAACACAAAAACCATATAATTTTTCCATGAGACTTTTTAAGTATGTGGAGCTAAAGGTAGAATTTGAAGGAATTTCTCCTCCTCTCTCTTCGCCTTTTTCAGGGACTATTCTGCGGGGTGCATTTGGTTATAATCTCCGCAAAATTCTTTGCATTTTCAAAAATAGACGAACCTGCAATTCCTGTCCTGTAGCAGAAAATTGTCTTTACTATAAAATTTTTGAAACTCCTGCACCTGAAAATTCACCTTTCAAGATGGATTTTTTACCACATCCTTTTTTAATTTCTCCCATAACTTTAAATTTAAATGAATCAAAGAAACTCAGTTTTACATTTTTCCTTTTCGGGAAATATTGCCAGTATTCTCCATATTTCATAAAAGTTTTTGAAAACATGGCTTTATCCGGCTTTGGAAGAAATCGTAGCAAACCAGAATTTTTGAGAGTCTACCAGGGGAAAAGGGAAATTTTCCATCTGGGTTCAAACGAAATTAAAAAACCTGTAGAGAATTTCTATTATTTATCAAAAGAGGAAGATGCCAGTTTAGTCAGAATAAACTTTCTTACCCCTGTAAAAATAAAAAATAAGGGACGTCTTACCTATCCTACTGAATTTGAAGTATTTTTGAGGAACATTTTTAGAAGGGTAAGCATTATATCTTTCTTTTTTGAAGGTAAAAAAATGAATATTGATTTCAAAGGTTTACTGAATAAAGCAAAGGAAGTAAAACTTTTAGAATGGGAAAGTTCAAAGGTTGAAATAGGCAGGTATTCAATGAGGAAGAAAAAGAAGATGGAATTGCTTGGATTTACTGGAAAACTCGTTTTTCAAGGACCGCTTTCCCCATTCATGCCCTGGCTGAAAACAGGGGAAAAATTTCATATCGGAAAAAACACTTCTTTTGGCTTTGGAAAATACAAGGTAAATATAGAGAAAAAATAAAAGGGGGCGTATTGCCCCCCACAGGTATTCGCTATTGCTTTTTGCTATATTCTTCCTGCGTCATAACGTGAAGTGGTTCAATTTTAGCCTTAGCAAGAAGTTTGTTTAGTTTCGCCACATCCTTCTGGATTATATGCTCAAATCTGGAACGGACGTCTTTTATTTTTTCTTCAAGCACTTTCGCATAGTAAATCTGGGAATCAGTGGGTCTTCCTCCATAGCTTATTACGGAGCTGTAGAGTCCCACAACTTTTTCTCTCAATTTTCCTCTGGTCATCAATCCTCCCTTTCTAACAATTGTGCCATGAAATTCGTCCATCTTCTTAGCAAAGGCTTTGAGCTTCTTTGAAAGTCTTTTTGAACGGGTCTTTGCAGCTCTATCCTCTGCCTGGTCTTTAAGGCTCTTTATTGAATCCGCAATGTAAGCGAGGTCTTCCTGCATTTGATAAAGCTTCATTACAAGTTTATGGCGAATTTCACGGTCCTGCTTCGTGTATTTTGTTCTGGGGTCAGGAAGGAGGGTAATTTTTCCTTCATATACATTTTTCCCTTTTACAAGCCTTACTGTATATGTGCCCTCTTTTACCATTGGACCTGTGCTTATCAGCATTCCAAGACCCGGTGAAAAGCCTGTCTTCGGCGGCTTCAGTCTCATATCCCAGAAAATTCTGTTTATTCCCCTGCTCTTTTTAGCGGGAAGGGTTTTTATTACTTTCCCATTCTCGTCCAGAATTTCCAGCTTTAAGTCTCCGAAAATATGCCTTTTCTTCAGGTAATAGGTTATGAAGGCTCCTTCTGGAAGGTTTTCTCCAAAAAATTCGCTGTCTCCCGGAAACTCCTGCAAAAATGTAGGAATTCTCATAATCGCTGGCCTTGAAGGAAGAACCGCTGCTGGTGCCTCCAGAATTTCCTGATTCAGGTTTCTAAGCGCTGTTATGTCGTCTATTATCATAATGCCGCGGCCATGGGTTGCAAGCAGAAGGTCATGCTCTCTGGGATGAATGGCAATATCTCTCACAGCAACTTCAGGAATTGATTTTATCCTTGCCCATTGTTTTCCTCCATCTACTGAAATGTAAAGGCCAAATTCTGTTCCAAGAAACAGCAAGTTCGGATTCTTAAGGTCTTCCCTCACCACATGACAATATCCCTCTATTGAATCAATGGCAAGTGGTATCCAGGTTTTCCCGTAATCCGTGGTTTTGTAAACGTAGGGTTTCATATCCCCTGTTCTGTGGCCATCAAAGGTTACATAGGCAACTGCCGGATCAAAGTGGCTCGCTTCCACAGAGGAAACCCATGTGTTTGCAGGAATTCCTGGAACATTTTTCACCACGTTTTCCCAATGCTTTCCACCATCCCTCGTAATCTGGAGGTTACCGTCATCTGTTCCAACCCAGATAATATTTTTGTCCAGTGGGGATTCGGAAATAGTAACTATTGTGCAGTGGTTTTCAGCCCCTGTAACATCAGGGGTAAGGCCACCGGATTTCTCCTGCTGGAGTTTTGCAGGGTCATTGGTTGTCAGGTCCGGGGAAATCTTTTCCCAGGTATCCCCCCGATTTGTTGACTTAAAGAGAAATTGTGCGCCTATGTAAATTGTATCAGGGTCATGATGGCTAAGAGCAACGGCTGCATCCCAGTTAAATCTGTATTCGGGTTCGTCTTTGCTCACCGGCATGGGTTTTATGTCCTTTGTCTCAAGTGTTCTTCTGTTGAATCGCTCAAGGTTCCCTTCCTGCCATGAATAGTAAACTATGTCAGGGTCTTTGGGATGGGGAAAAACATAAAATCCGTCCCCTCCACCGACGTTTTTCCATTCGCTGTTCTTTATTCCCTGACCGGTAAAGCTATTGGATGGGCCGTACCATGCGCCGTTATCCTGAAGACCTCCATAGACATTATACGGAACTTCCATGTCATACCATACATGGTAAAACTGGGAAACAGGGAGATTGTTAAGGAATCTAAATGTTACCCCTTTATTTGTAGATTCATAAACGCCACCGTCTGTTCCAACCATTACATTGTTGGGGTCTTTAGGATTAACCCATATTGAGTGAAGGTCTGGATGTGTTCCCATATTTTCAAAAAGGAAATTGAAGCTCTTTCCTCCGTCCCTGCTTACAGCAAGCATAAGTCCAGCCACATAGACTCTGCGATGGTCCGTAGGGTCTACTGTAAGGCTTGCAAAATAAAAGGGTCTCATCTTAACCGCTATGGTGTCGTTCATCTTCCTCCAGTTTTCCCCCATATCGTCAGAACGATAAAGTCCACTGCCCTTTTTCGCTTCCACCTTTGCATAAAGGGTAGCAGGCCTTGAAGGAGCTATCGCCAGAGCTATTCTTCCAAGAGGACCTTCAGGAAGTCCTCTGGTTAATTTCTTCCAGGTTTTGCCTCCATCTTTTGTCCTGTAAAGCCCACTTCCCGGGCCTCCTGAATTGAAGAACCAGGGCAGTCTTCTAAACTGCCACATTGAAGCGTACAGGACATCGGGCTCCTGAGGGTCAATTACAAGGTCAGCACATCCGGTTTTCTCATTAACATAGAGAAGTCTTTTCCAGGTTTTTCCTCCGTCTTCAGTTTTATAAACCCCTCTTTCTTTATGGTCATTCCAGAGGTGTCCCATAACACACACATACACTATTTTTGAATCCCCGGGGTGAACCACAACCTTTGCTATTCTCTCGGAGTTTTTGAAACCCATGAATTTCCACGTCTTTCCGCCATCTTCGGTTTTGTAAAGGCCGGTTCCAACTGACACGCTATTTCTGACATTGGTTTCTCCTGTTCCAACCCAGACGGTATCGGGATTATTCTGGTCAATGGTTATTGTTCCAATGGACATTGTGTACTTATCAAAAATGGGTTTAAAGGTAATTCCTCCGTTTGTAGTCTTCCAGACACCTCCTCCCGCTGTCCCAACGTAAATTATTCTGGGGTCTTTAGCGACAGCATCTATGGCTGTAATTCTTCCTCCCATAACCGCAGGTCCTATGCTTCTGGCTTTAATACTACTGAAAAGTCCGGATGTTATTTTTATCCCCTTTGCCAGGCCGGGGAGAGTGAGCACGAGAATAAGAATAAAAATAAGAGAAACTTTTCCTTTTCTTAAACCACTCATTTTTAACTCCCCTTACTTTTTATTTTTTGAAGAAGCCGGCATGGTAAATATTGAATCGTCAATTTCAGGATTTACCTCTATCTTGTTAAAAGTCATAAGAGATACAGTCTTTCCATTCGCTTTTGACTCAAAATAGAAGGGAAACATAATCCCGTTCACCTCTTTGTAATCTCCGAATACTGTTTCAACCTTATATTCAGTTTCTCCCCGTTTCATGTAGGTTTCAGTCATTATTTCTATACCGCTCTCCACATCAAGATAATGATAGGATACACTACCATCCTTTTTGGTTAGTTTGAGTTTATACACTTCAGTTCCTTCAATTTCATCCTTTCCCAGGTATTCAAGTTTATAGCCCAGCTTTTTGTAGTTTACCAGGGGGTCCCAGCTTTCTGATTGTTCTTTAACCTGCTTTGCCTGCATCTCTGGCATGAGTTGAGGTTCTTTGCTTCCCATAAGTGGCATAATCCACCATGCTTTTTCCCCATCAAATGCCTGAACAATAGTCTGTCCCTGAATAACTGTTTCAGTTCTAATTTTGTTGGGTTTTTTTATCCACATTTTTACAGGTATTTCCATGGACTGAGCAGCCTCAATTGTCATTTTCCCCTCCAGATAAATGGTTTTGATCCCCTTTAACTTTTCAAGGCCTCCCCTTGCTTTGTAGTTCTTTGCAAGGACTTGCTCTAAGGTTTCTCCAGCATAAACATTTCCGACCAAAAATATAAGCCCAATTAAAATCCACCCTAAAGTTTTTCGCATTCTCTCCTCCTTCAAATTTTTTATGCAAATATTATACGATTAAACAAGGGCTAAGTTAATAAAAACCGATAATTCTGGAAATATGACTTTCTTCAACGAAAAACTTATTCAAAGTTAAATGAAGTGCTATTTTCCAGATTACTTTATAAACATAGAAAAATTATCAATAGGACCCAATATAGGTTGCATTTTTAAAGGCTGTCGACAAATCAACCGGCTTTTCCAGGGGATATCTAAGGGAGCTGTCTCCATGTACATATTTTTAATGGACATTCCCGATTCGATTAAAAGTGCTTGAATCTGCTTTGAACATAGAGATAGAATATTTTGAAGGAGGATAAAATGAAAAAGTTCTTATTCTTTATTTTACTCGTTTCACTTGCCTGGGCAGGCGGGCTCGAAAATTTCTTTAATTTAATACTTAAGGATAAAAACGGTGACGGAATTTTTGATTCTTCTGCCTATTCAATTGTTCTTGATGAAAATGACCTCTATCAGCTGGAAGTTGCAACAGAGATAGCCTACAGGCTTGGATTTGAATCAGGGGAATACATTCAACTTTTTGCTCCGGGAAAAAGAAAGATAATAATAAAAAGAAACAGGAATCTTCCTTCGGGAATAGGTCAAATAAGAATAGAAAAAGGGAATATTTACATTGAAGGAAATGACAATTTAGGTCTGCTGGCCACAAGAGAATTTTTATGGAGGTTTCCTTATGTCTGGAAAACTTCAAAATACGTTGGAAAGACATGGGAAAATGTAAAATATGAGATAGAAGATATATTTAAAAATAATAATATAAAGACATCGATAGAGCTTGTAGAAGTAAAAATAAGGGGAAAATCCTTACCGTTTTCTTCAACATATCTTGAAAAAGGAGAAGTTGTTGAAGCAATTTTTAAAGTTAAGGGAAATTTAAAAAAATTGAAAAATTTTATTAAAAAACTTGAAGAAAGCAGGAAAAAAGGTGAAGATTCTTATATTTTAAATTTCCCATACATTGAAAAATTAATTTTTGTAAACGACAGAGGAGAAAAGGTTGTTTTAAAAAGATGGGGAGGTCCGGAGGAATTTTTCAGACCCTCTTATGGGAATTTCCTCAAAAAAAAGAAAAAGGGAAAACCACCTGAGGTCACCAAACTATTAAACTCTCCAATTGCTATTGTTCTCGAAAAGGGTGCAGGCAAAGGGGCTGTGGCATTTGCTTTCAGAGCCGGACTTGAGGCAACTGAAGCGCATTTCCCTGTTGCTTTTCTTTCGGATAATAACATCCCACCATCAAGGGCGGTAGTGGTTATAGGAAAGGGCAAGCTTTTTGAAACACACATTCTTAAGGAACCATCCAGGGGACTTTGCATTGAAAAAGGTGAAAAGTACTGGTATCTTTCCCCTAAATGTGCCGGCGAATTTTCCGAATCATTCCTTTTTCCCGCATTCAATAAGGACAAAAATCTGTATTTTTCGAAGTTCTTTCTGGAAAAATTAAGGTTCTGGATTCCTCAGGAGGCTCAGGAAGTTCTTGCAAAGGGAACAACTGGAGAACCATACATAGCAGGTAAAATATATGGAAAACATTTGATATACAGGAAGGAAATAAAAGCAGAGACTGAAGTGGAACAGCTCAAAAAAGCCATTTCAGGAATAAATTATACAAAACTTATAGCATACCTCAGCGAACCGCCTGAAGTAAGAAAATCTATTGAAAAAGAACTGGGGCCGAGGGCTAAAATAAGGTCTTCTTATAAAGCCGGGTTCTTCTGGATAAAGGAAGAGGTTATTCCTTATATAAAGGGAACCGATAGAATAATTATCCATGTCAAAAAGACTGTTCCAGGAAAGTTTGAGGAAATTTCAAGTTCGCCAGACCAGTTTCTCTATGAGCTTTACCCCATAGACGATGTGATAAGCAGAGAGACAAAAATTCCTGTTAAAAATATAAGTTTCGTCCTTGAAGAAGATGGACCTCTCTACAGGGTGGAAGTATTTCGCAAGGGGGAAAAATTTAAGGAATTTATACTTGACCCTCCAATCGTAAAATCCCCATTCCCGAGAGTTGAAGCACGGGTCCTTGCCTGGCAGCGTAACAAACAGGTGCTCTCAAAGAGAATAAAAACAGAACCTGAAATTGCCTGGGAATTCTACAGGGAAAAATTCCTTCCATGGCTCAAGAAATTCATTCTTAAAAAAACCGGGGGAAAGCCAACATGGGATAAACAGCCATTTTTCTCCTACATAGAGATAAACTTCCAGGCCTCAGAGCCTGATTTCCCCCTGGGTATAGATTATGAAATCATAAGTTCAACAGAGGCTTTACATGATGAACTTTATTTCTATACGCTTTATTACATCTCCAGGCTTCTGAAGCCAGCAGAAGATGGAGGAGGTATAAGAGCTCACCTTTATCCCGGAGCAATTATTCCCCTTATCCGTTCATCCAGACAGGGTTTTAAATTTGAAATAAAAGTTTACGATTATAGAAAACCTGGAGTTTACAGGAAAGAAAAGGCTATCGCAAAATTTTATCCCATGGGAAAGGTAAATTACGAAATTTTAGGTCTTGATAAGGAAAGGCTATGGGCAGAATTGAAATTCGAAAAAGAAGACGATTTTATCCTTTATTCAAGGGCTTTTTCCAGAATAAATAAGATGAAGTTTCCTGTGGATTTAATACTGACTTTAAAATACAAAGACATTAAAAAAACTTACAGTATACACGGCAAACTCCCTGAATTTAAATGCACCGGCGGAGTGAGAAACTGGAGCGAACCCATCCCTCCTGAGGATGCGGAATGCCAGGTTTCCTTCATGAAATATTCTTATCCTGTGGCTGAAAGTTTTCTCGGAAGAAGAATCTTTGTGGTGGAAAAGGTAACCGCAACCACCCCCAGATATTCTGCCTCACATTTTATGAGGGAAAAACCAGCTATTGTTTTCAACGCCCGCCAACATGCAAATGAGGTATCTTCCACAACATATCTCCTTGATTATCTTTTAAGTAAAAAACTCCCTGAATCCATCAATTTCATAGCAAATCCCATGGAGAACCCTGACGGTGCAGCAATAGCTATAATGATGATAAAAAAGGAAAATCCTCTGCACTCCCTACATGCTGGAAGATACAATGCACTTGGAACTGACATTGGCTTCCACCTGAAAGAATTTTCTCCTTACGCTCCAGAAGGCTATGTGAGGCCATATATGCTCTCAAGGTGGATGCCAGATATCCATTTAAACCTCCACGGATATCCATCCCACGAATGGGTCCATCAGTTCACCGGCTATCTTCCCTTCCCTTACAGGAATTACTGGATACCAAGAGGACATTTCTTCTACTTCTCATCACAGGAAAACCCGATAAATATCACATTTTCAAACACAAGCCTTAAAATTCTAAAATTTGTCACAACACAGCTCTCCCGGGATAAAAAAATAAATTATCTGAACAAAATTTTTTACAACAGATATTTCAGATGGGCAAACAGATGGAATCCTCATGCATTTAAAATGGAGATAGAAAACAACTATAACGCATACTGGAAAACTGAAAGAAGGATAGGTTTTAAAACTTCTCCTTTTTCAACTTTAGTTTCCGAAGTTCCTGAATACATCGACGAAACTGCCCGGGGAAAACTTCTTGATTATTTGAAACACTGTGGGGAGAAATACATAAAAGCTCATGCTGATTATTTGATAAAGAATCGCAAAAAGCCAGATTATATATTTAATGAAACATCTTTTGAAATAAAGGTGAATAAATATAGAAAAAGATGGTAGGAGGAAACAATGAGTTTAAAGAAATGTGTTTCCTTTATACTTGTAATCCTGTTTTCAGGTCTTCTATTGGCAGATTTTGTTGTGATAGGCGATGTGAGAATTATATACGAAGACCCATTGAGAAGACAGCCGAACCCTGGTTTTATTAAAAATATTCAGGAAATCAATCTACTGAAACCTGAGGCGGTATTCATTATTGGAGACCTTGTATATGGATATGACGAAAGAAAAGAAGTGGTTGAAGAGCAGTGGAAAAAATTTAAGGAAGCTTTAACTCTCTTTAAAGTACCCTACCTTTTAGTTCCCGGGAATCATGAAATATTTGGTGAGGAATTTGCTCTGGAGCTCTATAAAAAATATGCAGGTCCAACCTATTGGGCAAAACTTGTGGGAGACAAACTTTTCATTGCACTTAATACAGAAGAGCTCGGCTATGAAGCAAGTCTTTCCCCTGATGAAATAAATTTCCTTGAGCAAACCCTTAAAAAATATAGTAATGTGAAGAAAAAATACATCCTTATGCATAGACCTTTGTGGTGGGACTATGAGGACCATAATCTCTGGATGGATAAAATTCATCCCATGCTTCTGAAACATGGGGTAAAAGCAGTTTTTGCAGGTCATTATCATGAATACGAATTCCAGGAGATAAACGGTATAAAATACATCGTAACAGGGGGTGGAGGCGCAGAGTCAACAAATGAAGAATTAAAGGGAGGATTCAATCACTTCCTTTATGTAAGGGAAAACTCTGATGGAGATGATTATCTGGTTATAGGCTCAAGAGGACTATTTCCGGTAAACTTCTTCACCCGCAGGAAAAAGGAAGAGGTCAAAAAATACCTCTGGGAAATCTCTCCAAAAATACTGCCGGCAAAGGATACCGAAGCTATCATTCACTTCAAAAATATTTTCGGAAAAACCTTGAATTTTGAACTGAATTTTGAAGAAGACGGAAACATGTTCTTCACAGCATCGCCTGGCGAGATTAAATTTCTCCTCCTCCCTGGGGAAACTCTTGATATTCCAGTAAAACTAAGATACAGAGTAAAGGACTTCGAAGAATACTTTCCTGTGCCACGCTGGAAGATTACTGCAAAAGATGAAAAGGGGAATCTTTTTCTTAACCGCAGGGTGGAATTTAAACTTCCAGATGGTATATTCATTGATAAAATCCTCATATCAAAGCCTGTAAAATTCACCTATCATTACAATAGAAGCGATGAGGTCCCTGAAATATACAAAAAGGTTCTTTCAAGAAAATTTCTGGAAAAGCTCGCAAGAAAGATGGACTTAGAAGCGAAGGAAATACATCCCGAATTTAACCATTTGTTTGACCTGGAAAAAGAGGTTTTCCCCAACATAGGAGTCTATTCCTTTTTGAAAATCGAGCTGGATTCTCAAAATACAGAAGAGAAGAAAGCAATTATTGAAATGAGAGAAAAATTTCGGCTATATCTGAATGGAGAATTGCTCTACACCAACGATGATATGGATAAATACAATTACATCACACTACCACTCAAAAAGGGCAAAAACACTATTATAATACTAACTGTTCAGTCAGGAGGTTCATGGACATTTCGTATGGCAGTTAAATAAACAGGATTTCCTTGACCTCTGGCAATCTTTAGTTTAACTTAATAGGGAGGAAAAAATGAAAAAAGCAGGTATAA
>Ga0190334_1001158_pt1 | contig 11653 bp, 10 predicted proteins | sample 48720478_MG_FD_161270 | JGI IMG/M metagenome (GOLD analysis project Ga0190334, IMG submission 161270) | Hydrothermal vent sediment bacterial communities from Southern Trench, Guaymas Basin, Mexico - 4872-04-7-8_MG | ecosystem: Environmental > Aquatic > Marine > Hydrothermal vents > Sediment ...
CTCGTGGCAATCAGTCCCAGCTGTAAAAGTAGCTTTTATTTTATATTTTTTCTTAAGCTCTTTTAGTGCTTTAAGATTACCTTTAATATCAAAAGTGCTGCAACCAACAAATTCATCAGCGTGCTTTCGGCAAACACAATCTGGATTTACATCAGTCAGAATAAGTTTGTAGCCAAATTCTTTTATTTTTTTTGCTGCTATTTCCTGCATATCCCCTCCTCCAAAAAGCCAAATTGCCGCTTTTTGTTTTTGGGGACAATCCTTATTTTCTTCTTTTGTTCTTCCAATGACTATAAAATCTCTCCCCAGGTTTTGGTCAGCTAAAAATCGATAGATTGATTTTAAATAATCTGGCCCGTATTGATACATATTCCTTTCAAATATCTTTCTTTTTTGATGACACTTTCTTCCCATTTCATCATTTCCCACATAATTATCTCCACTTAGTAAGAAAAATTCCATAGGAAAGGTGGCTGTAGATTCCATAATTTCAAAATTTAACCTCTTCAGAAGTTTTTTAATGGACTGAAAATCAAAAAAGTTAAGGTGTTGGGGCGGCGCCACCCACCAGGGCTGATATCCCAAATGATTCCTCAAAATATTCTGGAGAGGGTTGTAATCGTTAACTGTAATAATACAAATAATCCCTCCTGGTTTCAATACTTTTTTAACATCTTTAACCAGCTCTATTGGATGAGGCAAGTGTTCAATAACCGAATTCATATAAACAACATCAAACTTGCCATACTTCTGGGCTTTTTGGGCAGTGAAAAAATCATTTACAACCCTCAGGCCAAGCTTCAATGAATATTGATAGGCCTGTTTAGATGGCTCAAAGCCAAGAACATCCCAGCCCAATTCCTGGCCACATTTCAGAAAATAGCCTGGACCAGAGCCTATATCCAGCACCTTCCCTTTTCCTTTTGGGCAATACTTTTCAAATAACTCATAGTAAAATTTATAATTAATATTCCACCAATCTAAATCCTCTTCCACCTCTTTAAAATAGTTGGGTCTTTCTGTAAGGTAAAATTTCTCTTGGTATAATTTCTTCAACTCTTCTGGACCAGGGATGGGAACAACATGTTTAAATTGACAAGATTGACACTCAATTACCTCAAAACCATCCTTAGAATCTATAATTTTGCCATAATGTTTTATTTTCTTAGACATATTTTTGCGATTCTTTTAGCGCCTTTGCCGTCAATTAAATCTTTGGGCTTCCTTTTATCGGATAATAAGCGAGTAATTGCCTGGTATATTTTTGGGGGGGCAATATTATCTATATATCCCATATCTTCAATTACCTTATGCCTTTTTTTTAATATTGCCGCTCCATCGGCATTTTCTCGACAGTGTGATACACATATTGTTGGTATTCCCAAATAAATCATCTCGTAAATGCTCTGGCCAAAGGTGCAAATTGCAATATCTGCTTTGGCAATTTCTTTCAAAGAATAGGGCAGGATACGGAAATTAGAAGGTAAATCTTTTTTTATCTTTCTTAATTTCCCTGGAAAACTAAACCCTCTCCCAAAAAAAGCCATGATGTTAGCATCTAAATCTATCTCTTTCAACCAAGAAAGTAATTTCAACAAAACCCCTTTCGGATCGGTCCCGCCGGTAATTAGGGCGATACTGGGGGGGTTATGAAAATGACGCCCCTGGCTTTTCGCCCTTAAAATCTCGTTCCGCAGTACCACATATTCAAATCCATGTTTTACTTTTTTAATTGCCGAGGAAAATTTTTTAAAACGTTCTTTGTCAAAATGAGCATTTGGAAAAATAATTTCATCAGCTGCTCTCAATCCTTTAGAAAAGTTATCAATCATTATAATTTTTTTAAAACCAGCAAAATCTTCTGGAAAATAAAGATACTTTCTATCCACAACCAAAACATCAGGGGTTAATCTAGTTTTAATTCTTCTGAGGAAAGTTTGTTCGTTTTCTTTTTCTTCTTTCAAAAAGAGCTTAAATCCCTGTTTTTTAATTTGCCCATTGCTCGAATCTCTTACTGAACCAAAAATAATTTCATTGCCCCACTTTAATTCTTCAGCTATCGTTAAATCTCTTATCATATGGCCCCAACCAAGAACTGAAGAGGCATCGCAACGAAAAACAATTGTCTTTTTTTCGCCCCTTTTCATAATTTGTCCCAAGTAATTAGTTCTCCTTTTTTAATATCCTTTTTGGTTTCTCTGCCTAGAATCTCATAAATTCTTTTCGGTTCCAAGCAATCCTTTGGAGAAGGTCTGACAATCATTAGCATATCTTCTGTTAATTCTGTTCCTTTAGGAATATCCTGCTTTGCCCAAATTGCTCTTCTCCAGAAAACTTCATTTTTCTCGCCAGCAGCCGGTTCTTTTTTAATTTTCCCTAGGGCCTTTTCTGTTTCTCTTATCCGAGAAACCCATTCTTTTATCTCTTTTTTATCTAAAGCAAAGTAATGGTCAGGGCCAGGCAAGGTTTTCTCAAGGGTTATATGTTTTTCTACAATATCAGCTCCCAAAGTCACTGCTAAAGAGCTACTCAAAGTCCCTAGAGAATGATCAGATAGACCTACTGGAATCTCAAATCTCTTTTTATAGTAAGGAATTGTTTTTAGACTAAGATCTTCAAATTTGGTAGGATAGGCAGAAACGCAGTGCATTAAAATAACATCTCTATTCCCTTCTTGATAAATAATGTTTATTGCTTCTTCAATTTCCCTTTCATTGCCAATCCCCGAAGATAATATAATTGGCTTTCCCTTTCTGGCAATATATTTTATTAAAGGAATATGGGTTAGTTCATAAGACGGAACTTTAAAAGCTGGCACATTTATCTCTTCTAACCAATCTACTCTTTCTTCATCACAAACACTTGAAAAAAAAATTATTCCCTTCTGTCTACAATACTTAGACAAAAAAAGATGCCACTCTTTTGGCAGTTCCAAAGATCTTAAAAGACCTATCCAGTTCTTTCTTCTTGGTCCTTGCTGAGTATAATCAAAATATTCATTAAAAAGTTTGTTTGCCGCAAAGGACTGAAATTTAACAGCATCGCAGCCAGCTTCAAGAGCTAAATCAATCATCTCTTTTGCCTGCTCAAGCTTCCCATTATGATTACAGCCTATTTCTGCTACGATAAAGCAAGGTTGTCCATCGCCTATTAATTTATTCTCTATTTTTATCTTTCTCATTTTTTATAGTAATTAATGATTTTTTTAATAGCCGTTATTACGTCTTTGGCGTCTTTTAATGTCATTGAGGAATGAATGGGTAAGGAAATTATCCTCTCATAGACATATTCACTATTGGGGAAGTCGCCCATTTTAAAGCCAAATGTTTTTTTGTAATAAGGGTGTAAATGAACAGGAATAAAATGAACACTGGTTCCGATATTTTCAGCTTTCAAGGCCTCAATAAAATTACTCCTGTCTATTTTCAGTAAATCAGTATTAAGCAAAATTGGATAAAGATACCAGGCAGGCCTGATATTGTTTTTTACTTTGGGAATTATTATCTCTGGCATCTGGCCAAGAGTTCTATTATATAATCTGGCAATTTCTTCTTTTCTTTTAATGAACTTTTCTAATTTTCTTAATTGATGGATTCCCAAAGAGGCTTGAATATCGGTCATATTGCTTTTATAGCCCGGCTCTAAAACTTCGTAATACCAAGAGCCCTCGGCAGAATATCTTTTCCAAGCGTCTTTACTGATGCCGTGTAAGCTTAGTATTTTTAGCCTTTCGGCTAATTTTTTATCCTGAAGACAAATCATTCCTCCTTCGGCTGTAGTCAAGTTTTTAGCAGCATAAAAACTAAAGACAGTAAAATCACTAATTGTGCCGATTTTCTTCCCTTTATATTCAGCACCAATTGCATGGGCAGCATCTTCAATAACTCTTAAATTATATCTTTTGGCAATCTTTAAAATTCTCTCCAGGTCACAGGGCTGACCTCCATAATGAACAGAAATAATAGCCTTAGTTCTTTTAGTAATGGCTTTTTCTATCTTTGAGTGCTCTATATTAAGGGTCTCTTTGTCAATATCAACAAAAACCGGCTTAGCTCCTTGATGTAAAATAATATTAGCTGTTGAGACAAAAGTCAAGGGACTGGTTATTACCTCATCTCCTCTTCCTATACCAGCAGCCAGCAAACAAAGCTCCAAACCTTCAGTGCAGGAACTAACCGCAATTGCCTCTTGACAGCCAATATATTTCTTAATTGCCTCTTCAAATCTATTAACCTTAGGACCAGTAGTAATCCAACCCGACTTCAAAGTATCAACCACTTCATTTATCTCTTCTTTCCCCAAATTAGGTCTAAAAGGAGGCAAAAATTCATTTCTTATTGGTTTAGGTTTTAACATTTTTTTTTAATATTTGTTCATTGAGCCAAAAATCAAACTCATCTTCTATTTCAAAATTTTGCTCCCTGCTTATCAGCATTTTTTCTATTTTAGCTCCGAAGGGCTTGCCCTTTTTAATAAGGTCAGATTTAAAAACATAAACATTACCATCATCATGAAAAAAACCCTTTAAATCCTGCCTTCTCTGCTCATAGGCGCCGCATTCATAAAGTTTACAGATAAAACCAGTTGCCAGAGAATCTGCTTTTTTATTCAAGAATCTTTGAATACAATTATCAATTAAATTTTCATCCCTAATTGGAGAAGTACACTGCAGCAAAACAACAATATCGTCATCGGCAGCTTTTATTTTTTTTAAAACATCTTGAATGACGGGCAGGGTTACTACCTTATCTGCTGCTAATTCTTTTGACCTATTAATAACCTCTGCTCCATACTGCCTGGCTACTTTGGCAATTTCCTTGTCTTCAGTAGATACTAAATACCTATCCAATAATTTGGACTTTTTAGCAGCTTCAATAGTCCAGGCAATTAAGGGCTTGCCGCAAATTTTTTTTATATTCTTTTTGGGAATTGTTTTACTTCCGCCCCGAGCCGGGGTTATGCCGATTATTTTCATGTTTTTTATATTTTTCTTAAAATTTCTTTTACTTTTTCTTTGGTGAATATTTTCTGCCAATTTTCTCCGAAAGCGCTGCGCAGAGGCTTCTCATTTTTTAAGGTCGCTTCAGCCATTCTCTCTAACTGGTCTTCGGTTACCTCTCTCATTATGTTTTTGGGAAGTTCTATTTTATGACGCCTGAAAATTTCTTGGAATTCTTTTACCTCTTTAGGAAAATACTCCTCTAACTGATTAAAAACAAGGCAATTGGCAAGACCATGGCGATAGCCCAAAACTAAGCTTAAACCATAGGAAAGGGGATGGCAAACATGACCACCGACATTAGCGCTCGCCACAGCGCAGCCTCCAAAATAAGAAGCAATCATTGCTTTGCCATAATCCATTTCTCCAAAAAAAACTTCCCTTAAAAGCTGGATTGATTTTTGGGATAAAGCCCGGGTCATCTCGTTGAGGTCGATATGAAACAAAGATTCTACTGAATGAATATAGCAATCCATGACAGTGTAGAAAAACTGATCTTTTGGCACGGTTTTCAAAAAAGAAGGGTCTAAAATAATCTGGTCAAACATTGAATAATCGCTATTAATGCCTAATTTTACTTTTTTGCTTGTTATTACGGCCGTTCTTGAAACTTCGCTGCCAGTGCCTGAAAGCGTAGGAATGCCGATTTTATAAACTGCCGGATTTTTAACCAAGTCCCAACCCTGATAATCTTCGGCTCTGCCAGGATTAGTAAGCAAAATAGCAACACACTTGGCAATATCCATAGTTGTGCCACCGCCAATCCCCATTACAGCTAATGGTAGCTTGTTCTTAAATTTTGTTTTTATCCCCAGGGTTAATTCATCAACATATTCGGCGTGCGGCTCTTCTTTTGTTGAAACAAAAATGATCTCATCTTTTTCTCTGTCAACCGGCAGTTTACCTTCCAAATTCTTATCAGCAAAAAAATCATCTATTAGAAAAACCGCCCCAGCTCCTTCTTTATTTCTTCTGGGAGTCAATATATCGCCTAATAAACCCAAGGTCCCCTCTCCGAAAACATAATATTGAACATTTTTGCAATTTTTCATATTGATTAAAAATTACTTTTAATTATTTCGATTATTTTATTGATTTGATTGTCATCCATTTTAACCATAATTGGCAGAGCAATAGCCCGCTCCAAAATCTCAGCTGATTTAGACCAGAATTGGTTTAAATCTTTGCCTCGGAATTGTTCAAATCGGGGGAATATATGATCCCAATTACCGGCAAAGTGCCATCTAATTGCTCCCGGCAAAAGATTGGTTCCTATCCCCTTATCGGCTAATTTTTTTACAAAATTAACAGCCTTTCCTTTATCTTCTAAAAAGAATACTAAATTATCTGAACAAGCGCCTTCAGAATCAGCTATCTTTCTAAACTCAATGCCGGGAATATCTCTAATTGCTTCTTTTATCTTTTTTTTATTCTCTTTCTGTCTTGCCATAGCATAATCAATCTTTCTTAATTGAGCCAAGCCAACAGCGCCTTGTAATTCCATCATATTAAAATTAAATCCGCTCATCCTCCTGGTGTCCTCTCCTCGGGGGAAATTAGGATTTGATTGATGACCATGATCTGAATATTCTTTAGCCCTCAAATAAATCTCTTTATTATTAGAAACAATCATTCCTCCTTCACCAGTTGTCAGGGTTTTGCCAAAATCAAAACTAAATATTCCCACGTCGCCAATAGTGCCCAATTTCTTTCCTTTGTATTCTCCGCCCAAGGCCTGGGCAGTATCTTCTAAAACCAGGAGGTTATTCTCTCTGGCAATATGCATTATCTCATCCATCTGAGCGGGTCCACCCATCATATGAACAGGAAGGACCACTCGAGTTTTATCAGTTATCTTTTTTTCTAAATCAAAGGGGTCCATGTTCAGGGTTTTATTGATTTCGGTTATAACCGGCACGGCCCCAGCCTCAATAATTGCCTCTACTGTAGCCACAAAAGTAAAAGATTGAGTTATCACTTCGTCGCCTGGTTTAACGCCCAAGGCCTTTAAAGCAACTAACAAGGCAGCTGTTCCCGAACTTACAGCCCTGGCATAATTTACCTTAAATTTTTGGGCAAATTCTCTTTCAAACTCATCTACTTTGTAAACTCCTTTTCTCATTTTTTCAAATCCGTGCCTAAACAAAACCCCTCCTTTATTGAAAACATCATTTACCTCATCTCTTTCTTCTTTGCCTATAAGTTCAAATCCGGCCATAGTTTTATTGAAATAATTTTTTATTTATCTCCGGCATATTTCTGGTAATAATCAATGGTTTTCTTTAATCCTTTTTCAAAAGAAGTTGTTGCCTTAAAACCAAATTCTTTTTCTGCCCTTGAAGTATCCAAACAGCGTCTGGGCTGACCATCTGGTTTGGAAGTGTCCCAGCGAACTTCTCCCTTAAAATCCATTATTTTATAAATCAATTTAACTAATTCCGCAATAGAAATCTCTTTACCCGTCCCTATATTAACCGGCTCTGATTTATTATATTTTTCCGTTGCTAACAAAATTCCTTCGGCCGCATCCTCTACATATAGGAATTCTCTGGTTGGCTTGCCCGTACCCCAAACCTCAATATAATTTTTACCTTGTTTTTTGGCTTCATAAACTTTTCTAATCAAAGCCGGAATAACATGGGAAGATTGAAGATTAAAATTATCACCGGGTCCATATAAATTTGTCAGTAAAAGATAAATAGCATTAAAACCATATTGTTGCCGGTAGGCTTGGGTTTGGGCTAAAAGCGCTCTTTTGGCTATTCCATAAGCAGCATTTGTTTCCTCAGGATATCCATTCCAGAGATTTTCTTCTTTAAAAGGCACTGGAGTAAACTTCGGATAAGCGCAAACGCTACCAATAGCAACAAATTTCTTTACCCCGGCTTGACGCGCAGCTTCCATTATTTGGATGCCTATAACAGCTGTGTCATAAAACATTTCCCCAGGGTTTTCACGGCTGTATCCAATACCTCCGGCTTTAGCCGCTAGATGAATTACAATATCTTGATTTTTGACAACCTCCAAACAATTTTCCATTTTTCTTAAGTCACAATCTTTAAAGAGGGGTATAGAAATATTTTCTTTTTGCACTCCCTGTTCCAAAAGTTTCTTAACAATAAAATTTCCTAAAAATCCGGTTCCGCCAGTAACTAATATCCTTTTATTTTTCATAGTATTGTTTCTCCATTTTTATCAACAATATGAGGATATGGCATTGGAAATAATAACTCTCCGCCCTGCTCTAAATAATCTCTTTCCCTTTTTATGATTTCCTGTTTAAAATACCAGGGAAGCACCAACATACAACTCGGCCTCATCTCCCTGGCTCGTTCTTCTGAAATAAGCTCTATATCAGTTCCTAAGGTTCGCAGCCCAACTTTTTCTGGATTTCTCTCGCTTATATAAGGAAGCATTTCTTTGGTAATACCAAATAGCTGTAATAGTATATTCCCTTTGGTTGAAGCTCCTAATCCAAACACCAGCTTCCCCTTGCTGATTTTTTTAGTTATGACATTATTAATTTTATTTTTCAGGTCCACAATTTTTTTATAAAAATTTGTGTAAGTTGCCGCATCATAGAGGTTCATTCTTTCTTCCTCCGCATAAAGTCTCTCAAGGTTGGCAGATGGTTTGTAATTGTTTTCAGTGTGAGTAATAAACACTCTAACACTTCCCCCATTAACCTGGTTAGTTGAAGCATCAAAAATAGAAAGGTTATGGGGTTCCATTAAGTTCTTTAAAGCATGGAGTGAATAATATTCCAGATGTTCATTGCAAATATCATAGAAGTTCATATTTTTTAGCATAAGCGGCAAATAACTAAGTTGAATAGACCATACCCCATCTGAAGCCAGAATTGATTTAATGTCAGAAACAAAACTATTCGGATCGTCAAGGTCATAAAACATTGCACAACAGGTTATTGCCTTAGCAAAATTTCCTTTGAGGGCTTCTTGAACAGCTTCTTTGGAAAAATAGTCATTAACGATTTTTATTGAGGGGTCAACCTTGCTCCAATCAATATTTTTAGCCGGCTCTACTCCTATCCGATTCAACGAAGAGGGAAAATAGCTTAGCATTGTACAATCATTAGCGCCAATATCAATAACATAGTCGCCACTATTTAATTTAATATGTTCCATAACATCTTTTACAACATCCTGTAAGTCCTTACACATAGTATCGGAAATAGCGGTTCTGTAGAAGTACTCTCTATATAAAAGGTCTGGGTTAACAGTTTCTTTAAGTTGAAGAAGTCCGCATCTCTTACAAAGCGTTAAGGTCAGGGGCACTTTAATCTTTGATAATTTATTGTTTTTATTACTTTTAACAAAAGTAGGAGATAGATACTGAGGAGCAATATGGATAACCTCGGTTAACTGTTCAGAGCTGCAGATTCTGCATTGTTTTATGTTTTTATAGTATTGCATGTTATTTTGTTTTTAAAGCAAAGCTTTATAAAATCAGTAATTTTACCTATGTCTTCACCAGTTAAATTTTGATGACAAGGAAGATATAGTCCTCGCTGACCAATATCTTCAGCAACCGGATAACTTCCCTCTTTTTCTTCAAGAAATTGATAAGCTTGACTCTGGCTGGGAATAGAATAAAATATCTGTCTTGCTTCGATGCCATATTTTTCTGGTAATAATTTTAAAAGTTCGTCTCTGGTCTCTTTTGAATTTACTAAAATAGGAAAAGCGTGAGGAACGATATATTCGTTTTTTCTTTCCGGAAAACATTTTTTAGCTAAAAAACCATTCAGTTTATTCATATTTTGGTGACGTTTTTCAATATATTGAGGAAGTTCATTAATAACCCCCAATCCGATAATTGCTTCTAAGACATTCATTTTAGCTGAAAAACCAATCCGCGGGAAAATAAACTTATCTTCAGGATTATTGCTTTTCCGGCCATGATTTCTAAGAGAACGGGCTAAATCTGCCAATTCCTCATTATCGGTAACTATTACCCCTCCTTCGCCCGTTGTTATTGAATGAGAGACGAAAAAAGAAAAACAACCTATATCTCCAATTGTTCCGCAAAACTTATCTTTATATTTCGAACCAAGGGCTTCACAAGCATCCTCAATAACATAAAGATTATGTTTTTTAGCTAAAGAAAGAATTTTATCCATTTCAGCTGGCTTGCCAAGAAGATGAGCCGGCATTACAGCCAAGGTTTTTTCAGTAATCTTTTCTTCTATTTTTTTTATATCAATCTGATAATCATAACCAACATCAACAAAAACCGGTTTTAAGTGGTTGTAGTAAAGCGCGTTTATCTGGGCAATGAATGTCAAAGCAGGGACAATTACTTCGTCTCGCTGAAAATCATCTTTTTCTTTTACCGCCGCCAAAGCGCAGGCATCGGCTAAAGTTCCGTTTGCAGTCGTAATTGCGTGTTTTACTCCCAAAAAATCGGCAAATTTCTTTTCAAATTCCCGAATATAATCTCCTTGACCAATAATCCCCTTGTCAAGAGCTTCTCGCATCAAATCCTTAGTTTTATTTGAAATATTAACCGTTCCCAAAGTAATCATAAAAAACTTTATTTAAAACCTGCTAATCTTAGCACTCCTTTAACATAACTATGCCAAATAGGATTAATCTTTTTAAACCACTTGAAATCTGCGCTTTGACTATCAAGTTTTATTTTCTTTTTTCCTTTAGTTTTAACCAAAAAGATTATATTAATGGTATGGACATTCTTCCCGAAAGGCCCTTTTCTGAAGATGGTTTCCTTAGCTCCAAGTTGCTTTTTTAGAACAACGTCTAATCCTGTCTCTTCCTTTGCCTTCCGGAGAACAGCTTTTTCTAATCTCTCCCCTTTTTTAACTCTTCCACCGACAACCCACCACTGACCTTTTGCCGGCCTGTTTTTCCTTTTAACTAGCAAAAATTCCCCCTGACTATTTTTAATAACCAAATCCACGCAACAAATTGGAAGTACCTCTTGAATTTTTTTGTATAAACTTTGCTTAATCATTTAATCAAGTTTCCACCAGATATTGGGGAATTTTTCTTTTAGAATTTTATCTCCTTCACCGGGCGCTTTTAAGTTTAACCTTCTTAAATCTGCATCTACCATTATTTTTATTAAATCTTTAAACTTTATTTTTGGCTGCCAGCCCAGTTTTTCTTTGGCTTTTGAAGCATCACCGACTAAAGCTTCAACTTCGGCTGGCCGAAAATAGCGGGGGTCAATCTCAACATAATTTTTCCAATCCCTTAAACCGGCATATTTAAAAGCTTCTACTAAAAATTCTCTGACCGAACGGGCTTCACCGCTGGCAATAACATAATCATCGGGCTTTTCCTGTTGGAGCATTGAATACATTGCCTCAACATATTCTGGCGCAAACCCCCAGTCCCTTCTTGCCTCAAGGTTTCCTAAATAAATCTTTTTATCAAGACCGGCTTTTATTCTAACAATTCCTCTGGTAATTTTTCTAGTAACAAATGTCTCGCCTCGTCTTGGTGAATTATGAATAAGTAAGTTTCCAACACCGGCTGCAAATCTTCCTGTTTCTGTCGTAAGATCAAATAGCCAGCCCCTATGCGAAACCGGACGTACCCGTTTTATCTTATTCTTATTTTTTCTTAAATGTGCTCCTTTTCTACTTCGGTTTGGGGAATTTAAATTTATAGA